>Ga0074044_10004247_pt1 | contig 11939 bp, 9 predicted proteins | sample BogForMeECP23OM1_FD_94443 | JGI IMG/M metagenome (GOLD analysis project Ga0074044, IMG submission 94443) | Bog forest soil microbial communities from Calvert Island, British Columbia, Canada - Bog Forest MetaG ECP23OM1 | ecosystem: Environmental > Terrestrial > Soil > Wetlands ...
ACCGGCCTTCGCCTCGCCGACGGATCGCTCGAGACCGGCGACGTCATCATCAACGCCGCCGGCGCATGGGCCGGCGACATCCGCGGCCTCGAAGAGGATCGAATCCGCTTCTACCCGGCGCGCGGCCAGATTCTATGCTTCGACGCGCGGCCGGGCCTGGTCGTGCCTTCGCTGTTCTCGGGCGGCGGAATATTGGTGCCGCGGCGCGACGGGCGGCTGCTCGCCGGCTCGGTCTTCGAGGATGCGGGCTTCAACAAGTCCGTCACGCTCGATGGGATGGAACGGATTGTGCGCGCGGTGCGTGCGATGGTCCCCTCGATCGCCTCGATTCCCTTTCGCGAAGCATGGGCTGGGCTTCGCCCGGCCACCGACGACTTGCTGCCGGTGCTCGGCCCGTCGCCGACGGTCGGCGGCGTGCTCTACGCCGCCGGACATTTCCGCAGCGGCATTCTACTCTCCGCGCTCACCGGCGAAGTGATCGCCGACCTGGTCATGGGCCGGATGCCCGCGATCGATCTCGCGCCTTTTTCGCCCGCCCGCTTTCGCGACGGCGCCGCCCGCCGGGTCAAACTCGCCGACATGATATGAGCGCCCCGATCATGTGCGGCATGAGCGCCCAATGACATCGATTGCCGGGAAAGCGATCATACCTGCCGCTCGCTCACCGCGAGGGCGCCTGCATCATTCGCCGCTGGCCAACTCGTGCAGCGCCCGCGCGCATTCCACAGGATGCGTGAACATCACTTCATGACCGCTCTTCACGAACTTGAGCGTTGGATTCCTGAGCCGGCTCGAAAAGTAGGGATGCCAGTTGGGTGCGCCCACGACCGGCGTCTGGTCGTCTTCGCAAACGATATAGCTGCTGGGGATACCGGTGGCGAAGTAGGGCGCCATCGGCACTGGCGCGAGCAGGGGCGCCAGCGGCTGCGGACCCAGCGCCGACATCACGTATTCCTTAAGCGCAGGCGTCATGTCGTTGGTAAGCCCGTCGAGAAATTCCTTGCCAATCATCTCGATCGTTACCGATCGCTCCGGCAACGAATCGACCGCCGCGGCCAGCGGCGACGTCGCCGGATCCATGATCGGTTGCCCGTCGAGCGCCACCATGGCCGTCACCCACACCACGCGCTTGATCCGCGCGGGAATCTTCGCCGCGACGCCGGGGATGGTAACCCCGCCGAGACTGTGTCCCGCGAGCACCACGTTTTTCAGATCGTGGCGCTCGATAAACTCCGCGACGCTATTGACGTAGCTGTCGAGCGTCACCTTCGCGCGATCGGCGTGGTTCATGCCATGCCCCGGGAGATCGACCGCGTAGGCTCTGTCGCCCAACCGCTCGAGTTGATTGATCACCGCGGCCCAGCACCATCCGCCATGCCACGCGCCATGCACCAGTACAAACGTTTCTGCCATCTTTCTTCCCTACGAACTTACCGGCGTTACGGCCTGTCCTTCCTTGAGCGTCGGCGGCGGCACCACTATCACCATCTCGCCGCCGCTCAGTCCATTCCTGACCTCGACGCCTTCCTGGAACTCGCGCCCGAGCACGACCGGCGTCAGATGCGCCGTGGCGCCGCGCACGGCCCACACCGAACTGGCGCTGCCCTCAGTGACGATCGCCTTCTTCGGCACCAGCACCATCGGCGCCGCCACGGTCTGCGTCATGATCGATTGGAACGTAACCTTGGCGCTCATTTCCGGCTTGATAATCTTCAAATCGGGCTGAAGGATTCTGACTTCGACTTTCACGGTGCCTTTCTGGCGGTCGGCCTCCGGATAAATCTTCACGACCTGCGCGGCAAACGGATCGTCGGGGTACGCGTCGGGGATCACCGTCGCCGGCGTTCCCATCGTGACCTTCGCGATATCGCTTTCGTTGATATCGACTTCGCAGCGCAGATCGCTCAAGTCCGCAAGCTGTGCGATATCCGTCGCGCCGCCGCCGGCCTGGATTTCGCCGCCGAAGTTGATCGTGTCGCCGAGTTCGCGATACTTCTGCAGCACCACGCCGTTGATTGGCGACGTGATCACGGTCTGGCTCACGTTGAACTTTGCGAAATCGATTGCGCCATCGGCTCTTTTGAGCTCCGCCTCCGCCACCGAGAGCTGATTCTCCGCGTCCTCGAGCGAGTCCTTCGATTGTACGGCCTGATGATAGAGTTCACGCAGGCGCCCGGCGCGCGCCTGCTTCAGCACGACGTTGGCCGCCGCGAGATCGCGATCCGCGTAGGCCTGCTTCAGTTGCGCCTGGTAGTCGCGATCGTCGATCCGCGCCAGCAGGTCGCCGACCTTGACGCGCTGCCCTTCCTCGATCGGCTCGGCGACTATCTGGCCGAGAATCTTGGTGCCGATCACGATGTACTTGTGCTTGGTGATGATATAGCCGCTGCCGGTCAGCACGGTGCCGGCCTGTCCCGCCCGTTTCACCGTGACGATCGCGGTTTGCACTTCGGGCGGACGGCCAATAGTCCGCTGATAGACGAAAAATCCGGCCGCGCCGGCCACCGCGAGAATCGCCAGCATGATCGCGGCCGGAATGATTCTGCTCGGCTTCTTCGGGTCGGCCGCGCGCGCAATCCGCAGCGACTCGAGCTCGCGGATATTGGGCCCCCGCGGTGATTCGGTGGACAAGCTCAGACGCTCCTGAGCGCATCGACGATCGACATTTTCATCGCCTGCCGCGCCGGCAGCCAGCCTCCGACCATGCCCATCACGGCGGCGAAGATCAGCGCCTCGATCACTATTGCAAAAGTGACGCGGAAGCTGAACGCCAGGGTCGAGAACGTTACAAAGTTGCCAAACGTCGTGCTCAGCCCGTTGATCGGCATCGCCAGCACGATTCCAATCGCGCCCGCCGTCACCGCCAGCACCAGCGACTCGAGCAGGAACGACGTCATCACCGCGATTGGCGCGAAGCCGAGCGCGCGCAGCGTGCCGATTTCGGTGGTCCGCGACGAGACCGCCGCGTACATCGTATTCATCGCGCCAAAGATTGCGCCGACCGCCATGATTACCGCGACGATCATCCCGAGCACCCGCATCTGGTTGGCGACCACCGCCTGGTCCTTGTAGTAGTCCGCCTCGGTCTCGCCTTGCAGATTGATGCGCGGATCGTCCGCCAGCCGCCGAATCAGCGCATCAGCGTCCGCGCCGGGCGCAAGTTTGAGCCGCACGTCGGCATAGTACGCGCCGCGCTGCGCGTCGTCCTGCACATTGTGGATATCGCCCCACACCTCCGACTCGAACGAGCCGCCGCCGTCCGCCATTATCCCGACCACCTTCCACTTGCCGCGCCCGAAGCGAAGGGTAGCGCCGAGCGTCGTGTTGTCGTAATGCCCCATCAGGCCCTTGCCGACGATCACTTCGTTGACCGACGGGTTGAACATCCGGCCTTCGACGATCTTTACCTTGGGATGGACCTTGAGCGCGATCGGCAGAACTCCGCGCACCACGATATTGTCGCGCCCGCCGCCGGTGCGCTCCATCAGCGCCTGCACCGGCAGTTCCGGCGACGCGTCAACCTCGCCGCCGGGCTCGCGCCGAATCTGCGGCAGGAACTTCATCGCGTCGAACTGATCGAGCTGAAGGGCGGAATAGGTCTCGGTGGTCGCGCCCTTGCGCAGCACGATTACGTTGTCCGGGTCGCCGGTGTCGGAAATCGCCGAATTGAGTCCCGCCACCAGCGCCATCACGATCACAAATACCGCCACCACCAGCGCAATTCCACCGCCCGTCATCGCGGTCGAGACGCGCCGCACCAGGAGCGAACGCACGTTGTATTTCAGCGGTATAGCCATCTCAGGCAACCGTCCTCAGCGCGTCAACGATATTGCGCCGCGCCGCGGAGCGGGCAGGCACGAGTGCGCTGCACAGCCCGATCAATGCGGCCACGACCAGGGTCTCGGCCAGAATCGCCGGCTGCATGCGGATCGTGCTGAGCGGGCCCGCGCCACCGCCGACTGAAAATACCTTCAGCACGATATACGCCGAGCCGCAGCCGATAATTCCGCCGGCCAGGGCCATTAGGATCGACTCGGCCAGCAGCATCGAAAGAATCGTGCGCGCGGGAAACCCGATCGAGCGCATCACTGCAATCTCGCCGCGCCGCTCGCGAATCGACATCGCCGCCGTATTCGCCGCCACCAGTCCTATCATCAGTACCACGATAAATCCCAGCAACTCCGCCATCCTGAAAAACGTGCGGTACTGGTCCAGGAAGCTGCCGGTAAACGCCGCCTCCGACTCCGACGAGGTCTCCGCCGACGAGTTGGCGAAGCCTTCATCGATCGCCGCGATTACCTGCGGCACATTCTCCGGCTTATCGACCTTGACCCACATGAGATCGACGAAACCGGGCCGCCCGGCAGCCTCTTCGAGGTAGTCGCGCCGAAAGAGCAGGAAATTGGGCGGCGCCTTGCCGCTGAACGTGCCGACAATATTCAGCGTCACGTTGAACGGGTAGAGCGTCCCGCGCAACTGGATCTGCTGCCCCAGGTGCAGATCGAAGCGCTTCATCGTCTCGCCGCTGACCAGGCACGCGGTGCGGATTTTCTTGAACTGCGCGAACTGCTCCTTGCTGATTCCATAGTCGGGCCACATCAGATCGGCCTGCTCGGGATCGACCGCCAGGTTCGGAAACTGATCCGATACTTCATGGTACACGCCGCCGAACCAACTCTCCGCCAGCACCACCTCGACGTGCGGTATCGTCTGGAGTCGTTGCTTGTAGGCGATTGGAATCGAGTAGGCCAGCCCGGCCTTGTTATGCGTCGCGATGCGGGTGGACGCCGCCGTCTCGCTAAGAATCTGCTGGACCACGGTCGGCACGCTGACCAGCGCCGAGAAGATAAACAGCGAGACCGCGATCGACAGCACGGTCAGAATAGTGCGCCGCTTGCTGCGCAGCAGATTCTTTAACACCAGCGCCGTGTACTTCACGCTAGCTTACGCCTCTAGGCATGCGCCGTGGCTTCCGCCGACACGCCGCGCTTGCCAGGCTCGACGCCGGCGAGCACGCCCTTGTCGAGCCGATAGACGGTATCGACGTAGCGCTCGGCGCGGGGGTCGTGCGTGACCATCACGATCGTTTTCTGGAACTGGCGATTCAGATCGACCAGCAAGCTCAAGATTTCCTCGGCCGACTTCGCGTCGAGGTCGCCGGTCGGCTCGTCGGCGACGATGATGGTGGGATCGGCGACGATCGCACGCGCAATCGCGACGCGCTGCTCCTGCCCGCCCGACAACTGGCGCGGATAATGGTCCATCCGATCCGCCAGTCCCACCACCCTAAGCGCCGTCTCGACATGCGCGCGCCGCTCGGCCTTGCTGAGATGCGTCAGCAGGAGGGGCAATTCGACGTTCTCGAACGCCGTCAGCACCGGAATCAAGTTGTAAAACTGGAACACCAGCCCGATATGACGCGCGCGCCAGCCCGCCAGGTCGCGCTCCTTCATGCCGGAGATTTCCTCGGCGCCGACGGCGACTCGCCCGCTAGTGGCGTGATCGATTCCCGCGATCAGGTTGAGCATCGTGGTCTTGCCCGATCCCGACGGCCCCATGATTGCCACGAAGCGTCCGACCGGGATCTGCACGGTCACGTCGTCGAGCGCGCGGACCTCGAACTCGTCGCGCTTGTAAATTCGGGTCACGTGTTCGAAGTCAATTGCGTACTTTTCGTCCATGAGGTTCTGCCTTTTGAACCCGACGGCGGTTCACTTTGCGCCAGCGGCGGTGCGGTTGGTTTGAGCCGCGATCTCGCGCGACGTTTCATATGTATTTCACGGTTCACTTGCGCGCAAATCAGGGTGCAGCAATCCCACTGCGGATCATTCCGCCAGGATTGCGCGAACCCAGCGCTGGCGCGAGCGCTCCTGTATTGAAGCGTTGCGCGGGAACCGGACGCGCGGGGTGATCGACCCATGCCCGCATGTCTGGTACATCGTAAGGCAAATCGCGGATGTCGGCTGAGAGGAGCGCGGCTAATTTACCATGAAAATTTCTCGCATCATCGCAATCGGCCTCGCAGTTGTATTCATTCTGGCGATCGCGCGGCTGGCGCGGCTGGAAAATGGCGGGCCGTCGCACATATTTATCATGTTGCCCGGGCAGGAACCGGCCACGCTGTACATCCCCGGACCGGAGCGCCCATTCTTCATGCAAGTCCCCAAACCCGTGGGCGAGCGGCCACCGGCGGTGGTGCTGATTCACGGCTTCATGGCGGATCGCAAGCTGATGAGCGTGCTCGCGCGACGGCTCGCGGAGAACGGTTACGCGGTGCTGGCGATCGACGTTAACGGGCACGGCGAGAATTCCAATCCTTTCGGTGGCGGCGTAGGCGACGCCGGCAGCCTGCGCGAGGACGTGAAGCAGGCGGTCGATTACCTTCGCAGCAACCCGTTTGTCGATGGATCGCGAATCGTCGTGATGGGGCATTCGATGGGCGCGGGCGCGGCGCTCGACTACGCCTCGCACGATCCCACTCTCAAAGGCGCGGTGATGATCTCGGGCGGCTGGCAGCTCGGACCGCAACGTCCGAAGAATGCGCTGTTCATTTATGCCGAGCGCGATCCGGACATGATCCAGGACGCGTCGCCTGCGCTGGCGGCCCATGTGGCGGAGGTGGCGCAAATCGAGCTGGGCAAGACCTACGGCGAATTTGCGCAGGGCAGCGCGGTCGAAGCGATCCGAGTGCCCGGGGTCGATCACGTAACGATCGTCTATTCCGCGGCGGCCGCCACCACGATCGTAAGATGGCTCGATAGCACGTTTGGAATCACCAGAACCGGATCGATCGAAGTTGCAGATGCGCGGCTGGGGGCTACCGGCTTGGCGCTGCTGGTCTTTGTGATTGCGCTGGTGCCGATGGGCAGAGTCTGCGGCTCGATGGTGGCGGATTGGGCGGGCGAGCGGCCCGGACCGAGCGGATGGATCGGACTGCTGATCCTGGGCGGCGCGCTGATCGCATCGATGCCGCTGGCGGGGGCGGACCCGGCGTCATTTGTGCCGGTGGTGATCGGCGACATCCAGCTCTCATGGTTCGGGGTCGCAGGGCTGATCATAGTGGTCGTGCTCGCGCTGTCGCACACGTTGGATTGGTACCGCATCCGCGAGGGGGCAGGCGCCGCAATATCGGCCGCGGCAGGGGGTTTCGCGGTCGCCTACGTGTGCCAGGTGGCGATGTCGGTGGCGTTCCATCACCAGTCGATGTCGCCCGAGCGGCTGATGGTCATGGCGATGGCGAGCATGATCCTGTTTCCGTTCTGGATGGGCTTCGAGTTGCTGGTGCGACGCGGAGGAGCGGCGATTTCGACGGTTTGGGCCGTGCTCGGCCGCATCCTGATCGTGGTTTTGATGGCGGCAGGCGTGAGCCTGGGATTGCTGCCGTTTTTCCTGATGCTGATCCTGCCGATCATCGTGCTGAATTTCGTGATGATCGAAATATTCTCGGCGTCGGCCTACAGTGCGTCGCACAACCTGACGCTGATCGCGATTTTCGAAACGCTATGGTTCGCGTGGCTGATCGCGGCGGCGAGCCCGATAACTTTCATGTTCTAGGCAGGGGGTGACCCCTGCACTCAGGGTTAAGGCCGCGCTCCATTGTCGCGCGCAGGTAGTGCGAAGGAGCCCGTTTCTGAGGAGGGGGAATCGCGTTTTCGGATGGCGGCGAATTGCTAAGGTTGGCGAGCGCATTTGCAGTGCAGCGAGTACGAAATAAGCTAACGGAGGGACGACACAATGGCGACACAGGAATTGCCGCCACCACCGCTTGCGCTCTACCAGATGGCGGTTGGGCATTACTTCTCGCGGGCGATTTACCTGGCGGCAAAGTTGGGGATCGCGGACCTGCTCAAGGACGGACCGCGCGACTGTCGCGAGCTTGCCGAAGCCACGGGAACACACGCGCCGTCGCTCAATCGCGTGATGCGCTTGCTGGCCAGCGCGGGAGTGTTCGCGGAACAGGAGAACGGGAAATTTGCGCTGGCGCCGCTCGGTGAATTCCTGCGCGCAGGCGCGGAGGGATCGATGCGCGCGATGGTGATGCTTTTCGCCGGAGTTGGTATGCAAGACGCCTGGAAGGAACTCGAATATTGCGTTCGCACGGGAGAGCCGGCGTTTCGCAAGGAATCGCCTGACGCGGATGCATTCTCACAAATGGCCAGGAATCCGGAGATGGCGGCGGTTTTCGACGAGGCGATGGCGACGTTCGCGCCAATCACCTCGGCCGCGGTCGCCGCGGCCTACGATTTTTCGGCGTTTGGCACGGTATTGGATGTGGGCGGTGGCAACGGCGCGCTTTTGATCGGGATACTGAAGGCGAACCCGAAGCTGCGCGGAATTGTGTTCGACCAGCCACACGCCGCCAACCGCGCAACCGACCAGATCGCCGCCGAAGGGTTGTCATCGCGATGCCAGGCGGTCGGCGGAGATTTCTTCAAGGAAGTACCCAGCGGAGCCGACGCTTACTTGGTCAAGCACGTCATCCACGATTGGGACGATGCGCGGGCGGTCGCGATTCTGAAGAATTGTCGTCGCGCGATGGGGCCGAACGGCAAGCTGCTGATCGTCGAGGGCGTGTATCCGCCGCGTATCGATCAATCCGACGTAAGCCGTGGCGCGGCTGCGAACGACGTCAACATGTTGGTGAACACTGGAGGCCGGCAGCGGTCGGAGGCCGAATTCCGCGCGCTCTACGACGCGGCGGGATTCAAGCTGACGCGAATCGTGCCGACTCCGGCGAGGGTCTGCGTGATCGAAGGAGTGCGCACCTAGCAGGGGGTACATTCGTGGTGCGCGCGAAAGGGGCGCGTGCGTGATAGGCTTGGGGCCGAGCGGAGGCCTCAGCGGGCAGGAGGTCATGCGACAAGTTGTGGGACGTTTTATTATCGCCGTGAATTTGATTTGATGGATCAGTTGGCAAGGGGCTTGACCAAGCGGCGCGGACGGCAGACGGCCAGGCGGGTGGCTGAATTTCGGCCGAAATTTATCGTCCGATTGTTTAGATGGTCCGGTACTTGTCCTGCCTCATGACGCAAGAGTTTCGCTACATTCCAGGAGGATTGCATGCTTAAGAAGATCGCCGCGGTAGTCGGCGGCGTTTTTATCGGCCTGATCATAGCCTTTGCGCGCGTCGGCGCGTTCCCGTTCTGGGGTTCCGACTCGAATGCTCCCAAAGCGCCTCCTGCGCAGCAAGCACAGGCAGCGCCAGCGGAGCCCCTGCCGGCGCCTCCGGTGCCCGGGATACATGTGGCGCCGCCGGCGCAGCCGAATACGCCTGAGCCGAACGAAAAGGCCGGGGTAATTACCTCGTTCGCGCCGCTGGTCAAGCGAATGATACCGGCGGTGGTGAGCGTCAACGTCGTTCAGGATGTGAAGGTTTCGGGAATGCCGTTTGGCATGTCGCCGGGCGGACCCGGCGACGACAATGGCGGCGATGACGACAACGGCGGTGGCGGTGGTCAAGGAGGCGGGGGCGGCATGCCACCTGGCGGCGGCGATCCGTTCGACCAGTTGCGCCGCTACTTCGGCCAGGGCGGTCAACGCGAATACAAGCAGCACGGGCTGGGATCGGGCGTGATCGTGTCGGCCGACGGGTACATCCTGACCAACAATCACGTGGTCGGTAACGCCGAAGAAATCCACGTCACGCTGGAAGACAAGCGCGAGTTTACGGCGAAGGTAATCGGCAAGGACGCGAAGACCGATCTCGGACTGATCAAGATCGATACGAAGGACGCATTGCCGGTCGCGACGCTGGGGGACTCCAATTCCACTGACGTCGGCGACTGGGTAATCGCGATCGGCAACCCGTTCAACGTCGGCATGACAGTGACGGCGGGAATCGTCAGCGCCAAGGGACGAATCCTCGGCGGCGACTACGACGATTTCATTCAGACCGACGCGTCGATTAATCCCGGCAACTCGGGCGGCCCGTTAATCAATACGCGCGGCGAGGTCATCGGAATCAACACCGCAATCTACAGCCGCACCGGCGCCAACAACGGCATCGGCTTCGCCATCCCAATCGACATGGCGCGCAACGTGATGGATCAGTTGAAGGCGCACGGGCGCGTGGTCCGCGGATGGCTGGGCGTCGAAATTCAGGAAGTTACGGCGGACCTGGCGCAATCCTTCGGATTGCCGAAGCCCGAGGGCGCACTGGTCGCCAGCGCGGACAAGGATGGGCCGGCGGGCAAGGCTGGAATCGAACGCGGCGATATCGTGCTCAGCTTCAACGGCCATCCGGTCAGCGATGAGCATGAGCTGCCGGCGCTGGTCGCGCAGACACCCATCAATCAGAAGGTGCCGGTCGAGGTGGTGCGCAACGGCAAGCACATCAACCTCGAGGTCACGATTGGCGAGCGCAAGGAACCGCAGGTGGCGTCGGCCAAGTCCGAGGAGCCGGGCGGCAACTGGGGGATGCAAGTCGGGGACATCACGCCCGAGCTCGCGCAGCAGTTCCATCTCGAGAACACCAAGGGCGTGGTGATTCAGAAGGTCGCGCCGGACAGCCCTTCAGCCGAGGCAGGTCTTCAGCCGGGCGACGTCGTGTTGGAAGTGAATCACGACAAGATCGCTGCGCTGGCGGATTTCGTCGCCAAGGCAAAAGAAGCGCAGTCCAGGAAGAAGCCCGCGCTGCTGCTGGTTCAACGCGGCGGCGCGACGCTGTACACGGTGATCAAGCCGGCCGGCGAGGCGCAGGGCTGATCGAATCGTAAGTCACATGCAGTCAACGCGCGGCGCATCGGGCATCTCGATGCGCCGCGCGGCTTTTGGGAGATAGCCGCCGCGCACAGGAGATCGGCGCGGATCGGTGCAGCGGCGCGCGGCATCTCGACGCCTGATCGCTCGATGGGCTCGTGCGGTTCTATTAGGCGAGCCTGTGCGATAGCATTTCTGCTGGCGCTCGCAGTGGAGGGGAATCAGGTGGCGGATCGAGTACGAGTGGCGCCCGCGCGAAACCGCGCAGGTGCGAGACGGCCGGCGAGAAAGAAGACGATGCGGCGGCCGGGAATCCTCGCGCTGGCCTTGCTTGCGGCGCTGATTTTGGGATTTCTGGCGAAACGAACGATTATCCCGTCGGCCCTCCATTACATCGCATATCGACCACCTGATCAGCCGCAACCGATGAGAGCAGCAAATCCACCCGCCGCTGCGCAACGCGATGGCAACGCGGATGATTCGGCGGCGCCGAGCGCGAAATCAAATGCGGACGCGGGCGGCGGCTCGGAACAACTGACGCCAGGCGATCGCAGCGAGCTGGACGCGATTATCAAGCGCAAGGCCAAGTGACGAACAATTCGATGGCGGCCTCGATGCAAATAGCGGACGACATGGGCTTTCGCGTCGAGCTCGAGCGCCCGCCGTCGCGAATCATATCGTTGGTGCCGAGCTGGACGGAGACACTGTTCGCGCTGGGGTTCAATTCCGAAGTCGTGGGCGTCACGAAATTCTGCGTCGAGCCGGTCGCGGCGGTTGCCTCGATTCCAAAAGTCGGCGGGACCAAGAACCCCGACATCGGCGCGATCGTGAAGCTCGAGCCCGAGCTGGTAATCGCCAACGCCGAGGAGAATCGGCGCGAGGATGTGGAGCGGTTGCGCGCGGCGGGAATCCCGGTGTTCACCACTTATCCGCGCACGGTGCCGGGTGCGGTCGAATCGATCATGCGGATGGGCCGGGCGCTCGGTCGCGAGGCGGCCGCCGCCGCGCTGGCCAAGGAGATCACGCTCAGCGTGAGCGGAATCGAGGCGGCGCTCGGAGTATGGAGCAAACTGCGGCTGCGCGTTTTCTGTCCGATATGGAAGAATCCGTGGATGTCGTTCAACGCCGACACCTATGCGCATGACGTGCTGCGGATGCTCGGCTATAACAACATCTTTGCGTCGGCGGGCGAGCGGTATCCCATGACGACGCTCGAGGAGGCGGTCGAACGCCGCCCCGAT
>Ga0074044_10004248_pt1 | contig 11937 bp, 18 predicted proteins | sample BogForMeECP23OM1_FD_94443 | JGI IMG/M metagenome (GOLD analysis project Ga0074044, IMG submission 94443) | Bog forest soil microbial communities from Calvert Island, British Columbia, Canada - Bog Forest MetaG ECP23OM1 | ecosystem: Environmental > Terrestrial > Soil > Wetlands ...
GCCTGGACGGCCGGCCCGAGGCCGAGCGCCTCGTGCCCGTCATTGCGCATCCGAACTGGCGCGCGATCCTAGCGGCCGCACCGCAAGCCACGCACATGGCCGGACGCCTGGCCTTGACGGTCGACGAGGCCGAAAAGGCGCAACTGGCGATGATTGCGGCGCGCGCCGCCATTGACGGCAGCCCCGTCGAGCTCGCCGAGCGCACGCGCCTGGCGATCAACGGCATGTTGATGAAGCGCAGCGACGACTGAGGCCACGAACGCCGGAGCCCGCCGGTCCGATGGGCTGATCAGACCGGCCGATTCTCGTTCGGATTGCGCACCGGGCCCATGCGCCGCAAGCCTTCCTCGTAGGTGATTTCTTCGAAATCCGCCGTGAAGTGCGCAGCCTTGTCGGCAATGGCGTCGAGTTTCGCGGCGGTGTCCAGTCTCTTCAGGTCATTGCGTTCGAGGTACAGCAGTTCGAGAATTTCGTTGTACACCGTCGCCTCATCGATGGGCAGCACATAGAACACGATGTCGCCCATCCGCACCCGATATTTGGATCTCACGTCGATGTTGTTGCAGAACACAAAGTATTTGCCCTGTGCACTGAGCGTCTCGCCCAGCACCTCGGCGACCGCCTGCAGATACTCGAAGGACAGCAGATAAGCGGCGAAGAACCTGATCGTTGCCTCGCCGGCTTGAGCGACCGCCAGCACCTGTTGCACAGCCAGCTCCGGTGGCCGCGCCTCGTCCGCAAGCTTGTCGGCGAATTTTAATGCCAATTCTCCGCGAAAACCAAAACGCCCCGTGATCTTGGTGGGCGCCTTGAGCACCGGGTTGAGCAGCCGGCCCTCGGTCTCCAATCTTGAAAAGCCGGTTTCCGCGATCGCTGTCATGTCATCTCTCCGTTAGCTTTGAATCGATGGGAGGCGTCAATTCGCCGCCAGGCGTTGCGCGGCGGCGCTCTGCTGCAGGGTGATGAGAGCCGCCACGCACTCGGTCAATGGCGCATCGATGCGCTGAATGCGGTGCAACTCGAGAAATCGCGACTCGTTCTTGGTGGGCGCCTCCGGCAGCACCGCATAGTGCCGCTCGGCCGATCGCTTGATGATCTGCTGCGCGAAGATGCGCTCGAGCTGAGTATTGAAGCGGCAGCCCAGGAAGAGGAATGCGCGGCCGCTGCGCAGATGTTGGACGATCTTCGGGATCGGCGTTTGAATGTCGATTTCGGTCAACACCTCGACGAAATCGGAATCCGACACCAGAAAATTCGCCGCCGGACTCACCGATCCTACGGGTTGATACAGCAGCGTCGGCCACACGCCGCTCAGGCTGGACGCGTCCAAATCTGCGCGGCGCGTTCCGTCGGCGTCAAAGTAATGCACCCACTGTCCAAAATGCTCAGACTGACTGACGCCCTGCACCGTCCCCCACCCGCGTCCCTGTTCATTGAGCGCCTGCTGGGGCAGATTGTCATACCAGGCGTGCACCCACAGCGGCAGGCCTGGCAGACTCGCAAGGTAACGGTGCAGCACCGTCGGCACCATGGGCGGCGAAAAAGCCTCTTTCATGGACGCCACCACGGATTTTCGATGCTTGAAATTCTCGATGAATTGCGCGGCCGCGGTCAGATTGTTGCGGATCTTGTGCGGCACGCTGGCCTTGGCGGTGAGCTTGTTCACGAGCACGCTGCCGCTGACGGGCAGCGGTGAGGGCGCATCGCCCAGATTCAGCACGCCGGGACCCAGGTAGGGAATCACCCGGCCGTTCACCAGCCCGGTGTGAATGACGTTGAGCAGTTGCATCTCCACGGCTTATGCGCTTGCGAGCGAGGTTTTGAGACTATCGACTTCGTCGCGCGCGACCCGAAACAGTCCGCGGCCGCCCGACAGCGGCTGGTAGGCCTCGCCGAACCTCGCCGCCAATTGATTGAACCAGGTCTGCGGCGGCGCCCGCGCCGGGCGCGCGCCGATGTCCGTGACTTCGCCATCGGGCGAGAATCGCACATGAATCAATACTTCCTCGCTGCTCATCGTCCTCTCCTGTCGGTGAAATCTGTCGATGTCGGTATGGTTGAGCTAATAGATTGCGGCGCCCGCACCGACGTTCACCGATGCGTCTTTCATGGTCGAGACGATGAAGGCAATCTGCTCCTCGCTCAAATGACAATGGAAAGGCAGCGCCACCGCACGATCGGCCAACTTTTCCGTCACCGGAATTCTGCCGCGTCGATTGCTCGAACTCAGATCGATGTAGTAACGCTGCGTATGCAGCGGCTGACAGTAGACGTAGGCGTCGATACGCTCGCGGCGCAGGTCCTCGACCACCGCCTCGCAGGCAGATTTGGAAAAGCGCGTGCCCAGATGCACCAGATAGACAAACCAGTGCGCGGCATCCACCTCCGGGGCAACGTAGGGGTCCTTGATGCCCTCGAATGATTTCACCAGCTCGAAGTAGGTGCACTCGATGGTTTTGCGGCGCTTGAGGACGTCGCCGAGGCGTGCGAGTTGCGCCAGACCCAGCGCCGCCGAGAGTTCGCTCATGCACGCCTGATAAGGCGCGTAGGCGTTGACCACCAGCGAGCTGCGATCAGCCGGTTGACGGGAGCGGCGATTGCGGATGGCGCGGGCGATATCGGCATCGTCGGTGACGACCATCCCGCCTTCGCCGCTGCACAGCGCAGCGGGCTGCGAGAAGTCGAATACCGCGCAGTCGCCGAAGGTTCCGACCAGTTGGCTCTGATACCGCGAGCCGATCGCCTCGGTGGAGTCTTCGAACAACAACAACCGGTATTGTTGCGCGAGGCTGCGCAGCGGCCCCCAGGGCGCGGGGTGACCGTTGGTATTGTTGGCCAATACCGCACGCGTCTTGGAAGTCACGTGCGCCGCGACTTTCTCCGCCACCATGACGCCCGACCAATAGTCGATATCGACGAACACGGGCGTCGCGCCCACCAGGGCGATCGCATGCGCGGTCTCCCGCCACGAATAGGCCGTGGTGATGACCTCATCGCCGGCGCCGATGCCGTGCGCCTTCAGCGCGAGCATCATGCCGAGCGTGCCGCTGCCGACCGCCACGGCGTATTTTCGGCCGAGATAGCGGGCGAACGCCTGCTCGAAGGCCGCCACCACGGGTCCGTGCGACAGCCGGGGCGAACACAATACGCCGCTGACGGCATCGAGCTCCGCCTGGGACATGTCCGGATCCGACAGCGCTATCCACGGCTGTGCAGAGGCAACGCTGGGCAGCGCGCTCACAAGGACCCTTTGTGCCGTGCCCATACCACACCGGTGGCCGTTACCGGGTCATCGGTCAATCGCCAGCAATGATCCCGGCCATCGACCAGATACAGGTCGAATGCGGCAAAGCGACGGAAGGGCTGGTCCGTACCCATATCCGACGCATCGCATCGAGTCAGCGAGCGGCCGGGAAACCGACTGCGAAAGTCGAGCGCGGCCTGTGACCCTGCATCACTGAGAGCCAGCAGGGACTCCAGCTGCGACACTTCGGCGGCGGTGAATGGCATCTCAGCGCTCGCTCAGTCGCTTTGCTTCGACGGTGATGGGCAGGACCGTGCCCGGCCCCATCGACGGCAATTGCAGTTCCCAACCGTTGCCCAATGTAATCTTGCCGCCCCACATCTGCGGATTCTCCATGGACACGATGGGCTCTTCGAGATCTTTCTTCGGTACGTACGCGGACAGTTGACCTTCGGAACTTCGGCGGATCATGACTTTCAAGAGACACCTCACGTTAGGCGGTTTGTACCGCAAGATCACTCAGCACTGCGGGCAGGACCCTCAGCAGCTCGTCCACTTCCTGCTCGGTATTGTGACGACCCAGAGAAAATCGCACGGAGGCGAGCGCGGCCGACGGCGACAAGCCCATGGCACGCAGCACGTGCGAAGGCTTGGTACCCGCCGAGGAGCAGGCAGCCCCCGCCGAGGCGCAAATCCCCAGCCGGTCCAGGCGGCCGAGCACTGCCTCGGCATGCGCATCGCCCAGGCGAATATTGCTGGTATTCGCCACCCGCGCCGCACCGGCGCCGTTGACGCGCGCATGTCGCACCCGCGCCAGCACACCCTCTTCCAGACGCTCGCGCAGCGCTCGCAAGCGCGGCCCCTCGGTCGGCAAAAACTGGGTCAAGGCCGCGCACGCGACGCCGAGCGCAACGATGCCCGCGACGTTCTCCGTACCGCCGCGCCGGCCGCGCTCCTGGTGGCCGGCCAACTGCGGCGCCAATTGGATGCCCTTGCGCACATACAGCGCGCCGGTCCCGGCGGGCGCATACAACTTATGTCCGGACAGGGACAGCAGATCCACCGGCGCCGCCTTAAGGTCGATCGGCAGCTTGCCGACGGCCTGCACGGCATCGGTATGAAACAGCGCGCCATGCGCACGGGTCAGTTCGGCGGCCTGCGCGATCGGAAACAATACCCCGGTTTCATTGTTGGCCCACATCAGCGTCACCAGCGCCGTCTCCGCCGAGAGCGTATCGGCCAGAGCGTCGAGGATCAGCGCTCCCTTGCCGTCGACCGGCAGGTAGCTCACGCGCACGCCCTGCGTCTCGAGGCGGCGCAGCAGCATCAAGGTCGAGGGATGCTCCACCTCGCTGCAAATGATGTGACGACGCTGCGGGTGCAACGCCAGTGAACCGAGAATGGCCAAGTGATTCGATTCGGTACCGCCGCTGGTAAAGACGATCTCCGCCGGCGTTGCGCCCAAGACGGTCGCCACTTGATTGCGCGCCGCACGTACCAGCTCCTTCGCCCGATCCCCCAAGCTGTGCTTGCTCGAGGGATTGACCGGACCCAACCGCAGGCAGGCATCCATCGCCGCCAGGCATTCGTCCGCCACCGCGGTCGTGGCGTTGTGGTCGAAGTAGATGGTTTTGCCGTGCGTGGTCATTGCCAGAACAACCGCAGCGGATCGGTATTGACTTCCCCCAGCAACTCCATCAACTGATGGAATGTGCCGTGCAGAAGCCAATGGCCCGGATCATGATCCTTGCGATACAGGCGCCAGGGAAGCTCGCCCGGTGCGTACTGCAGCCACGCGACCTCGATGCAACCCCCGCTTGGATCCACATTGCGAGAACAGCAGGGACTTTCGATGACATAGCCACCCTCGACAATGCGAACGCTCGGCGATACGTAGCGATAACGCTTGCGGGCGGCGAGTGAGCGCTCGATGCGCTTGCGATCGAACTCGTTCGGCTGCGGGGGCGCGGTCGATTGCGGGGGGACGGTCGGCTGATGTAATGCAAGGGTTTGCATGGTTGATTCACTGCGCCGAGGCGAGCTCCTCTTCCAGACAGCCGACCACGTGACGTTCACTGAACTCGACCAAGTAGATTGGGGTACTCGATTCGGTGTGCGTGCCGACCTGGACGATTTCGCCAATCTGCCCCACGGTCACCAACATCCCTTGGGCCGGCCGGCCCGGATACGAACCGTCGTTGTATAAATCGACGGTGGCCGATACACGCTGACCCCATTGGTAAATCGGTACTCGCGGCTCGATCACGCGACCCCCGTTACTGCCACGGCAGGATCCTCGACCCGCTCGAGCTCCTTGCGCTTCATGCCCACACGGTGCCCGGAGCCGAGAAATTCGACGCCGTAGATGTAGAACTGCTGCAAGAACGTGCCAATATTCACGACATAGCCTTCTTCGCCCTTGTTGCACAACACTTCGCCGATGTCCTTGCCGCAAAAGGTGCCGTCATTGCGAATCGTGCGACGGGCGCGCACCTTGGTGCCGTAGTTGAACGCCGGCGGATCGTCCAGCTCCATCGCGTCGCTGTCGCGGCTGATATTGCTCATGACAGGCGCCGCGCCTCAGTGTCGCCGCACGATACTGGCGATGTCGATACTCGACACCCCAGGCAGCGCGTTTTTGCCGTTGCTGCCGCAGCTAGGGGCCGAGGCGTTCGGGTTATGGAACACCAGCCCCGATTGGGTCGGGGTGTCGACGAAATCGATCGTGACCCCGCTGAGCAGCAGCCGGCTCTCCGCCGGCAAAAACATCCTGACATCGCGATGCTCGTGTACGGCGTCACCGGGCCGCGGCGCCGGTTCGATGCTGAACTCCCCCGCCAGACCCGAGCACCCGCCGGCGGTCACGACCAGTCGAAAGCCGCTCCCCGCACTGCCGGCGAAGCGCAGCATGCGCCGGATGAACTTCTCCGCCGCCGGAGTAATCGTCAATTCCATTTTGTCTCCTCAGGCGGCCGGCTGGTAGCGCGGTTGACTGGTGTCGATCACGCAGGTGTTCTCCACCGGACACACCGCGATGCATTGCGGCGTATCGAAGTGGCCAATGCACTCGGTGCATTTCTTCGGGTTGATCCAGAACGTACCGTTTTTTTCAAAAATCGCCACGTTGGGACATTCCGGCTCGCAGGCTGAACAACCGGAACACTGCGAAGCGATGATTTTCAATGCCATGCGTTGTTACTCCTCATGAATCCTGTTGGTTACTGCCGCTCCCACGTCACGCTGCTATATAGGCGCCCTGGCGGATGTTGGCATCGCCGCGCCGCTGATGCGCGATCTCGCCGCCGGCGACCTTTTCCAGGTAGTTCTTGAACCAGGTGATCGCCGATTTTTCGATGAACTGACCGGCGTATTGATCGACCGGGTCGATACCGGCCGCGCGCAGATCCGCCTTGGGGCAGCCGCCGATTTTCGCGACCAATACGGCGTGGCAGTCACTGATGGCGCGAGTGATGGTTGCCAGGTTGTCCTCTTCGCCGAACCCACCCTGGCAATACAGATCGACGCGCCGATGGCCGATGAATTTCGCCCCGGCAGTGGACAGCTCATACACCTGGAACTCCTTCGCATGACCGAAGTGTTCGTTCACCAATCCCGAGCCCTTGGTGGCGACCGCAATCAGCACTTTGAGGTCGCTGTTCGTGCCGGCAAGGGTGTCGAGTTCCTGCTGCTTGGCAGCCACTTTCGCCCGGCGCTCCACTTCAACCTTGGCGTGGTAGGCCTTGCGGGTTTCAGTGTCGTAATTGACTTCCATCGCCATGATCTTCTCAGTGGTGAACTCGGCGCTGCGGTCCTCGCCCAGCAGTCCGACCGCATCGGCGCGGCACTGACGGCAATGACGCATCATGTTCATCTCGCCTTCGCAGCTATCCTGCAGCGCCTTGAGCTCCCGCGCGCTCGGACCGCGCTGACCGGTCAGACCGAATACCGTACCGTGCTCCGGCGCCGATATCAGCGGCATGATGTTGTGCAGGAACGCGCCGCGCGATTTGACCGCGCGATTGACCTCCACCAGGTGCTGGTCATTGATGCCCGGAATCATGACCGAGTTGATTTTGCAGAGAATGCCGCGCGCCGTCAGCATCTCCAGGCCCATCAATTGCCGCTCGCTGAGGAGCTGCGCCGCCTCTTTGCCGACATAGCGCTTGTGCTTCCAATACACCCAGGGATAGATGTGCCGGCCGATCTCCGCATCGACCATGTTGATCGTGATCGTCACGTGATCGACCTTGAATTTCGCGATCGTATCGACGTGATCCGGCAATGCCAGTCCATTGGTCGACAGGCACAGCTTGATGTCCGGCGCTGTTTTGGAGACAAGTGCGAAGGTTTTGAACGTCTTTTCCGGGTTGGCCAGCGGATCACCGGGACCTGCAATTCCCAGCACGGTCATTTGTGGAATCGTCGAGGCGACCGCCAGAACCTTTTTCGCCGCTTGCTCCGGCGTGAGCTTTTCGCTCACCACGCCGGGGCGCGATTCGTTGGCGCAATCGTATTTACGGTTACAGTAGTTGCACTGGATGTTGCACGCCGGCGCGACCGCCACATGCATACGAGCGTAGTGATGATGCGCCTCTTCGCTATAGCAAGGATGATTCTTGACCTTTTCCCAGATCTCCGGCGCCATGTCGCGCTGGCCCGCGCCAGAGCCGCAGCTCGCCTTGCCGCCACCACCGCTGGTGCCGCAACCCTTGTGTTCGGCTGCTTGCCGCTGCATTGATTGCTCCTCTAAATCTGTGCCGTGCCGTATGCACAGGCTCGCCTTCCAAGCTACAGAGCAACTAGCGTGCCAGCGGCACATATCCGCAAATTCCGCGGGAAACTCGCTGATTTTTTTCGGCCCATCGCTGTCGCGATGCCGACATCCGGCGAAGCGCGTCGTGACTTTGTTGCAAATACGACAGGCCGCTCATAGCCACGCGCCGTGGTGCGCACCCGATGGATTGTCCGATTCGTCGCGTATGGAATCGGACAATCGGCATTTCGCTGCAAACCCGTTGCTCCGGCCGGTAATGCTTTATCGAGCGTTGTCAGGCAATTAGACGCGTGCACTGCAGTTGGCACAGGAGTTGCTTCCACTTGGGACACGACCCTCTTTGGAGTTGACGTTGAACAGACCCATCTATCTCGACTACTCCGCGACCACCCCGGTGGACCCGCGCGCCGTCAAAAAAATGGTGCCGTACCTCTATGAGCGGTTCGGCAATCCCGCCAGCCGCTCGCACGGCTACGGCTGGGAAGCCGAGCAAGCGGTGGAGGCGGCGCGCGCGCAGGTGGCACGGTTGGTCAATGCCGACCCGAAGGAAATCGTGTGGACCTCGGGTGCCACCGAGTCCGACAACCTCGCAATCACCGGTGCGGCACGCTTTCACCAGGGCAATGGCAAGCATTTGATCACGATGACGACCGAGCACAAGGCGGTGCTCGACACCATGCGCAATCTGGAGCGGGAGGGCTTCGCCGTCACCTATCTGGATCCGGAGCCCAGCGGACTTCTCGATCTGGAGAAATTTTCCGCGGCGATCCGCCCCGACACCGTGCTCGCCTCGATCATGCACGTAAACAACGAAATCGGCGTGATTCAGGATATCGAGGCCATCGGCCGCATCTGCCGCGAGCGCGGCGTTCTGTTCCACGTCGATGCGGCGCAGTCCACGGGCAAAGTCAGGATCGATCTGGATGCGTTGCCGGTCGATCTGATGTCCTTCTCGGCGCACAAGACCTACGGTCCGAAGGGCATCGGCGCGCTGTACGTGCGCCGCAGGCCGCGCGTGCGCATCGAGGCGCAAATGCACGGCGGCGGACACGAGCGCGGCATGCGCTCCGGTACGCTTCCGACGCATCAAATCGTCGGTATGGGCGAGGCCTTTCGACTGGCGCACGAGGACATGCCTGCGGAGAATGAACGCATACGGGCATTGCGCGACAAGCTGCTCGCCGGCTTAAGTAGCATCGACGAAAGCTACGTCAACGGCGACCTGCAGGCCCGTGTACCGAACAATCTCAACATCAGCTTCAATTTTGTCGAAGGCGAATCCTTGATGATGTCGATGAAAGGAATCGCCGTTTCGAGCGGCTCCGCCTGCACCTCTGCGAGCCTCGAACCCTCCTATGTACTGCGGGCCCTCGGCCGTCCGGACGAACTGGCCCACAGCTCCATTCGCCTTACCGTGGGCCGATTCACCACCGAGGCGGACATCGATGCGACGATCGAACAGATCGCGCGCAGCGTACGCAAGTTGCGTGATCTTTCGCCGCTGTGGGAGATGCACCTGGAGGGGATCGACCTGAGCAAGGTGCAGTGGGCAGCTCACTAAAGCGCAACAACCGCCAAATTCCGAAGGAAACCATCATGGCTTACAGCGAAAAGGTTCTGGATCACTATGAGAATCCGCGCAACGTCGGCTCGTTCGACAAGGACGATCCGAGCGTCGGCAGCGGCATGGTCGGCGCACCGGCCTGCGGCGACGTGATGAAGCTGCACATCAAAGTCGGCAAGGATGGCGTCATCGAGGAAGCCCGTTTCAAGACTTATGGCTGCGGCAGCGCCATCGCCTCTAGCTCGCTGGTCACCGAGTGGCTGCGCGGCAAGACCATCGAGCAGGCGCTCACGATCAAGAACACCGATATCGCGGAGGAATTGGCACTGCCGCCCGTCAAGATCCATTGTTCCGTGCTGGCCGAGGATGCCATCAAGGCGGCCATCAACGACTATCGCGCCAAGCAGGACGCCGCCGCCCATGTGTGACAAACCACCGATCCTGTTCAGCGACGGCGCCGTATCCAAAGTCAGAGAGCTGCTCCTCGAGGAAGGCAACCCGCGCCTGCAGCTCCGAATCTACGTCTCGGGCGGCGGGTGCTCGGGATTTAAATACGGGTTTGCCTTCGAAGAGGCCACCGGCACTGAGGACTTGGCGGTGGAGAAGCATGGTGTTCGCGTGCTGATCGATCCGGTCAGCTTGCAGTACCTCAACGGTGCCGAAGTCGACTATCAGGAAGGACTGGACGGCTCGCGATTCGTGATCAAGAACCCCAACGCCCAGAGCACCTGCGGTTGTGGGAGTTCGTTCTCAACTGCAGAAAGCGGAGATTCCAATGTCAGTGACTCTAACGGAAAAAGCTGCGCGCCGAGTGCGGGAATCCATCGCTAAGCGCGGCAGCGGAATCGGCTTGCGCTTGGGCGTGCGCACGGCGGGCTGTTCCGGTCTGGCGTACACCCTGGAATTCGCGGACGGACGGCAAGCGTCCGACTGTGAATTCGAGAGTCAGGGTGTAACGCTGCTGATCGATCCGAAGAACTTGCCTTATCTGGCTGGGACCGAGCTGGATTTTGTGCGCGAAGGATTGAACGAAGGGTTCAAATTTCACAACCCCAACAGCAAGGCGCAATGCGGTTGCGGCGAAAGCTTCACCGTATAGCGCCCCACGCATGAACGGTCGCGCGCCGCAGCGGCGCAACCGCTTCTTGCGTCGGGGCGGCCGCGATCCAAACCGCCTGGCGCGCCACGGGAAGAAGGTCATGCCTCAAAGTTATTTTGCTTTGTTCAATCTCGAGCCACGCTTCGCGCTACCGGGAGAGCAGCTCGATGCCGCCTACCGCCAGCTCGCCGCGCAGGTGCACCCGGATCGCTACGCCAACGCGGCGCCGGCCGAGCAGCGTCTGGCCTTATCGCTCGCCACCAGCGCCAATGAAGCCTATCGCACCTTGAAAAGACCTCTCCTCAGAGCGCAACATTTATTGGGTCTGCGCGGCGTTGACGTGCTCGACGGCGGGGCTCGAATATCACAGGAATTCCTGCTCGAGCAAATGGACTGGCGCGAAACCTTGAGCGACGCGCGCGCGGCGCGCAACGCCACGGGATTGCAGCAGCTCGGCGAATTGGTGCGTCGACGAACTGCCGATCTGCTGCAGCAACTTGCAGCGCAATTGGACGCCGACGGCGACAATTGCGCAGCGGCACGAACTGTGCAGCAACTGATGTACGTCGATAAGCTGCTCTTCGACATCGATGAAGCGCACGCGCTGCTGGAGGCCTGATGGCGTTGCTGAGCATTGCTGAACCTGGGCAAAGTCACAGCCCGCACCACCATCGTCTCGCGGTCGGGATCGACCTCGGGACCACCAATTCTGCGGTCGCCGCCGTACGCGATGGATCCGCCACGGTGCTGGCGGACGAGGATGGCATGAGACTGCTGCCTTCGGTCGTGCAATATTTTGCCGATGGGCGAATCGAGATCGGCCACGAAGCCAGGCGTAATCAGGCCATCGACCCGTTCAACACGCTGTTCTCGGTGAAACGGCTGATGGGACGCGCGCTCGCCGATCTCCCTGAGCCGCAACGCCGCGCCTATCGGCTGTTGACAGCCGATGGCATGGTCAAAGTGCAGACTATTGCCGGCACGCGCAGTCCCGTGGAAGTGTCGGCGGAGATTCTCAAAGTACTGCGCTCGCGCGCCGAGCGGAGCCTGGGCGGAGAGCTCGTGGGCGCGGTCATCACCGTACCGGCCTACTTCGATGACGCCCAGCGTCACGCCACCAAAGATGCCGCGCGTCTGGCCGGCTTGAACGTGCTGCGCCTGCTCAACGAACCGACGGCAGCGGCGGTGGCCTACGGCCTGGAGCGTGCCGGCGAAGGCGTGTTCGCCGTCTACGACCTGGGCGGTGGAACCTTCGA
>Ga0074044_10004250_pt1 | contig 11934 bp, 10 predicted proteins | sample BogForMeECP23OM1_FD_94443 | JGI IMG/M metagenome (GOLD analysis project Ga0074044, IMG submission 94443) | Bog forest soil microbial communities from Calvert Island, British Columbia, Canada - Bog Forest MetaG ECP23OM1 | ecosystem: Environmental > Terrestrial > Soil > Wetlands ...
ACTGCGCACGATCACCGCTTCCACCGGCTGGTCTTTGCGCGCGTTCAGCTCCTGATGAGGAACGTAAGGAGGAACGTAGACGAAGTCTCCCGGACCCGCTTCATCGACGAACTCCAAACGATTTCCCCAGCGAAAGCGCGCGCGGCCCCGCACCACGTAGATCACGGTTTCCAGTTCCCCGTGATGATGAGGACCCGTCCTGGCATTGGGGTGCACCACCACGGTTCCCGCCCACAGTTTCTGCGCGCCGACCCGGGCACGCGAGATCGCCTCGGCGCGGCTCATGCCGGGCGTCTGGGGCGTGTTGCTATCCAGCTCGCCGCTGCGAATGATCCGCAAGCCGTGGGCCTTCCAGTCGGGCTTCTCGTTAGAGTGCGAATCATTCACGGTCTACGTTGTCCCACCGTCGTTGAAAACCTCTCATACATCAGCCGGTATTCAATCGCAGAGCGACTCCGGAGCATGGTTCAATCTATATCGCAAGATTGGCAAGTTCAAGACATTCGCGTAACAACGGAACCGTCCCGCCAAACGGCTGTCGACACCGGAGTCTAGGCAACCCCGGTTTTCCCTGCGGAAAACATTTCTTTCCCCGGCTCATGGAATTCGTGTTCAGTCTCTGGCAATGCGGCACTATTTCTCTTCTTGCGCGACCGGCAACCTTCCCGGTTGCGACGTTGTTCCTTGGGTCATGAATTTCATGAAATCTGATTCCGCAAGGCGCGACGGGTGCACCTCGCCGCCCAGCCCAAAGAATCGACAAAAGCTCATGATGAGCGGACGCCAACGCACCGCATCGATATGAGGGCGGGAATCGTCGCCTACCAGCAACTTTTCGTCCACGTGCAGCTTCACGATGTGCACCTCGAACGCGTTTGCGCTTACGTTCTTGCCGAAGGGGCGGAAATCGTGCACGATGCCCTCCATTTGCACCGGACACTCGCGTATGCGTGGCGGTGCCACCGATTCCGACTCCACTGCCGTGAATCCAGCGGTGTCAAACTTGTCCGGCTCGTAGCGATAGCCCCACTGGCGTTTCCTCTCCGGCACCGGATTCTTTCCGGTCGTCAGAGCCAGGCGATCAACCTGCGTGACTTGATCTTCTGAGGGGAGATTGATCACGCACTCGCGCGTGCGGATGAGATTGTCAGAGGTCTGGCCCATCTGGCCCAGGCCAAGCATACAGCTCCAGCCCAGCCACCATGCCGACGACATGGGCGCCAGATTCGGCGAACCGTCTGGATTTAACGTACTGATGAGCGCTACGGGTGTACCGAAATAAAGAATGGTCGGCTCGATCGTCTTGTGCATCGATTCACCATAGTGGACATTACAGTGCCGTACTATCCGAACCTTGCGGGCAAACCAAGAATTGCGGAGTGCTGTCAAAAGAGAGTTGGATGATGAGCCGGCCAATCGCCGACGATCGTAAATGCAGAGTGCATTGCGAATTTGTTACTTAGGGTTTGGGGGATAGATCGTCGCAGCGGTCAAACAAACGGGAAGCTCGCGCTCTCCGCATCCAACGGATCTCGGGACGCACGCTATTCTGCGCGGTTAGAAGGGAAGCCATGGCAACACCTGCGTGCCTTCGAGTCGGACGGCACTTAGCTTGCCCGGATCAAGTGCCAGCGTCTTCGTGATCGTAAGCGCGATTGCCGTGTCTCGGCCTGATCGGCACAAAGTCGAGGGTTTAAGCGTAGATTCGACACCAGCAGCATGACGTTTCTGTCATCACTGGCGGAGCCACCTGTTCCCAGATCGGCAGTTCACCCCTCAGGCCGCCACGCCCAGCTTTGCGCGCATCTCCTTCGCCAAGGCGTCCACGGCGCGCATCTTGGTCTCGGCCAGCAAGGGAAGATTTGGTATGCCGAGGGCCATCTCGCAGGAAAGCAGCAATGCCGTAATCGTGCCCCTTAGTTCGCTGCGTAAATCCTGTTCGGCCTCTTGCCTCGCAATCAGCAATTCTCGCTTGCGCCGCTGCACAGCCGAACGCAACTCGCGCGACACCCGCTCAATTCCACTGATCGCAAAATTTGAATAAACGGGGACGGCGGTGCCCATGTGTTTGAAAATTGTCTCGATGTCGTCAGGCTCCGCGTCCAACAGCAATTGATCGAGAACCACGGCCGAAAATTCGTGGGCCTGCAGTTGGGCCACGGCTTCGCGCAGCGTGGCTGCAACTTGTACCGGTTCAGATGTGACTTCCTGCAGTGCTTTCGCGCAATCCTGAACTTTTACCAGAGACGTCGTCAGTAGAATCATGCTCTGCTTGATTGCACTTCACCCGCCATAGCTCGCCCATTGATAATACGTGGCTTGCGAAGCTCTCTCCCTTACAACGGTTCCGTTGCGGGAAGATAGGTCCGGATTTAGACAAACCTCACCGCAAGGCGCGGTTTCGCGGATGCCGAAGCTGGACGCTGCCGAGCTCCGCTCCGGCCGGAAGGGCGGAGACTCCCGTCCTCCATTACGCTCATTTTCAGGCTTGAATCTCGTACTCCTTCAGCTTGCGATAGAGCGTAGTCTTGCCGATGCCCAACAGTCGCGCCGCCAGCAATTTGTCCCCATTGAGCTGGGTAATGGTGTTGAGGATCGTCTTCCTCTCCAGTTCCGAGATGGTGATAATTTTTGTAGAACCATCGGCCTCGGTAGTCGCGTGGCCGTTCCCACCATGGATTGCGCTGGGTAAGTCCACGACCTGGATTTCGGGCCCGCTGTTCATGGCACAAGCCCGCTGCAGACAGTTCTCCAATTCCCGTACATTGCCGGGCCAGTCATAGGCGAGCAAGGCCTTCATCGCATCATCACTAAGGCGTCTCTCTTGTCCGAAATCTCGGGCCATGCGTTCCAGAAAATATGTTGCCAGCACTGGGATGTCCTGCCGCCGCTCGCGCAAAGCGGGAATGCGCAGGTTTAGCACATTCAGGCGAAAGTACAAATCGCGCCGGAAGGTTCCCTGCGCCACTGCCACTTCCAGGTCGCGATTGGTGGCCGCGAGAATTCGCACGTTGATGGTCGTGCGCTTGGTGCTGCCCACCTGGCGGATTTCTTTCTCCTGAATCGCCCGCAGCAGCTTGGCCTGCAGATCCACGGGCAGTTCTCCAATCTCATCGAGAAACACCGTGCCCCCTTCGGCCATCGCCAGCAATCCTTCCTTGGCCTGCATGGCGCCGGTGAAAGCGCCTTTCACATAGCCGAACAGTTCACTTTCGATCAAAGTGGGAACCAGCGAACCGCAATCCACGGGGATGAACGGCTTGTCACGAAATGGGCCCGAGAAGTGGATGGATCGCGCTACCATTTCTTTTCCTGTCCCACTCTCTCCCAGAATCAACACCGGATGGCTGCTCAGGGAGGCCTTGGCAATCATCCGGTAGAGCTTCTCCATTTCCGGCGCGTGCCCCACGATGCTGCCGAAACCCAGCTTGGATTTAATCTTCTCCCGCAACATGCGGTTTTCGGTTTTCAGCTTCAGGTGGGAAGCCACCCGCTCCAACAGAAGCTTCAGTTCGTCTATGGTGAATGGTTTGGTGACGTAGTCATAGGCCCCGTTTTTCATAGCCTGCACAGCCGATTGCACGGTGGCGTAACCGGTAACCACGACGACCTCGGCATCCGGGCGTCGCTGCTTGATTTTGTGCAATGCCTCGATTCCGCCGGCGCCCGGCAATTTCAAGTCGAGCAGAACCACATCGATCGGTTGCGACTCGATCAGGCGGTAAGTGTGTTCGGCCGACTCCGCAACCATGGTGTTGAAACCCAGGGACTGTGCTACTTCCCGGCAGACATCGCGGACGGCGCGCTCGTCGTCGACGATCACCAGATTCAGCAAATTGGCCGCCTCGAGCTGAGGCGGATTAAACGCATGAGCAGTGGCGCTGGTCATACTGATTTTCCTCTTCTTGTTTTACTCTTTCTCGCTCCCCGGATCTTTGCATTCGGAACCGGGCTGATTTTGTTCGCAACTTCGGTAAGGGATGGTTTGCATTCCACTCCTACCCGTGGCAGGTGCACAACCACTCGCGTGCCCCGTCCGGTTTCACTTTCTACTTCAATCGTCCCCCCTTCGTGAGTCACGATGCGGTACACCGTGGCCAGCCCCAGGCCATTTCCCTGCCCAGGCTTTTTGGTAGTAAAAAAAGGCTCGAACAGCCGGGCACGGGTTTCGGCGTCCATGCCGCAACCGGTGTCGCTGACGGCGAGCGCGACCCAGGAGTCGCAAAACTGGTTCCGTGCCTCGCGCCCTAATCGGGTCCCATCACAATTTCTGGTGTTCACCGTGATTCGTCCGCCGTCGGGCATGGCATCGCGGGCGTTCAACACCAGGTTCAGAATGATCTGCTGAACCTGGGCTGGATCCATCTTCACCAGGCCCAGATCCTCCGCAAGTTCAACAACCAGTTCGATGTTCTCCCCGATCAGTCGCGCCAACAGACTGCGCACGGTGGTTACAGAGTCATTCACGCACAGCAGGCAAGGCTCGACCGCCCGCTGCCGCGCCACCGCCATCAACTGCTGGATAAGTCCCGCGCCTTGCTCCCCTGCCTTGCGGATCTCCTCCGCAAAACGCCGCAACCGGCTGTTATCTTCCAATCCAGCCAGAATCAGTTCACTGCAAAGCACCATCCCGGTGATCAGGTTGTTAAAGTCATGCGCGACTCCTCCCACCAGGCGGCCGATAGCCTCCATTTTCTGGGCATCTCTCAGCTCCTGTTCAGTCTGCGGGCGTTCCGCCGTTCCTTCAGTTCTGACCTCAAGTTGTGCAATTGCGCTCATAGCTCTTATCTGTCCAGTTACGGAATGCTGTAGAGCCACGCCTACCGCGCGTGCTCCCCATTTGGGAAGTCTAGGCGGGTCTCCCTTCAAAGTGCTGTGATGGGTGAACAGGGATTTGCAGATTTGAACAGAACCCAAAATGGGAGGAGGGATGCGGCCCGAACTCGTGGACGCACAACGTGCAAATGCACTTTCACAACCGCTTCAGCCCTGCAGATGCAAAGGCTGAGCCAGTCGGAAGGTCAAGCGGCGCCCTGTGGAAAACCTGACATTGCCGCGGTTTGGATAGATCGGGGAGCGGGTTCCGTTACCCGAATCCTGTGCTGACGCAACTACGGCGCCTTCGTCGTCTACCCCGGATCTCTGCATAGTCGGCGTTTTGCGTTTCTCATCCGGCGCGCCTTTCGCAAAAATGCTGGAACTGTGCAACGGAATCGATTTCCCGTTCAGGGAGATCGACGTCAGGGTCAACCGCAAATAGCCCGGATCACGCAAACTTCCGGAAGCCTTGGCCGCCACCACGCTCCCCGTAATCGGCGTCCCTCGCGGGGCCAGCGTTCTGCCAGCGACCACCAGGGGCTCATCCAGCACTGCCTGGAAAGGGTCGCCAACTCGAGAGTCCGCGCTAGACAGACCTTCCTGCAACTGGATGCTAATCTCGGTTCCGGCCGGAATTCCGTCCGAGGTAAATCCAGCCGTGGGGGAGACTCCGCCATTATCGGAAACGCGATCAAAAGGAAGTTGACTGTGGTTGCCGGTCGCAGCCGACCCGGGAGCCGCGATCTGCCGGGAGCATCCCGTCGCCCAGATTACGGTCAGCCCAGCTCGAATCAGAAAGCCGAGGACCATCATTGGCCGGCTCGCCGGTCGCGATCTCTTCATGAGTGCATCCTGCCCGCGCGCAGTAGCCGCAAGCCGCACGGGAGATGCCATCTCTGAAACAATATGAATCAAGGGCTTAGAAGCAATAGCGTGTTTCCAATTTGTAGATTTTGCGCGGGCCAATGTAGGCGCGGGCGTCCCGACCGTGCTCAAGTCGAACCTTGCCGCTTTTCCCATTTTGGGACGGAGTTTACTGTTTGGTAACCTAGGCACCCCCCTCCCCCCTGTCGTTGTGCAAAATATAGAAAACAAAGGACATATTTTACGACTATCTGCTAGATCTTTGAGTTTACAGGACTTACACGCAAAATCTAGAGAACATGGGAGTTACGGGCGCGGCCGTCTGGGTTTGCAGTTCCATTTTGGGTCGGGGCTCGATTTAGCCCAACAGTGCAATGTCTGCGGGCCAAGCTTTCTTTCGCCTCCCGGTGGGGCTTCTCAGTTCTCTGACTTTTCCCCATGGCTTGCGCCATGGGCTGCATTTCTTTCGCCGCTGTGCGGCTGCCGGCTGTCAAAGGAGGGCATGTTAAAGAGGACTGACGGCGCGGTCGTCCGGTCGAATTGTCAAAGATCAGATTCTTATCTTTGCGATAAGGCAATGTGAGTTAGGTTATCTCGGTTGGAGATCGCAGTCAACAGGAAAGCGGGGTCTGATTCTGGTTTGAGAGTCTCGCAATGTGCCTTTTCGCGAAGGAGGGGGATACTTTGTGGGGTCCCTGTTCGAACTTGAAATATTGGGCAGTTTTGGAATGCACATTCTCGCCTACCCACCCTTTCCGCAAAGGACGCGGAAAGAGTGGGGCACCCCGCTTTTATGTGTGATTCAGAGGTCACCTGGAATGGGTGGGCCACCCGCCAATGCCCAATCGCGACGTCGATAAACAAGACCCCGCTGAGGCGGATCGCAGGGTGAGCAGTGCGCGCACGGTTTGACCATGGTCTTTGACCATGGTATACTCTGGCTAAGCATTTATGGAAGAGATCGCCATCTCGAAGTTCAAAGCGACTTGCCTCGCCGTCCTCGAAAGAGTGCGCAAGACGGGAAAACCCGTGCTTGTGACCCGCTTCGGTCAACCGGTCGCTGAGGTCGTTCCTCCGCCGGTTCCAACCAGACCGGCCAATTGGATTGGATCCTTTGCCGGTACTGCCAAGATCGTCGGAGACATCGTCTCCCCCGCCACTGACGAGGACGACTGGGAAGCTCTCCGCTAATGAGGCTGCTGCTCGATACCCACATCTGGTTGTGGAGTCTGGTCGAGCGGAGCCGTCTTTCTCAGCGGGTTATTACTGAACTTGGAGATCCCGGCAACGAACTCTGGCTCTCACCGATCAGCATCTGGGAGCTAGTCGTCCTCAGTCAAAAGGGACGAATGAACCTCGACCAAGAAGTGGATGCTTGGATTGCGCACAAGCTGGCTGCCGTTCCACTCAGAGAAGCTCCGGTCACTTATGAAGTAGCGCGAGAAACCGGACGCCTGCGACTTCCTCATCGCGATCCCGCAGACCGCTTCCTGCTGGCCACCGCGAAAGTCTTTGAGCTCACCTTGGTCACCGCCGATAAACATCTGCTGAAAGCTCGCGATGTTTCCATTCTCGCGAACCGCTAGCTCGCATCTGAGGTATCGCGGCGCTCCAAGAGGTTTTGGCTCGGGTTCGGAAACCGGTATGATTGTTCTGCTGCTCCTGGATCGGCCGATGAGCACCTCCAGGTGACAAAAGGTGTGCTCTGCTGGCAGAATTGATCGGGAGCCCGGCAAGATATAATGCAAAAGTCACGGAGGCGGTGATGTCACCCGAACGCGGAACCTCGAACTCGGCCAGAGCGACGAACGCGCGCCCTTCGTCGGAGAGTTCGTTCGAAAGAGTTGTCGATTCGCTCAAGCTCTCGCCCGAACAATACCAGAGCTCAGCCGAGCTTCGGGAATGGGTCCTGCAAAATAAGGACCACAAGTATGTTCCCCCGGATCTGCTGAAGGCCTTCGGATTTCAAGTCAACCTGGAATCCTGAGTCTTACTTGGTCCGAGCCTCCTCTGAACAATCTGACGGGACTTCGCCAACAATCAGGGAGCGGTTTCGACAGCGGGGATCTCTTCCAGCTTCACGCTTATGTGGCCTCCCTCTTCGAGGTGGACCGCTTTGCCACGGTCTTCGTAGCGTGCAAGAAATTCGGGATCGAAGTACGCGCCTCGGTCGACCTGCTCCCAGGCGAAAAGCGTGTAATCGCCGGGAATGATATTCCGCAGCGCAAATCTGCCCAACATGTCGCTGACTGCCTGGCGGTAGTAATTCGGCTGGCCACGGCCCTTCCCGTCCGGCACCAGCACGACCGAGGCGCCGGGAGCAGATTGTTCGTCGCTCTCTACGCTGCCGTCAATTCGGCCGGCGCCGGGACTTAAGACCAGTTCCACGGCCGAAGGAGAATGTCCTCGACCGACGGCGATGCCGGTTTCGAGCACGTCGGTCGATCCGGTTGATCGGAGATAAAAACCTGCAGGGACAGGGAAAAAATTAATGCGGTAGTTGCCTTCGGGAACTTCCTTGAAAACAAAAGTTCCGTCAGGCTTCACCGTGGCGTTGTCAATATCGGGGGTTAGGTTCGCTAGTGCTGAAGGCTCCAGCGGATCCAAATTGCCCATCAAATTGTTGAGGTCCGGGACCGTGTCACCATCGACGTGAATGCGGCCACTGACGTCCACTCCCGTGCCGACCACGACCTCCACATGATCGAGGTTGGTGTCTTTGACCTCGATCGACGTCCTTCCCCACATCGTTTTTTGTTCTTGCGGATCGCTCGGTTGCTGCGCCACCAGGACGTACGAGCCTGGAGGCACGCCTTGAAAGTCGAAGGCGCCTTGGGAGCCAGATAGAGTCTGGCTGGGCGAGCCGATGGAAAAAATTGTTTCGCCTTGATCGCTCAGCAGCGTGATTGAAGCTTCTTTGCTGGGCAAAGAGGGACGGGCGTTGATGACCCGGCCTCGAATGTGGACGGTGTGTACGGGCACGAGATTGAAATCGATTCCCGCCAGATCTTCTCCCGCGCGCAGCACCAGCGGAACTGAACGGGCCTGGTCGGTGGCGGCGGGATAGTAAAGCGGAACGTAGGCTTTGTCGTCGGCTGATTTGGCTTTCAGCAAAGCGGGAGGCTTGGCACGAATAAAGTATTTTCCCGGGACCAGGGCTGGAATCTGATAATCGCCGGCGTCGTTTGTTGGGGCCTGGGCCACCTGGTGAAGGTCGCGCCTGCCGTGCAGGTAGGAAGTTTTCATGGCTTCGACTTCTACGCCGCGCAGCGGTTTTCCGGCTTCATTGGTGATGTGGCCGGCGATGGCGCCGTTGGGAACGAGACGAACCACAATGTCGGTCAGGTGCTGGCCGGGCGCGACTGACAACGACCTGCCGCGCAGGTCGGCGTAGGCGCGATTGTTATTCACGTATCCATCGTGAGAGGCCAGGAGAACGTATCGGCCGGGCGATACGTTCTCAAACAGGAAATGGCCGCTGGCATCGGTGGACGTGGACGTGGGCTGGGGGATTGACTGCGCTGCGGGCTGCGAAGCGGGAGCAAAGGCGCCGGGAAGATTTCTTAGCCTGACTTCCGCCGCTTTCAGCGGCTGTTCTGTTACCGCATCGATTATGGTGCCTGCGACCGTGCCCTTGTCTTGCGGCTGCGGCAATCCCGCTTCCTGCGCGCGGACGGAGGGAGGCAGGAACACGGAGAGGAGCATCAGGATGGCCAGCGGGAAAGGTAGCTTCATTGCGATTACTGCGAGTTTATCCGAAGGCGGAATGGGCGAAGGTACTTGAACCTCGAAGGAGCGGGACTCTACGATTTGGACGGCGTTTAGCATTGTCTGCTGCAGTGCGTGGCGGCTGTTTACTTTTGAGTAATCTTAGGTATCCCCGCTCCCCCTCGATCTTTTGGAATCATGGGGTTAGGGCCGGACTACCATCAAAATCTTTGAGTTTAAAGGACTTATATGCAAAATATTCCGGACAAAGGACTTAGGGGTCGTTTTTGTGTTGTCAATGAGCTAAGCCATTATACATATGATTAACTCGAAGTGTGGGCAAAATCCAGCAGAGAAAGAATCACTTGCGATAGGCCAAACTGAGTCCTGCGCGGCTTGCCTGTCGGGACTATTTCTTCGAGGGGTCATGCGTTTTAGGGCGTGATCTGGTACACGGCGCCGGCATTGTTTTTTCCACCGAGTACGGTGGTGCCGAAGAGCTTGCCGGATTGATTGAGAATGACGCCGCTCTCAGGAGTGCCTGCGTCGCCCAGCCGGGAACCAAAATCGTGCAGCACGGTTTCCCGCCATTTGCCGTTGGCCGTGGGGGTAAGCTCGAACGCCGTTCCGCAGACGCTGCAAAGGCCGCTGCCTCCTTCGAAGGTTGTGCCGTAGAGATTTCCAGCTTGATCGAACACGGGCGTGGCGAAAGTTTCGATTCCATCCTTGCCTTCAAAACTATGGATAATTGTTTCCTTCCACTTGGCTCCATTGGGTTCGAGCTGGAAAACGGTTCCACATCCGTTGTCCACACCGCATGCCGAGCTGCCTCCGGAATAGGTGGTGCCGTACAAATTACCTCCGGCAAGAACCAATCCCGCTGCCGGATTGCGTCCGTCGGGGCTGCCCCGGAAGGCATGGAGTATGGTCTCGGTCCAATTCCCACCCTTCAGCGAGAGTTCAAAGACGGTACCAATGCCATACTTGCCGCCTAATTCGGTGGTGCCATAGAGATTGCCTGCACCGTCGAAGATCACGCCAGCCAAAAGAGGCTGCGCTCCGTCAGTGCTGCCTTGGAAGGCGTGGAGCACCTTTTCCCTCCACCGCCCACTCTGCCCGCGCGTCAGTTCGAAAACGGTTCCATTGTCCCCAGATCCACCGGACGGAGTTGTGCCGTACAGGTTACTTGCATTATCGAAGATCAGAACGCTGTCTGGCGAACCGCCATCGGAAGCGCCGGTGAAGGAATACAGGATCTTCTTCGTCCAATGGCCATTTTTGCCGGGCTTCAGTTCGAAAACGGTGCCGGAGCCGCCAGATCCTCCACCACTGGTGACGCCGTAGAGATTACCTGCTTTATCGAAGATCACACCGGCCGCCGGGCCCGATCCATCAGTCCCGCCGGCGAAGCGATAGAGATCCGTCTTGGTCCATCGACCGGCTTTCGTCGGCGTCAATTTGAAAACCACGCCGTTTAGGCCGGTCCCCGCGCCCGCGGCTACCCCGTAGAGATTCCCTGCCTGGTCAAGTGTGAGGATTCCGGTCGTCGTGGCCCCGCTGCCTCCGCCGACAAAACTGTAGATCACTTTCTCCGCGAGCTTAGCCCGCGCGACGGAGGGCAGCACCAGGGCAAACGACATCAGAAGAAAAGCAACCGTGTTTTTCATCGCCACCAGGCTCCTTATCTGAGCCGCCTCTCGTTCGGGGAGTTTTAGGGAGTTATCTCAAATATCACGCCGACGTCATGGGCTCCGCCGAAAACGGTGGTCCCGTAGAGGTTTGCGTGAGCATCTCTGACCAAGGGGAAGGAATTCCTCCATCCACGCCGCTCTTGCAGTCATAGAGTACAGTGAACTTCCAATGCCCGCCAGCGGTGGGAGACAATTTGAAGACCGAACCGAAAGTCTTGTGACACGGATTCTCTGGATTCAGGCCGGATGGTTGGCAACCCTTAACTTGGGATTTTTTCCGGATCGGCCGTCATCCGCCAGGAATCGGCATGTCGGGAGCACGCCGGGAGGGATGATCAGCGTAATCTGATTGACGCAGGGCAGACCGCTTGCAAACGTCGCGATCTGCCGCGGCGTCTTGAACTCAGGCTGCTTTAGAGCTTTTCTGAGCTTTGCCTAAGAACTCCAGCAGGTCGGCGTTGATCTGGTCGGCCTGGGTTGTGGGCATTCCGTGCGGAAAACCCGGATACACCTTCAGCGTGGCATTTTTCACAATCTTCGCGGATTGCAGGGCCGCCGCGGCGATGGGCACGATCTGGTCATCGTCGCCATGAAGAATGAGAGTGGGCACGTCGAACTTCTTTAGATCCTCGGTGAAGTCCGTCTCGGAGAAAGCCTTGATGCAGTCGTAGCCTGCCTTCACCCCGCCCATCATCCCCTGGAGCCACCACTTATCCCGGATGCCTTCCGAAATCTTGGCGCCGGGCCGGTTGTAGCCGTAAAACGGGAGGGTAATATCCCGGTAAAACTGCGGGCGATTTCTTGCATATTGAGCTCGCAGGTCGTCGAACACCTCGATCGGCGCGCCCGCGGG
>Ga0074044_10004251_pt1 | contig 11932 bp, 9 predicted proteins | sample BogForMeECP23OM1_FD_94443 | JGI IMG/M metagenome (GOLD analysis project Ga0074044, IMG submission 94443) | Bog forest soil microbial communities from Calvert Island, British Columbia, Canada - Bog Forest MetaG ECP23OM1 | ecosystem: Environmental > Terrestrial > Soil > Wetlands ...
CTAGCCGCGCGGGAATGCCTAACCTCGATGGCCCGCTTCGGCAGGGCTATTTTTGCGGAATAAATGGGCCGTCGCGGCCACATCTATTTGAACGCTTGCCACTGAAGGTCATCAACAAGAGGATGCTTTTTGTTCGCGAAGTAATACGAAACAGCATCTTCTTTTATCTCGCTATGCATTTGATCGCCCAGGATAGAGCGGCGGCCAACAAATCTGCCTGGGGCAACATACGCGACCGTGTGTACGTGTGATCGCGCCGCACTATCGAAGAACTTGTTCGTCATCAATTGAAGTGCGGTCGGTGTGCCGGACGCTGCGGGTTCACCCGCGATGTCTCTCAATTCCACAGAGGTCACGTTTCGAAATTGCACGCAAATAACACCTGGCCGCGACGCGGAAAGCTGTCTGGCGGCCTCACGAAGCTGACGGTACACGCCCTGCAAGAACTCGTCCTTTTTTCTGCTGCGTACCGCTACCACTGTAGCGCTCTGTCTTGGTGCAAAGACCATCATAACCTGACCGACTTTATAGCCGAGAGCTGAGTTGCAATATTCGATCACGTCGTCGATGGCGATGTTAGGAGGAGAGGGGCAATCGAAAGGTGAGTCACTGATGGGCAGCTCACAGTATGAAACCGAACAGCAGCCCTCGCGGGCAACGGACTTTCCGGCTTCGAGCGAGCCGCCGATGGTAGCTGCGACGGCTTCCATGAAATCATGCGCGGGAAACAGTCGATCAGGCACGCTGGCAACGACTAGCCTGACAATCCCGGGGCGCTCGCCGGCGCGCATAAGGGGCCACAAGCGTCCTCCAAGCTGATACTGTCGCAGCAAATGGATCTTGCGGCCCAGATCAGCGCTGACTGATTTGCATTCAACCTCAAGCTCGACTCCCGGAGGTTTGGCGGCAAGAAAATCGTATGCGCCGCCGGAGCACAGATCATGCAGTTCGATCTCGAAGCCGGAAGCCATAAAATGCGCGATTGTTCGCATCTCGAATGCAAGCGGCGTTAAGCCGATATTGTCCTTGAGGGCGCCTCGAACTCGACCTTGCAGGCGTTGCTTCGCTGTGGAGGGCAAGCGAGTACAGATGCGCGTGATCATGCCGGCGAAACCATACAAGAGGCCGATATCGGGTTTCGCCATCAGAGCAGAAGGTAGGCGTCCTGTTTGTCGGTGATAACGCTTCGCATAGCTCATCGCCCGCTCTATGGGAAATTGAATATCAAGGTACTCTGCGATCAGCGGGTTTTCACCGATCTGCTTTTCAAAATCGCGTTCCCGCTGACGCCAAGCAGCGAGCCCCGCGAACTCCGTCAATCCTAGAAGGAGCGCCGGTATCTCAGATGGTGGTGCGCTGACATCGAATCTCATAATTACACCACGACATGTGGCAGCTGGACGAGCCACAGCGTTACCGGCTTATTCTTCGCAAATGTACAGCTGGACAAAGCGTTCGCTCATCCACATGGCGGCGATAGATCGCTTGTACCCTTCGACGAGGACAGGACCCATCGCGCCGCGTGGCAAGGCCGCGATCGGCGTCCCGTGAGCTGCGCGCCCATGTCGCCTCGCCTCAATAATCGCAAGCACGTCCGCACGCATTCCAGCCAGCGTCGGCATCTGGTCAGCATGCAGCCGTTCCGACAACTCGGTCACGGATGTGATCCCAAATTGAGCAAAAAACGGAATCACCATGAAGCGCTCGATCTCACGCAACGCTGCGCGCCTGCGGCGAAATCGTACGTACGAATGGAGCGGATAGTCTGCGAGGATCGGACGACGGTGGTCGAAAAGTGCCCCCAGGAGCGTCAAACGTTCACTAGCCCCGAGGCTCGGTAGAACGTCGAGCCCGTAGGCTTTCAACCGCTCCCAGAGCGCATTGCCGACCAACGGGCGGTAAGCATGCTGCCAGCTCTCTCCGATGGCTTCGGAGATAACCCAATTGAGCAACACATCCTCGTAGGTGCTGATTTTGGCGCGAATGGACGCTACCTCGCCGCGGGGAGAGACTCGTTTATCATCATGTACCAGGGCTCGGCGCCAGGTGCTAGAAAGCAACGCTGCGACCCGCGTGAGCCCGCCAGTGCGCAAATCCGGGATGTTGGTTTTTGTTGGTAATCCGCAACGATCGTTTCCGGGAGCCGATCACAGCCGGGCCCGCGCTGACTCGCGTTCCCGACGCCCGCGGCGATCGCACGCTTTCGGCTCCGGGAATTAACGCACCGAATTTGTGCGCTGGGAGTTATTGCACCAAAAAGGCGCGCCGCGGAATTAATGCACCGAGTTAGGGCACCTGGGTTTCTGTACCGAGTTAATGCACCAGCAGAGGCGCTCGGGGAGTTAATGCACTAGCGGCCACGAAGCCGTGCAAAGTCGATCTTGGACAATAGCCGCGAGCGACCGAGCCCAAGCTCCCACCCGATTCCCCACCCGAATTGTTACTACGCGGTGGGAAAAGACGGTACGACGGAACGCCCGAGTGAGCAGAATCGTCCGAAAAATTAGCACTGTACGGGACGAGACAATACAGCGCGGAATGGCCAGCAACGCATTACAAAACCGCTGCACTACCCCTGTGCTAACCCGGCCCGCCGCTCTGTCGGTATTGCGTTCGGGCGTCGCCCGCGCCGGGCGAAAAATAGCGTGGCTCTCGCCCGCATGCCAGTGCCCTGCGATTTGCACCGCGCGTCGCTGCCGTCACTGCGCGGTGCGGAAGAGTTCATATAGCGCGACTGCGGCGGCGTTCGACACGTTCAGGCTTGCGACCGCCCCGGGCGCCATCGGGATCCGCACCAGGAGATCGCAATGCTCCTGGGTGAGTCGGCGCATCCCTCGCCCTTCAGCACCGAGCACGAGGGCGATCCGGCCGTCGAGCCGCGCCTCGGCGATCGATGTCGGGGCGTCGGCATCGAGGCCGGCGCACCAGTAACCGGCCTTTTTGATGTCCTCGAGTGCGCGGGCGAGGTTCGTGACCCGCACCAATGGTGTACGCTCGAGTGCCCCCGACGCCGATTTGGCGAGTGTCGCCCCAACCCCCGGGGCATGCCGCTCGGTCAGCACGACAGCGAGTGCGCCGAATGCGGAGGCGGAGCGCAGGATGGCGCCGACATTGTGAGGATCAGTCACCTGATCGAGCACGAGAAGGACGGCATTCGTCCGGCTCACCCCCTCCCGCAGCACCTCGTCGAGGTCGGGCTCTTCGAGCGGGTCGACCTGCAGGGCCGCCCCCTGATGGATCGCACCCGGCAATATCCGGTCGAGCTCCGGCCGCGCCATGATTTCAGGCTGCAGCCCCGGCTTTTCCCGCAAAAGGCCGGCGAGCCGCCCACCGAGCGCGCGCTCGGCCTCCACCGTCAAGATGATGCGGCGGCAGCGCCGCCGGGGGTTCGCGAGTGCCGCCAGGACCGGATGGGTGCCGTAAAGCCACTGGCTGGCGAGGCGGCCCTCACGAGTGCCGCTGCGGGAGGCACCTTCGCCGCCCCTGGTGGGCTTGCGTTTGCTCATGTGGCCACCTATTATAGGCTTCGAAGCCGATCAGCAACGGCCCCTACCGATCGTTTCCACAAGGGAAGCGATGGGTGGGGCGTCTTTCTGTGTTTTAACATTGACGTAAGAAGGTGAATCCACTTAGTTGCGACTTCCGTCGCCCGGGCCGTGCTGGAGCCCAAGCGGAGGGGTGCCCGAGCGGCTAAAGGGGACGGGCTGTAAACCCGTTGGCGTACGCCTACGTAGGTTCGAATCCTACCCCCTCCACCATCTCCTCGGGAGCGGAATGCCAAGGCCCAAATCTCTGCGGGTGTAGCTCAATGGTAGAGCTCCAGCCTTCCAAGCTGGTGGTGTGGGTTCGATTCCCATCACCCGCTCCAAACCGCAGGAGGCCGGGCGGGCCGGAAGGGATGAAGGTGGCGGCGGGTTTGGTTATTGGGTTCGGGTGCCAGGCGCAAGCCGGCGGGCTCCCTTTGGAATTAATCGCAGGCGCGGGTGCGCGGGGTCGTGAGGTTAGGGCGCTGACGCGTCGTGGTCATGAGGTTAGGGCGCTGACGCGCCGTGGTCGTGAGGTTAGGGCGCTGACGCGCCCAGGGAAGCGGGAAGAACCAGATGTCGAAGAGCAAATTCGAGCGGACGAAGCCGCATTGCAACGTTGGGACGATCGGGCACGTCGATCACGGGAAGACGACGCTGACGGCTGCGATCACGAAGGTTCTGGCGAAGAGCGGTGGGGCCGAGTTCATGGCCTATGACCAGATCGACAAGGCGCCGGAGGAGCGCGCGCGGGGGATCACGATCGCGACGGCGCACGTCGAGTACCAGACGGCGAACCGGCACTACGCGCATGTGGATTGCCCGGGCCATGCGGACTACGTGAAGAACATGATCACGGGTGCAGCACAGATGGATGGCGCGATCCTTGTGGTGTCGGCGGCGGACGGCCCGATGCCGCAGACGCGGGAGCACATACTTCTGGCGCGCCAGGTCGGGGTTCCGGCGATCGTGGTGTTCCTGAACAAGGTCGACCAGGTTGACGACCCCGAGCTGATCGAGCTGGTTGAGCTTGAGGTGCGGGAGCTTCTGTCGAAGTACGATTTTCCGGGCGACGAGATCCCGATTGTGCGGGGCTCGGCACTTTGCGCGATGGAAGACCGCAACCCGGAGCTTGGGGAGCAAGCGCTCGTGAAGCTGATGGCGGCGGTTGACAGCTACATCCCGCAGCCGACGCGTCCGAAGGACAAGCCGTTCCTGATGCCGATCGAGGATGTGTTCTCGATCTCGGGGCGTGGCACGGTGGTGACGGGTCGGGTCGAGCGGGGCGTGATCAAGGTTGGCGAGGAAGTGGAGATCGTGGGCCTGAAGCCGACGACGAAGACGGTCGTGACGGGTGTCGAGATGTTCCGCAAGCTCCTGGACCAGGGCGAGGCGGGGGACAACATCGGCGCGCTGCTGCGCGGGACGAAGCGGGAGGAGGTCGAGCGCGGTCAGGTGCTGGCGGCGCCCGGCTCGATCACGCCGCACACGAAGTTCACGGCGGAGGCCTACATCCTGACCAAGGAGGAGGGCGGGCGGCACACGCCGTTCTTCACGAACTACCGGCCGCAATTCTACTTCCGGACGACGGACGTGACGGGATCGGTGAAGCTGCCGGACGGGGTGGAGATGGTGATGCCGGGCGACAACATCGCGATGGAGGTCGAGCTGATCGCACCGATCGCGATGGACGAGGGCCTGCGCTTCGCGATCCGCGAGGGCGGGCGCACGGTCGGTGCCGGCGTCGTCGCAAAGATCATCCAGTAGCGAGGAAGCGCCGTCTTGCCCCGAACGCTGTCGAAGATGCTCGGCTTCGCAGCCGGACGTTAGGAGTGTAGCTCAATTGGCTAGAGCACCGGTCTCCAAAACCGGGGGTTGTGGGTTCGAGTCCCTCCACTCCTGCCAGCCTGGCGCGAAGGCCGGTGCTGGTGACCCGGACGGGACGTGAAGGAAGGCGCCGTGGGCGAACGTCAAGCGATTGCGACGGAAACATTAGAGTGTAAGTGAGTGGTTCGATAGGCATGGCGAAGGTCAGTCCAGGCGAATTCATCCAGCAGGTTCGGACGGAGGTGTCGAAAGTCACCTGGCCGAGCCGCAAGGAGACCATGGTGACGACGGCGATGGTGTTTCTCATGGTCTTCCTGGCCGCCATCTTCTTCTTGTCATCGACGAGGTGTTGGCATACGGCGTCCGCGCCTTGCTCGGGATCGGGGGCTGAGCGATGCCGGTGCGTTGGTACGTGCTTCACGTCTACTCGGGCTTTGAAAAGAAAGTTGCGCAATCGATTCGTGACCAGGCAAAGCAGAACGGCCTCGAGGAGAGGATCGAGCAGGTCATGGTCCCGGTCGAGGAAGTGGTCGAAGTGCGGCGCGGCTCCAAGGTGCAGAGCGAGCGCAAGTTCTTCCCCGGCTACGTGCTGCTCAAGATGGATATGACCGACGAGACCTGGCACCTCGTCAAGAACACGCCAAAGGTCACCGGCTTCCTTGGCGACAAGGGCAAGCCGATCGCGATTTCCGAGGCCGAGGCCTCGCGCATCCTGCACCAGATGCAGGAGGGCGTCGAACGGCCGAAGCCCGCGATCACCTTCGAGGTGGGCGAGCAGGTACGCGTCGTCGACGGGCCGTTCACGTCGTTCAACGGCATGGTCGAGGAAATCGACGAGGACCGCGCGCGGCTCAAGGTTTCGGTCTCGATCTTCGGGCGCTCGACGCCCGTCGAGCTCGAGTATGCGCAGGTCGAGAAGGCCTAGGGTCGGAAGTCCCGCGGCCGAGCGGATACAAGGTTCCACCCGGCGCATTGTGCGCTGTGTGGTTTGAGCGCGGGAGGCCTGCCACGGCCGTGACCGCGACCCAGTCGGTAACGCGAACTGAGGAAGAGAGATGGCAAAGAAGATCGACGGCTACATCAAGTTGCAGGTGCCGGCGGGGAAGGCAAATCCTTCGCCGCCGATTGGACCGGCATTGGGCCAGCGCGGCCTCAACATCATGGAGTTCTGCAAGGCGTTCAACGCGACGACTCAGAAGATGGAACCGGAGATGCCGATTCCCGTGGTCATCACGGTGTTCTCGGACCGCTCCTTCACATTCCAGATCAAGTCGCCGCCCGCGAGCTACTTTTTGCGCAAGGCGGCAGGAATCGAGAAAGGCAGCTCGACCACGGGTCGTGGTACGGTCGGCAAAGTGACCATGATGCAAATTCGCGAGATCGCCGAGAAGAAGATGCAGGACCTCAACGCCAACGACGTGGATGCGGCCAGCCGGATGCTCGTCGGGACCGCCCGCTCGATGGGCCTCGAAGTGGTGGAGTAAGGCCATGGCTCACGGCAAGCGCTTGAACAACGCATACGAGAAGATCGATCGCGCGCGCTTCTATCCCATCGATGAGGCGGTGAAGATCTTGAAGGAGTTCGCGGCGAAGAAGATCGACGAAACGATCGAGGTCTCGCTGAACCTCGGCGTCGATACGCGCCATGCGGATCAGCAGGTGCGCGGCGTGGTCTCCTTGCCGCACGGCACCGGCAAGGGCGTCCGGGTCGCCGTATTCGCCAAGGGCGAGAAAGCGAACGAGGCGAAGGGTGCCGGTGCCGATGTCATCGGCGCCGACGACCTGGCCGAAAAGGTGCTCAAGGGTGAGATCGATTTCGAGCGCGTGATCGCGACGCCGGACATGATGGCGGTCGTGGGCAAGCTCGGCAAGGTGCTCGGCCCGCGCGGCCTGATGCCGAACCCGAAGCTCGGCTCGGTCACGATGGACGTCGCCAAGGCGGTGCGCGACGCCAAGGCCGGGCAGGTGCAATACCGTGCCGAGAAGGCGGGGCTCGTCCATGCCGGTGTGGGCAAGATGAGCTTCACCGAGCAGGCGATCGTCGAAAACGTCAGGGCGTTCTATGACGCCGTGGCGCGCGCCAAGCCGTCGGGCGTGAAGGGCACGTATATAAAGAAGGTTTCGCTCAGCTCAACGATGGGGCCGGGCCTGAAGCTCGATGCGGCGTCGCTCGGCGGCCCCGCAGGGGCTGCGTGAGCGATACGTTGGAATTCACCGCACGGGGCTGAGCCCCGCGCGGCGAGAAGGGAGCCGGGAGGGCTATCGCCTGATCGGATCCCGACCTGTCCGAGACTGCAGGTGCCGAAAGGGATGCACAATCCGCTCGGCATAATGGTGGTGACAGCCGCCTGCATAGACGGGAGTTGAACCCAGCTTCCCGCGTTCGCCGGAGTGATCCGGCGTCGCGCGGGCGATGGGCTCGAACTTCTGGGGCAGGGTGAGCCGGATCTTCGGGCTCAGCCTGGAGGTCCAGTCGCAACCGGCCTAAGCGGCTTCAAGCAGATGCCGCGAAGGCCAAAGTAGCGGAGAAGACGGTGCAACGTACCGAGAAGGAAGATTTGGTTGCCTCGCTCAACCGCGCCTTCCAGGAGGCCGCAGCGGTCGTCGTTACCCGCCAAAGCGGTCTTACGGTCGCCGAGGTCGGCGATCTCCGGCGGAAGGTTCGGGCGGCAGGCGGCCGCTTCAAAGTGGCGAAGAACCGTCTTGCGCGCCGCGCCTTGTCCGGAACCAAGTACGAGGGTCTTGCAGAGCTTTTCAAGGGGCCGACCGCGATCGCTTTTTCGAGCGATCCCGTGTCGGTCGCAAAGGTGGCCGTCGACTTCTCGAAACTGAACGAGAAGCTCGTCATCACCGGAGGAGCGCTCGGGACACAGATCTTGGATTCCAATGGTGTGAAGGCCCTTGCCTCGCTGCCGTCGCTCGACGCGCTGCGCGGCAAGATCGTCGGTCTCTTGAAGGCGCCCGCGACCAAGATCGCCGGTGTCATTCAAGCGCCCGCAGCACAGCTCGCTCGCGTGCTGCAGGCGTTTGCCCAAAAAGGCGAAGCCGCGTAGGACACGCTGGAAACCTGAAGTTCAAGCCTAGGAGACATGGAACATGGCAAATCTCGATAGTCTGATTGAAGAGCTTTCGAAGCTCACCGTCCTCGAGGCGGCGGAGCTTGCAAAGAAGCTCGAGGAGAAGTGGGGTGTGACCGCCGCAGCACCGGTCGCGGTCGCGGCGGTTGCCGGAGCGGGCGGTGGTGCCGGTGCCGCCGCCGCTGAGGAGCAGACGGAATTCACCGTCATCCTTGCCGCTGCGGGCGAGAAGAAAATCAACGTGATCAAGGAAATTCGTGCGATCACGGGCCTTGGCCTCAAGGAAGCGAAGGACCTCGTCGAAGGTGCGCCCAAGACCGTCAAGGAAGGCGTTTCCAAGGATGACGCCGCTAAGCTCAGGAAGGTCCTCGAGGACCAGGGTGCGAAGGTCGAGGTTAAGTAACGTGCTTTTCGGCACGCCTTGCGCGGGCGGATGCGGGCTCTCGTCTCGTGTCCGTCCGTCAAGTGCTGCGAGGTTGCCGGTCGAGTGATTGACCTAAGTCGCCGGGGCCCCGTTTCGTGGCACCGGCATTGCCGTCCGCGGTCGGGATGGCGGGCTTTATGAGGAGCAGAAGAGCGATGGCGAAGTCGTTCACGGGACGCAAGCGGATCCGCAAGAGCTTTGGCCGGATTTCCGAAGTGGCGCCGATGCCGAACCTGATCGAGGTGCAGAAGAATTCCTACGATCAGTTCTTGCAGAAGGAAGGCCCGGCCGAGAAGCGCACGAGTGTCGGCCTGCAGGAGGTCTTCCGCTCGGTGTTCCCGATCCGGGATTTCTCCGAGCGTGCCCAGCTCGAGTTCCTCAAGTACGAGCTCGAGGAGCCCAAATACGACGTCGAGGAGTGCCAGCAGCGCGGCATGACGTTTGCGGCCCCGCTCAAGGTAACGCTTCGCCTCGTCGTCTGGGACGTCGACGAGGAGACCGGCTCGCGCTCGATCCGCGACATCAAGGAGCAAGACGTCTATATGGGCGATATGCCGCTCATGACGACGAACGGCACCTTCATCATCAACGGCACCGAGCGCGTGATCGTCTCGCAGATGCACCGCTCGCCCGGCGTGTTCTTCGATCACGACAAGGGCAAGACCCATTCCTCGGGCAAGTATTTGTTCGCGGCACGGGTCATCCCTTATCGCGGTTCCTGGCTCGATTTCGAGTTCGACGCCAAGGACCTCGTCTATGTGCGCATCGACCGGCGCAGGAAACTGCCGGTGACGACCCTTTTCATGGGCCTCGACAGCCACGCCACGGCGGCACTGCGCAAGCAGCGCGAAGCGGAAGGCAAGGGGATCGAGCCGCACGAGCATGCCGGCATGTCGGCCGAGGAGATTCTTTCCTATTTCTACGCCAAGGTGCCGTTCAAGCGCGTGAAGGATGCCTGGCAGATGCCATTCGATCCGCAACGCATGCGCGGCATCAAGCTCAACTCCGACCTGATCGACGCAAAGAGCGGCAAGGTCGTGGCCGAGGCCGGCGCCAAGATGACCGCACGCCTCGGGCGTAAGATCGCGGACGATGGCACCAAGGACGTCCTTGTGCCGGCGGAGGAGCTCTTCGGCCGCTACGTCGCCGAAGACGTCATCGACGAGAAGAGCGGCCTCGTCCTCGTTGACGCGGGTGCCGAGGTGACGGCCGATACGCTCAAGATCCTCGAACAATACGGCATCAACGCGATCTCGACCCTCGCGATCGACCACATCAACGTCGGGCCCTACATCCGCAATACCCTGGCGGTCGACAAGAACTCGACCCGCGAGGAAGCGCTCATCGATATCTATCGCGTGATGCGGCCGGGCGAGCCGCCGACGCTCGAGACGGCGGAGGCGCTGTTCCAGAGCCTCTTCTTCGATTCAGAGCGTTACGACCTCTCGGCGGTCGGCCGCGTGAAGATGAATATGCGGCTCGGCCTCGAGTGCCCGGACACCGTGCGCGTGCTGCGCAAGGAAGACATCCTCGCCATCATCAAGGTGCTGGTGGATCTGAAGGACGGCCGTGGCGAGATCGACGACATCGATCATCTTGGCAATCGGCGGGTCCGTTCGGTCGGCGCGCTCATGGAGAACCAGTACCGCGTCGGCCTGCTCCGGATGGAGCGCGCGATCCGCGAGCGCATGTCGACGGTCGAGATCGACACCGTGATGCCGCATGACCTGATCAACGCGAAGCCCGCGGCGGCGGCCGTGCGCGAGTTCTTCGGCTCGTCGCAGCTCAGCCAATTCATGGATCAGACCAATCCGCTTTCGGAGATCACCCACAAGCGCCGGCTCTCCGCCCTCGGGCCGGGTGGGCTGACGCGCGAGCGTGCCGGCTTCGAGGTGCGCGACGTCCATCCGACCCACTACGGCCGCATCTGTCCGATCGAGACACCGGAAGGGCCGAATATCGGCCTCATCAACAGCCTGGCGACCTACGCACGGATCAACCAATACGGCTTCATTGAAAGCCCCTACCGGCGCGTGGGCAACGGTCGGGTGGGCGACGAGGTGGTCTATCTCTCGGCGATGGAGGAAGGCAAATACACGATCGCCCAGGCCAATGCCGAGGTCGACCGGCACAACAAGCTCATGTCCGACCTCATCAGCTGCCGCCGGGGCGGCGACTTCGTGCTTGCCAAGCCCGAGGACATCGACTTCATCGACGTTTCGCCGAAGCAGCTCGTCTCCGTGGCGGCGGCACTCATCCCGTTCCTCGAGAACGACGACGCGAACCGGGCACTCATGGGCTCGAACATGCAGCGCCAGGCGGTACCGCTCATCAAGACGGAAGCTCCCCTCGTGGGCACCGGGATGGAGGGCACCGTCGCGCGCGATTCGGGCGTTGCGATCATCGCGCGACGCGCCGGCATCGTCGACCAGGTGGACGCGATGCGCATCGTCGTGCGCGCGACCGAGGAGACCTCGCACGCCGCATCGGGTGTGGACATCTACCGCCTCCTCAAGTTCCAGCGCTCCAACCAGAATACCTGCATTACGCAGCGCCCACTCGTGAAGGTCGGCGACTTGGTGGAGAAGGGCGACATCATCGCGGACGGCCCCTCGACCGATCTCGGCGAGCTGGCACTTGGCCACAACGTGCTGGTCGCGTTCATGCCATGGCACGGCTACAACTTCGAGGACTCGATCCTCATCTCCGAGCGCATCGTGCGCGACGATATCTTCACTTCGATCCACATCGAAGAATTCGAAGTGATGGCGCGCGACACGAAGCTCGGCCAGGAAGACATCACGCGGGACATTCCGAACGTCGGTGAGGAGGCCCTCAAAAACCTCGACGAGGCGGGTATCGTCTATATCGGCGCGGAAGTGAAGCCGGGCGACATTCTGGTGGGCAAGGTGACGCCGAAGGGCGAATCGCCAATGACGCCCGAGGAAAAATTGCTCCGCGCGATCTTCGGCGAGAAGGCGTCCGACGTGCGCGACACGTCGCTCCGCGTGCCGCCCGGCGTGCAGGGCACGATCGTCGAAGTGCGCGTGTTCAATCGGCATGGCGTCGAGAAGGACGAG
>Ga0074044_10004252_pt1 | contig 11931 bp, 7 predicted proteins | sample BogForMeECP23OM1_FD_94443 | JGI IMG/M metagenome (GOLD analysis project Ga0074044, IMG submission 94443) | Bog forest soil microbial communities from Calvert Island, British Columbia, Canada - Bog Forest MetaG ECP23OM1 | ecosystem: Environmental > Terrestrial > Soil > Wetlands ...
CGATGGTCATGATGGGAATCAGCAGCAGGGGCATGACGATGGTGGAGATCAGGGTGCGGCGGTCGCGCAGCGAATCCATGAGTTCTTTGCGATAAACGATGCCGACGTTGCGCAGGCTCATGCGGGATGCCCTCCCGTTCCGGTGACCACGCGCACGAAAATGTCCTCGAGATCGTGGATGCCCTCGCGCGCGCGGAGCTCCTCGAGGGTGCCTTCCGCGAGCAGGCGGCCGCCGTGGATGATGCCGATGCGGTCGCACAGCTTTTCCGCTTCGGTCATCACGTGGGTGGAGAAGATCACCGTCTTGCCGCGCTCGCGGCACTCGCGGATGAAGGAGACGATGGTGCGCGCGGTCATGACGTCGAGGCCGGTGGTGGGCTCGTCGAAGATCATCACGGGGGGATCGTGAACGAGGACGCGGGCGATGGAGGTTTTCTGCTTCATGCCGGTGGAGAAGGATTCGCACCGGCGGTCGCTGAATTCGGTCATTTCCAGCCGGGCGATCAGCGCCTCGACGCGCTGGCGGAGCAAGTACTCACCGAGGCCGTGCAGCCGGCCGAAATACTCGATGAATTCCCGCGCGGTGAGCCGCCCATAGAGCGCGGTGGCCGTGGAGAGGAAGCCCAGATGAGCTCGCGCCTGCTCCGGATTCGACACCACATCGAATCCCGCCACGGAAGCGGAGCCGGACGTGGGCGTAAGGATGGTGGCGAGCATGCGCAGCGTGGTGGTTTTTCCCGCGCCGTTGGCGCCGAGCAGGCCGTAGATGCGTCCCGGCTCGCAGCGGAAGCTGACGCCGTCGACGGCGCGGACGGCGCCGCGCTTTTTGTCCTGGAAGACTTTGGTCAGGCTGCGGGCTTCGATCATGTTTGGGTCATTGGGTGATTACGCATGGCGGGTTCGGAAAATAACGGAGCCAAGGTCAGCCTTTATGGCAGTTGGGACACTGCTTGGCGTCGAACTTGTCGGGCGTGACCGTAAACATGTTGTTGCACTGGATGCAGACGCGGTGGATCAACTTCGGAGGCTTGGCGCCTGGTTCGGTCACGACCTTGTGCGTTTCGGTCACGGACTGATTCTAACCGGGCGGGGTGGATGGGCGTCAAGGGCAGACCGGCGGCGGGAAGGAAATGCCTTGGATTGAAAGGAGAGAGCTCGGCAAAGAACTACGGCCCGGGTCGAGCGGATTTCGGACGAGGAGAAAAACAGCTGACGGGGAGGAAAGACCCACGGTCAGAAAAGCACTGACCGTGGCTACCCGTGCGGGAGAATGTGGCATCCCTGCGGATTTGCCGGGCATCGATTTGTGCGCGTTGCGCCGCGCCTGCGTAGGCATGTCGCGCGCTGGTTTGCTACACTTGCGAGTTTCGCAGGGAGAGAGAGTCCGGCCAGAGGGGGCATGGAGAAAAAGCAATTACGCCGGCTGTCGCTAGCGGCAGGAGTCGTGGCGCTGCTGGTGTGCGTGCTGGTGTGGTTCAGTCGGCGAGCGCCGGTGCCGGGAGTGGGTGTGGTCACCGTGGTGCGGCAGGATCTGACCGGAATCGTGACCACCAACGGAAGAGTGGAGGCCATCGAGCCCGCGGTGATCCGGGCGGAGATGAACGCGTTCGTCACGCAGGTAGAGGTGACGGAAGGCCGGCCGGTGCGCAAGGGGCAACTCCTGATGAAGCTGGACACTTCCGAAGCGGAAGCACAACTCGCCCGGACGCGCCAGACGCTGCTGGATGCCGAAGACGCGTTGCGCGCCGCGCGCGCCGGAGGACGCGCCGATGAGGTCGCGCAGCTCGAAGCCGACCAGCGCAAGTCCGAAGCGGAGGTGGAGCGACTGCGCAAGGAGCAGGCGTCACTGGAGCGCTTGGCGGCGCAGCAGGCGGCCACGCCCGACGAAGTCAGCCTGAACAAACTGGCCCTGACGCTGGCCGAAGCCACCGCCAAGCAGCTGGGGACTCGAAAAGAGGAATTGAAGCGCCGGGCCAGGCTGGAGACCGAAACTTCGCAGCTTCAGGTGGATCGGGCGAAAACGGAAATCGAATCGCTGGAGAAGAAGGTCCGCCAGGGGAACCTGGTGGCTCCCATCGAAGGCACGCTCTACCTGCTTCCCGTGCACGTGGGCGACTACATGCACACCGGCGAACTGCTGGCGGAAATCGGCAGCCTGGCGCATCTGAGGATTCGGGCGTTCGTGGACGAGCCGGAGCTGGGCCCGGTGGCGCCGGGCCAGCGCGTGTTGATTACCTGGGACGCGCTGCCCAACCGGAGCTGGGAGGGCCGCACGGAACAGGTGCCGAAGACGGTGGTGCCGCGGAACACCCGGAGCGTCGGCGAGGTGCTGTGCTCGGTGGACAATGTGAGCCAGGATCTTCTTCCCAATGCCAACGTGAGCGTGCAGATCATCGTGCACGAGGCCAAAAACGCGCTGGTGGTTCCGCGGGGAGCCGTGCGCGACGAGGGCAATCACCGCTCCGTTTACGTCGTTGAGGAAGGCGGGCTCGGCGTCTCCACGCAGATTCTGCGGCGGCGCGAAATCCGCCTGGGTTTCAGCAGTGCCACGAGCTTTGAGGTGCTCCAGGGCCTCAAAGAGGGAGAAGAAGTCGCGCTCCCGGGCGACGTTGACCTTTCCGACGGCATCAAAGTGAAGGCGATTATCCAGAAGATTCCTTCGGCATCATAATCTTGCCGGTGGCCCGTCCCGGCCAATGCCCAGCATGAAATTGATTCACCGCTGCTCACTGTCCCGCATTCCGTTGCTGCCCCCAGCACGCGCAGCGCTGCTGCTGGCTGCCGCCTTGTGCAGCGCCGCGCCCCTGTTGGCCGGCCGAACGGCCACGATGAACGGCGAGGACTTGCGCCGGATGTTCGAGGCCGGAGAATACCGAAAAGTGCAGGCGGCCTCGGAAGCCGCGCTGGCCGCCACTCCCAAGGACCCCTCCCTTCATTACTGGCTGGCGCGAAGCTCGTTCGAACTGGGCATCTACGACACCGCAGTGCGTGCGGCCGAGGAGGCCTGCCGGCTGGACCCGCAGAAGTCGGACTTCCAGATGTGGCTGGGGCGCGCGTACGGGCGGAAAGCGGAAATCGAGTCGAGCTTTTTCCTGGCGCGGAAGACGAGACGGGCCCTGGAAACCGCGGTGAAGCTGGATCCGGCGAACATCGAGGCCCGCCGGAACCTGGTGGAGTACTACACGGAAGCGCCTTGGTTCCTGGGCGGCGGCAAAGACAAGGCGCGGCAGCAAGTGGAAGCCGTGGCTGCGCTCGACCCGCTCGAGGGAAAGCTGGCGCTGGCCGATTTCTACAGGAACACGGATCAGCCGGAAGAAGCGGGGAAACAATACGAACTGGTGCTGCAGAATCACCCGGAGAAGGTCCGCTTTTATCTCGAGGCGCTGGATTTCTACGAGCACCAGCGCGACGCCCGGAACATGGCGCAGGTGCTGGGCGAGGCCCAGCCCGCGTTTTCGCATGACCCACGCCTGCTCTTTTACCGGGCCGTCTCCCGCGTCATCGGGGGACTGCTGCTCGAGCAGGCGGAAGCCGAATTGAAGCAGTTTCTTGCCCAGTATCCAGGCAACTCGGATTCCGTGACCCAGGCGGAGGCGCGCGATTGGCTCGGAAGAGTCTATGAGGCGCAGCAGAAATGGGAGCTGGCGGCGGAGCAGTATCGCCTGGCGCTGCAACTCGAGCCCTACCGCAAGCGCTTCCGCAAATCGGTGGAGCGTGCGGAAAAGGAACTTCACAAGAAGGGCGGGTGATCCGGCTCCGCGCCGCGCTCCGGTAATCTCCGGGCGCACTTCCCGACACCCAGACTGGTCTTAGCTAATCGGAATCAGGGCGCGCGGCACACGCGCGCGGCAGAGTTTTCGAAGGGGCAATCGAGACCAGCGGGCGCAGCGGCGCGGCCGGCGCCTTTCCAGAGGAGCAGCCAGGTGACGCCGTAGCGTCTGCGCAGGTCTTGGAGCCTCGCCAGATCGAACTCCTCGATTCCCTGCTGCGCGCGCACCTGGTCCCGCCAAGCCCACTCCAGACCCGGAACATTTCGCGCAACGGCGCGATCTTTGGCCGATTCCGCCAACTGGCTGCGCTCGGCCAGGCCGCGGAAGCCGTGCTCGTTTTCACCCGGGAGTCGCAGGATCTCGGGATTCATGGCGAACAGGGCATCGCGGGGCGTGTGAACGCGGATCCAGGCAAACGCCCGGAGCCATTCGTTGCGGGGAGCGGCGGCCGGCCATTCGATGTGGGGACTGGCATCCAATTCCGCGCGCTGGGCGAAGAACATGCCGAGGGCCAGCGGAAGGAGCAGCGCGGCGGCGCACAGTTTCCACTTTCCGGACAACAACTCGGCGGCGAGACCGCCGGAGAGCAGGACCAGGAGAAGATAAATCAGGTGCAGAATGCGCATGGGCTCGAGCGGCACGAGCGGGAGAAGCGCTGGGATCAGGCCGACCGCATATCCGGCGGCCACTCCCACGCTGCCGGAGAGAGCGAGCCGGCCGCAGATCCGCGCGAGATCCTCGAGCCCATGATGCCGGGCCAGCCGGGCAAACACCAGGAAAATTAGGAGAGGCGCAAACGCGCCGAGCTGTTCGTACCAGGTCCATTGCGGGGGAAAGAGGTATCGCCTCCCGAAAAGCGCGTCTCGCCAAGCCGAGGAGAAGGGGTCGGCGAACCACTGCGCGAGCACACCGGCAGGCCACACGGCCAGGCTCGCCGCCGCAAAGGCCGCGGGTTGTCGGGCGGGAAAGTTTTCCCCTCGCGCTGGCCAGGCTTGCACGACCACGTGCCAGATGCCGAACAGGGCAATGGTCGGATGAACCAGAACGGCGAGCAGGATCCAAACAACCGCGGTGAGCCTCCGCTCCAGCACGTCCGCGAGAGCAAAGAGGAGCATCGCAGTCGCCGGGGCGCGCGCATGCAAGTAGGGATCGCACAGCACCACGAAGGTGCCTGCCACGGGCAGCGTGAGCAGCACCGTGACCAGCAGCAACCCTCCGCGCACACCCGCGGGGGTTCGGAAGCAATAACGCGCGATCCTCCAACAACCGGCGAGCAGCAGGAAGACGGAGGCAAAGTGCCAGAGAAAAACAACCCATTCCAGGGGAAGCCGTGTGAGGCGCGCGCTGGCCGCGACCGCGTCCACGAAAATTCCCAAGCGAGTCTGGAGCAGAAAAAAGTCGGCGTCAAAGGGATAAAGCCCCGGGTCGAGACTTTTTTTGAAAGCGGGAAGGTAAACAGATTGGTCATCGAAGCCATAGTGGTAGCCATGGAGCAGAATTCCGGCGGCGGCAAGGCCGGCCAGCAGCAGAAAGGTGCGCAGCCCGAATCGGCCGGGCGCGCGTCGCGCATCAGCAGGATTCGCCATGAGCGTGGCGAGGCTACCACAGTCTCGAGTCGCGGAGTCCTTCGCCGCTGGCCGCGCCTCGCGAGCGCTCGCTTGTCTTTCCCCGGGAAGGCAGTCAAAATATGTTCCCGGCGAGCATCGGGCTCTGCTGCGAGCAAGAGCTGGTCCATCGAAGAAGGCGGGAGATGATCAACGGCAAGCGAGTTGCGGTCGTTCTACCGGCCTATAACGCGGAAAGGACGCTGGAATCCACGGTTCGAGAGCTTCCGGAACTCGTGGACGTGCGCATCCTGGTAGACGATTACAGCAAGGATGAGACCGTGCGCGAGGCCTCGCGGCTGGGGCTGAGGGTGTTCCGCCACGACGCGAACTACGGCTACGGGCGAAATCAGCAGACCTGCTACCGCGAAGCACTGAACGCCGGGGCGGACGTGGTGATCATGGTGCATCCGGATTATCAATACACGCCGCTGCTGGTGACGGCAATTGCCAGCATGATCGCCTACGGCGTGTACGACATCGTGCTGGGCTCGCGCATCATCGGCGGAAATACGCTACGCGGCGGGATGCCGCTGTACAAGTACGTTGCCAACCGCCTGCTGACGGCCTTCCAGAACCTGATGCTGGGCGCAAAGCTCTCGGAGTATCACACGGGGTATCGCGGCTTCAGCCGTGACGCGCTGTTGAAGCTCCCGCTGCTGGAGAACTCCGATGATTTCGTCTTCGACAACGAAGTCCTGACGCAGGCGATCTTCTTCGGCCTGCGCATCGGCGAGGTGTCCTGTCCGACGAAGTATTTCCCGGAGGCGTCGTCCATCAACTTCCGCAGGAGCGTTCGCTACGGGTTCGGCGTGCTCGCCACCACGGCGAAATTCGCACTTCAAAAGACCGGGCTGGTCCGTTTCCGGCTCTTCAGCGAGCGCGGGAGAAAGCTGGACATGAGCTATTACTCCGTTCCCGCGGAGGAGACCCCGGTCCTGCGAGCCCGGGCGGCAGCCAAGTAGTGCGCCGGGAGAGCGGCAGCCGGATTTACGCCCCGCCAGGCGCCACCCTGTGTTTTTCCCATCGGGAGTGCCCCGCGTGCGTCCTCCTCTGCGCCGGAGATCCTACTTGAAGGCCAAAGAGGTTTTCGTCCTTCTGCTCCTCACCGCCGGAGCCCTGCTGGTGCACGGCTATCACCCCTACGCGGAAGATGCCGCGTTTTATCTGCCCGCGGTGAAAAAACTGCTGAATCCCGCGCTGTATCCTTACGGCGCCGAAATGTTCGAGTCCCACGGGAGCCTGACTCTATTTCCGACCTTGATTGCGTGGACCGTGCGCGTGTCGCATCTCCCCCTGGATACCGTGCTTTTTGCCGGGCATCTGCTCTGCCTTTTCCTGTTTCTTGCGGGATGTTGGAAGGTGAGCTGCCTGTGCTTCGAGTCGCCGGAAGCGCGCTGGTGTGCCGTGGCGCTCGTCGCCGTGTTGCTGACCATCCCGGTGGCGGGAACCGCGCTGTTTATCGAGGACCAGTATCTGAACCCGAGATCGTTCTCCGCGTTCGCGGCGGTTTTCGCGGTGGCCAGCGCACTCCAAAAACGATACGTGGGTGCGATCCTGTGGCTCGTCGCTGCGGGGCTGGTCCATCCGCTCATGCCGGTGTACGTGTTATTTTTCGTCCTGCTGCTGGCCGGGATTCGAAATCTTGAGCCGAGGGCGACCTCGCTCGCCACCTTTCTGGTATTCGGAATTTCGCTGGCGCCGCCCAGTGCGGCGTACCATCAGGCCGCGCTGCGCCACCCGGTTCACTATGTTTTCCAATGGCAGTGGTACGGCTGGGTGGGAATTTTCGCCCCGATCGCGCTGTTCTATTGGTTCGGACGAATTGCGCGGGCGAATCGCATGCCGAACGTAGCGGTGTTGTGCCGAACCCTGATGCCCTTCGTTCTCGCCTTTTTTCTGGGGGCGGTGGTCCTGAATATTTCGCCACGGTTCGAGGCGCTGGCCAGGCTGCAACCGCTGCGGAGCCTTCATCTCACCTATGTTCTGTTGTTCCTCATGATGGGAGGGCTGCTGGGCCAGTTCCTGCTGAAGCGAAGCGCGGCACGCTGGCTCATCCTTTTTGTTCCGCTGTGCGCTGGAATGGCCCTGGCGCAGTTCCGGCTCTTTCCGGCAAGCGCGCACATCGAGTGGCCGGGCATCCCGAGTGGAAACAAATGGGTGCAGGCGTTTGACTGGGTCCGGGAGAACACGCCCACGAAGGCCTACTTCGCGCTCGACCCACTGCACATGGAGATTCCGGGAGAGGATGAGCACGCCTTCCGCGCGATTGCCGAGCGCAGCATGCTGGCGGATATGGTGAAAGACAGCGGAGCGGTTTCCATGTTTCCGCCGCTGGCGGAGGAGTGGTGGGAGCGGGTGAGCGCGGTCAAAGACTGGAAGAAATTCCAGGCGGCCGACTTTCGGCGGCTGAAAAGCCGTTACGGCGTGGATTGGGTGATTCTCGAGCAGCCCGGCACGCCAGGGCTCGTCTGCCCGTATCAGAACGGCGCCGTTCTGGTGTGCCGGGTGGACTGAAAGCCCCCGGGTGCCGGCGAGAAAGCAGAATCCTCGCCGAACGCGCGTTCGAGAGTTGTGCCCGGAGTCGAGTTGCTGGAGCTCGGGAGCTGCGGACGCGCCTTCGCCTCGGTTTGCTCACGCTTTGCCTGGCCTGTAAGATCATGCCTCTCCATGAAGCAAAAGCGGCGCCGCCAGCTTGAGAAGACGCAGGCCACTCGGATGGCCGAGCGGCCAAAGCAACACGAAGAGAGCGGCGCGGTCCCGATCTGGCCGGGTGACCGGTTTCGCTACCTCTCGCTGGCTGGCTTTGCGCTCGTGGCATTCTGCACCTTCATCATCTACGGTCAGACGGTCCCTGTACCTCCTCTCGAGTACGAAGACTCTGTCTACCTGGTGCACAGTCCCTACGTCCAGGTGCAGGCCGCTTTTTCATCACTGGGCAAGGTATGGAATGAGCCGTACTTCGCAAATTTTCACCCCGTCACCACCTCCACCTGGCTGGTGGATCGCGCGCTGGCCGACAAGGGCAAGCCCTTCGATGCGGCGCCTTTTCGCGTCACGCATCTTCTCTACGGAGTTATCGGGGCGTCGCTTTTGATCCCACTGTATCGCCGGCTGGGCATTCCGGCCATTCTGGCTGTGCTCGGCGCCGTGGTGTATGCCGTTCATCCGATTCATACCGAGGTGGGCGCCTGGCTCTCCGCACGGAAAGACCAGGTATCTCTCATCTTTATTATTTTGTCGTTTCTGGCGTGGCTGTGGGCGCGCGCCGCCGCGACGCCGAACCAGTGGAGGGCGCGCCACGCGCTGGCCCTTCTCCTGGTTCTGCTCGCGGTTCTCTCGAAGCCGGTCGCTGTGATTCTGCCGGCGCTGTTTGTGGCCTACGAATTCTGCTCGGGGCCTCACGCGGGCATCTGGCGGTGGCGTTGGAGGGAGAGGCAGCGTCATCCGCTGCTCACGCGCGCACTCGCGCTGGCAGCGATTTTCCTCGCCGTCGGAAGCTGTTCGGCGGCGATCTTCCGCACTTTGCTTCTGCGAGACCCCATGCACGGGGGCTGGTTGGTTTTCGTTCCGATCGGCCTGTTGTTGCTGATGCTGACCATGGCGGCGCCGACGCGGGAATTGCAGGCCTTCCGCGAGGGAAGCACGGCCGGGTTGCGCGTTCTGGGCCCGCCCTTCGTCGTCCACAGCGTACTGTTCGGCGCTGGTTCCGCCTGGACGATTTGGGCGCAAGGGCAGGTAGGCGCCATCAAGGGAGGCTTGACGCTGCTGCCCACGCTCAATCTCACCTTCGATGCCATGCTTGCCTACGCTGGGAAAACGCTTCTGCCCGCATACATGAGCGCCTCCTACAATTGGGACGCGTATCCGTACGTCAGCGTGAAAGGCCTGCTCGGTGCGGCGCTGGTCTGCGCGGCCGTGTGGACCGGCATGCGATTGGCGGGCTCGGCGGACCGCAACCTGCGGCTGATCGCTTTCGGGATCTTCTGGTACGTGATCGCCTTGATTCCGGTGTCCAACCTCGTTCCGACGAGCACAAAGATGGCCGACCGCTATCTGTTTGTGCCTACCGTCGGGGCGATTTTGGGGGTCCTGGCATTTGCAACGACACGGTTTTCTTCGTCCCCTCGCAGGCAATTCGCGGTGTGCGCGGCACTCGTGTTTGTCGTCGCCGGATATACCGTCTGGTCGTACAACCGCACGGAGGTTTGGTGCGGCAAGACCACTTTGTGGAAGGGCAGTCCACAACCTGATCTGAGCCTTTGGGCCCGTGCCGTGGAAACCGATCCGGGCAACACCACCGCGCTCACTTTCCTGGCATCCGCGTATCTCCGCTTGAACCCGCCGGAAGCGGAGAAGGCGCTGGCGCATTTGAACCGCGCCTTACAGCTCGGCGAAGCCAGTCAGGCCAGGATTGCGGGCGATGAGCGGCTCGACCTCTCGCACGTGTATGTGGGCTTGGGAGACGCGTATCTCGCGCAGGCGTCCCTGCTCGCCGCCGACAAATCCAACTCGACTATTTGGCGGCAAAAGAAGGAGGCGTATGCCAATGCCGTGAAATATATGGATAGGGCTTCCGAGGTCCCCTCGGGGTTTGCCCCTTCCGATGCCCGTGTTTTCAGCAGGCTTTCCGAGGCCTGCGAAGGGCTGGCCCAAATGGACGCGCTGGAACTCACCGCCGGCGCTCCCGAGTCACGCGAAGCGCTGATCCGCGAGCGCGACGCATTGCGCACCAAGTCCGAAGAGTCCATGCGGCGCGCTCGGGAAAATCTGATTGCCGGCAAGGTCTCCCCGATGGATCCTTTCTACCGGGCAGTGATCCTCGGCCAGGGAAATATTTTGTTTGGCCGTGAAACGGGTGCATCGAACGAGGAGAAGACCGGCTACTATCGCCAGGCGCTTTTGCGATACCAAGATGCCGCTGCCGTCTTTCCCGACGACCCTCGGCCTTTTCTGTACCAGGGACTTTGCTACGAGCGGCTCACTGCCATCGCGGAAACTCCCGAGGAAAAGCGCCGCCAGCTCGCATTGGGGGAGGAGGCCCTGCGCAAAGCGGCCACGCTCAACGTCGCTTCGCCGGATTACAGCCCGGCGCTGCCCTACCGGGCGCTGGCCTCGCTTTACGGGCACATGAGCGATTATCGTTCCGCGCTCGAGGCGTTGAAGAACGCGCAGCAGGCCGACCCGGCCAGCGCAGAGTCGGCGAGCCTGGACCGCGAAATCCAGAGTCTGGAGCAATATCTTGCAACAAAGGAAAAAGGCCACTGAGGCGATAAAACGCAGGCCCGGCTTGCCATGGACCGTGAATCAGGGGGCGCCGCTGCTGAATTGGGACACTCGTTCTCTTTTGCGGCGTGGCGCGGAATTCCACATGGGCTCGAACCCGTAAGCGAAAGAAGGCCCCATTGCGGGAACATACTCCATCAAATCGTCGCGCGTGCCTCTGGATGGTTCTCACCGCTCTCGCGCTGCGGCTGGCGGTTGTGGCCTTCGTGTATCCGGAGCATCTGAACCCGGACCGCAACTACTGGCGATTCGCGGGGGAGACGGGGAGAATCGCGCAGTCGCTGGTGGAGGGCCGTGGCTACGGCAACCCGCTGTTCGGCATCACCGGGCCCACGGCGTGGATGCCGCCCGTCTACCCTCTGCTGGTGGCCGGGGCGTTCAAATTGTTCGGCGTGTACACGAAGGCGTCGGCCCTCATGCTGCTCTCGCTGAATTGTTTATTTTCCGCGCTCACCTGCCTTCCGGTTTTCTTTTTGGCGCGAATCGGTTTTGGGGAGCGCGCCGGCGTGTGGGCGGGATGGGCCTGGGCGTTTTTCCCTTACGCGGTGTATTTCTCCGCCGATTTCCTGTGGCCAACGACGCTCTGCACGCTGCTCCTCACGGTGCTACTCGTCTTCGCTCTGCGCCTGGAGACGGCGCGCGGGCTCCGGCCCGATTTCTGTTTTGGGCTGCTCGCGGGCCTGGCCGCGCTCACGGACCCGATCGTGATTTCCGTCCTGCCCTTCGTTGCCGCCTGGGTATACGTCCGCCGGAGGCGACAGGGCCTGCCATGGAGAGGTGCGGCTACGGCCATGGCGCTGGGGTTCGTGCTGATGGTGACGCCGTGGTTCGTGCGCAATTACCGGACCTTCCATGCTTTTATTCCCTTCCGCGACATTTTCGGCCTGGAGCTGCACATTGGAAATCACGGTGATTCTTCCCACTTTGCGCCCGGCAGGGACCATCCCTCCACGAATGAAGCGGAGATGAGGGCGTACACGGAAATGGGCGAACAGGCGTACATGGCATCAAAGTTGAGGCAGGCCGCGGGATACATCGCGAGCCACCCGGGGTGGTTCGTGGGCGTGACGCTGCGACGCATCCTCTATATGTGGACCAGCTTTTGGAGCCTGGACCCGCAGTACCTGGCGCAGGAGCCCTTCGACCTGCCCAACTTTTTCCTGACCACGGTGTTGGATTTGGTGGCGCTGGCGGGGCTGTACCGTGCGTTCCGCGCGGGGAGTTCCTTGGCCATCCCGCTGGCCCTTGTTTTGCTGTTTTTTCCGATGGTC
>Ga0074044_10004253_pt1 | contig 11930 bp, 8 predicted proteins | sample BogForMeECP23OM1_FD_94443 | JGI IMG/M metagenome (GOLD analysis project Ga0074044, IMG submission 94443) | Bog forest soil microbial communities from Calvert Island, British Columbia, Canada - Bog Forest MetaG ECP23OM1 | ecosystem: Environmental > Terrestrial > Soil > Wetlands ...
ACCGGGAGGCAGGGTTCGATTATTTGTTCCTCGATTGTCCGCCTTCGCTCGGGATTTTAATGACAAACGCTCTCGCTGCGGCTGACCAGCTTTTGATCCCTCTCCAGTGCGAATACTTCGCGCTTGAAGGTCTATCGAAGATACTCCAACTAGTGGACCAGATTCGTATCATTAATGAATCTCTTTCCATAGGAGGCATCATCATGACGATGTACGATGCTCGGACAAATCTGAGCCAACAAGTCGTGAACGAAGTGCGACAACATTTCCCCAACCTGATCTACCAGACTATCATCCCGCGTTCAGTCCGGCTCGGAGAAGCGCCGAGCTTCGGCAAACCGATCATCGAGTATGAACCAAACGGGGTAGGTGCAACGGCGTACCGAGCTTTGGCTGAAGAGTTCGTGCAACGCGAGTCCGGTCAGATCAAGTTTGTGAACGGAACAACGGCGAGGTGAAGGACACGAGGACTCAAGAATTGCAAGAGCTTGGGAGACAAAGCGCCAGGGCGTCTTCTTTGAATTCTTGAATCCTTGAGTTCTTGCTTTTTCGCTTCTTGGCTCCTTAGAGAATTGCGGTTAGTCTCACGGCCATGAATTTCCGAGTTGTTGTCTGCTTTCTCTTCGGTTTGGCCGTTTCCGCACTTTCCTCCGCGGGGGCCCAAGTGTTCAAGGGCGCATGGGTTGCATCCGTCTACAACATCAACTTTCCATCGCGGAGTGGTCTTTCGGCGGAAACCCAAAAAGCGCAGATCCGCGAGATCGTTGAAGCCGCAGCGCACAACGGACTAAACGCTTTAATGGTTCAAGTTAGACCGGAAGGTGACGCACTTTACGCATCCCAGATCGAACCTTGGAGCCGTTTTCTGACCGGTACGCAAGGCATGGCACCCGGCTACGACCCGCTCGAATACTTCATTCAGGAAGGGCGCAAGCAAGGCGTTGCGATTCACGCTTGGATTAATCCCTATCGAGCGGCTGCGAATGTATCTGAAGCCAGAGCCAGCAATAACGTTTCCCATCAACTCGCCGGCGCCGTGCATCGGATCGGGACTCTTCTTTGGCTGGACCCCGGAGAACCGGCGGTCAGGGAACATGTGGTCAAAGTCGTCCGCGACATAGTCGAACGTTACCCGGTTGCAGGCGTCCTCCTCGATGACTACTTCTACCCGTATCCAAGCCGCAGCTATCCGAAGGGGTCTTTCGCGGATCACGCTTTCTATGCTAGATATGGCGGCGGCATGGATTTAGCGGATTGGCGTCGCCAGAATATCAACAGACTCATTAAAGAATTGCACGACACCGTGAAAGAGGTGCGACCGGACGCATTGTTCGGTGTGAGCCCTTTCGGAATTTACAGGAAAGGCTTTCCAGCCAATGTGAAGGTCGAACTCGATCAGTACCAGGACCTCTACGCGGACCCGGTCGCATGGCTGAGACAAGGCTGGGTCGACTATCTTTCTCCGCAGCTCTACTGGCGCGACAAAAGCGCACAAAGCTTTTCCACGCTCTTGCAGTGGTGGCGAAACCCGGCGATCAACCCAAACGGCATTCCAATCTATCCCAGCATCGCGATCGATCGATTGGGTGGATCGTATGGATGGCCGTCGAGCGAAATCGCATCACAACTCGCCATCGAGACGAAGACCAAACCAAGGTCTTCCGGCGGATTTATTCTCTGGAATGTCGGACCGCTCCTAGAAAACAAGAAGGGCGTTGCGGTTGTAGTGGCGAAGGGCGGGTACCAGTAAATGGGCGGCGGCGAATTGGCTAGTGCTGTTCGATCGAATGGAATACTTTAGTTCCACATTGTTTCGCGTTGCCGCATGGTTCAATCCAAGAAAAAGCGAGGCGTCCACGGCAAGTGGGCCGTCGATGAAACTCAGTATTGAGACAAAGGTTTATGCATTTTTCAGCGCTGCTTTCGCTGGAGTGGTGATTCTCGGCTTCGTGACCTACCAAAGCACGCGAGAACTCATTGTAAATGACTCATGGGTGAGCCACACGCATCAGGTGCGGCAATCTCTGGCTGACCTGCTTAGTGCGGTATTGGGGGCTGAAACCAGCCGGCAAGACTATCTGCTAACTGGAGATTCCAGATACCGCGAGCAGTTCGTGGCCGGAGTGGACCAGATTCGGCCTGGCGTCAGGAAAATTACCCAACTCACAGCAGACGATCCAGATCAGAAGGACAAATTTGATAAACTTACTGCCTTAACCGAGCAAATTCTCTCCATCTGGGCTGCTGCCACAGACGCTGCTCGAGCCGGCAAGGTTGACGGTGAACCGATTCCTCCGCTTGCTCGTGAATTCGAATTGCGGATCTGCGTCGCTGATTTAAGCGCCTTATTGGACGAGATGGATAAAGGGGAGGAGAATTTGCTTCAGGCCAGATCAGGTATGGCGCGCCGGAGCGGCAATCGGGCAATTGCTATCGTAGTGCTCGGAGGCGGCTTTTCCACTCTGGTAGTACTATTCGCGATCGCAATTCTGCGCCGCGACCTCGAAGAGCGCCGGCGAGCCGAGGAGGCATTGCGGAGGCGAGAAGCGGAACTGAGAGAGGCGCAACGGGTAGCCAGCGTAGGCAACTGGGAATGGGTATTGCAGACCGACGCAGTTACCTGGTCGGAAGAGCTTTACCACATCGCCGGCCGCGACCCTCGAGAGACCGTGCCTAATTATAGGGAACACGCACGGCTATATACTCCGGAGGATTGGGCGCGTCTCCAAAGCGCCGTGGAGCGTGCGTTGAAAACAGGAACGGCTTACGAGCTCGACCTGCAGATGGTTCGTCCAGATAGGACGACAAGTTGGATCGCTGTGCGAGGCGAAGCGGAGCGTGATACGACCGGCCGAATTGCAAAACTACGAGGCACAGCTCAGGACATCAGCGACCGAAAGCGAGCGGAGCACAAGATTCAGGAACAAGCCAACCTCCTGGGGCTTGCCAGTGATGCCATCTTTGTTCGGGACCTTGACGAGAAAATTCGATATTGGAACAAAAGTGCCGAACGGCTTTTCGGATGGACCGCGAAGGAGGCGATTGGCACCGATTTCGTCACAATGACCTATGAAGATCCCGCTCCGTTCGAAGCGGCAAAAAGGACTCTGCTGGAAAAGGGTGAATGGTCCGGAGAGGTCCGCAAACCCACCAAAACGGGGCTTGAACTTATCGTCGAAAGCCGGTGGACGCTGTTGTTGGATGACTCGTTTAATCCGAGATCGATCCTCGTGATCGACACAGACATTACCGAAAAGAAGCAAATGGAGTCCCTGTTCCTGCGCAACCAACGCCTCGAAAGTATCGGTCAGCTGGCGGGAGGCATTGCTCACGATCTTAATAACATTCTAGCCCCTATCCTAATGGGCGCCCAGGCGCTGCGCCAAAACAGCAAGGACCCGGATAACTCTCTTCTCCTCGCGACAATCGAAGGGAACGCGCAACGCGGGGCTGAGATTGTAAAACAGGTCGTTGCTTTTGCCAGAGGAGTAGAGGGAAAACGGGTGATCTTGCAGCCGCGCTATGTGATCGCTGAGATAAGCTGGATTATTCGGGAAACATTCCCCAGGTCAATTACGCTGAAGACCAATGAACAAGATAATCTCTGGACGGTTTTAGGTGACGCCACACAACTTCATCAGGTCCTGCTAAATCTCGCCGTGAACGCGCGCGATGCGATGCCCCAAGGGGGAGCCTTAACTCTGGCAGCCGAAAATGTCTTGCTTGATGAAGCCGGTGCCGCGTTAAGACCGGGTCTCAAGCCGGGACCGCATGTACTGTTCAGGGTCTCGGATAGTGGAACGGGCATCGCGCCGCAAATTGCAGACAAAATCTTCGACCCCTTTTTCACAACCAAGGATCCGGACAAAGGAACCGGACTAGGCTTATCGACCGTGTTGGGGATAGTGAAAAGTCACCGAGGACATATTGAGTTCGACACGAAATTGGCCCAAGGTACTGAGTTCCGGGTTTACCTTGCGGCGGAACCGGGACTGCCAGACGGGCCGCTAGGCAAGCAACGAGCAGCTGAAGCGCTTCCCAGAGGACGTGGTGAATTGATCTTGATCGTCGATGATGAGGAGGCTGTCCGCTCGGTGATGAAGCGAATATTGGAATCACATGGATATCGAACTTTGGCCGCCACCAGGGGAACTGAAGCTGTTGCCTGTTACGTCGAGAAAGGACCCGAAATTAGCGTGGTACTGACGGATTTGAATATGCCGGACATGGGCGGAGCGGAGGCCATCGCCGTGCTCCGCGAATTAAATCCAAGTGTCAGGATCATCGTCGCCACCGGCGCCGGCTCCCCGGCTGGAGCGGCTAGCGCCCACGAAATGGGCGTGCAAGCGTATATCAAGAAGCCCTTCGACTTGGCTCATTTGCTCGGTACTTTGCACCAAGTGCTCCACCAAGAGACACTACGATGAAAACTTACCTGGTGTTCGCCGGAATTATTCTTAGCCTGCTCAACGGCCTGCTCTTGGTTCCGGCGACAAGCGTCTACACAGTTCCGATCGCAGCGATAGCGCTCGTGCTTTCACTCCTCATCCTGACACTTTCCTTGCTTGGAGGGCCGAAGGGCAGGATAACTCCGGGCCCCGTACCGGCTGCAGATCCGGCTCCCCTGCCTGTCACAATCCCGCCTCGTTCCCAGACCGCGAACCAAGCGGAAGCGGAGGTAGTGGCTTTCTTCGCGCTCCTTCAGGAAAAGGGCCGGCTTGTCGATTTTCTCATGGAGGACATCACTTCCTACGACGACACACATGTCGGAGCCGCTGCGCGGGTGATTCATCAGGGGTGTCGCGAGGTTCTGCAGGGACATTTCAAGATCACTGCCATCTCCGAGTACGAAGAAGGCTCCCAAGTCACTCTGCCGGCCGGATATGCCAAGGAGCAGTACCGAATCGTTGGAAATCTCAACGGAGAGCCTCCCTTCACGGGCACGCTTATCCACAAGGGCTGGAAGACTGAATTCGTAAAACTCCCGCGAATCGTGGAAACCCAGCGATTACCGGCGATTGCGCCTGCTGAGGTCGAACTGCATTAGCCTCGCTGTATTCGCCGATCGAAACGAAATCCTTCCTCTATCGCCTAGTCAAATGAGCGCACGTTTCAGTCTCGGAATTGACCTGGGAACCAGTAACAGTGCGGTAGCAGTCGACGATTTCGAAAGTGGCCGCACCGCGATCGTCGAGATCACTCAACTGCTTGGTCCTAACCAGATCGGTGAAAAGCCCACGCTTCCTTCGGCGCTTTACATTCCGCATCCGGAAGAATTTCCGGAGGACGCGCTCCGGCTGCCATGGTTGAAAGTCAACGACAGCGTGATCGTCGGCCACTTCGCCCGCGATCACGGCGCCCTGGTTCCGGATCGCCTGATCACATCAGCCAAGTCGTGGTTGTCGAACTTCCATATTGATCCGAAGAAACCGGTACTGCCATGGAAATCTGATATCAAGGAGCAGAAGCTTTCCGCATTCGATTGTTCGCGACGTTACCTCGAGCATATGAAGGAGGGGTTCCTGTACGCGGAACGCGCACAGGGCCATGCGTGGAATCTTTCTGAAGGTCAAATCGTCTTGACTGTGCCGGCGTCCTTTGACGAAGTCGCACGCAATCTGACCGGAGCTGCCGCCGAAGCGGCAGGCTTCGGCAAAGTGGTTCTGCTCGAAGAGCCTCAGGCGGCTTTTTATGCATGGACAGCACAAGCCGGCAGCGATTGGCGCAACCAGGTCACTCGCGGCGATGTCGTGCTCGTCTGCGACGTCGGCGGAGGTACGGCCGATTTCAGCCTGATTGCCATTAGCGAAAAGGAAGGCAATCTCGAAGTTGAACGGATCAGTGTCGGAGAGCACATCCTACTGGGCGGCGATAACATGGACCTGGCGCTCGCCTATACACTACAAGCGCAATTGGAAGCGGCCGGGAAGTCCATCGATTCTGGCAGTTTCTCGCACTGATACACGGCGCGAGGAATGCCAAAGTGAGTCTGTTGACTAACCTATCCCTCGACCAAACCCCGGTCGCAATCCCCTCTCGAGGATCGAGTTTATTGAAAAAGACCATCTCCACGAAGCTGGACCGCGCTATGCTCGAACAGGTGATACTGGACGGTTTCTTCCCGCTCACCGAGGTGACTGACCTGCCGCGGGAATCCCGCAGTGCCGCCCTTCAGGAGTTCGGTTTGCCTTACGCTCCGGATCCGGTTGTCAGCAAGCATCTCGCACGGTTCCTGACGCGAAGCCTCATTAATTTGAAAGCCAGCCCTGCACTGACTTCGCTCGTCCAGTCGCGCCCGGGAGCGCTCGAAGGCCAGTATTTCAAACCAACAGCCGTTCTTTTCAATGGGGGCGTATTCAACGCCGCTCCGATCCGGAGGCGCGTGCTCGATCTGCTCGCTTTGTGGAACAATGGCTCGCCAGTTCGGGAACTCGAGGGATTTCAACCCGATCTCGCCGTCGCCAAAGGAGCCGCGCTATACGGCCGGAATCGCGCTACCGGGCAGGGGATTCGCATCAAGGCAGGCACCGCGCGGTCTTATTACATCGGCCTTGAATCCTCTATGCCCGCCATCCCGGGATTCAAGCCGCCGATTAAAGCCCTTTGCGTCGTTCCGCAGGGAATGGAGGAAGGCAGCGAATTACTCATTGACGAGCGGGAATTTGGATTAGTCACTGGGCAGCCCGCAGACTTCCGTTTCTTCGCATCCGAGGTCCGCAGCGGAGACGCGCCCGGACAGATCATCCCGAACGCGGAGCGCGAACTTGAAGAAACCGCCAGCATCGAGGTAACCCTGCCAGCCGTCGAAGGATTCCCCGAGGGCCAAGCTATTCCGGTGGTCATCAATCCAATCGTGACCGAGTTGGGAAACCTCGAGCTCTGGATGAAACACACCGGATCGGATCGCCGCTGGAAAGTCGAATTTCAGGTTAGGATGGTTTAAGTCCGCGCTAACCCCGCCCGATGGCTCCCCCCCGATTCAGCATTGGCATCGATCTTGGCACCACCAATTGTGCCATGGCTTTCGAGGCGTTCGATACCGCGGCCCCTCAGAGCGAACTATTCCTCATCCCGCAATGGGAGACCCTCGCGTCATTCTCAGAGGCATCGACGTTACCCTCGTTTCTTTATCTGCTATCGGAAGACGAAATCCAACAAATGCCGGCAGAGAGCACGCAACGAGCGGCATGGATACCCGGCCGCTTGGCGAGAAAGCGGGCGGCAGAATCCCCGGGACGCGTGGTCCACTCGGCGAAGTCGTGGCTATGCCATCATGCGGTGGATCGCAACGCGCCATTTTTGCCTTGGAGATCGGACGAAATTCCGGTCGAGAAACGGATTTCGCCGATCCGAGCTTCCGCACTTCTGCTCGAGCACCTGCGCGCGGTGTGGAACGCTAAGTACGCCGCCCAAGGACTCCAATTCGAAGAACAGGATGTTACTATCGCAGTACCGGCGTCATTTGATGCCGTGGCTCAGCGGCTTACCCTGGACGCGGCACGCGCGGCCGGCTTTCCTGAAGATGTCCGCCTTTTGGAGGAACCCCAGGCCGCATTTTACCGTTGGCTGGAACACGGCGACACAGAGGGCGACATCTGGAGGCAGCGCTTTAGCAGCGGCACCCATCACGTCCTAGTTATTGACGTCGGCGGCGGCACAACCGATTTCACACTTTTTGAGATCACCCCCCAATCCGGAACGACGATTCCGCACATCAAGCGAATCGCCGTCAGCGACCACCTGCTTCTCGGAGGCGACAATATCGACCTCGCGATTGCGCATCACATCGAATCGCGCTTGGCCCTGCCCTCCAGCGCACAATGGAACTTTCTTGTAGCGCTCTGCCGCGACGTGAAGGAGCGCTGTCTCTCCAATTTATCGGGCCACGTATTTCCGATATCCATTCCCGGACGGGGATCAGGTCTGCTCGGCGGCACACTCACGGCCCAGATCGAGCGAGCGGAGCTCGAGTCGATTGTGTTGGATGGTTTTTTCCCCGAGTGCAATGCTGACGACCGGCCTGCGCGAACGCAGGCCGGACTAAGAGAATGGGCCCTTCCTTATGCTGCCGACAGTGCGGTAACGCGGTACCTCGCTGAATTTCTGGGCGACCGGCCGCTCGTCGACGCCATCCTCTTTAATGGCGGCTCGCTCTATCCGGAGAGGTTGCGTCTCCGTCTGCAGAAACAGATCGGCCGCTGGCAACACGGCGCTGAACCGCAAATCCTCCACAACCCCGAGCCGAGTCTCGCGGTTGCCCGGGGCGCGGCTCGTTTCGGAAGCATCGTACAACGCCGCGCGCAACGGATCGAGGCCGGTGCGGCCCGCGCAATCTATCTGGAGGTCCACAAAAGGGCGGCTGAGGACGATACTTCGGACCCGGCGCTGATCTGTATTCTGCCGAGAGGGGCGGCATCAGAAGAAAAGTTCCGGGTCTCTGAAATTGGGCTCGAACTGCGTGTCAACCGTCTGGTCAGGTTCCAGCCATATTACTCGACTCGGCGCGGCGAGGACAAAGCCGGCTCCGTGGTGCCGTGGAACGACCGCGACTTTCACTCGCTTCCTCCGCTCGAGACAACTGCCAGGCTTACCGGTTTGCGCCCGGAAGGCGACAAGCTCCCGGTCATACTTACCGCGCGGATTAACGAGCTTGGTTTGCTCCACGTTGCTTGTGTCAGCGCAAATCCGGACGTGCGCGGGACTTGGCCGCTTGAGTTCAACCTTCGCCCGCACGAATCAGGCAACGAAAAGCAAGGTCTTACCGGTGATGACGCGGCAGCCAGAATCGGTCCCGAAGTCGACCCGGGAAGGCTGGACGCCGCGCGAGCCCGCATCACAACACTCTTTTCCCGGCCTCTTGACAGGCGCGACAAGCTCACGGCTACCAACCTTCTCAAAAGCCTCGAGCAAATCCTCGGCAAGCCGAAAGCCCATTGGAACTATGTGCTCATTCGCTCCCTCTGGCCGGCGCTCTACGAGTGCCTATCGTGCCGCAGAGAATCCATCGAACACGAGGAAACCTGGCTGATTCTTGCCGGCTTTTTTCTTCGGCCCGGATTCGGCGCGGAGAGGGACGCTGCCCGGATCAATGAACTTTGGCAGTTGTACGCGGACGGACTCGCGTATCCCGGCAAACGCATCCAGCTTCAGCAATATATACTCTGGAGACGAGTCGCCGGCGGGCTTAGCCGCGAGCGGCAAGAGGCGATTCTCGTGCCGGAACTGCCCAAACTGCGCAGTCAAGGGACCCTGCCCGCCGAGCTAGTCCGGCTCGCGGGATCTCTCGAGAGAATCAACCCGATCACCAAAGCGGAGCTCTTCGACCATTTTCTACGGATCGCCCGCGAACTCGCCGCGAAGAAACAATATTGTGCACCGTATCTTGCGGCACTCGGACTCCTTCTCAATCGTACTCCGCTCTACGCCGGACCCGAAAACGTTGTTCCACCGATTCACGTCGAACAGGCGTACGACGCATTGTCCGATCTCGACTGGACGGAGCCCGAATTGGCCGAAATGCAGACTCTATTCCTGCGTGCCGGACGCATCGTCGACAACCCGAACATTGACTTGCCCGGCCGTCTCCGCGAGAAAATCGCATCGAAACTGCAAAAAAGCGGAGTCGCCCCGTCAAAGCTTGCAAGACTTCGCACGTTCGTCCCCGTCGCCTCGGTTGATCGCGCCAGTCTCTTCGGCGAATCCCTCCCGCCCGGCCTGATTATCGCAGGGTAAGCGAAAGCTCCAGCTTTTCGTTAGCCTCAAACGGAAACGCAAATCCAGGCGAAGATCGCACTTAACCTAAACTCCGAAATTGAGGCCTCGTCCTCGTGCTCGTCGTCGTCCTTCGTTTTCGAGGATGCCGGTGGTTGCATCGAGGCTCTGCTGCAACGAAGAGTTCATCCAGGAAAGAAACATTATGGAATACGTATCCCTTGGAAGTACTGGATTGAAGGTATCACGCATTTGTCTTGGCTGCATGAGCTACGGCTCGTCGAAATGGCGCGATTGGGTTTTGGACGAGCCGGAGTCGATCCCATTTTTTCGGCAAGCTCTTGACGCCGGAATCAATTTTTTTGATACCGCCGACATGTACTCCGTCGGTGCGAGCGAGGAGGTCACCGGCCGTGCTTTGAAAAAGCTCGGTGTCAGAAGAGAGCAGGTGGCGATCGCGACGAAAGTTTATAATCCGATGGGCGATACTGCCAATGAGCGCGGCACTTCGAAGAAGCACATCCGGCACGCGATCGATACGAGTTTGAAACGCTTAGGGGTCGATTACGTCGATCTTTATCAGATTCATCGGTACGATTCGACCACACCGATGGAGGAAACTTTGGAGGGGCTGACGGACGTTATCAATCAAGGAAAGGCGCTTTATATTGGGGCTTCCAGCATGTACGCATGGCAGTTCGCCAAATTTTTGTATCTGGCCGATCAGAACGGATTCGCTCGCTTTGTCACCATGCAGAACCATTACAACCTTGTCTACCGGGAGGAAGAACGTGAGATGAATCCGCTCTGCCGCGCTGAAGGCGTGGGGTTGATTCCCTGGAGTCCTTTAGCCCGCGGGTTCCTGGCTGGAAATCGCCGTCTGGAAGATAAAGGTGAAACCGTTCGATCCAAGTCGGATGAATATGCCCACGGTCTTTATTATCAGCAGGGCGATTTTCAGGTTGTCGAACGGGTAACCGAAATCGCGCAGAAGCGAAAGGTAGCAAATGCTCAAATTGCACTCGCCTGGATCTTGCAACAACCGGGCGTGACTTCGCCGATCATTGGCGCGACGAAATCGCATCACATCGAAGACGCAGTAAAAGCCCTGGAGATCCAGTTAGATAAGGAAGAACTCAAGGCTCTCGAGGCTCCTTATCAGCCTCACCCGATTCTAGGCCATTCGTGACGCACGCGAAGGCTCCGGGCCTTTTGCTTTTTTGTTATCGTCCTCGAACTTGTCCTCGTCCTCGATTTTTGATTGCACTACAAACGCAAAATGATAAGCGGGTCGGCAGTAAAGGCACTCGGTGAAGTCGCACTGCGGGTCAACAACCTGGAGCGAATGAAACGCTTCTATCAGGAGGTTCTCGGGTTCGAAGTTTTTGGCGAATTTCCAACTGCGGCGCTCTTGAAGATCGCCGCAGGCTACGCAGGCCACACCCAGGTGCTAGGATTGTTTGATCGCTCGGTGTCGGTGAATCAGGAAAGAACGACGGTTGACCACATCACTTTCACCATTGGCCTCTCCGACTACGACTCCGAAAGGAAGCGGCTCCAGACATTGGGGCTAAACGTTGAGGTCAAAGAAAACGAATGGTCAATTGGCGCTCGCTCTACTTTCACGATCCAGAAGGCAACCAGGTCGAACTGGTTTGCTACGACGAAAGTCTGAGCGTATCTGGAAAGAAGGTTTAACCGATGTCCGAATGGGCTCAATCTTCTAGTTCAGGATCCCTGGCGCTTGCCGTTTCCCGGCCGTATTTAGAAGCGCGAAAAGGCTTGCGCGGTCAAGTTGCTCAAATAACTCGCGTCGGCATTGAACCGAGCACGGGGAGACATCTTCAAAGAAGTCAGCGATCCAGCCAACGAACTGGAGCTCGAGACAATAAACACCCAGTTTTTCGTGGTCAAATACAGGTTCCACGCAGACAAAGAACATTTATTTAAAATGTGTGTCAATCTGTAAATTTTCCGAATCTGAGCGCTTCCCTGCTGCCCAAACTAGCCCAGCCTAAATTAATCGTCCTCGAACTCGTCCTCGTCCTCGATTTTTGATTTCAGCTAAGAGCGGTTGCGGGACCGAAAAAGCCGCAATCGATAGGACCAACCGGTTGGGACCACTCCAACTTAAAAATCGAGGACGAGGACGAGTTCGAGGACGAGGACATAATAAGATCGAGCTAGTTTGGGCAGCAGGGAAACGCTCAGATTCGGAA
>Ga0074044_10004254_pt1 | contig 11930 bp, 19 predicted proteins | sample BogForMeECP23OM1_FD_94443 | JGI IMG/M metagenome (GOLD analysis project Ga0074044, IMG submission 94443) | Bog forest soil microbial communities from Calvert Island, British Columbia, Canada - Bog Forest MetaG ECP23OM1 | ecosystem: Environmental > Terrestrial > Soil > Wetlands ...
CACCACGGGCGCGGCGGGCAATGTCGCAACCGCGACCTTGGGATATGGGGGTGGCGGGGGTGGCGGGGGTGGCGGTAATGCTGGCGGCGGGGCTGGCCAGCAAGGCTTTGTGCTGTTGAGGTATTAATGGGAAATGTCACCCAGAACGGCAGCGTCAGTCCCGGCCATGCGGTTGTCTGGACGACAAATGGCATTATTGCCGACGGTGGTTCGTTCCCTGCGGGCCCGCGCGTTCTCGCCCGTCAATTAGGGGCGAGTTTTAGTATAACGACAGATCAGCCGATCGTCCTGCCGCCTACCGTCAGTGCCCTGCAAATCACGGGCATTATCGTCACCAACGCCTCTACGGCCATGAACTTGGCCGGTGGTGGATTTTATACCCAGCCCTCCAAAGGCGGCAGCACAATCGTTGCGGCTTCGCAGGGTTATAGCGCTTTAATTACTAGCGCTAATTTATTGCAGCCGACATTGACAACTTTGGCACAAACAACACGGTTCTCGCCCACCATCTTGGGCCAGATAGGAACGCAGATGGCGGTGTTTTTCTCGCTCACGACGGCGCAAGCCGGGAATGCGACTGCGGATGTGTACCTACTCGGCGTTGATTTGAGTCCCTGATGAAACTGATAGCCATCCTCATTGCTTTGCTGGTTCCATTCGCTGCCCAAGCGCAGACGGGTACGCCCGTTAAACAAAGCGGATCGGTTACTCCAGGCCACGCCCTAGTGTGGGTCACGAACGGGATCGCCAGGGATGCTGGAACCGCAGCCCAAGGGTTTATAACCAGCTTGGGCGTGACAACTTCCGGACCCGGTATTTGTCAGAATAGCGCGGCAATCACCACGGCCTATAATCAAATCTGCCTCGGCGTAACCAGCCTTAGCGCCACGCTTAGTGTAACCAATCAGGGCGGCGCGAGTGGTGGTCTTACACTCAGTGCTTCGTCCTATACATTCAACGGCCTAAGTGGTTGTCTCCAAGCAAGCAATGCTGGCGTAATTAGCGGGACCGGAAGTGTCTGCAGCGGGGGTGGGGGCGGAGCGGTCTCAAGCGTATCGAACAGTGACGGGTCATTGACGATATTGCCCATAACGGGTTCTGTTGTTGCGGCTCTCAACGTTGGCAATGCCAATACTTGGAATGCCGTACAAACTTTTAATAGCAACGACATTGCGTTACTCGGCTCATCCTCTGGCGCTACGACGTTCGCGAGCGCTAATCCTGGGGCGTCGAATTTCACGCTGACTTTTCCGGCTGTGACGGCCACGGTTGCTGTACTCAGCACAAATCAGACTTTTTCAGCCACGCAGACGTTTAGTGGCACGCTGAATGTCTCTGGCACGTTCCAACTTAACGGCACCGCCGTTGCTCTACCGATAACGGTAACGAACGGCGGTACGGCGCAGAATTCATTCACCGCCAACTTGCCACTGATCGGCAACGGCACAAGTGCGATCGGGCAGGGCACTCGTTCCGGCAATACAACCACATTTGGAACAACGAGCGGAGCGTTGGCGAATGGCGATTGCGTTTCCATTGATGCCAATGGCAATCTGGTTGATGCTCTCGGGCCTTGTACCACGGGCGGCGGCGGCGGCACGGTCTCGCCGGGCACGGCTAATCAGCTTGCTTATTATCAAACAACCTCCAGCACCGTCGTCGGCCTGATTACCTGTAACAGCGGCGTTTATCTCACAAGCGGGGCCGGCGTGCCATCGTGCGGCACCACCATTCCGGCCACAACACAGGCTAATATCACAAGCCTTGGAACCGTCGCGACCGGAGTTTGGCATGGCACAGTTATCGGTGCCACCTATGGCGGGACAGGCGTCAACAACGGCGCCAACACCATTACAGTCGGAGGAAATCTCTCGACTTCTGCCGCCTTGTCGCTGCCAACCGTTGCGCAGGGCGATACATGGTACGGCTCGGCGGCCGGGACGATTTCGGCGCTCGCCAAGAACACCACGGCAACGCGCTATCTGTCCAATACCGGCACGTCGAATAATCCGGCTTGGGCGCAAATCGATCTGACCAACGGTGTTACTGGCAATCTGCCGCTCACCAATGGCGGCACTAACGCCAGTTTAGTAGCCTCTAACGGCGGTATTGTTTATTCGACGGCATCTGCCTTTGCCGTTCTGTCAGGCACGGCGACCTCGGGCCGGTGCTTGTTATCCGGATCAAATACCGCACCATCGTGGTCGGCTTGTCCCGGCGGCTCGGTATCGTCCGTCAGCAATGTCGATGGCACGCTGACCATATCGCCAACAACAGGCGCGGTGATTGCCTCGCTTAATCTCGGTAACACCAATTCATGGACTGGGGACCAGCTTTTTGGTTCCGGTCGTCCATGGTGCGATGTCAGGGCACAGGGAGCGAAAGGCGATGCCGCGACGGACGATAGTGCGGCATTCGCCGCCTGCCGGACGATCCTGACCTTTGGGGGAGGGAACGCCTACGGGACGATTTACGTACCTGTTGGCAATGGCGGGGCGCGCTACTGTCTATTCAGCGGCTTTGCCATGCAGGCCGGTGATTCTCTTATTCTTGAAGGCGAAGCCTCGATCGTTGATCTTAGTACTTGTAATCATAACGGCGTGACGTTGGTTACTCTCTCTGGACTGCCATCGCAAATCCGCAACTTCACGCTTTTTGGGTATGGCGGTCTCCAGACCGAGGGCGTCAGCGGCGGCAGCGTTCCGTCCAATCCGGCGTTGCTGATACAGAATTGCAGCAACGGTTGCTTAGTCCAGAACATCATCACTTATGGCGGCAGTCGCGGCCTCGAACTGCGATGCGGTGCCAATGACGTTTATCTCGATCATATGTTTGTTACGCTCGCCTATAACAACTCGCTTGCTTATGAGGGTTGCGCTTCCGGAGCGATCGGGGCTTGGTGGAATCGCGTCCAACTCGATCAAACAGCAGGGTCCAGTGGTGGCTATGGGTCTATTGCCGGAACCCTGCCACCGGCATGGGCTTCCAGCCACTCTTACGCGGCTAATGCTGTTGTCAGCAGCAATGGTTATTATTTTCAGACGGCAGCGGGTGGCACTAGCGGCGGAACGCCTCCAACGCTGCACTCCTACAATTCATCATTCAGCGATGGCGGGGTATCATGGCTCCTGCTTGCGCCAACATCCTTTTATGCGCTGCTGCTCGATAGTTATTCAAATCAAAACTTCTTTCGCTATATGGATTTTGATGGGCCTTATACCAATGCGATCATAAGCTTGAATACTCTTAGCGCGGCGGCGCCAACCCTGACAACGATCTCGGATAGCAACGCAGGGGCGACGTTCGGGGATGTATTTGACTTGCAACAGGGCAATGGATTTTCAGTCGTCAACTCAACCTTTGGAGCGTGCTTATCGACATCGTGCATCGCAATTCATACTGAAATTAATTGGCAAGGCGATGTTCGTTTGTCGGCAAATTGGATCCACGACGGCGCGTATGGTGTTGATGCCGGAGCGCCAGCAAGTCACTCCAATCTGATTGTCGTCGGCAATATCTTTACTGATTGGACGCAGGTAGCGTTCAACGTCGGCAATTCAGGTGATGTGCAATTTATAGGCAATAGCTGCGTTTCAAGCAATACCTACGGCGGCGTTGTCGCCAAATGCTGGAATATCGCGGCAACCACCTATTACCAAGTTATCGGAAATAATTATCACGGCACCACGAATGCACCGACACCTACCAATCAGTCAAATGCCTGCGGCGTCTCTCCTATCACTAGCTGCGTTGTAGGGAACATCGGCCAGTGATTAGGTTTCTGCTCGCTATTTTTATTGGGACGGTCTCAGCACAACAGCCGGATCAACGCCAAGCCGCAACGCAAATTCCCCAACGCCCCCCCGAGCCGCCTGGCGGTTGGAACGACAAGCCATTCCCCCAGGGATGGCCTGTCCACAAACATCTCTATCCATACGGACGCTCGCCATTCCCCGGTATTGGCCAGAGATAAAACTGTGATAAAGTTCCGCTATTGGGGGCCGTCGAGGAGGATTAAATGCGTTTGTGGTTTCCGACAATGGCTTTGCTTATGGGCGTTTCTATGCCCGCCTATGCTACCGAGATAAATTTGTTAGCGCCATTAATCGGCGCTAATGGCCTTGCCCTTCAGGATTGCGATAAGCAGGGCAAGACTCCGCAGGAATGCGAGAAATTGGTTGATCTGACGCTTGGGCGTCTTGCCGCCGCTGCCGTCGATCGCAATGAACCCGACCTTCATCCGGAGCAACTGGTGGAGCGGGGCATGCTGGTCATGAAGATACGGCGGACAATGGCGCTGCCAAACAGCGATGGCGAAGTTATTCTTAATCTTGAACCCAAAGAAATCGACCTCATCAAGACCTTGATCGCCAAGTTTCCCCAAATCGTCCCTTCGGTTGTCGCTCAATCTTATGAACTTCTCTTACCCCCGGCGCATAAATGATGTTAAGGAGAAATGATGCGCAATTTTATTCTCTCAAGTCGAAGATATGTGGGTCCCTTTGGCATTTCGGTAATGCTTGCTTCCCCTGCGATTGCCCAGCAACCAACGGCTCCGCCAACTCATACCGCAGGCGATATCCTCGCCGTGAAGATGGGGCAGATGGAGATTCAGTTGGCTACGTTGCAGGCTGAGAATGAGCGGCTGAATGCGCAGGTGGATATGTTGCAAAAGCAATTGGATGCAGCAAAGACAATACCGAGTCCGCAAAAATGATCCTCGGCTTTCTGCTGCTCTTGGTTCTTTCGTTCCCGGCTCAAGCTCGCGATGACGGCCGCTACGCCAATGAGCCACTGCATTCCTGGTTCGATCAATTGGCAAGCGAAAAAGGCTTATGCTGTTCCTTTGCGGACGGCAGGCGGGTTGATGACGTGGATTGGGATACTGTCTGCTACGCACCTGCCTTGGGTGTACCATTGTTGTGTTACTATCGTGTTCGGCTGCATGGTGAGTGGGTAGAAGTACCTAAGAAGGCTCTAGTAACTGAACCGAACAAGTTCGGGCCTGCCGTCGTCTGGCCATACTTGGATGTGAACGGCGCGACGCAGATCCGTTGTTTTCTGCCGGGAGCGGGAACATGAGTGTCGCTGATTACAAGCCTTTCGTTGAGCGGATGATCGAGCGATACGAAGGAGGTTATGGATGGTCCGCTGGCGATCCGGGCGGGCCGACTAAATTTGGCATCACCTGCTACGACCTTGCCGATCATCGCCATGAAAAGATGACGTCGATGGCGGCATGGGCACCGCTGGTGCGTGCGATGCCGTTGGCTGAGGCCGAGAATATCTACGCAGTGAAGTATGCGACGGCCTGTGATTTCAACGGGCTGGTTGCTGGCGCGGACTGCGTAGTGTTCGATTTCGGCGTAAACTCCGGTCCCTCTCGTGCAATTAAATATGCGCAACAGATAGTTGGCGTGGACAGGGACGGCATCCTGGGCCCGTTGACGCAGGAAGCCATCAACGCTCAAGATCCCCAGCAATTTGTCATTGATCTCTGTAATTTACGGATGTCGTTCTTGCGCATGCTGGATACATGGCGGTTGTTCGGTAAGGGTTGGACCGCGCGGGTTAATGATCTGCAAACCTATGCTACTGCTCTTACGATGCCGTCCCTGGTTTCTCTGATGGAGCCAGAGGAGACTTTTTCCGATAAGACGGTGCGTGTTCCTTTGGCTTTCGCCAAGGCTTATCACGCGGAGGATACAGCCAATGCCTAATATCGACCCTGTAGTCCGTTTCTGGATAGGTATCGTCGTGACAATTGCCATTGCCGTCAGTCAGGGAACGCTGTCGCTGACCCATGCGGTGCCAATAGATTTGATTCCCTATGTGACCGCATGGTGCGGCATCTCTGCTTTTATTGGTTCTGCGGTTCTTACTGCGCTGAATGCGGCAGCTACCTCGACATCGAGCCGCATCGCCAGCGCGGCGGCTGTGCCCGAAGTCAAGGCGATCGTTACCACATCACAGGTCCAAGCGGAGGCCGGGGGAGCCAAGGTGATCACCCCATCCGAACTGCCGATTAACAACCCTGGGCCGCCTTCTAATCCGAGCGTATAAATGAGCGACTTCGGCAACCTGGACGATGGAGAACCACCCATGGCTACACACCAAGAAGTGACTGCTGTTGCGAATGATCTGTTGACAATTCTCAAGGACGATGTTCTGGCCAATGTACCGGGCATCATGGGCTTCCAGCAGCGGGCGCTGGCTGCCTTACCTGCCTTAGCGGGTCAATTGGCAGAAAAAGCCTGTGAAACACTGGATAATTATCGGCTTCTGCAAACCTTGAAGGCACAGCAAGCTGCGGCCGTGGCGGCGTCCGCGCCGGCGGCTCAGGGCGGTGCCAATCCTGTTTACCAAGGACCAAAAACATGACCATTCCGTCACTCGCCCAAATCATCACCGACATCGAGAACGATATTCAAACCACTGAGGCGGACGTCTGGAATTGGGTCAGCCAAATTCAGACCGGGATTGCGGTCCTGGAAGGCGACTTGACCTCCGGCCTGCAATGGATTGCCAGTGTGGCACCGGCTTGGGTGCAGGACATTGCCGCCGTCATGGCGGTGGCGCAGGCTATTCCCGGCTTGCAAATCCCGGCTGCGGTCATCACTGCAACCACGGCCGCTGCTGCCGCACTGACAGCGGTTGCCAATGCGGAGGCTGCCGGGAAAAGCACACCGGCAACGCTGGTGTCCGCTTATAGCGCGATGGTCGGAGTGGTGCAGGCCAAGACCGTCATTCAGGCTATCGTGACAGCCGCGCCGACGCCGGTAGTGGCGCCGATCGTTCAATCAAATCCGATGTCGTGATCGACATTCTGCTCGGCGGCCTGTGGGGTTGGGATGGCTATGTCACCAGCCGGGGAATGCTGGGGCTGCAGGCTCAACTTCAAGTTTCTGGTTTTGAGGTCGAGGCGTTTACCTGGGATAATTACAAACAGGCCAATGCCCCGATTATCATCGGTTATTCCGGCGGCGGCTCCCGTGCGACTTGGCTAAAGTTCCCGATCGAACTTATGATACTCTACGATCCGTCGCCGTCCTGGCAGATGGAGCCGATCGGGACAAACGTGAAAAAAGTGATTTGCTATCAGAACACTAGCCCGATGATGCTGGGATTGGGCGGCGGTGTCGCGATCGGCCCGCAGGTCGAGACGATCATGGTTTCTGAGCAACATCTGCTCATCCAATACGATCAAAGCCTGCACAATCGGACATTGCATGCGATTGCGGCGATGGAGCGGGGTCATGTTTGACCTGCCGATGGCTTTATCGGCACTGGCGTTGCTGCTCGCCGCTGCGGCCTTCTTCTATCGGGTAATGGGCGGTGAAAGGGCGATAGACGTGTCGAATACACCGATATCACGGTTTGAATATACCGAGTTCAAGGAATGGGTCCGGCGGGAACTGGATTATCTGCGGTCCAAGATCAACAGTCCCAAAGATTGACAACGGTCTGCGATGATCTCTGTCATTGTCGCCGTCATAGCCTTTCTTCAGAAGCATTAAGCCGCTCAAGCACCTCGCCAAAGGTAGGATCTGGATTAGGCGGCATCGCAATCCTGTTCAAAATGTTCCATTCCACCATGGGGTCGGGATTAGGCGGCATCGCAATCCTGTTCAAAATGTTCCATTCCACCATGCCGTTCTGGTTTCTTAGAAGCCACTCGTCGAAGCGATCGATCGCCTTTGCGAACTGCGCGCAAACGCAGTTGTTGCCGTCGAACCATTGGTAGGTCTGAGTTGGGTCTTGCGTCTCAAGCCAGGCGATCATCTGATCGCGCAACGGGGTTTTAGCAAGCATGACTTCATCCTTCCCTCATGATTACCGCCAGAAGGCATGCACTATACAGCCAAAGGCGGCGAACACCATCACGATATAGATAATCTCTCCGATCATCTCTTGGAACTGCGCGTGAGTGCTAAGTCCACACTCCGCGAATAAGCCATCCCACAAAATAAAGGACAAACACTCCGCCACCCAAGAACAGGATGGTGGCCCATATCTTAAAAACCAACATTCCTATTTCGTACATCTGATGCTCACGGCGGGTTCATTTTTTCCAACCTGGAGGCTTTGGAATTTCAAGCCAATGCGATGGCGGGCTGATAGAGACAATATTAGAATCGTCTCCGGGTATCCAAGCATCATCCCAAAAAATAACGGACATGATTTGGGACTTTTTCCACCAACCCAAAATACTCGAACCGTCCCTCGGCGCCGTTTCGATCGGTTGCCAACTCATCGCTCTCAATCCTCATGAGTGATCATGATTGCCAAGGCGTGACTTCATAATGGCGTTCCAAGCATGTTGAAACGCGATCCAGTCGCAATTCTTATCGACGAGCTTTAGCTCAGTCCCGGACAACGGAATATGGATGATGCGTTGTAACCGGGCAATCTCGACGACAGCTTTGTCAGCCCAATCGGCGCATGGGCATACTAGCTTTTGGTGATCGCAGTTCGGCCGAGACATTGTTTAATATTCTCGAATCATCTTCGCTCTACTTTACCGCCTACACTCTTTTTCCAACCGCTGCGCTTGGTGCCGGGAAGCGGACGGCCTCGGGGTTTCTTAGTCTTAGTCCGCTTGGCGATGATGCGCTTGGCCTTGGCGATGTTCTGAACGTCCAACTTAGTTTTGACTTTGGCACACCGCAGACAATAAACCGCGCAATTTTCAAGACTCGCATCGTCAGACATCCATGCCGGATTTAGATGCTCGTAAACAAAACAGCCAATATCGACTGGGGCGTTGCAACGTCTAAACGGTCTTAAATAATCATAAGGCGCTTTAGGATCATGCTGCGGCACTCGGCCCTCGCAAGCTCCATTCGCTCTAGTCCAAGCCAGTCTGCGGGTTTCAATCGAAAACTCGCGCCTTCGATATTGAACCATGCCACACCCCGCCTTGCCCTGCCACACCACGCCGCACCCGGCCACGCCGCGCCCAACCCGGCCTTACCATGCCAAACCCTGCCCCGCCCAACCTAGCCGCGCCCAACCCGGCCTTACCATGCCGCGCCACGCCTTATGAAGGACGTTCAAATTTAGATGCAATTTGCTCCCTTAAAATAATTCGTTGATCGACCGGAACAGCTAAATCGTTACGAAGATCGTTTTCGGCTGCCCATTTCTTTAAAGCCGCCTTGGGGTCCACAGCCTCGGATATCCATACTCGGGCGTATTCAGTATAGCTTTCGACAGTAGTTGGCGCCCCCGCCTGAATGTCCGGTTCTGACGGGGGCGGCGTATCATGAGGGGTTTCGGCTTGGTGGGGTCCGGAATGGGGCATCACCTCGCTTTCTTGAGGTACAGAGGCATCATTGGATATTTCGCCTGTCGCCGCTCTGGCGGCCTCCATTTCGGCCTTGGTACGGCGTTTACGGCGAGTAGCGGGTTGACCGGATTGCTCGGTTGCCGCTTGCGATGCCGTTGGTTTGGCTTCAGGGGGCGATTCCGGCGAGGGTAGTGGTGTTTTGCCATTAAGCGCCTCGTCAACCACACCGGGACGAAAGCCCTCTCCATTATTATTTCTAGCTGCCGTTGAGAGTCTTTCATGCAATTGAACCGCAGCATCGGTCACATCCTTGGCGTTATCAGCTCCGATATGCGGATTATCTTGGAGCTCGTCGTATCCAAAAATCCCGAGCATGATCTGCGGGCAGAACATCCGGATAAAGCCGCGAGCGCTGTAATAAAATAATTGGCGCTGAGGATCGATCAGCCAGAGGGGTGAATTTTTCGGCTTAATGGTTCCGATAGGCGGTGATCGATACTCGCAGGGATCAACCTCGCCGTTAAACTGACCACGCACAATGCAAATCATGTTCTCGCCCGTGCCTTCGTAGGATGGGCGCAGGCGTTGGGTAAGGCCACCGTGCTTGTTAATAACGGCAATCATAAGCTGGGACTCAAAGCCGAGCTTGTTATTGACGACATAAGAGAGGTTGGCGACGCCATAGGGCCGGAAGCCCCAGTCGCCAGCCATCTCGTGAATGGCGATGCACATGCCGACATTGCCGCGCATGTGGGCCGGAATGGCTTCCTTGGACGTAGCCATGAATTTGGCGCGATCGGCCATCTGCGAAAAGTCCTGCGGGCGTACCACGCCGCGATCGACAGGGATCATAGCTGCGGCCTCGCGGGCGAAGTTCTGCTTGGCTTCAATATCAGGCTCTTGAATTTGATCGGTCATTTAGCTTCCCTCTGGTCAGGTTCTCTGTGCCAAAACAATGATAATAACCCAAGCGACCACAACGGCAGAGCAAAAGGCGAATATGATTATTGGATCGTGCAAATTCATTTATCTTTTCCTCTTGTCACCGAGCCCAGCCTGTTTTCCCCACCAGGCCCAGCCTCAGGCTCTTGGATTTGATCGGTCATATTTCATCCTCCAACGACATGATGCAGTATTTCATATTAAGCCCAGCCAGTGGGGCTATAGCGCCGCCACCAACACCATCCATAAAATACGTCACACGTTTTTTTACTGACCTTCCTGTGAAAACTCGTTTACGATCATCGTATTCCATTAAATGTAAAACATCCCCAACGTTAAAATTTCTGTCGTTAATTCGAAGTTCAAATCTCTTTGTACCATTTAAAACTGGTTCAAAAAAATCTGGCCAAGACTTTAATTTGTGTATTGTCATTTCACAGCCTCCTCGGCCAATTCCTTGTACCTAGTTGATAGTTCGATATGGGTAACGTGGTCATCGCCAGGACCGGGCCAGTGATTGTCCGCAATGCACTTGGCGATGATGGCAAGGGCTTTGTGATTCTGCCGACGACCTAACTCGATATCCTCGTCCTTCAGCATCACCACGCGGGCGCAAAACGGGGCTTTTTTCTCGACAAAGACCAGCGAGAAGGATGCCATGTCAATGCCGAGCACAGCCTTGGCACCCTCGCGCACAAGGGCGGCTTGCTGATGATAGGCGAAGTCCGAGATTGTCCGCACGAGATCGGGCCACGACACCGATGGCGTAGTCTTGAGGTCCGCAAAGTCCCCGCTGTCGGTAGGGATCGCATCGGGGCGAGATTTGAGCCAAATCTTAGTGGCTGGGTCTTGCCAGAATAACGAGCGCTCCACATCGCCGGACAGTAAGCCTTGGCTTATCAGCGGGTGGGAACCAAGGCTTGTCGCCATTCCTTTAATCGCAGTCACGTCGTCGTCGGTGAGCGGCGTGATCCCTTTGGCAATTTTCTCGTCGCGCCATTTTCTAGCTTCTTTAGTTCTGTAGTCACTGAATTCATCAGGGCGGATTGCAAAGAGTCGGGCGAAATTTGGCTGCCCAAGCATGAGATGATGAGCCGCGCGTCCGAGGACGAAGGCTTTGCTGTCCGCCACTTCGGTTGCTTTTTCATTTCCGCTCCATTCGCTGAACATATGCGCGGGTGATCCGCCGTTAATTTCAAGGACGCGCCGCAAATTGCTGCTGCTCACTGACGGGCCGTTACAAATCCACTGGCCATGATATTGCTCAAGGGGGATTTCAGAATAAATCCCCGGTTCCGTGATCTGCTCGCCAGTCCACTTAATCGCTTTCATGACTGCCCTGTTGCTTTAGCGATGGCGACATGAGCTTTGCCAAAAGCAGATTCAGGCGTAGCCGTTCCATTCCATTTGGAAAATCGCTGACGATGCATAATTTCAGCTATTTCTAAAGTGGCCTGCAGCGCCTCCAACAATTCCGCGTTGATGGCGCGGAGGCGTTCGATTTCATCTACGGCGGCGATAACAATATCGGGGTATCGTGCAGGAGTGTCTGCACTGATTGACCATCGCAGACGTTGTAGAATACTCATCGCTTTCATTGGTGCTTCGGCCTATGCTTGTCGCAATAAACGCGATTAGCGAACTTGGCGAATTGAGCAGGCTGGTAAAACAGCGTTCCGCACACTTTGCACTGACCGCC
>Ga0074044_10004255_pt1 | contig 11928 bp, 13 predicted proteins | sample BogForMeECP23OM1_FD_94443 | JGI IMG/M metagenome (GOLD analysis project Ga0074044, IMG submission 94443) | Bog forest soil microbial communities from Calvert Island, British Columbia, Canada - Bog Forest MetaG ECP23OM1 | ecosystem: Environmental > Terrestrial > Soil > Wetlands ...
ATCCTTCCCGCTTGCTTGCAAGTCACGCATAATTTCAGCGTCGAGCCGCGGGTGGCCTGCGCGCGCGCGCGTTCCTTTGATCGGCCTGGTTTCGACGCGGCCGTGTTTAACTTTCAGGAAACGCTCGGGCGATGCCGACAGAATCTGGCCATACGGCGTATTCAGATATGCCGCATAGGGTGCGGGATTGACGATACGTAGCGCCTGATAGGCAAGCCATGGATCTCCGCGGACTGGAGCACTGAATCGCTGTGCAAGATTGATCTGATAGCAATCACCGGCATGGATGTAATCAAGAACGCGTTTGAATGCTACGGCATAAGTATCATGCGGCAGATTGGATGAAGGCGTTTCGGTAACACGAAACGGCGTAAGCGCACATTCGATTGCAGGCGCGCTGAAACGCGCCGCCAGCTCGCGCCAGCGCATGTGCGTGTCCGGGCGACGGCCTTCGCCGACCAACCAACTTCGGCGTTCGTAGTGATCAACTACCACCGCCCAATCGTAAAGGCCGATTGCCATTTCCGGCATGCGCACGTCGTCCACCGCAAGTTCCGGCAGACGCTCAAAACGACGTGCGAGATCATAACCGAAATAACCGATGGCGCCGCCGCAAAACGGCAGATCGCAGGTGACTCGAGTATCGCAACCAAGGTGCTGGCGCAGCAATGCCAATGGATCTTCGCGCGACAATTTGTTGGTGTCGCCGCGAACTTCGGTCATCTTGCCACGCGTCACCAGCGTCGCGTACGGCTCAGCTACAATGATGTCGTAGCGCGCTTGTAGCGGATAATGCCGGCCGCTGTCGAGAAACAACGCCCACGGCCGGTCGACAACCGCTTCGAATAATGCGGTGCTATCTTCGCGATATGGCAACTCGGTACGCAGCAGATCGCTCATGGCCGCTATACTAACGCAAGCCTGATTGCCTCACGCACCGATTGACTGCCAACTACCGCGGACGTTTCGCCCCCTCCCCGACCGGCCCTTTGCATTTCGGCTCACTGATCACGGCAGTCGCAAGTTATGTCGAGGCAAAAAGCCGTGGCGGCGTCTGGCTCGTGCGCATCGAAGACCTCGATCCGCCGCGCGTCGTTCCCGGCGCCGCTGATGATATTCTGCGTACGCTAGAAGCATGTGGTTTGCATTGGGACGGATCAGTTGTTTATCAAAGCCAGCGCTTTGACGCCTATCATGCAGCGCTGCATCGCCTGCGTGAGCTGGATGTCATTTATCCTTGTACCTGCAGCCGGCGCGAAATTGCTGACTCCGGGGTCGCCGGAATCGAAGGTCCGGTTTACCCCGGCACTTGTCGCGGAGGCCTAGCATCGGACAAGCACGCGCATGCATGGCGCATCAATACACGCGGGACACGGATTGCTTTCGAAGATGCAATACAGGGAAAAATCGAGCAAGATCTTGAACACGATATCGGCGATTTCGTGCTCTACCGCTTTGATCACGTATTTGCTTACCAGCTTGCGGTAGTGATTGACGACGCCGAGCAAGGTATCACCGACGTAGTACGCGGCGCCGATTTGCTTGACTCGACGCCTCGCCAGATTTACCTGCAGCGCCTATTGGGTCTGCCGACACCGAGTTATATGCACGTGCCGGTCGCGGTCAATCACAATGGGGGAAAACTCAGCAAACAGACATTAGCTGCCGCAATCAACGCCAAAAATCCGCTGCCAGCACTGCTCGCGGCATTGCGTTTTCTGGGGCACGAACCCCCGCCGGAAATCGCCGCCGTGGATATTGCTGCGCTATGGCAGTGGACCATCAGACACTGGCATCGCGGCCGCGTACCGCGGACAAGATGGCTTTCCGTATAGCTACCCCGGCGGCCAGCGGAACGGTCGCCCGGCCAGCAGATGCAGGTGCAGATGAAACACCGTTTGGCCGGCTTGTTCACCGTTGTTGATCACCACCCGGAAAGAATCGGCTATTTTTAACTGACGCGCAATTTTGCCGGCCGTGAGTAGCAAATGGCCGAGCAGAGCATGATCTTCGGCCTGTGCATTTACCAACCGGTCAATCGGCTTCTTCGGGATCAGCAGCAGATGCACTTGCGCTTGGGGATTTATGTCCTTAATTGCAATGCACAGCTCGTCCTCGTAAACGATGTCGGACGGAATCTGCCGGTTGATGATCTTGGTAAAAAGAGTATCGGTCACTTTCCCTGCTTGCTCACCGTAGCGATATTCGCAGCAGTCCACGTGACGATCGCATCAATCAAATCATCACTGGCCTCGGCCAATGCCTGTACCCCGCCTTCCGCATTTGGGGTGGCCGACGCGTGCTCAAATGTGAAATCTTTTTGTGCGATCAGCATACGCTGTGTGGCATTAACAAGACTCGCACGCGCCATGATGATGCCGTGGCTAGCGTCTGCCTGATCAAACGCTTGAGCAAAATCCTCCAACTCAACACGCAAGGTATAGTCGGCACGCACACCATCGGCTGCGCCAACCACGCCGCCGGTGCTTGCCTGCGTGAACCGATCACGCAATCGCTGCGTGAGCAAGGCAGCTGGTGACGCCACCCACTGGCTATCGGCATAGCTTTGCTGTCGGCCGGCATCTTGTTTAAAGCGGTAAACAATTGCCGGTGTATCAAGCCAGAACGGTGCTGTCACATTATGCACCAGCAAACTAACATTAATGGTTTTGCTGCTAGCTGCATCATTAATATGCGGTGCGCCGAGATCATAGGTAACCGGCGTTTTCTTCACCGCGGGACCGAGCGAACATCCGGCCAGCACGGCGACAAAAAGCATCATCAAAAGGTTTTTCATCGCGTATCGCGCTTTGTCGAGAATCCAGGTTCGCCCGGTCCGGGCGGCGGCGGATTCTTGCCGAACAAAAGACTATGCGGCTGTTCATCGATTTCAGTGATCAACCGGTCAAGGTCGCGCGAAGAACGCTGCACTTCTTCGAGCAGCCCGTTAAATCGCGGCAGCGTGTTATTGTTGATTTCCGCAAACATCACGTCCGCACGCTTGAGAGCGATACTGGTATCACCCGCCAGCGATGAAACATTGTCTGCGGCATGACCGAGCTGGTGCAAAGTCGCCATCAGTTGTTTCTGGTTCTCCTCGTTGAGTAGCGCGTTAACGCGCTGCGCTACTTGATTAAAATTTGCGATCATGTCCTGGCCGGAACTGGTGACGCTATCGATAAACGAAGGATGCACATCAATACGGGCGAGTTTTCCGGTCAGCGGTGTGGAATTGCTGCCATCATCATCCAGCATCACATACGACAGCCCAGTCACGCCTTGCGAGCCAAGTTGCCCGTAGACGCCTTGTGTCAGCCGCGTATCAGCCTTGATCGCAATCTTTACCAGAATGGTACGCGCGTCACCCGGGTCGAATTCAATACTGACAACCTTGCCGACGGTTACTCCGCGATAACGTACCGGTGCCTGTGCATTGAGTCCGTTCACCGGATAATGCGACACCAGTAAATAATTTCTGGTCTTGACTGTGTCGTTGCTGAACCACAGCGCGGCTGCGAGAATGCCAACACCAAGCAACAACGTGAACAGTCCTGCCGAAAGCGCATATGCTTTGTTTTCCATTGATCGTCCCCTAGAAAATCCCATCCCCTATGTCAACAACACCATATCCTTGACTGCTTCGAGCGCACGCCGGCCGCGCTCGCCCATAAAAAAGTTACGGATGAACGGATGTGTGTTTGCCACTACTTCGTCGAGCGTGCCGACGATAACCAGCCGCTGCTCACACAATACCGCGATACGATTGGACAGCGCGACCAATGTATCGAGATCGTGCGTAACCATCACCACCGTAAGACCAAGCTCTTGATGCAACTCCTGAATCAGTTTGACAAAACTCTCACTGCGGTCCGGATCGAGACCGGCGGTCGGTTCATCGAGAAACAATAACTCCGGTTCAAGCGCAAGCGCGCGGGCGAGCGCAATGCGTTTGATCATGCCGCCCGATAGCTCGGCTGGCATCTTGTTTGCGTGATGTGGCTCGATACCAACCATTTCAAGCTTAACCATGACCAAATCATGGATCAAATCCTCGTCGAGCGTGCGCAATTCACGCAGCGGCAAAGCAATGTTGTCAAATACGGTCAATGCGGAAAACAACGCACCCTGCTGAAACAACATACCCCAGCGGTTGCGCAGTTTGCGTAACTGGCTCTGGTCACTGCCGTGCAGCGGAATGCCAAAAATACGTACTTCACCGCGCGCCGGAGTTTCGAGACCGAGCATCTGCCGCAATAACGTGGTTTTACCGCTACCGGAACCACCGACTAACGAGATGATTTCCCCATGACGCACGCACAAGTCGATGTCGCGATGGACGATGTGGCTGCCAAATTGCGTCCATAATCCTTTGATTTCGATAATGCATTCCGTCATCAGCTGATCCCCACATCTTTAAACAAAATTGCCAATGCCGCATCGACGATGATTACCACTGTAATCGAGGTCACGACCGAATTCGTGGTGCCAATGCCGAGACTTTCGGTGTTGGGCTCGATGCGCAGGCCAAAATCGCATGCGACCAGCGCAATTAACAGCCCGAACACGACGCCTTTCCCCAAACCCAGCCACAAATTGGCAATCGGAACCGCGTCGGGCAAGCTCTGTAGAAAATACACATAACCGATGCCGAGTTCAGCGTGCGCCGATACCATGCCGCCAATGAGTGCGATGCTGTTGGTCCACAATATAATCAGCGGCATTGAGACTGCAAGCGCAAGCATTTTGGGCATGACCAGCCGCAGGGTGTGAGGAATGCCCATCACCGCCATCGCATCGAGTTCTTCCGTCACCCGCATCACGCCGAGCTGCGCGGTGATTGCCGAGCCGGAGCGACCGGCAACCAGAATCGCCGCTAGTACCGGACCGAGCTCCCGGATTACGCTAATGCCGAGAATATTGATAATGAATGCATCGGCGCCGAACAGTTTAAGCTGCTGCGCCGAAAGATAGCTCAACACCACACCGACCAGAAAACCAACGAGCGCTGTAATGCCGAGCGCTTGGGCACCGGTGCGGTAAATACTGGCAGAAATCTCACGCCACGGGATGCTGGCTGGCTGGCGCAGCAAATACCAAGCGTCAAGCATTACTTGCCCAAGCACCGCAACGACCGTCAACAGGTGATCAGCCAGCAATAGCGTCGCGCGCCCCAGCGCCATCACGCCATACAACGGATTGTGCAATGGGCCTGGCAACGCGGGTTCCGGTGGCAAGTCAAAATGACCGAATATCTGCTCGTGTTCCGGTTTGAGCAGTAGTTGCGCGGCGCGGCGCTTGCCCCACGCCCGCCATATCAACATTGCACCTGCATCATCAAGAACTTGTACTTGACGTAAATCCCATTCGCAGTGTTGATCCGACGCACACTCAACAAGTTGACGCTGAAGTTCAGCCAGATGCGGTTCCAACGCAAGCAGATTCCAAGTACCCCCCAATTCACAGCGCTGAATATCCCCGACTGTGACCCGTCGTAAACGCGGCGCTGCCCAGGTCTGAAATATGACATCCGGCATGGTTTAAACTCCCCAGAAAATCAGAGGAATAGCTTTATTTCAATGATTTCTAATGATTTTATTGTTTTTTTACAGCTTATATGATGCAGCGCAAAAATATTTAGATAAAATGGATTGACATATCAACGTGAAACTATTATTGTGCAATGCAGCATTTATGAGGGTCGCGCTGATGTCAGCCTGATTTCATGATTTATAAACTGTTTGAAAGGAAATCACAATGTACCAAGCCCCTGAACAACTGATCGCTTTTAACAAAGCAAATTTCGAAGCCGCGGTGCGTTTCGCGAGCATCGCGCTGGAAAGCACCGGGCGTTTGCTTGAAGTGCAACTGAAAACCGCAAAAGATACCTTTGCCGACGGCGTGCAGCAAGCCAAGGCAATAGCGGAAGTCAAGGACATCCAAGGATTCACCCAGCTCAAGGATAGCCTTACCCAACCGGCTCTCGAAAAAGCTGCTGATTACGCCAAGAACGTCTATGACGTCGCCTCTGCAACCCAGTCTGAAATCAGCGCCTTGCTCGAAGGGCAAATTGCTGAATTTAACAAACATGCCGTAACCGCGCTCGACAAGTTCGTAAAATCAGCACCGGCAGGCTCAGAAGTTGCGGTTGTCGCAGCCAAGACCTCGATTGCTGCAGTCAACTCCGCCTACGATAATTTCACGAAAGCAACGAAGCAGTTCATTGAACTGACTCAAGTTAACGTTGACACCATGGTCAATCAGGCCAAAAAAGCTGCCTGACCAGACTCTTTGTTCGAATCAAAGCCTCGGTACCACCGAGGCTTTTTTATCACTTAATTTATTAATTAATGGATAACACTTGTTCATTTGCATGCGAACTGCTTTCGCGCCTGCAGACTCTTGCTCCAATTGCGCTCAATGCGCGAACGGAGTTCACCAACGGTTTTGAAATACAGCGGTAGCGATACGACCACGGGGTCGAACTGCACTTTGCCACCCACGGTATTGGCAACGGTATCAACCCGATATACCTGCCAACCATCGAGAGAGAATGTGTCTTCAAGTGTTGGCATATTGCTAGCTTGCTGCCACACTCCCTCAAGGCTAATCATTGCATTATATGCAGTAGTGGCATTCGTTGTGTAAGAAAAAACGATTTTAAATTTGATGCTGTCGGGCACGCCACGCTCGGCAGTAACGCGCGCTTGCCAAGGTGCGGAAAAATCACGCCTTATATTGTTACCTTTATGTACGCGCACTGAATATTTTTTATCGTCGATATCAATGGTTGATGCTGTAGTCACCGCCTGAGGCCCCTGTGGCAATGCCCGGGCAAGCAGTTTCAGAGCAAGCTGCAATGACAATATCGGCTGGTCAAGCTCGTTCATTTCACGATGCCGTGGCGGAACAGCATTCTTGAATAGCAGTGCTTGATCGCTACAAATTGAAATCAAAGTGCCGGCAACTCCCGTGCCGCCGCGCTGCTCTTGTTTGATAACGCGAATATCCCCGTTCTCGGCGCGATCAAACTGCCATGAAGCTGTTAACGCCGTTTCCGGATCAGTTACATTCAAATCAACGTGCCCCGCTGTGGACCACGGCGCAGTGGGGGGCGATTGATTTTGCGCATAGCTGTGTGTCGCAGATAACGCGAAGACCAACCCCACCACATAGTATTTGATCATGCCCGCCAGGATTTTATAACTATATGTTTATATTATAGGTCTCTAAAAGATTGACAACAGTAATAAGAATCGTTATCATTCATAGATGGATAGGCCTGCCGCGCGCGATTTCAAAAAAATAAAAAGGCCAAGCCATAAAACGGCCAATGAGTATGACTATGCCCGCGCGGGTCACAAGTAATGAATTACTCGGCGGAGCAGTAGAAATCATTATTGAGCATCAGGGGCGCAATTATCGGTTGCGCCTCACTCAAAACGGCAAGTTGATCTTGACCGCTTGATTAGTGAATGACAACCTGAAATTTAATTGGCCCGCCAAAATCAGCAATAAACTCGTCAATGCGCTCGACTGACGCATCTTCACGGATCGCATGGACAATTGACGTGCGGAATTTCCTGGCGACATCTCCATGTAAATAGGTACCATGGCCAGCGTGCTTTTCCACTACCTCGTAGCCGTGCTGATCCGGATACTCTAGTACGTAGTAATTCTCGCTATTGTAGACAATATTTATCACATTTAAATAATGGGGATGATGCTCACACTTTTCAAGCATCTATTATTCCGGTCAATGCACCACGATCTTCGTTGCGAAAGCCCCCCTCATCCTCACCTCGTAGATGGCGAGTTGATGCTTCTGAAGGAGCACACCACCCTGCAATAATCGATATTTTCGTCTTAATTCTGTAATCTTGGCGCCCTATTATCCGCGCCATGCTGATGAATCGCGAACGTGATCCTTGCAGGGTGCGAGCGCTGTTTTTATCCGACATTCACCTAGGCACGCGCGCATGTCGCGCCGAGCACCTTCTTTCTTTCATCAGGGAATACGATTCTGAGTATATTTTTCTGCTCGGTGACATCATAGATTTCTGGGCCATGAGCCGTGGCGTCTACTGGCCAGCACAGCACAATACGATAGTGCAAAAAATACTTAAAAAAGCACGCCATCAAACACAGGTCATTCTGGTTCCGGGCAACCATGACGAGGCGCTGCGCGAATATGTCGGCAGCTCGTTCGGCAATATTACTTTGGCGCGCGAATATATCCACACTACGGCAGATGGCAAGCGTTACTTGCTGCTGCATGGTGACGAGTATGACCAGGTAACGACCTATCACCGCTGGATATCGATACTCGGCGATGTTTCCTACACCTTTTTAATTCATCTGAATCGCCTACTGTCGTTATTGCGCCGCAAGTTCGGCGTCAGCGGTTACTGGTCGCTTGCCGATTACGCCAAGCGTAACGTGCTGCAGGCAGTCAGTTTCATCAGCTCCTTTGAGGATGCCGTTGCACATAGCGTGAAACACCGGGGTCTCGATGGCGCGATATGTGGGCATATCCACACACCGGTGATCAAGCAAATTAGTGGCATTACTTACGTCAATTGCGGAGATTGGGTCGACAGCTGCAGTGCGATCGTGGAACATCATGACGGACAACTGGAACTAGTGCGCCAAGTGCAAACGACGCATGAATCACCCATCGGCATCACCGAGGAAGAAACCATCGGTACGGAAGCAGAGTTGCTATAATTTGTGTCGTGCATCTCGCAAGTGGCGCAAGCCATTAAGCTTCCTTGCAAATTACCGTCAGCGGCAATCAGGTTAATTACGAGATCATCGGCAGCGGCCCATGGCTAACGCTGAGCCATCCGCTCGCGTGCGATCTGCATGTGTGGGATGAACAGATGCCCGCACTTACGGCAAAGTTCCGGGTATTGCGCTACGACACACGCGGCCATGGCGGCAGCGCAGCACCAGCGGGTCCTTACACGCTCGAGCAGCTTGCCGACGATGCCTGCGAATTACTTAAGACACTCGGCATTGGGCGCGCGCATTGGGTCGGGTTGTCTCTGGGCAGCATGATCGGGCAAACTTTTGCACTCAAATATCCGGCGATGTTGCAATCGTTGGTGCTGGCCGGGGCTACCAGCCGCTACCCAGCGCAAACGGCGGTAGTGTTTGAAGAACGCATCCGTAGCGTCGAAACAAACGGCATGGAAACAGTGGTCAAATCAATACTCGAACGCTGGTTTACCGAGGCTTACCGCAAAACACATCCGCAAGTCATGGACAGGATTGCCCGCTGTATCCGCGCAACACCCATCGCCGGATACGTTGGCTGTTGTCACGCTATTCCGCAGATTAATCTCACAGAGCGCCTCAAGGAAATAAAGTGCCCCACGCTGGTAATGGTTGGCGCACAAGATCCTGGCACCCCCATCGCAATGGCCCGGACAATTTATCATGCACTGCCGGGAACTGAACTGGTAATTATTCCCTCCGCTGCGCACCTGCTCAATATTGAGCAACAGCAGGCATTCAATACTGTACTGCTATCGTTCCTTGCCCGCGCAAACGGGGTGTTTTAGCCGGACTTTTTAGCCGTAGATCTGGCCTTGTTGACTTGCTTCTTTTTAGGATGATGCGGACGAGTTTTGCCGTATGATCCCTTGAAAATTTTTCCGCGAAAAGTTTTTTTATCGCCTCTGCCCATATTGACCTTTATTGCTCAGAAAACTCGACTGCCGCAACCTTGTGCCAGAATCGGCTCTCCAACCATTTTTTGATGCGGCTGGCATCACCGAGACGCGTATATTTTCCCATCGAATCAAGCAACACAATAACAACTGGTCGTGCCGCAATTCTGACCTGCATAACAAGGCAGCGGCCAGCCTCGCTGATATAACCAGTTTTCGACAGCCCGATGTCCCACTTCGAACTTTTCACCAGTCGGTTCGAGTTGCGGAACTGCAGGCTGCGCCCGGCAACGGTCTCAACGCGGTGCGCTGATGCAGTAGTGAATTCCCGGATCAGCGCATATTGATACGCCGTGTTGACCATCTTGGCCAAATCCGCAGCCGTCGAAACATTTTCGCTGCTCAGCCCTGTCGGATCAACAAAATGGGTATTCGACATCCCAAGTGAGACCGCCTTACGATTCATCGCTGCAACAAACGCTTCAGTACCGCCCGGATAGGTTCGTCCCAGCGCCGCAGCAGCGCGATTCTCCGAGGACATCAACGCAAGCCGCAGCATATCGCGTCGCGGCAAGCCGGTACCAACGGTCAGCCGCGAGCGAGTATGTTTGATGGTATCGATATCATCGGCATTGACAGTAATGACATCATCCAGCAGCAGTCCGGCATCGAGCGTCACCATCGCCGTCATCAGCTTGGTAATCGAGGCGATCGGGGCTACTTTATCGGTATTCTTTTCGTAAACAATGCCACCATCGCGTTGATCAACAACCAACGCCGCAGCAGATCTAATGGCGGGTGCGCCGGGTGTAACGGTCATCTCATGTGCAAGCATTGACGCCGGCTTGGACTGGGGTGCCGACACATAGTTAACATCGACACGCTGAATGTCTTCCGCGGAGTAACCAGCTATCGGCACCATTGCCAACAGCACAACGCATATCCCACCGCCTCGACTGCCAAACTCAATCTTCAGTACATTCTCCCCGAATAATCCGTCGTTGTTATTTGCTGGGCGCCAGTAAAATACCAAAAATCAGCGCATAAGGAAAGACTATTAATAAACAATCGAGGTTAAATAATATTAGCGGACCACGTGACGCCTATTCAGACCATCAAAGCCGACGCTGCCGAAAACTGACTGAACCATCTTGTCCGTGCCAATATCGAACGCGTGGGGGCTTCTGCTAAACTCTCGCACGCGCACAATAATCAATAGATTCAATGGCAAACTCACAAACCGCTTATACCAAGACCGCGATTACGTTGCACTGGCTGATATTTGCGTTAATCGCGTGTGGTTTCGCGCTTGGCCAATACATGGTGGATCTGCCGCTGTCGCCGATGAAACTCAAATATTTTTCCTGGCATAAGTGGCTGGGCGTCACCATTTTTATGTTCGCAGTCACGCGCGTCACGTGGCGTGCAACCCATCCAGTGCAGTTACCACCCGCCAGCGGTTCCGCTTGGCAGAATGCGGTGGCGGGCGCCATCCACGTGCTGTTATACATATTAATCGTAACGATCCCGTTGAGCGGGTGGCTACACAGTTCGGCGGCGGGGGTGCAGACTGTCTACCTCGGCTTGATACCGTTGCCCGATCTCGTGGGCAAGGACAAACCGTTATCCGAATTCTTAGGGAAAATTCATGAAATCCTGAATGATGGTCTCGCGGTGTTGGTCGTTACCCATGCAGCAGCAGCGCTTAAGCACCATTTTGTCGACCGCGACGCAATATTGAGACGCATGCTGCCCTTCCTCAAACCGCGCTGAAATCCGATGGCGCGGTGGTTCATTTACGTCTTGGCAGTCTTGTTATTGCCTGCGGCCGTCATGGCGGCGGAGCAAAACATCGTTTATGACAAAAGCTGGATTACTTGCGCATCGCGCCAGATGGGAGTGCTCGTTGAAGCGGAGTTCAAGCAGTTTACCGCCCAGATCGATTTCAACCCAAGCCGCCCCGATACCAGCAAAATTCAGTTTGCGATCAATACTGGCAGCTTTGAATTTGACCCGGAAGTCGACGATGAAGTCAGGGGTCGGTCATGGCTCGATTCCCATGAATTTCCGCAAGCCCATTTCGTATCGTCCGGCGTGCGCGCGCTTGGTGGCAATCGTTATGAAGCGCTGGGAACGCTGACGATCAAGGGCACCAGCACCGCAGTCGTCGTGCCTTTTACCTATCAGCCGGATGCCAATGGCAGCGTATTCGAAGGGGAGTTCACGATCAGCCGCCTGCATTACAACATCGGTGAGG
>Ga0074044_10004257_pt1 | contig 11923 bp, 10 predicted proteins | sample BogForMeECP23OM1_FD_94443 | JGI IMG/M metagenome (GOLD analysis project Ga0074044, IMG submission 94443) | Bog forest soil microbial communities from Calvert Island, British Columbia, Canada - Bog Forest MetaG ECP23OM1 | ecosystem: Environmental > Terrestrial > Soil > Wetlands ...
GGGAGCAAGCATGGCACCTTCGTCAATGGCGAGAAGGTGGACCGGCACAAGCTGCAACGCAACGACCGGCTGGAATTTGGCGCGCGCGATATCGCTTACCTGATTTTCCATCCGCTGCATACCACGTCGAACACGGCGCGCGAATTTCTCAGCCAGATTTCGGGCATCCAGATCGCGCCGGAAGCGAGCGACCTGGAGAAACTCACGCTGTTCATGGAAGCGGCGCGCAAGCTGAACACCATCGGCGTGCTCGATGAAATCCTGGTTACGCTGCTCGATGCCACGCTGAAGCTGACGCGTGCCGAACGCGCATACATCTTTCTTCGCGACCTGGTCGGGACCCTGACGCTGGCGGCCGGGCGTAATTCGAAGGGGGAGCCGCTGCTTGACGACAAGACAATTTCGCGATCGGTGCTGGAAGGCGCGCTGACCTCGAACTCGGAATACCTGGTCACCGACACCAGCCAGATGCTCGACGTGAAGGAACGGAAAAGCATTGTCACCTTCGATCTGCGGACGGTGATCTGTATGCCGTTGCGCAAGCCCATGGTGCAAACCAGCCGTGCCGATCAGCCGGCCGGCGGGGAAGTGATGGGGGCGCTCTATGTGGACTCGCGCTTTGCCTCGCGCGATATCACCAGCGTGAGCCACGATATTCTGCGGGCGATCGCGACTGAAGCTGCCCAGTTGGTGGAAAACGCGCGACTGGTGCAGGCCGAAGAAGCCGGGCGGCGGTACCAGCAGGAATTGTCGATCGCGGCGTCGATTCAGCAGCGCTTGTTGGCGGTGACTCTGCCGGAAGTTCCTTTTGCGCGGGTTAACGGACGCAACTTATCTTGTAAGGAGATCGGCGGCGATTTCTTCGAGGCCGTGAATACGCCCCAAGGGCTGGCCGTGGTTCTCGCCGACGTCAGCGGCAAGGGAGTTTCGGCCGCGCTGCTGGCTTCCATTCTGCAGGGGATGGTCTACTCGCAACTTATTTCGGGCATGCCGCTGGTGGAGATTGTCGACGCGGTCAATCGCTTCTTCACTTACAAACACATCGGTGAAAAATACGCGACCATGATCATTACTCGGCTGCGCAGTGACGGCGACCTTGAGTATGTCAACTGCGGACACGTTCCGCCGGTGTGGATCTGCGGCAACGAAGTGCTCCGCCCATCGCACGGCAACCTGCCCGTAGGCCTCATTGCGGATGCGACTTACTCGAGCGACCGATGCCAGTTGAAGGCGGGGGATCGGATGATCCTGGTGACCGATGGCGTCACCGAAGCCGAGAACGCCCGCGGAGATATGTTCGACACCGAACGGCTCGAACAGGTGGCGGGGAAAAGTCGTTCCATGGAAGACGTCTTCACTGCCGTCGCCGATTTCTGCGGAGGCACCCCGCTCAACGACGATTGCACGGTCGTCGAACTATCGTACACGGGCTAGGGTTTTGCTGGTGTGGAGACGGGGCTCTGCCCCGTCCACGGACTGTGACGGCCAGCCCCTAAAGGGGCGTCTGATTTCGGAATCTTCTGGCATCGCTAAAGCGATGCCCTGATACGAAGCTCGCGTTTTTCAATTTGAGAAGCCGATGGGCTGCGGAGGCGGCGCTCGCGGTGGGGCCGAGCTGCGCTCGGCTTGGACGGCCGGGGGCGGCTGTCCCTACGCCGACTTGGACGGGGCGAAGCCCCGTCACCACACGAGCGGAGCATCGCGATCTACGGCTGCGCGTCCTTGTGAATCTCAACCGTCGACCACGTCTTGTCGGCGGCGTGGCACAGCTTCTCCAGCGCGCAATCGGCACATTTCGGACCGCGCGCCACGCACAATTTTCGTCCGTGCCAGATCACCTCGTGAGAAAAGTCCGTCCAGCGCTCGCGCGGGATGATCTGCATCAGATCTTCTTCAATTTTCTTCGGGTCTTCCTGCTTGGTCAGTTCTAGTCGACGTGAAATTCGGGTCACGTGGGTATCGACTACGACTCCTTCATTCTTCTTGAACCAGGTTCCGAGCACGACGTTCGCTGTCTTGCGAGCTACTCCGGGGAGGCTGAGCAACTCGTCCATCGTATCGGGCACGTTTCCCCCGAAATCCGCAACTATTTTGCGCGCCGCGCCCACCACTGACTTCGCCTTGTTGCGGAAGAAGCCGGTCGAGTAGATGTCCGGCTGCAACTGTTCGGGCTCGAGCGCCGCGAAATCCCGGACGGTCGGATACTTTTCGAATAGCCCGGGCGTGACCATGTTCACGCGCACGTCGGTAGACTGGGCGGAAAGAATCGTCGCCACCAGCAATTCCCACGCGCTGCGGTGAGTGAGAGCGCAGGTCGCCTTGGGATAGAGCTGGTCAAGGCCGGCGATGATCTGACGGACGCGCTCGGGGGCCAAAGGGTCATATCCCGACGCAGATTTCTTTTTGCCGACTGCTGCCTTCGGCGGCTTTGCTTTCTTTGCCGGGGCAGTCGTCACTTTTGCAATCGTTGTTTTTGCGGACTTCTTCAGCAACAGTGCCCGGCGGGCACCTTCCTGCCGTCCGCTGCGGCTGGGTTGACGCGGCGTGTTTCCGCGAGGCATTGGTTTCCTCCTGGACACTGCCGAACACTCTTGAACGGCGGGTTCATGGTAACAAAGCTGCGGCCACAGATCCGACGAAAGTAACCCCGCGGCAATTGACGGGTTGGCGGGCGGGTGAGTACTCTGAGAAGTAAGCTCTGAGAATAGGAAAAACTTGTGGCCGTGAAGGGCATCAAACTCGGACAGGTCTGGCGTCATGACGCAACCGGCCAGGATCACCTGGTCACCAAGGTGTACAGCGAAGTGTTCTCCCAATTTGCGGTACTGCGGCCTGCCGAGGTCACCGCGCCCGACGCGCCGGTGGTGAAGGTGAAGGTCACCAAATCGGGAGATGGCGTAACCTTGCCCGGGTTCAGCTTCACACAGGATGGGACGTTCTGAACGGCATCGGGCGATCTGACCATCGGGTCATCGGGTGATCTAAAATCAACTCCGTGAAGCTCCTGGGTTGATTTCAGATGACCCGATCACCCGATGACCCGATCGCCCGATTTCCATGACTGAGAAAATCCTCTACTTACTTTTTATTTTCATTAATTCCCTGGTGTCGGCAACCGGTTACGCTGGGATCGTGCTGCTTATGGCGATCGAGTCGGCGTGTATTCCCCTGCCTTCGGAACTAATAATGCCGTTCGCCGGCTACCTGGTTTACACCGGCGCGATGAAGCTGGTATGGGCGGCGACGGCTGGCGCCATCGGATGCAATCTGGGTTCGCTGGTGGCCTATGAAATCGGCTGCTATGGCGGACGACCGCTGGTCGAGCGTTATGGACGCTGGATCCTGATGGGGCACCGTGAACTGGACTGGGCCGACAGATTTTTTCTGCGCTGGGGAGACATGGCCGTGTTTATTGCGCGGCTGCTGCCGGTGATCCGCACATTTATCGCGCTGCCCGCCGGGATTGCCCGCATGCCGCGCGGCAAATTCCACATCTATACTTTTCTGGGATCGTGGCCCTGGTGCTTTATGCTGGCCTACTTCGGCATGAAGCTGGGCGAGAACTGGCGCTCGCTAGGCAAGTACTTCCACAAATTCGATGCCGTGATCGGCGCGTTTCTGCTGGCGGGGGTCGTCTGGTTTCTGTGGTCGCACTGGCAGAATCGGCTGCGGCCTGACGAAAGCTAGGGTCGTGCTCGCTTTCCTCTGTGTACCTCTGTGTTCCCTGTGGTAGAGACTTTTTTTCAACCACAGGGGACACAGAGGTACACAGGGGAAACCTGAACATTCCCCGCTACTCTTCTATCGGCCGCGCCAACTGCGACGCCACTAACTTCCACTCGCCATCCCGTTTCCGCACCACGTCCAGGTAGACGTAGCGCACTGCGGCACGCTTTCCGTTGACTTCCACTTCGTCGGACTCCGAGCCGTGCACGACCGCGGTGTCGCCGAACAGGCGAATCTTCCTTTCGGTGGAAACGATCGACGGATAGCGGATTGCGCCGGTTCGAAAATTGTTCAGCACATCCTGCTTGGTGAACGCCTTGCCTGCTTCGTTGTACTGCACGTAGTCGTCGGCGAAAATCTGTGCCAGCGCGGCTAGATCGGCGGTCATCAGTGCGCGGTCTCCCGCCTCGTGCAGCGCCAGGATCTGCTGTTCGTCGTTCGCAATGTTCTTGATCGGCATCATTGCTCCCTTGCTCGCTCTGGGCTAGGTTCTCTAACCGTCAATTCACCAGATTTTGTCATCCCGAGCGAAGCGAGGGATCTGCATTTTGCGGCGAGTTGCAGATCCCTCGCTTCGCTCGGGATGACAAATCCATGAGGGTATTGTTGTTGCTTGTCTTCCGTTGCCCCGGTGCTGCGCCGTTATCCGGCAGTCACTTTTCCCATCTTCTACAAATGGTAATCTCACCTAGGACTTAACACTGGCATGGGATTACTAAACCACCTTATATACCCGTGGGGCTTCCTGCTGCAGGGATTGGCGATCGTGCACTTTATCCGGCGGCGGCCGGATAACTACTGGATCTTCATCATCCTCTTTCTGGGTCCGCTGGGCGCGATTATTTATCTTTTTGTCGAGGCGCTTCCTGACATTGGACTGGTCGGCCAATCCTTCAAAGTGTTTCCTCGGCGCAAGCGCATTGGCGAACTGGAAGCGGCGATTCGGGACAATCCGTCGGCCGGAAACTATGAGGAACTCGGCGACCTTTATATGGACGACGGGAATCTCCAGTCGGCGCGAGCGGCTTTCGACAAAGCCATTGCCGCCCGCGCCGATACTCTTGATCCCTTTTACCGGCGCGGAGTTTGCGCCATCCTGCTAGGCGACGCTGCGGCTGCATTGCCCGATCTGGAGCGCGTGGTCGGCAAAGAGCCCGACTACGATTTCCAGCGCGCGGCTGGATTGCTCGCACACGCTTACGCGCAGACGGGACAAAAAGAAAAAGCCGAGGCGCTCTTCCGGCGGGTGACGGTCACGTCGACGTTGTCGGAGACTTATTTGAATTTCGCGGAGTTGCTGGCGTCGGAGGGGCGCAACGCTGAAGCTCGCGAGTGGGCGCAGAAAGTGCTCGATAAGAAGCCGACTATGCCGGGTTACCTGCGGCGGCGGGAGCGGCCTTGGTTTCGGCGGGCGAATGAGATGCTGAAAAGATTACCAGCATGAGCGGACACCGACGCGGTTTCGACAGCTATCATGGTTCTCACGTGCTTGCGATTGCAAAGGGGATCCATTGGGCGCTCAACCATGACAGATAACTGGAAGTCCTACATCTGCAATGTAAACGACAGTATTGCGTCCATTTTTGTCAACCTTGGACTTCGCGATGAAATTCCAATCCTGTCAAAAACGTGGCTGCTCTGGACTTGGGTCTATTTTCAAATTCCCAAACCGGACGGCCTATCCGATGGCAAGGAGGCTCCCACGCTATTCAAGATCGAAGATGCACTCGATCTACACATTTCCCGCACTTGCCGTGCGATTCCTTGCGGAAGAATAACCACCGAGGGACGGCGCGAGTTTTACTTTTACGGCGAGACTTCGGACGGCTTCGGTGAGGCGGTCAAGACCGCATTAGCCGGTTTTGACGGGTACAGGTTCGGCACCGGGATGCAAAAAGATCCACTATGGGAACAGTACCTAGACGTTTTGTGCCCCTCCCCAGAAGACCTTGAGCGCATCAAGAACAGAGATTTGCTGGAGGTTCTTGCAGAGAAGGGAGACGTTTTAAGCGCAGCGCGAGAGGTCCAGCACTGGCTGTATTTTCGGTCGGAACAATCCCGTACTTCGTTTAGGGAGGTTGCTGCCAACTCGGGATTTAGAATCGTGGCGCAATCACATGCCAAAGGCGACCTGCCATTTGGGATTTCTGTCGCTCGCACCCAAGCAGTTGAGCAGGAGCTTATAGACGCGACTGTTGTTGAGCTCCTCGGGCTAGCGCGGCGTTTCGAGGGTGACTACGACGGTTGGGAAACGCCAATAGTGTCTCAGTAGTGGCGGTATCGCAGTGTCACTGCTCGCTGTTGGAAACATCGCGAAATCAACGGTCGCGCTGACATCCATGACCCAACAGCCAAAATGCTATCCTTCCACCGATGCGAATTTCCTACCTCGAATGCACTCGTTGCGGAGAGCATCTCTCCGCTGATCGTCCGCAGAATGTTTGTCCTAAAGATGGCGGTGTGCTTTTCGTCCGCTACGATCTTGCTGGTCTGAAAGGGAAGTTGCGCCGCGAAGACTTGTCTGGCCGCGTGGCCAGCATGTGGCGTTACGCCGAAGTTCTGCCCGAACTCTCTGCAGGTGAAAAGCCCGTTACGCTGGGCGAGGGATTTACTCCCATGCTTCCCAGCCGGTGTGGTGGCGGGGCTCTGCCCCGCAACGGGGCGGAGCCCCGTCACCACACGAGTCGCGAACTCGCCAACGTCTTCATCAAGGACGAAGGACTGAATCCAACCGGGTCGTTCAAAGCACGCGGCATGTCGGCTGCCGTGACCATGGCGCGACATTATGGACTGAAGAAGCTGGCCGCTCCTTCCGCCGGAAACGCTGGTGGCGCGCTGGCGGCTTACGCGGCGGCGGCGGGGATCGAAGCTCACATCTTCATGCCGAAAGATGTGCCGCTCGCGAATCGCATGGAATGCGATTACTACGGCGCGCATGTCACGCTGGTCGACGGCCTGATTAGCGATTGTGGCCGCATGGTGGCCGAACGCATGGAAAAAGAAAGGTTGTCAAATAATAAGGAAGGATGGTTCGATGTCTCGACCCTCAAAGAGCCGTTTCGCGTCGAAGGCAAAAAGACCATGGGCTACGAGGTTGCCGAGCAGTTGGGATGGAAGCTTCCGCAGGGCATCATCTATCCGACGGGCGGGGGCGTGGGCATGATCGGCATGTGGAAGGCCTTTGATGAGATGGAGGAACTGGGGTGGATTGGTTCCGCGCGTCCGAAAATGATTACCGTGCAAGCGGCGGGCTGCGCGCCGATCGTTAAGGCGTGGGAAGCGGGGAAGGGTGCTTCTGAAATGTGGGCCGACGCCGCGACTTTTGCTGCGGGCCTGCGCGTGCCTAAGGCGTATGGCGATTATCTGATTCTCGACATCCTGAAGAAAAGCCAGGGCACGGCGGTCTCTGCTACCGACGAGGAAATTCTTTTGGCACTGCGGCACTGGGCTAGCGTGGAAGGCGTGTTTGCCGCGCCCGAGGGAGCCGCGTCGCTGGTTGCTTATCAGAAACTGCGCGCCAGCGGATTCTTTCGCGCAGAGGATACGGTCGTGCTCTTCAATACGGGCTCGGCCTACAAGTATCTCGACATGATCGAAGCGCAAGAAAAGAAGTCGCGGCCGGAGGCGCCGACTGCGCGGAATATTGGCGGAATCATCGGACCGTATTAGCGCGTCGGTCCGCACGTTTGCGAATCAGGCTGACGGCGTGGTTGATCCCGCAAACTTTCGGGACGCTACACGCAAAATGGACTCTATTTCCCAGCGCGAAGAAATGGTGCGCGTGCAACTTGCAGACCGCGGCATCCGGGACCGTCGCATGCTCGACGCCATGCGCATCGTGCCGCGGCATGAGTTCGTCCCCGGGACTTTCCGGCAGGATGCCTACGGAGACCACCCGCTGCCCATCGGCGAAGAGCAAACCATCTCGCAACCTTATATTGTGGCGGCGATGCTCGCGCACCTCGCGCTTCAATGTTCGGATAGAGTGCTCGAAGTGGGCACAGGTTCCGGCTACGTGACGGCGTTGCTTTCGCTGCTTTGCTCCGAGGTGTATTCGGTGGAGCGTCACGCGCCGCTCGCGGCATTGGCGGAGATTACGTTGCATCGCCTGAACTATCGCAATGTGAGGATCAGAGTCGGCGATGGCAGGCAGGGTTGGGCGGAGTGTGCGCCGTTCGACGCCATTCTTGTTTCCGCGGCAACCGCTGAGATGCCGCCGGCGCTGTTTGAGCAGTTGCGTGAGGGCGGACGCATGATAGCGCCGGTTGGGCCGTCTTCCAGCCAGGAACTGCAATTGATCTTGAAAGTCATCGGACGGGCGGAGGTGACGGTTCTCGAAGGCTGCCGGTTTGTGCCGCTGGTGGAGGGAGCGGTGGATGGTGAGTAGTGGAGCGACGGGCGCCTCGCTCATCATTGGGCATCGCGGCCGGGCGGGGACGCCCGGCTCTCCATTAAACCGTGCTTTACAATTGACTCGGTGGCATTCCTCCGCAATCTTAAGATCACGCTGGAGATGATCAAGTGGGAGCACTCGATCTTCGCGCTCCCGTTTGCGCTCTGCGGAGCCATGCTGGCGGTTGGTGGCTTGCCGGCTTGGCGGCAACTGGCGTGGATCGTCGTGGCGATGGTCTCGGCGCGGTCGGCGGCCATGGCCTTCAATCGGCTGGCCGACGCTTCGATTGACGCGGCTAATCCTCGCACTGCTACTCGCGCGCTGCCGGTCGGATTGCTGACGCCATCATTTGTTAGTGCCTTCGTTCTGGTCTCATGCGGCGTTTTTGTTCTGGCCGCTTCTCAGTTGAACCGCTTGACGCTGCTGCTTTCGCCGGTGGCGCTTGGGGTGATCCTTTTGTATTCGTACACCAAGCGATTCACGCGCTGGTCGCATCTGTTTCTGGGACTTGCGCTCGGCATTGCTCCGGCGGCGGCTTGGATCGCGGTGCGTGGGTCGCTCGATCCGCGGATTCTGCTGCTCACCGCTGCGGTGACGTTCTGGGTTGGCGGATTTGACGTGATCTACGCCTGTCAGGATCATGACTACGACCGCAGCCATGGCTTGCATTCTGTGCCGCGTTATCTCGGAATTCGGAATGCGCTTGTTATCGCCCGTTTGTTTCACGTTGTGATGCTGGCGCTGCTGGTCGCGCTGATCGTTACTTTTGGCTTAGGTAAGCTGGCGGTTGCGGGAGTGATTGCCGTGGCTGTGCTGCTGCTTTACGAACATACGCTGGTGCGGCACGACGATCTGAGCAAACTGAATGCGGCGTTCTTTACTATGAATGGGGTGATTTCGGTGGTGTTCTGTTGCTTTTTGGCGGGAGATTTATTGCTGAAGCGCGGGTGAGCTGCAGTTGCCGCGAAGTCCCCGCGCTTCCGGCACTTCCGCCCGTGGAGCGAGTGGTCTACGCAGAGAAGGTGTGATTCCAAATATCGACTGAGGCGAAGCCCGAATGCCTATGGACCGGAGTCGGCCGGGTGAGAAGAATACTTTAATATAAGAAACTGCCGATAACGGTTCAGCGGTGTAGCTGGAAACTGTGGCAAAATTCCTAGTTCCATGGACAGAAGAACATTCTTAAAACGATCAGGAATGGCGGCACTGGGTCCGCTGTGGGCGCGCGAGCCATGGGGAGCCGCAAAGAATCTTGCGCGCGATGCGGGAACTGCCGACCTGCGGAATGCGACGCTCGTTGGTGCGGGGATTAGGCGGCGGCCGTCGGATGCGAATTGGCCTCCGCAGGCGGCGTGGAAACGGCTGAATGATGAAGTCGACGGGAATTTGATTCCGGTGGAATTTCCCATCGAGGCTTGCGTCAAAGACACGGGAAGCGCGGGCTGCCAGAATCTGTTCAACAATATTCACAACCCCTATTACATCGGAGACCAGCCTGGCCTGACGCAAACGTTGGGATGGGTGGACGCGTGGGTGAGCAAACCCAGCGTTTACGTCGTGGCGGCAAGCAATGCAGATCAGGTCGCGGCGGCGGCGAACTTCGCACGGGAAAATGATTTGCGGCTGGTGGTGAAGGGCGGCGGGCACCGTTATCAGGGAAGCTCGAACGCGGCGGATTCGCTGCTGGTGTGGACGCGGCGCATGCACGACATCGCCATGCATGAAACATTTGTTCCACAAGGTTGCAAGGGCAGGCATGCCCCACAACGCGCAGTGACGCTCGGCTGCGGTGCGATTTGGATGCAAGCGTATGACGCGGTGACGACAAAAGGCGGCGCGTATGTGCAGGGCGGCGGGTGCACTACGGTCGGCGTGGCGGGCTTAGTTCAGAGCGGAGGCTTCGGGAGTTTTTCGAAGCATTATGGGACCGCGGCGGCGGGATTGTTGGAGGCGGAAGTAGTCACCGCAGATGGGAAAGTGCGCATTGCGAATGCATGTACGAACGCAGATTTGTTTTGGGCGCTGAAAGGCGGCGGAGGGGGAACTTTCGGCGCAGTGAGCAAAGTGACGCTGCGCGTCCGGGAACTGCCGGAATTTTGGGGCGCAGCGATTCTTACGGTGAAGGCCACGTCGGATGACGCGTTCCGGCGTCTGCTGCGGTACTTCGTCGATTTCTATCGCGAGCATCTTTTTAACGATCACTGGGGCGAGCATGCGCAAATTGCGGGGGACAATGTGATCGACTTGTTGATGGTGTGCCACGATTTGAGTACGGAAGAAGTAAAAAAGATATGGCAGCCCTTTCTGGATTGGTTGGCACGCTCGCCGGGCGCTTACACAATCGAGGGACAACCGATTCTAGGCAGTATGCCGGCTCGGCACTGGTGGGACGTGGAGTGGAGGAAGCAGAACCATCAAGCAGTTTTCAATTTGGACCAGCGGCCCGGAGCGAGTTCAAATAACGCGTGGTGGACGGGAGACGCGGGGCAAGTGGCGTGGTTTCTTTACGGATACGAATCGTTGTGGATGCCGGCGTCTCTGCTCGAAGATGATTCGCGGGAGCGGCTCGCGCAGGCGCTGTTTGCCGGTTCGCGTCACAAAGACATCGAGTTGCATTTCAACAAAGGGCTGGCGGGAGGGCCGCGCGAGACAATAGAGGCGACACGCGATACCGCGACCAACCCCGCAGTGCTGAATGCGTTTGCGCTGGCCATCGTAGGTGACGCAGGCGGGGGATATCCCGGCGTGCGCGGCCATGAGCCGGATGTTGAGGCGGGACGAAAATCTCGGCAAGAGATCCACAAGTGCGTCAATGAGTTGCGCGCGATCGTGCCGGATGACGGAGCGTACGTTTCGGAGAGCAATTTCTTTCAGGAGAACTGGCAGCAAGCGTACTGGGGAGGCAATTACGCACGGCTGGCGTCGGTGAAAAAGAAATACGATCCGACAGGATTGTTTTTTGTGCATAACGGGGTGGGCTCGGAAGAGTGGAGCGAGAACGGGTTTGTGAGGAAAGGCAGGAGTTAATAGTCGATTTGGACGTACAATGCTCGCGGTGTTCGAGTCAAGGAAAGGAAATTCGGCGCCCGCGGTTCCACTCCATCGCTCGGGGTTTCAGCCTATTGCCTGAACTGTTCGGAGATCATCCATGCGAGTACTACTCTCCTCCCTCCTTCTCGTGGTATCCGTTGCGGCGCAGAATCCGCCTGCGCTCGATCCTGCAAAGGTCTTCGACTACGACGCGAGCAAGGCGCTCAATGTGAAGATGGGCAAGACAGAGGAGGTCGAGATGATGCAAGTCACCGAGATCTCGTATGACTCACCGAAGATCGGACGGGTGCCGGGTTATCTCGTCGTGCCGCCGGGCAAGGGACCGTTCGGCGGGATCCTGTATATGCATTGGGGACAAGGAAACAGGGGCGAGTGGCTGGCAGAAGGGGTGGAAATGGCCAAGCGCGGCGCAGTCTGCATCATGATCGACGCGCCTTACTGGAGGACGGATGTGCCGCCAGGCGGCCCAAACAATAGGGCGGAAGTCGAGCGTGACAACTACATCCAGATGGTGGTGGATTTGCGCCGCGCCGTGGACGTGCTGGGGGCGCGCAAGGATGTCGACCTCAAGCGCATTGGATACGTCGGCCACTCGCTGGGCGCGACCTGGGGTGGGCCGCTGGCAGCGGTGGAGAAGCGGATCAAGATGTTCGTGCTGATGGGTGGCCTGCCGTCACTGACGAATTACGACGATGACAGTTTTTACGCCGAGGTGCAGCGCGCTTCGACGCCAAGGAATGAGTTCCAGAAATA
>Ga0074044_10004258_pt1 | contig 11922 bp, 12 predicted proteins | sample BogForMeECP23OM1_FD_94443 | JGI IMG/M metagenome (GOLD analysis project Ga0074044, IMG submission 94443) | Bog forest soil microbial communities from Calvert Island, British Columbia, Canada - Bog Forest MetaG ECP23OM1 | ecosystem: Environmental > Terrestrial > Soil > Wetlands ...
ACGCGAGCGCACTGGCCATGACGATATCGCTATGCGCGCCCTGGCCGGCGACGGTCACGCCGTTTTCGCGGATCATGCAGCTCACTTCGCCCAGCGCGTCGGTGCCGCCGGTAATCGCCTTGACCGCGTAACGCTCCAGGGCAGGGTTGATTGCGGCAAGTTTGTAGATTGCCTTGTAGCACGCGTCCACCATCCCGTCGCCTTCGCTCTCGGCCGAACACTCTTTTCCATCGACACGCATCGTGACTTCCGCGCGCGGCGTGCTCTTGCTGGACGAGCCGACATTCAGCTCGACCAACTCGAAGTGATCGATGGTCCGGCGCGCGCCCTCGGTGACGAGCGCCAGGATGTCGTCGTCGTACACGATTTTCTTTTTGTCGCAGAGCGCCTTGAATTCGGCGAACGCCTTGTTCACGTCCACGCCGTCGATATCGACGCCAAGTTCCTTGAGCCGGTTGGTGAACGCATGGCGCCCGGAATGCTTCCCCAGCACCAGCTTGTTCGAGGGGATGCCGACATCCTCGGGCTTCATGATCTCGTAGGTGAGCTTGTACTTCAGCACACCGTCCTGATGGATTCCGGCTTCGTGGGCGAACGCATTGTCGCCGACGATCGGCTTGTTGGCCGGCACGGGCTGGCCGATCACCTGCGACAGCAGGCGCGAGGCCGGATAGATCTGGCGGGTGTTGACGCGCGACTGTACGCCCATCAGGTCGCGGCGCGTCTTCATCGCCATCACCACTTCTTCCATCGAGCAGTTGCCGGCGCGTTCGCCGATACCGTTGATGGTGCATTCGATCTGACGGGCGCCGTTGCGAACCGCGGCCAGCGAATTCGCCACCGCCAGGCCGAGATCGTTATGACAGTGCGCGCTCCAGATGACCTTGTCGGCGCTCGGAACCTTTTCGCGCATGTACGCGAACATCCGGCCGAATTCCTCGGGGATCGCGTGGCCGGTGGTGTCGGGCAGATTGATCACCGTGGCGCCGGCGCGAATCACCTCGCTGCAAACGTCAACCATATAGTCCCAGTCGGAGCGCGAAGCGTCCTCGCACGAAAACTCGATGTAGTCGAGATGCTTTTTCGCGCGCGTGACGGCCCAGGTGGCGGCATCGAGCACATCCTCGCGATTCATGTTGAGTTTGTACTTGAGATGTATTTCAGAGGTCGCGATGAAGATGTGAATTCCCGGGTGCGCGGCCTTTTCGACTGCGCGCAGCGCCGAATCGACATCCTCTTCGCGGGTGCGCGAAAGGCTGAGCACGACCGGTTCGGTCAGCGCCTGCGCAACCCGATTCACGGACTCGAAGTCGCCGGGTGAAGAAGCGGCGAAGCCGGCCTCGACGATATCGACGTTGAGCCGTTCGAGTTGGCGGGCGAGCGCGATCTTCTCCTCGACGTTCATCGTGCATCCGGGCGACTGCTCGCCGTCGCGCAGCGTGGTGTCGAAGATCCGGACGTAGTCGCTGTCCTTCGAGGCCGTGTTCGCGTGTTCCATCTTCATTCCTCCCGTATCGTCGCCGCGGGATCAGCGGGCCAATCGTTCGCCAGGAGCGGAAAAAGAAAACGCCCCGGGCGGCTTCGATCGGCCCACTGCCCGGGGCGTGTGTCTCAGTTTAATCAGGCCGTTAGACCTGTCCGGACGCGCGCCTGGCGTGGGCCCCCGTAAGGGCCAGGCTCAGCAGCAGCTCCGGTAACAGGTAACAATACATCGTGGATGAATTGTAGGCGGGGGTGGAGAGGGCAGTCAAGCGGGGGTCGATGGCGCTAGCGCTGCACCGGCTGGTGGTCGCCGAGGCTGCGGGTGCGTCTGGCCGCGTCAGCTTGAGGTGCGGCGCCATTGGCGTCGGGGGACTTGGCAGTCGCGACCGGGCGCAGCACCGGTACCCTGGCGCTCAGCCGTTCGCCGCCAATCATCAGCGCGGGACCTGACAGTACGTACGCGGTCGAGAGCAGGAAGGCGGTGAGCTGCGGCATCGCGAACAGCATCGCGGCGAACACCATCATCGTGATTACCAGTTCGACTTGCGCGCGTTTTTCCAGCTTGATCGTCTTGAAGCTGGGATAGGGCACGCGCGAGATCATCAGGCCGCCGAGTGCAAGAGTGATCGGCGCCATTAACGTACACAGCACGCGGGGCGAGTCGAATTCGAAGTAACTGTAGGCGAGCGCGAGCCCGGAGATCATCACGGCTGCCCCGGGCACAGGCAGACCGACGAAGCGGCTCTTGTCCGCCGTCGCGGTCTGAACGTTGAAGCGCGCCAGGCGGAGCGCAGAGCACAGCACGAACAATCCGCTGACGCCGATCCCGAGCGACCCGATCGGTCTCAGCGCCCACGAATAGGCCAGCATCGCGGGTGCTACGCCGAACGCGACTACGTCGGAGAGGCTGTCATACTCGACGCCGAACTGGCTCGAGGTGCGCGAGGCGCGCGCGATGCGCCCGTCGAGTCCGTCGCACACGAACGCGATCGCGATCATCACGGCGGCGACCTCGAAGTGTCCGCTCACGGCGGAGACCATCGAGTAGAAGCCGCACAGCAGGCCGATGGACGTGATCGTCGCGGGCAGCAGGAAGACTCCGCGGCGCAGCGGGCCTTCGAGTTTGAGAGCCGGCTCGCGGCTCTGACCCGAATAGAGCGCCATCCGCAGGCGCTCTTCGCGAGAGCGGCGGGAATTGCGGCTCATTGCTCGATTGCTCCGATGATGGATTCTCCGGCGCGAACGCGTTGCCCGAGCGATACCGTGACCCGGTACTCGGACGGAAAAAAATGATCGACGCGGCTTCCGAACATAATCAGGCCGATCCGCTGACCTGGTTGTAGTCTATCACGCGCGCGGAGCCGGCAAACTATTCGCCGGGCGAGATATCCGGCCACCTGCAGCATCCCGAACACGCGTCCCGACGCGTCGGTCATCACAATCAGGTTGCGCTCATTGTGCTCGCTGGCGTCGTCGCGAAACGCGGCGCGGAACTCGCCCGCGGTATGCTCGACCATCGTCACCTCGCCGCCGACGGGCGCGCGGTTCACGTGGACGTTGAGCGGAGACATGAACACTGACACGCGATGGTAAAGCCGGCCGGTCGAGCCCGGAAAGGAGGCGTCGGAAATGTCGGTGATCTTGCCGTCGGCGCCCGAGATCACGACGTTTTCGGTGCGAGCAGGATAACGGTCGGGATCTCGAAAGAAGAGCGCAAACAGGACTGCGATTATTACCAGGATCGCGCCGGCCGACTTGAGCCCGATCGCGATCAGGATGATTCCGAACACCGCCGATCCGAGCGACAGCCCCGCGCCTTCGGCCGCTATTCCGATCGCGCGTCCGATGCGCGCGAGGACGGCGCCCGGCGCCGGGCGCCCGCTGTCGGTTTCGCCCACGTCGCTCAGTTCTTCGACTTATCGACCAGCCGATCGCTCGCAAGCCACGGCATGAACGCGCGCAACTTGCGCCCGACTTCTTCAACCGGATGCGCTGCGGCTTCCTTGCGCAGTTCGCGGAAGCGCGGCAGCCCGGCCTTGTAGTCGCCGATCCATTCGTTGGCGAACTTGCCCGACTGGATGTCGGCGAGGATCTGCTTCATGGCTTCGCGCGCCTGAGGGCCCACCACCTTCTTGCCGCGTGTCATGTCGCCGTACTCGGCGGTGTTGCTGATCGAGTAGCGCATATTCGAGATTCCGCCCTCATAGATCAGGTCAACGATCAGCTTCACTTCATGCAGGCACTCGAAGTACGCCATCTCGGGCGCATAGCCGGCCTCGACCAGCGTCTCGTAGCCGGCGCGGATGAGTTCGGTGAGTCCGCCGCACAGCACGGACTGCTCGCCGAACAAGTCGGTTTCGGTTTCTTCCTTGAACGAGGTTTCGATAATCGCCCCGCGGCCGCCGCCGATTGCGCTGCCATACGCGAGCCCGACTTTGGCGGTGTCGCCCGACGGATCCTGTTGCACCGCGAGCAGGCACGGCACGCCGCGGCCCTTGGTGTATTCGGAACGCACGAGATGACCGGGTCCCTTGGGCGCGATCATGAAGACATTAACGTCGGCGGGAGGCTTGATGAATTTGAAATGGATGTTGAAGCCGTGACCGAAGGCCAGGTACTTGCCGCTGGCAAGATGCGGCGCAATCTCGGCCTCGTAAATCTCCGCGCCCATCTCGTCCGGCACCAGCATCATGATCACGTCGGCGCGCTTGGCGGCGTCGGCGGTGTCGAACACCGGGAGGCCCTGCTTGCTGGCCTTTTCGCGCGACGGCGATTTTGCGCCAAGCCCGACGCACACGTCCATTCCGCTGTCGCGCAGGTTGAGCGCGTGCGCATGCCCCTGGCTGCCAAAACCGATGACCGCGATCTTCTTGCCTTTGAGCGCGGACAGATCCGCGTCGCGGTCGTAGTAAACCTTCATTTGAATGTTCTCCTAAATTTTCTCGCGGTCAGATTATTCAGCTTCGCGCGCCCGGCGACTCTGATGATTGTCGTGATTGCGCTGGACCGAGCGCGCCATCGCGACCTTGCCCGATCGCACCACTTCCTTGATACCGAGCGGGCGCACGATCGCGATAAACGCCTTGATCTTTTCGGAGTCGCCGGTCAGCTCGACGGTGATTGCGCGCGGACCGATATCGATCACGTGGGCGCGAAACGCGGCTACAATCGAGTCGAGCTCGGAGCGCGTGCGCTCGTCCACCGCGACCTTGACGATCACCATCTCGCGCTCGATCGTCTCGACGTCCTTGAAGTCGGTAATCTTGATGACCGAGACGAGCTTGTTGAGCTGCTTGGTGATTTGCTCGACGATCTGGTCGTCGCCGGTGGTTACCAGCACGATTCGAGAGACTGTCGGATCGAGCGGATCCTCGTTGACGGTCAGAGACTCGATGTTAAAGCCGCGGCCGGAAAACAGACCAGCCACGCGCGCGAGCACGCCGAATTCGTTTTCAACCAGAACCGATATCGTGTGACTTGTCATGCGGTGGGGTGCGCGCGCTCATGGCCCGGACCGGCGGCGTCAGCGAGCCTCTTGTTGATAGCGGCCGAGGATCGCCATCATGCGGTCTTTCGAGGCCAGCTTAAGCTTCTGGATTCGCTTTTCTTCTACTTCCTCTTCGTTGGTCAGGTAAAGTTTGCTTCTAAAGACTTCGAGCTTTTGTTTGAGCTCTTGATGCTCGGTGTAAAGGGCCCTCAGTTCCTCGTCATGGGTCAGATGCTGCCGAATGAGTTCTTCCTCTCTGTGCTCCATACGCCCTCCGTGCCTATGCCTGCCGGATTTTTCGAAGTGGGCTTGAACGTAGCCTCCGGCGTCCTGATGTATAGCGGCTCCAGCGAAGCCGCTCGATCCGTTTCACCACGGGTAAACCGCGCCCCGCCTAACGCCGCGACGCAGACTCCGCGCAAATCGAGCGCCCCTGTCTCGAAAACCGCCACCCTATGGCCCCGCGATTCCACAAGGGCCGCCGCATCCTTCGCTCGTTGGTCGCCGATGAACATGACGTCCTCGGCGATGCGCGATGCCAGGTGTTTGAGCGCGACTACCAGCTCCTCTGACAATTTTTCTAGCCCATCGGCCACGACCCGGTAAAGGGCCGCGTAAACCTCGCCTTTGCGAGCATCCAGCACTACGCAGACCAGCCGGCCCGGATCGCTATTGTTGCGCTCGAGGGCAGCTAACGCCATCGCGTCGAAACTGGGCACGCCGACAAGCGCACATCCCGACGCCATCGCGATTCCCTTCGCATAGCTCAACCCGATGCGCAGTCCCGTGAACGATCCGGGCCCGGTCCCGACCGCAATCGCGCCGAGGCCGCCAATCGCCAACCCCGCCGCTCCAAGAAGTTCGTCGATGGCGCCCGGCAATGCGGCGCAATGCGAGCTGACCGGCCGCGCAAAAGACCCGGCGACTCTGCCTCCGGCAATCAAGGCGAGGCTTGCGATTGATGTGGAGGTATCGAGTCCCAGGACCGGGCGCGTGGCGGCTGCCTGTTCGAGCAGCCGATTAACCCTGCACAATACGCGAGATGTCATTGAAGATTACGAACGCCATCAGCGCCACAAGCAAAAACAGCCCGACCTGGAGCATCGCTTCGCGGTATCGAAGTTCCAGCGGCTTGCCCTTCACGCCCTCGAACACGAAGAACAGCAGGTGGCCGCCGTCGAGCAGCGGCACCGGCAACAGATTGATGATGCCGAGCTCGAGACTGAGCATCACGGTAAACATCGCGAGGTTCGCGAAGCCGCGATGCGCCTCCTGCCCGGCCATCTGCGCTATCATGATTGGTCCACCGAGCGCTTCGCGCACGGGCGTGCTGCCGGTGAAGATACTGGCGATGCCGACCACCATCTGGATGGTCATCTCGACCGAAGTTTCTCCGGCCGCTTTGACCGCGCGGAGCGGACCGTACCGCTTCGTGATCTCGTCGCCGCGCGGCTGCACTCCGATCACCCAGGTGGTCGCGTTGGTGCCGTAAATGGTCTTCTGATCGAGCCGGGTCGGCTTGATGACGATCGTGCTGCGCGCCTCGTGTGGCCGATCGATTTCGAGCTTGATCGGAGAGCCGTCTCCCGCCTTCACCCGCTGCGAGAAGTCCGCCCAGGTTTCCATCGGCTGGCCGTCAACCGTGAGAATCCGGTCGCCGATTCGAAGTCCGGCCCTGGCCGCCGGAAGATCTTTCGTGGTCTTGCCGACCACCGGCAACAACTGCGGCACGCCGGTCACGAAAATGAACGTCAGCAGAATCGGCGCGAAGAGAATATTCGCCAGCGGCCCCGCCAGCACTATCAGCACGCGCTTGCCGAGCGGCTGAGTCGGGAACGCTCGCTTGCAGTAGGCCTCGGCCAACGCGGCGGGAGGATGCTCCGCCAGCGATTTGATGGCGTTGTCAACTTTGGGCTGGCGGCGGACTGCATCGATCAGGAGCGCCTCGTCCGGCTTTAGTTCGCGATCGATGACGCTGCGCGCGACGGCGGCGCCCGGCTCGCCCAGGCGTTCGCCAATCACGCGCAAATTGTCGTCGAATCCGGACCCGCCGTGAATCACGCCGCGCTTGCGCGCCGCGCCAATCAGGTCGAGCCCGATTTCGTGAAGATAGGTGGTGAGTTCTTCGGGTTTGGGCTCCTCGCCAACTTCATCGCCCAGCATTCGGACATAGCCGCCGAATGGAGTCGCGCCGAGCGAGTACTCGGTTTCGCCGCGCCGGAATCCAAATAATTTTGGCGGGTAGCCAACCGAGAATCGCAGCACGCGGACTCCAACTCTCTTCGCCATCGCAAAATGTCCCGCCTCGTGCACGACCACCAACACGGCGAAGACCAGTGCTGCGTAAAGAATTGCCCCTATCATCTAGTTTCTATCCCGGCGGTCCTGTGCGGAAGGTTCCAAAGCGTGAAAATGCGGCTCACTAGGCCGCATCATCGGGACCAATAATAGGCGAAAACCACCGCGAAGACCAGCGAACAAGTTCTATCGAGCAGACCGCCGTGCCCCGGGAAAATCCAGCCCGAGTCCTTGACTCCAGCGGCGCGCTTCAGTGCAGAACCGGCGAGATCGCCAAGCTGCGCGAGGATGGAAATCATAGCCGATAAAAGCAGGGCAGACCCCACGTGCCACGTCCCGCCACGCAACAGCACCAGGCCGGCCGCCATCGTCGCGATCAAGCCGCCGGCCGCACCCTCAACCGTCTTGTTAGGACTGACGCTCGGCGCGAGCTTCGTCCGGCCCATATGCCTGCCGACGAAGTACGCGGCGCTATCGCTCACTACCACCAGCGCAACGACCAGCAGCAGCATGCCGATGCCGCCGGGCCGATTGTGCAGCAGCGCGAAATACGGGAATAGAACTCCGACGTATGCCGCGCCCATGAAGACGAGTCGCGGTCCCCTGAATCTCTCGCCACCGCCGGCGATATCGATTCGCACCACCAGCCCGAGCATCATGAGGATCACCAGCACCGGCAGCAGCCATCCAAGAAATCCTGGGTCGCCGCCGTAAAGAAGCCCGAACAACGGTACGCCGCCGACGACGGCGAACAGCGGTATTGCTACCCAGTGCAGAGCGCCGGTCATCGCAGCGACTTCGTAGAGTCCCCAGATGCCGGCGATAGCGGTAAAAATCGTGAAGAACCACGAGGGCGCGAAAAGCACCAGCGCCCCAACCGCGGGCAGCAGCACGGCCGCCGTCAGGAGCCTAGTTCTGAGCACGCAGGCGGGTGTCGGAACCGTTCGAGACGGCGCCGAAGCGGCGCTCGCGAAGCTGGTAGGCGGCGATCGCGCTCAGGAACTCGCGCTCGCGGAAATCGGGCCACAGAGTGTCGGTGAAATAGAGCTCCGTGTAGGCGAGCTGAAAGAGAAAAAAATTGGAGACTCGCAGTTCTCCCGAAGTTCGAATCAGCAGGTCGGGATCGGGAAGCCCAGCGGTCGCCAATTCGCGCGCCACCAGATGCTCGTCGATTTGATCGGGTGAAATCGCGCCGTCCGCGACCGCGCGCGCGATCGACCGCACCGCGTTGACGATGTCCTGGCGCCCGCCGTACGACAACGCCAGCGCCACCGTCATCGTGCGATTTTCCCGCGTCGCCGCGACCGTCTCGGCCAGCGCCTGGCGCACCCGCGGTGGCAGCCGCTCGGTGTCTCCCAGCGCCACAACGCGAATGTCGCGCTTCATCAGCCGTTTGGTCTCGGTGATCAGGTAGCGATGGAACAGTTGCATCAGGAAGCTGACTTCGGTGGTCGGCCGGCCCCAGTTCTCGCTCGAAAAAGCGTAGAGCGTGAGGTAGGGGATGCCGAGTTCGCGCGCCGCATCCACCACCGCGCGCACCGAATCTTTGCCGCGGCGATGGCCCTCGTGACGCGAGAGCCCGCGCCGACTCGCCCAGCGGCCGTTGCCGTCCATCACGATCGCCACGTGACGCGGCATCCGCGCCGGATCCAAGGACAGGTTCGGGAAATCGTTCAGTGGTAATGAGGTGGCCACTTGGGGTTCAGTCTTCACCGCAGGTCGCGCCGCCTGGATTCGGAGACGGGCAAGCTCAGACCTCCATGATTTCCGCTTCTTTGGCGGTCAGCACTTTGTCGATTTTTTCGATGAACTCGGTCGTGTACTGCTGCACCTTGGCCTCGCCCGCGCGCATCTCGTCTTCGGTGGCCTGCTTTTCCTTGTGCAGTTCCCTGAGCATGTCGTTGGCGTCGCGGCGATGGTTGCGGACGCCGACGCGGAATTCCTCGCCGATTTTGCGGACGTGCTTCACCAGGTCCTTGCGGCGCTGCTCGGTCAGCTCGGGGATCGGAATCCGGATCAACTTGCCGTCGTTCATCGGCGTCAGGCCAAGATCGGAAGTCTGGATCGCTTTTTCAATATCGTGCATCGCACCCTTATCGTAGGGCGTAATCACTATCAGGCGCGGCTCCGGCGCCGACAATCCGGCCAACTGCCGCAGCGGAGTCCTGGAGCCGTAGTAATTTACCTGCAGATTTTCGACCAGCGCGGTTGACGCGCGGCCGGTGCGGACGCGGGCGAGTTCGTGGCGAAACGCCTCGACGGTCTTGTCCATTTCCTTGCGCGCGTCTTCGATCGTGTCGGTAAGCATGCTCACGGTGCGCTCTCCACGCGGGTGCCGATTTGCTCGCCCATCACGGCTCTTCTTATATTACCCGCTTTGCGCAAATTGAACACGATGATCGGCAGGCGATTATCCATGCACATCGAGATCGCCGTCGAGTCCATCACCTTCAGGTTTTTCTGCAGCACCTCGATATAGGTGAGACGATCGAAGCGCTTGGCGTCGGGCTCGCGCATCGGATCGCGATCGTACACGCCGTCCACCGTGTGGCTCGCCTTCAGGATTACCTCGGCGCCGATTTCCATCGCGCGCAGGCTCGCGGCCGTGTCGGTGGTGAAATAGGGATTGCCGGTGCCGGCTGCGAAGATGACGACGCGGCCCTTTTCGAGATGGCGCACCGCGCGGCGGCGAATGTACGGCTCGCACAGCGCCTGCATCTCGATGGCGGACAGCACCCGCGTGACCACGCCGACGTGCTCGAGCGCGTTTTGCAGCGCGAGCGCGTTGATCACCGTCGCCAGCATCCCCATCTGGTCGGCGGTCGAACGATCCATCCCGCGCGCCTCGTAGTCGATCCCGCGGATATAGTTGCCGGCGCCGATTACCATCGCGAGCTGCACGCCGAGCGCCGCAACTTCCTTGATTTCGAGCGCGATGTGGGCGAGCGCGTCGGGGTCGAGTCCCGACCCTTGCGCGGGCGCGAGCGCCTCGCCGGATAATTTCAGCAGGATGCGGCCGAAGCGCGGCTTGCCGTGCGACGCAATCTGAACCTCAGCCATTTCTCGAAGCTCCCGTCGATGCCCCCGTTGAAGCCCCGTCCCGTCGGCAAGTTGCGCCTCGCGCGCGTCAGACAGCCGCGGTGGTTGCGTTAGCCTCCAGCGCCTCGCCCAACTGGTAGCGCACAAAGCGGCGCACGTCGATCTTCTCGCGCATCTGGATGGCGGCCTCGCCAATCAGATCGTTGACCGTCTTGTTGGGATCGCGGACGTAAGCCTGCTCGAGCAGGCAGGCTTCCTTGAAAAATTTCTCGAGCTTGCCATCCACGATCTTCGTCACGACTGCGGCCGGCTTGCCCTCGGCCTGCGACGCGTAGATCTGCCGCTCCTGCTCGACAATGGCCGGCGACAGATCCTCGCGGCGGACGCAGCGGGTAGCAGGCGAAGCCGCCACCTGCATCGCGAGTTCCTTCACCAGCGCCTGGAACGCTTCCGACTTGGCGCAGAAATCGGTTTCGCAATTGATTTCGATCAACACGCCGAGCTTGCCGCCCGCATGGATATACGAACCGACCGAGCCCTCGGATGCGACCCGTCCGGCGCGGCCGGCGGCGGCGGCGATGCCCTTCTCGCGCAGCCATGCGACCGCCTTTTCGAGATCGCCGGCCGCTTCCGCCAGCGCTCGTTTGCAATCCATTATGCCGGCGCCGGTTTTCTCGCGCAGTTCCTTAACCTGATTTGCGTCTAGTTTCATCACAATTCCCGAGTTGAGCTAGTATTCTTGGCCGGTCGCTGTACTGCAAGCGACAGCCATGACCGATCGGCCGTGTTTTTCCGGGTCCGAAGATCGAATTTATCGACTAGACCGCGCTTGGAGAATCGGGCGCCGATAGTCCCGCGTCCGCCACCTCGCCGGCGTCCGAGCGGATATCCTGCTGCCCCTTGGCGCGTTCCTCGGCGAGCTGCCTGCCCTCGATGATCGCGTCGGCGACGGCCGCGGTGAACAGTTTGATCGCACGGATGGCGTCGTCGTTGCCGGGGATTCGATAGGCGATCAGGTCGGGGTCGCAGTTGGTATCGACCACGGCGGCGACCGGGATACCGAGGCGGTTTGCCTCCGCGACCGCGATATCTTCCTTCTTGGTATCGATCACCCACAGCGCGTCCGGGAGCTTGCGCATGTTCTTGATGCCGGCCAGCGTCGCCATCAGCTTTGCATGCTCGCGCCCGTTGTCGCTCATCTCTTTCTTGGTGAGCGCGCGAATCATTTCCGGGTCGGCCATCACTTCTTCGAGCTTCCTGAGCCGGTCGATCGACGCGCGAATAGTCTGGAAGTTGGTCAGCATCCCGCCCAGCCAGCGGTTGTTGACGTAGAACATCCCGCATCGCTCGGCCTCTTCCTTGACGATGTCCTGGGCTTGCTTCTTGGTGCCGACGAACAGCATCGTACCGCCGGCGGCGGCGAGATCGCGCGCGAAGTCGAAGGTGGCGCGAAACATCTTCACGGTCTGCTGAAGATCGATAATGTAAATGCCGTTGCGGGCGCCAAAGATGTATTGCTTCATCTTCGGGTTCCAGCGGCTGGTCTGATGGCCGAAATGAACGCCGGCCTCCAGAAGCTGCTTCATGCTGATTTCAGTCATAGAATTTTGTTGCGG
>Ga0074044_10004259_pt1 | contig 11920 bp, 9 predicted proteins | sample BogForMeECP23OM1_FD_94443 | JGI IMG/M metagenome (GOLD analysis project Ga0074044, IMG submission 94443) | Bog forest soil microbial communities from Calvert Island, British Columbia, Canada - Bog Forest MetaG ECP23OM1 | ecosystem: Environmental > Terrestrial > Soil > Wetlands ...
AAGAAGATGGTTTCCCTACGTGATGTGGCCGCTGGTGTTATAAAACTGGAAAAGCGAAACAACGAATATTGGGGATGCTGTCCATTCCACTCCGAGAAGACACCAAGCTTCGCCATCAAGATAAAAGATGGATGTGAAATCTTTTTCTGCCTTGCTGGTGAGACTCGTGTAATGACATGGAATGGCACAAAGACAGCAAGCGAACTTGCCGGTACTGTTGCAACCGTGTTAAACAGGAGTGGCGAGTGGACGGACGCACCATTCTACAACTTCGGAAAGCAGCAACTGTATACCATCACACTTTCTCGGAACGGCGTCATAAGGCAGGAACGTGCGACGGCAGAACACCGTTGGTTTGTAAGGAACGGCGCTCGGCGTCGTGGTCAGAAGGAAGTTTCAACGCTCGACTTAAAGGCGGAGCAACGTCTTGTTTCTGTTTTACCACGTTGTAGAATTTCCTATACAAGACCGTCTCCTGTTGGTATTGCCGCTGGGTTTGTCTTTGGAGACGGACACGTTCGGAAGAATGGTTCTGTTGCTCAGTTTTTCGGAGAGAAGGACGCCGCACTCATACCATACTTCAGCATGTGCCACTTCGCTACCTATGGAGATGCGAAGCAGGCTTTCGACCTTCCCCGGTTCTTTAAAGACAGACCGTCGCCAGACGAATGTGTTACATATTTGTATGGCTGGCTTGCAGGTTACTTTGCCGCTGACGGGTGCGTTTCGGATGATGGAACAGTTGACTTATGCTCCTCCAGTAAAGACACGCTTGAGTTTGTTCGCATGGTTGCTATGAGACTCGGTATTTCAACCTACGGAATAAGGGAAACCAAGCGAGTTGGGTTTGACGGTGTGGAGTCTCCACTGTATTACGTGTGCTTTGTTAATAGCACACTCCGCGAAAACTTCTTTTTGATACCAGAACACAGACGTCGATACACAGAGAACAAGAAGTCCTATGAACGTACTGGGTGGGTTGTAAAGACAGTCGAGATCTCCACCATCGAGGATGTGTTCTGCGCCGTTGTTGAAGACGGACACGCATTCGTTTTGGAGGACAACCTGCTCACTGGTAATTGCCAGGGATGCGGTAAAGGAGGAAGCGTTGCTGATTTTATTATGCTCCACGAAGGCCTAGACCAGAAAGGAGCTTTCAAACGGCTCTACGAACTGGCAGGTGACACCGAGTGGAAAGAGGCTGCTAAGAAAGTTCAAGAGAGCTTCCAAGCAGTCGGGGAGCCGGATAAGATCGTATTCCAACTTTCAGCCTATGAAGCGAAAGAGAAAGCTCTTCTTTCAAACCCAGCTGCATTACAGTTTCTGAACGAAACGAGGGGCATCACAACCGAAACAGCGAAGGCTGTTCACTTCGGGTACGCACAAAGTGCAACGGGCCACATAAAGCCGGAGGACGAGGACGCCCGTGACAAGGGTTGGATTTGCATGCCACGCGTGATTGGCAATACGGTTATTGCTGTTAAGATGCGCTCTATATTCAAGAAGGTCTTCGTTCAAATTGCACACATGAATCCGAAGGCACTCTTCAACACGGACACAATCAATGCGCTGGAACCTGTATTCGTGACAGAGGGAGAGTTTGATTCAGCGGTTATGGAGCAGGCAGGCTTCCGCGCGGTGAGCATTCCAAACGCCAGCACGAAGATCACACCTGAGTGGAAGGAGCAACTGATGCGCGCACCGGTTCGGTACCTGGCCGGTGACAATGACGGCAAGGTCGGCAGCGAAGCGATGCGGAACCTTCACCGTGAACTTGGCAGTAATACGTTCCTGATTCTCTGGCCGGACGCGAAAGATGCAAACCAGTTCTTCAAAGAGAACTGCAAGGGCAATATTGAACTGTTCCGCTCCGAGGTTGAAAAGTTGATGGCAGTCGGGCGTAGCACGCCGATTGAGGGCTTCACTTCACTCTTGCAGCGGCTCCGAACCACGATGGGAAGCGACGGAGCGAACGACCCCTACCGACTTCACTTCAAGATTAAGGAGCTCGACGAGATGGCGTACGTGCCTTCAGGCACTGTCTGCGTCATCTACTCCACATACTCTGGAACCGGAAAGTCGGTGCTGGTGAACCAGATAATGCTCGACGAGGGCAAGCGCGGAGAAGTCGTAGTCGTGTATTCGCCTGAGCTCGCAGGAGCTAATTACCTTGCGCTGGTTGCTTCTCAGGTTCTCGACAGTAAGCTCATCAATCGGTCACTGATTGTATCACAGCAGGATTACCGAGAAACAGCAGACGCTCTTGACCAGCCAACGGAGCGCGGTGGGGACTTCCAGTTTTACGTCGGTCATTCACTTCCTGACGGTGACCCTCTGGACTTCATAGAAAACACGGTTAGGGTTACTGGCGCAACCCGGTTTGTGATTGACACTCTCCACCGCGTGGTAGTCACCAACGGGCGGCAGAGCACTTCGGACGCTGAGGCTGTGATGATGAAGCGCCTTGAGAAGATTGCCAAGCAGTACGGTTGCATTTTCATTCTGGTCGGCCAGTCGAACAAAGAGGCTGAAGATCTTAAAGAAAAGCGTCGGGACGCTAAGGGCGTTCTTCGTGGTAGCCGTGAAATATTCGACGTTGCCCATGCGGTCTTTCTTATTCACCGCAAGAAAAAAGGTGACGAAGTTACAGACAAAAAAGATCTGCTGGAAGCCGAGACCGTGGTCACGATGGAAAAGAACAGGACGGCTGGCCCCGGCCAGCAGCTGGTGAAGCTCAGGTATGTTTACGAGCACTCAAGGTTCTACTTGCAAGATCGGGCCGACTCTGGTAACATGGAACAGTCGGCACCACCCGATGCACAAGACACTGACGGCGAATTGCCGTACTGAGGAGAAACACATGAAGGTCACGTTTTCGATTGGCGAGATGCAGTTGAAGCTCGCACAGTTGGCACTCGTCGTTGGGAAGAAGTCGCAGGAGGTGCTCTTCCGTTGCATTCACATTTACACCGAGGGCGACAAGGTGTATTTACAGGGCGTGGATGTTGACACGACCATTACACTGCGGCTGCTGAAGGCCACTGTGCAAGAGGCAGGGAGTGTACTCACGGAGTTGGAAACTTTAATTCCGCTCATCACGCCACGCCGCAGCGACTTCAAGTTTGAGACACTTGAAGGTGAACAAGCCGTTATCACTAACATGGTCGGCAAGGCGCGAGCGGTTGTTCTTACTCGCCCAGCCGCCGACTTCGTAGCGCTCAATGTTGTTACTGGTATAGCCAGTAAGGACGCTGCCGCCCTGAACGGGATTCACACGTTTGGTCTGCCCGGCCTGAAGGAACAGATCGAGCAGGTTGAGTTTGCAATCCCTACCGCTGGTGGTAAGTTCGTAACCCCTGTTGTTCTTGTCGAGAACCGTGAGGCAAATAAGGAGTTGAAGCTTGTTGCTACGGACGGCCACGTCATGGCTATAACGAATAGACCGGCTCCGGACTTAGGGGGTGACTTCCAACTAATCATAGCGGAGCCGTTGCTTGCGCTGGTGAAAAGACTTGAGGGCGGCACCGACAAGGACACCGGAAGTAAGGTTCGAATTTCGGAAACTGAAAACGCCTTCTTCGTCGAGACGGACACTGAGCTCGTGACCTACAACAAGACCCACGGTGAGTTTCCTCCGTATGAAAAGATTATTCCCAAAATCGGAAGCCAAACGACTACAATCGTTCTTTCCGACAAGGACGCTTTTGTGGAGATGCTTGGAACTTTGAATCCCCAGTGCAGCGACAAGGAAATGCCACGCATAGAGTTTCATGTGAGTTCTGACGGCACTGAAGTTACCTGCGTGGCAACCCGTGAAGAGAAGAAGGCGGACGGAAACGCCTACTTCGACATGGGTGACCACGTTCTTGTTTCCAAGAGCGAAGGGAAGCTGCCCAACAGTATCAGCCTCGACGGTAAGCTTCTTTTACCGTTCGTACAGGCCGCCACGTTTCCACTAACAGTCCACCTCACTACGTCGGTGGGCGTGGTTGACATGCACGTGGCTGGCGGCAGTAAGGAAAAGCCAACGTACCGCTATCTCATTATGCCGATGCGCGGCATTACTGGAGAGACGGGCTACAGTTCTCAGCCCATTCCTACTCCGAAAAAGAAATAAGGTTTGTTGATTGATTGGCAGGGGTGTGGTGCTGATACCGCCACACCTCTTTTCAATAGGAGCTTCTTACGTCATAGACCCAGACTAAAGTCTGGGCTTGTGAAAACCTGACCAACAGGTGGAAGCAAGTCAAACCTATGTACTAGACAAGTCGCGCTTGTACAGGCGCAAAGTTAGCCGATTACGATGAAGGTTGCATTCGCAATCAAGAGCTGCCACAAGTACGAGGACCGGCGGCAGGCCCAGCGGGAGACGTGGCTTCCGACGCTGCCTGCCAACTTCTTCTTCCTTATTGGTGATCCCGCTCCCACCACAGGGAGAGATTTTCTCTACTGCTGTGGAGCTTCTGATGCCTTCGCCGATATAGCACCGAAGGTGCTGGCCGCCGTCGAGCATGCACTTGGTGACAATGTTACAAATCTCTGCGTGCTTGACGACGACACTTACGTTGTACCGTCCCGCATGTTGAAGTGTGGTTTCCAGCACTTTGACTACCTCGGCTTCGTTCGGAACTACGGCTTTACGCCGTACATGCAGGGCAGTTGCTATTGGCTGTCGGAGCGGGCGATGGAGCGGATTATGAAGAACAGGGCGTACCTTACGCCCGGCGTGCCGGATGACGTGGCTGTGGGCAAGGCGCTCTACGGCGAGGTTCCCTTCACGCATGAGCACCGCTTTGCGATTGGTGACCCGTACCCGGAGCCAGGCCGATGTCCGCGCCCAGAAAACAACATAATAAGTTGCCATAAAATGAATCCAGCGTCAATGAGAGCCTGTCACAGATCACTGATCCTGTAGGGGAAGGCTGTGGGAAACTTGCGACCTGATGGTCTTACTGTTGTAATCATTCGCCTGTGCCGCTACGGGCATCCGGGTGATGTAAAAACCATTTCTTATTCGACCGCAGAGCAGCTCGTCGTTCGAGGGTATGCAAAGATCTTCGATGGTCCTATTCCGGGCGTTTCCTCTAATCTTAATCTTGAACACCGACGACTTCACGGTGTAACTGGCGTTGGTGCTGTTCCTGCCCACCTAGATTATTCTCTTAAGGTCTCAGCAATATGCCCAACCTACAATCGCCGTCGCTATCTTCCAACATCCATTTCACTTTTTCTAGCCCAGACCCTCGGAAGCTCCGAGCTTATAATTGTGGACGACAGCACTGAAAGTGTAAGGGATCTTGTGCCGAACCACCCGAGAATAAGGTACACGCGCCTTGATACTCGTATGAGCACTGGCAACAAACGCAATCTCTGCTGTGAGCAGGCGCGCGGAGAGTATATAGTCCACTGGGATGACGATGACTGGCAAGCACCGAACCGACTAGAAGACCAAGTTTCTAAGTTGCATGCATCGGGCAAGTCAGTGCTGTGGTACAACAACATTCTGTACTACAACGAAGAGAAGCAGTTCGCCTGCCGTTGCTTTCCTGCGAACATCGGAAGAGCACCGCACGGCGCGACGTTCTGCTACAGGCGCGAGTGGTGGGATCAGCACAAGTTCGTTGATTGCTTCGTTGGAGAAGATACGGGATTCGGTACTGCCGCACTTGCTGCGCAGCAGGCGTCGTTCGCCGACGCCGGGCAGATGATAGTTGTACGGGCACACGGAAAAGCAGACTCACCGACAGACAGAGGAAACACCTGTGACACGCAGGATGGTATGAAGAGTTACAGTATTCCAGAAGTTCCTGTGTCTCAGATTCCTCCTGCATTCTTCGAGCCGCTTCTGAGTGCTGTACCACAGCCGCTTGTGTTGCTTGCTATATGCGGATGGTCACACGGCGCGGTTAACGGTGAACACCAGGCGGCCCGTGAAACGTTCCTACAAGACGTGAAGCAGTTTCCGAACCTTACGTACAAGTTTTTCATTGGTGACGGCACAGCTACACGTGAAGATGAGACAGCTCTCAATGCGTCGTTGCGTCGTGATCGCCGTGAAGGCTACCGCGTGACTGCTCCGCTCACACTAGAGCATCTGAATGAAGATGAAGTTCTTTTGCACGTTCCTGACGACTATCAGCATCTCAGCTACAAGTCTCGTGAGATTCACAGATGGGCTATCGCGCACGGTTTCGATTACATTTTCTTGTGCTATCCTGACACGGCTGTTGACGTGACGCGTCTTATGCGAAGCGGCTTCGAGAACAATGATTACGTAGGGAGACCACTCGTCAACCCGACGCTGTACGCTAAGGGGGGTCAAGGCCGCTGGCTTAGTCGTCGCGCTGCTAAGTTCGTCGCGTCGTCTACTGTAACAGACTGGGCTGAAGACCGTTGGGTGGGTGCGATAATGCTTCGCAACAGCATAGCGCTACACAAAGACAACAGGTATGTCGACTATCCTGAGATGCCGCGCAGCGGTAATGATTACATTTCGTCTCACCTGTCGGAGAGCGGTGTGTCGTCAGAAAAAGTTGCTGCTCTTCTGCACGAAGTTTATGCGACGCGCAACGAGAAGCTGGATGTTGTCATGTCGGTCGTACGCAATCACACATGGTCGCAGATTGCGCCATACGCAAACTCTCTTGTTCACAGCGGATTCTCTGGACTGAAGCTGATGTTCGTCGACGGTGTAGATGCAGCCGCTCTCACGCATCTTCATGCTCTCGGCTTCAAGACAATTCCCTTCCACACAGAAGATCCTGCTCGGTTTGTGACACGAGACAGATTCGTGCCTGTCGTTGCACACATGAACGCACACTGCCACGAATACCGTTACGCTGTGTGGACAGACGTGCGCGACGTTGTGTTTCAGAGCGACCCGTGTGCGTGGCTCGAAAAAAACCTGTCACCACACCGATTGCTCGGTTGCTCTGAGTGCGTGCTTGTGAAATCAGATCCGACAGGCTACAATGCAATATGGCTGAACAACTCCTTCGCTAATGACGCCGAGGGCCACGCAACTGTGTGGGATAATGATGTTATCTGTGGAGGGACGATTGCAGGCGACGCTGAAGCGATGCGAGACCTGCTACGCGGCATCTATGAGCTAACATGCAGGAGTGTTAATGACCAGACAGCGCTTCAGTACCTGATGCGCCGTTCACCGTTCAAAGAAGTATCTCGCATACCGAAGAACTCAGATGGTTTCTGTGCTACACTGTCATGGCAATGTGGTGCAGGTAAAGAAAAACTCGGGCATGCACTCACTGACGACTGTGTGTTCTTTGATACTGCGAGCGTTCAGGTTATGACGCCTGACCGACGCACACCCTTCGCTATTGTTCATCAGTACGACAGAGACGGTTGGTGGTCTCAGGCGTACACAAGAAAGTTCAGCAGATGAGAGTAACTTATATAGTGAGTGCCTACAACCGACCAGAAATGCTGCGGGGATGCCTATCTTCGCTAGTGGTGCAGACCGACCGAGACTTAGAAGTAATCGTCGCCGACAATGCGACTGATTTTGTAATCGCACAGCAGAACCAGAATATTGTTGAAGGACTGCGTGACCCACGTTTCCGACACAGAGATACCGACAGTGTGAAGACTTGTGCTGGATGGTGCTGCTACCACAGCGCAGAGTTCGTCGCCAGTAATTGGGCTAAAGGCGATTGGCTATGCTTTCCGTCTGACGACTCATACTACGTGCCAACGTTTCAGCAGACGATGCTGTGTGAAGCCGAAAGGAAAGGGTGGGAGTTAGTCTACTGTGACATGCTACGAAACGACGACAGCATTGACGGTCGGAAAATAACAGGCGCTCAGGGCGATTACTACTTTAAATGGGACGTAGCGCCACACGTCGGCGGAATCGACAAGACTGGCTTCTTAGTTCGACGTGACCGGTTCACAGGTTTCCCTAAGAAGAACACAGACGTGCCTGGGCCGTGTGCCGCAGACGGTGAACTAGTCGCAGCGCTAGTGAAGTGCGGCGTGAGGCACGGGAAAGCAGCCGGAATATTGGTGGTGCACAACTGAAAGGGGTTTCTATGATTGACATTGTAAAAGGCCGAAATATTATCAGGCTATCTACAGATTATATGCCGATACAAGAGAGCGTACGCGAGCACTTTGACACGTACTTTTTTGCAGTCGAGCCCACGCAAGAAGGTGACTTTCTTGTTGCAGATTTTTCCGTGCCCTCGTGGCATGTACACAATTTCAATCATCTGAAGTTTATGATGCCAAATGTTCCCGAAGAGATGAGCACACTCGCGGCGTACAAGGATAATTTCCCGACTGTCAAGCATCTAGCTTTTGATGTCGGCGCATACTCTGGAGTTACGACTTATGAGTTTGCGCGCCGCTTCGACCGCGTTGTGGCTTTCGAGCCAGATATGTTCAATCTCAAATGCCTGTGTGCGAACATTGAGTACCACGAATTAGACAACGTGACGCTAGTGACGGCTGCGATGTCGGCAGTTACGGGAAGAGCGCGGTTTTTCGCGGAGGGTTCCTCTGGGAGCAGGTTAGCACTTCCTGAGTACACAAGAGGTACTCTCGTTGACGTATACACTATTAGTTTGAATGATGCGTGTCACCGTTATGGTGTCCCCGACTACATCAAGATGGACATAGAGGGTGCCGAAGTCGCTGTGCTAGACAGCAGCCGTGAACTTCTCACGCGCGAGAACATCGATATCGTAGTTGATACCGCGCACGACGCAGCGCACGGTTATACTTTCGGGCGCGTTGAAGAGATTCTTCGCTCTTGCGGATACACGGTTGAGACGACGCAACCCGACGGATTTTACTTGACGACGGCGCGCAAATGAGAAAGCTCATCGCAATAATGACCTGTGACGCGAAGCGTGCGTGGGCCGACGCTCAGCGCCAGACGTGGGTCAAGGATATAGTGGCACGTGGTTACGCCGACGTGAAGTTCTTCCTTGGGACTATGCCGAGGATTGGTGCTCGGTGTAAAGAAGATGAGATTTATTTAGACTGCCCAGACGATTACCGAGGCATTCCACTCAAGGTCAAGGCAATATGTGAGTGGTCCCGAGAGCACTGCTACGACTTTACCGCGAAGGTTGACGACGACGTTTACATGATCCCCGACCGGCTGCCCTACCTTCCGCTTATGCTTGGGGATTACATAGGGCGCTTCAGGAGCCCTTATGGGAAGGTCTACCCACCCCACTTCGCCTCCGGCTTCGCTTATTGGCTGTCGGCCCGCGCAGCGGCCCATGTTGCAGACACACCGTGGAACGGTGACTGGATGGACGAGCGCTTCGTAGCAACAGTCCTTGCCCGGCACGGCATATTCGGGTATAATGACTCTGCAAGCTACTGCGTAGCTGGACCGCACCTCAAAGCCATTGATGTGTTGCAGCACCCGAAGCTGAGCAGAGGCACTGCGTTTTGTGAATATGGACCATCGGACATGCTGGAGATGCACAAAGTTCTTGGCGGGCTTCAGCACGTTTCACCAAGTGTTCCGTGTCCAGTGCAAGTTCCAGCGGTTATGGTAACCGACGAGATTCTACAAGCGAGTCCTGGAGACGACGTGCCGGGGCACAAGATAGGCCGTAACTATGTCAGATGAGCATGCCGACTTCAAGTACACGATGTTGCAGACGCTCAACAATTCAGCCATCAACTGGAAGGCGTCTGAAGCCGAAGCACTTCGCGTTCGAATTTTTAACGAGCTTGAAGGAACCAGCGTCGCATGCTTCGCTCTAGAGCAGTCATGGACTCGACTGGCTGTCATGCTTGCAGAGTTTAAGAGCAGAGAGTGCTGGCGCATGTACCCTGACCTTTATAAGACGTTCGACGACTTCATGGACGAGCTTCGGCACCGTTTCAAGCGAGGTCGGACCATGCTTTACGGCTACCTTTCGGTTGCCGAGAACTTGCTGCCGACTATAGGTGCTGATAAGCTTGAGCAGATGGGTATTTCCAAGGCGCTAGAGCTCAAGCGTGCGTTGAAGAAGTTGAATGGCAAGCTGCTGCCGGAGGAGCTTGTCGTTGCAGCGCTTGATCCGTCCAAGACCACAAAGGAGCTTCGTGGGGATATCGGCAAGGCACTGAACCTCACACCAGACGAAACAGGAACATGGTTTGATTGTGGCGGCTTCTTTATCACCGCCGAAGAGCGTGCCGAGTTCAAGGAAGCATTCCTGGCGACCGAAGGTCTTCTCGGACTCAATACCACAACACCCGACCACATACGCCGGAAGGAAGTCATTCTGACCTGGATGCGAGAATGGTGGGGTACACACGCTGCTGAATTCAATGGCATTGAACAGCCGCCTTCTGAAGATCCGGTTCTTATGTATGTTCGAAGAGATGTTGAGCGCAACTTCATCAATGATGAGCGCCACGATGCCTAGAATGTGCTGGGCGGAAATCGGAAGTGACGGCTTCGCAGTTCGCATAATCAAGAACTTCAAGCACGTCGGCGTTGCTCCGATGACAGAGTTCATGCTGCGCGCCACTGCGGTATCGGAGATCAGACGCAAGATCTGGCTGCGTGATGGAAAGCGTTGCACTCACTGCGGCGTTGTGGTAACATGGGGAGCGATGGAGCTTCATGAGCGCCTGTGGCGAGGGCGTGGCGGCGATGTGTCGGTAAGCAACGGCACGACTCTTTGTAGATCGTGTCATGCCGACAGCCCGGTAGCGGGTCACGGTTCTAGGAAAGTAGGCGTCAAGTGAGTCACGCAAGCAAGTGCGAGCACGGCTGCTATTGGCCATCCGCCGACCCGGTAAACCTCGGATGCCAACTGTGCAATCCGGACGGACTCGGCGTGGGTGAGAACCCAATCCTGCCTCGGTCAAGCGGCGACCCGCTAGGTCGCAATGATGAGCACGAGACGTGCAAGGGCTGCGGTAACCTCCGAACCTACTTTTCCAAGCAGTGCCGCCACTGCGGTGCAGCGTTTCCCGACGATGACATTCGAGGCCGTGGCCAAGAGACTGCTAACAGGCGTCAGATAGGTTCGTGCCCTGCGTGCGGCTCCTCCGTTCATTATGAAACCAATAAGAAGAGCGTATGGCAATGCGCTGACTGCGGCACTAAGTACCCAGCACTTCATGTGGGGGTAAAGTGACACTTCCCGTCAGCGCCAGGATCACGGCAACCGGATGGCTTAGCAACGGAATAAGCTTTGACGACTACAGCCGTATGTCGGTTCAGACTCGGAAGACGACTGGTGAGCGTCGGCTTCCAACACCAACATGGGCGATGAACAACGCCATGCTCCGACGTGTTCTCGTGACATTTATGGAGGAGCGAGCGTTCTCCAAAAAGGAACGGGAGCGCCCTGGTTTTACGCGGAAGCAGGACGAGCACGGAGAGAGTAATAAGATTGGACTCAAGGAGCGGCTCGAACGTGCGAAGGCGCGCATCATAACAAAGCGCACGGCGGCAATCGCAGTGCTAGACCGACTTTGCGACGAGTACGTTGAGATCAAGAACAAGGGCATGCAGCCCAGCCTGACGGACAAGGAGTGGAATGAAACTAAGCGCCAGCCGTACATGGAATTCGCCGAAGGTGAAGCACGCTTCCAAGACGAAAGGAAGCGGCTCCGGCATCTAGAAATTGAGATTGAAGGAATCGACACCTATCTCCGCATCAGTGAGAACGGAGGCGCGGACATTGTTGCAGCCGCTGTGTATCTCTACTACCGAACGGGGCTTGATTCGGTGGGTGTTGGTGCCGAGCTTGGACTCAAGAGTCCACACGTCCGCCAAACGCTCTGGCGGCTCCACCAGACGGCGAAGCGGCTAGAGGCAACTGGGAAGTTCAAGGACGTGGCTTCACGCAAGAAAAAGATTAAGGAGCAGCTGAAGGGACGGTATTTTACGCCGCCCCTCTTTTCAAACCCGTCACACATTCGTGGTAGTGTGGAG
>Ga0074044_10004262_pt1 | contig 11914 bp, 12 predicted proteins | sample BogForMeECP23OM1_FD_94443 | JGI IMG/M metagenome (GOLD analysis project Ga0074044, IMG submission 94443) | Bog forest soil microbial communities from Calvert Island, British Columbia, Canada - Bog Forest MetaG ECP23OM1 | ecosystem: Environmental > Terrestrial > Soil > Wetlands ...
CGAATCCGGCTGCCCCGACCAACCAGCCCGCTGATTATCCGAGTCGCGGTTCGTTACACGTTCGGACGCCTCGTCGGGGTGCGCTCAGCCGCCCGAACAACGCCGCGATAGGGTGCGCCTCTTAGGCGAGCCGATCAGCATCATTGCCCAAGTCGAGGTCTCGGGGACGTCGGGACTGAAGGAAGCCACGGGGACTTTCGACGGCAGCAGGGCGATCTCGAACAGACGGGCGCCGAGGTCGTAGAGCGTGGTCACCTGCGCCAGCGTTGCAGCGTAGACTTGCACGGATGCGACGAAGTTGTGGTCGTTCAGCCCGCCGAGCAGGAAGAACAGGGACGTGCGCGGATTGAACGTCACCTTATGCGAGGCGACGTAATTCTGGAATTCCGCGACCTGCTGGGTCAGGCTCCTCGGCTGCGTGGCCGGAGGCTTTGGCCCGACAAAGACGCGGGCGCCGGCTTCCGCAAAGTTGACGCCGTCCATTCCGGGATCCGGATTCTTCGAGGTGGTGAACGTGATGCCGAAATTCTTCGCCAAATACGCGACCGCAGTGCTCCCATTGGTGGTCGATGTGACGTACGCGCCGGTGTCGGAATAGCTGTCGCCGAATACGAAGAGATCATTTATCGCTGCCGCGGAAGCGGGCCCGGCGACCATGAGAGCGCAAAAGATAGCGACGGGCGCGGCGAGGGCATATGGTCTACGACAAGGCATAATGCCCTCCCAACGTGCATGAGCTGAAATTTACATGACTAACCCCGTAAACAACGTCGAAGAACTCCTTATTGCCGACGCGAGTTCCACCTAAACTAGGATTGTCTTGTAGATCGCATGGTCGAACGCAAGCCGTCGGCGCTCGACGCCTCAGGATTTCGCTGCAGCATCGCGCGACCCCCGTTGTCAGAACGCCGAGCCTATCCTAAAAGCTAGCCGATACGCCTTGCGGCAGTCGCATCGGGTTTGTATCCGGCTGCCGTGACCGCTTGGCTTTGTACGTCGACTTGAAGAGCTTACATGACCGCTCGCATTTATCTGCCCGCCCGCAGCGCCATGCAGTCGGTGCAGTCGAACGACAAGTGGGTGCTCGAATACGAGCCCGAAGTCCCGCGCGCGATCGAGCCGCTGATGGGCTGGACGAGTTCGAGCGACATGAAATCGCAGGTGAAGCTGCGCTTCGACACGAAAGAGGAGGCGATCGCCTACGCTCAGCGCAATGGGTTGGCCTACCGGGTCGACGAGCCGAAGCCGGACACCCGCAAGATCCAGTCCTATTCCGATAATTTCCTGCCGAACCGGATCGTTCCGTGGTCGCATTGAAGCAGCGCATGAATGGCGCGCCGATTGATCGGGATTCGGCTCCGTAGCTCAGCTGGATTAGAGCAGCCGCCTTCTAAGCGGCAGGTCGCAGGTTCGAGCCCTGCCGGAGTCGCCAATTTTTTCAACGGGTTAAACGGAAGCAATTGACCGGGAAGCGAGCTCGAAACCGGCCGGGGCAACAAACCGGGCAACAGCAAAGCCGTCGAAATGGAGGCTGGGACAACGGCGGGACCCAGGCGGGACGCCTTACGCACCTAGGCTGCGCAAAACGGAACGGTTCGCGGCTCGCAACTCCTCAATCGGTCGACGCCCCGCAACGGCTTCAGCCCGCGACGAGGGGTCGCTTCTCGTTCCTTCCGCGCCCGCGGCGCAGACATCGCAACATCATCCGTGCCTTTGCTTCAAGGCCCTATCGCTGCATAGTCGGCGGCGATGTGCAATCTCTACAGCCTTACTTAAGGGCCCTCAGGCGATTCGCGACTTTACTCGGGCGCCCCTGCGACGCGCCGATCGCCAACGTCCGCAACGTCAAGAGCACTTTCGGCGCTGGCTCGGCAACGCCTACGCCTCGGGGCTACGTCATGACAACAAAGGATAATTTGCCGGCGACAACGCCAACTTCAAACGAGCTCGTCCAATCCTTCCAGGGTCGGGATACTTGGTAACACGTGGCTTGGAGGAAATTAGTTAGAGCGCTTCCAGTCGCCGAGGCGAAAATTCTGGCGGCCGAAACCGCGCTTTAACAATGCTGGCCGTCTGCCGGCAATTAGAACTTGAAGTTCACGCCCGCAGTGATCGAATTGACGGCGAGCGAGGCGTGGAAGGTCTGCTGAGCAATGTTGATGTTGTGAGCGGGGAAATTCGCGTAGGGATGATGACCTCCCGGCGCAGTTTTGGCAAGTTGTCAAATACACATTCTTGCTACAACCTTGCGTGTGTATCGCATGCAACTTTGCGTGTAAATTGCAGGCAAACTGTGAGTGCTGCAACAATGCTAGGCTGCTATGCGTAAAGACTCATTCGGAGCCAGTCCATAAGCCGGACGTTTACGCGACAAACCTGACCAAAGCTGAAGCTAAGCAAGCGGATTGATGCCCTTAAGCAGCTGATCAAAGCACGCGATGGAGGCCCCCAGGCCGATGGCGCCTTTGTGGAGGAGCCGAAATGGATGTGATTTACGAGCGCGTCGCCGGACTGGACGTGCACAAACAGACGGTCGTCGCGACGGTGCGCGCCATGGTTGGCGGCAAAGTCGAGCGGGAGTGCAGGACCTTCGATACGACGACAGCGGGGCTGTCGGCCTAATTGGCTTGGCCGACGGAGGCGCGGTGCAGCCATGTGGCGATGGAGGCGACCGGCGTTTTCTGGGAGCCGGTGTGGAACATCTTGAGCGACGGCGACTTCGAACTGATTGTGGCGAACGCCGCTCACATCAAGAATGTCCCCGGCAGAAAGACGGACGTCAACGACGCGACGTGGATCGCCGATCTGCTGGCCTGCGGCCTGATTCGCGGCAGCTTCGTGCCGAACGAGAAGTTCCAGGAGTTGCGAGCCCTGCAGCGCACGCGCAAGCAATTGACGCGCGAGCAGACGCGGCATATCCAGCGCCTGCAAAAGACGCTCGAGGAAGCCAACATCAAGCTCGATTCCGTCATCAGCGACATCATGGGCGTTTCCGGCCGGCGGATGATCGAGGCGATCATCGCAGGCGTGCGGACCCCTCGAAAGCTCGCCGATCTGGCGGATGGGCGGATCAAGGCGACTCCGAAAGAGCTCTGTGACGCGCTCCACGGGCGGGTGACCGACCACCACCGGTTCCGACTCCGCTTGCAACTCGCACAATACGACGCCCTGGCCGAAGCGATCGCTGCGCTGGACAGGGAAATCGATGCGGCCATCGGCCGGATTGACGAAGAGCGCGAGTCTGCCGGCCAAGTCCCCTTTCGGTCCGCGAGCCGAGAAGTCTGCGAGGTTCCCGGGGTCAACCTCTTAGCGGCAAACATGATCCTGGCCGAAATCGGTCTCGATATGGGGCGTTTCCCGACGGCGGGACACATTGTCCCCTGGTCTGGACTGTGCACCGGCCAGAATGAGAGCGCCGGCAAACGCAAGTCGTCGAGATTGCGGAAGGGCGCGCCATGGCTCAAGACGACGCTCGTCCAATGCGCGGTGTCCGCCAGCAACAAGAAGGACAGCTATTTCAGGGCGCAGTTCCTGCGCCTCAAGAGCCGTCGCGGCGCGCCGAAAGCTTTCTGCGCGGTCGCCGCTTCGCTGCTGACCGCGATCTATCACATGCTCAAGGACGGTACGAAGTTCCGGGATCTCGGAAAGGACCATTTCGACAAGCGTCCGACGAAAGCCAAGGTCAACCGTCTCCTGGCCCAACTCGCCAAGCTCGGCTATCAAGCCGACCTCCGGCTCCTCGCGAACGTCGCCTGATCCCCGCGGCCGCGGCCAAACAAGTTTCTTCCTAGGCTCCTGTTCCGTGTCGCATTCCTCCTGTTATTTTCTCCCCTTGCTTCCGCTTGCATTGCGTTACGCTGACCCGACCGTCTTTGGCCCGTTCTTGACGCCGTCTGATGTCGCGATCGGCAGCAGCGGCGCCGGCAAACACAAGCGGGGATTCGGCCGCCTTCCGGCAGCGTCCCAGGGCGCCGACAAAACCTTGACTTTTCAGAAGTTGACGCGTATAACCCGCACCTGTCCGAGGCGGGCGCGGGCTTTTCGTTTAATGTCGGTCGCGGCGCTGTTTAAGGCCGGAGCCCCATTGACGTTACGCAACCCATTGAAAAGGCTCAAAACGGCAATGGGCGCCTCTTGCTAAAGGTTGGCATGGATTTGGGGTTGGCGCCGCTTCCGATTGGGGTGGGCGCCACGACGGTGACGCCTCGGCGCCGCAACGGCGAGGAAGGACTGAAAACACAATTTCCGCCCGCGATTGTTCGAGCAAAAACAACTCGCTCTAGCGTCGGGAACGCCGATCAGCTGCCGCCCCGCTCGATCAGCGTCGCCCGCCAGTGCCAGACGGCGAGGCCGAACAGGATGAGCGCGGTCGCCTGATGGGCGAGGGCGAGGGGGATCGGCACGGTGAGGAGCAGCGTCGCGACGCCGAGCGCGACTTGCAGCGCCGCGACGCCGGCGATGAGTGCGGCGCGGCGCGCAAGCGCGGGCGGCGCCGAGCGCAGGGCGGCAAACGCTTGGACGAGCGCAAAGGCGACGACGGCGTAGGCGATCGTCCTGTGATCGAATTGCGCGGTCGCCGGATCGTCGAGCGTCGCACCGGGCGTGCCGAAGGCCTCGCCGGGAATCCAGCTCGAGCCCATCAGCGGCCAAGTGTCGTAGATGAGCCCGGCGCGCAGGCCCGCGACGAGCGCGCCGAGGCCGAGCTGGACATAGACAAAAGCCGCGAAGGCCGCCGCCGACAGGGAGAAGGCGCGCGAGGCGGGCGCGCGCGACCGCTCGCCCAAGCCCACTGCGGCGTAGATCAGCGCCCCGAAGGTCGCAGCGGCGATCATGAGGTGCAGCGCCAGGCGCTCCTGCGCGACCTCGGTGCGCTCGCTGAGGCCCGAGCTCACCATCCACCAGCCGACGATCGGTTCGAGGGCCAGGAGGCCGGTCGCAACCGCGACCTGGCGTCCGAGCGCGCCCTTGAGCGCCCCGCGCATCCAGAACCAGAGCGCGGGCAGGATGAACGCCGCGCCGACGATGCGCGCGAGCAGTCGGTGGCTCCATTCCCACCAGAAGATGGTCTTGAAGCCCTCGAGCGTCATGTCGGGATTGAGCTCGGCGTATTGCGGGATCTGCTTGTAGCGCTCGAACTCCGATTGCCAGTCCGCCGCATTCAGGGGCGACAGGACCCCGGTGACCGGCTTCCACTGGGTGATGGAGAGACCCGATTCGGTCAGACGGGTCGCGCCGCCGACCAGCACCATGGCGAAGACGAGCGCGGCGACGAAGATCAGCCAGACGCGGACGCTGGCAGGGGCGCTGACCCGCAGCGGCGGGGCGCTTGTGCGCAAGAGGTTGATCGAAGCCATCGGATCCGACGTTCAGAGGGGCAGCCGATTATCAGGCCCCGGGCCGGATGCCACAACCCCGGGCTCGGCGAATCCTTCTCCGCGAAGCGGGGGAAGGTGGCGCGCTGCGAAAAACGACCTAGTCGATCAGCCGCCGGTAGAGGTGCCAGGTCGTGTGGCCGAGCACCGGGAAGATGACGAGGAGCGCGACGAACAGGGTCACGAACGAAACGGCGAGATCCATGCCGATCACCGCCGCCCAGGCGAGCATCGTGCGCGGATTGGCCAGCACCGCCTGCACGCTGGTCGTCATCGCGGTGACGAAATCGATGTCGCGGTCGACGACGAGCGGCGGCGACACGGCGGTGAAGGAGAAGACGATCAGCGCGATGATCGCCCCGACCCCGTTGCCGACGAGGAGGAAGGTCAGGCCGTAAGAAGTGGTGAAGACGCTGGTGAAAAGTTGCGGCAGCGACGGAACATGAACGCCGTAGAACGCGAGGAACAGAAAGACCGCGAGATCCAGCCAGATGATAAGGGTGAAGAGGCTGACGAGGGCCAGCCAGCCGAGGTCCTTGCCCGCGCGGTTCCAGACGGCGCCGTACACCACTGACCACGACAGCGGCTCGCCGCTTTCGAGCCGGCGTGAGATCTCGTAAGTCCCGGCCGCGCCGAAGGGGGAGAGCAGGGCGAACCCCATCATGAACGGATAGGCGAGATAGAAGTAGCCGAGTGCGAAGGCGATCCAGAGTATGAGCCAGCCGCCGACGGCGTAGATCGCGCCGAAGGACATGCCGTATTTCGGCGCGCGGGTGAAATCCTGGACGCCCTTTGCGATGCATTCCATCAGATCGGCGATCTCGATCTTGCGGATATGCAGCGGGGCCTTGCCGGCGTCCGCCGCAGGGGCGCCGGACGACGACGGCCCGGCATCAATCACAATCGCCATTCGTTCACTCCCTTACTTTGGCGCCTCTTGCGGGCTTCGGGCGATTGGATCACGTTCGACGCCAGCAAGCAACGTTTTCGATCGCCCTGATCGGCTACGGCGATGACGGCCGAAGGCTCGTGAAGCGCGCATCGCTGCGTTGCGGCGAAAAATATTGCCGATTCGTTCGCGCTGTGGCATGAGCGCGCATCCCCAACAATCAATCGGAACGCGATGTCCTTTCTGAATGGTAACAGCTTCGCTGACCGCCAGGCGGCCGCCGCCAAGGCGCGGAAGTCGATGGCTGAGAAGTTTCTGGCCAAGACCAAATACGACCCGAACGATCCGGCCGTGATCGAGCGCGAGGCCAAGCGCAAGGCGATCCTCGAGGCGCGCGAACTGCGCGAGGCCGAACGCGCCAAGCGCAGGGCCGAGGAGGCCGCCGCCGAAGCCGCCCGCAAAGCCGCCGACGAAGCGACCCGGCAGGAGCGGCTGCGCATCGAGGCGCTCGTCCGCGAGGCCGAGGCCCAGCGCCTGCGGGAAGAGCAGGAGCGGCTCGAGTTCGAGAAGAAGCTCGAGCGCGACGCCCGCTACGCCGCCCGCAAGGAGCGCAAGAAGAAGAAGAAGTCCGCGGCCGAGCGGTGGGGCTGAACGATCCCACGCTTCGTTGATCCGGGACCGGAACTCGGGCACAACGGCCGCGGAGTTCCAATCCGGAGAGCGGAGCGAGGACGTTATGGCAGAACCGCTGCGCTTGGGCGTCGCCGGCGTCGGCGTGGTCGGAAGCAGCCTCGTTCAGCTTCTGCAGAGGCAGCGCGGCGGACTGGCCGCTCGCGCCGGCCGTGAGTGCATTCTTACGGCCTACAGCGCGCGCCACAGGCGCGACCGCGGCCTCGATCTCGACGGCGCGCGCTTCTTCGAAAATGCGGCGGCGATGGCCGCTTCCGCCGAAATCGACGTCTTCGTCGAACTGATCGGCGGCGCGGACGGCGTCGCATACGAAGCGGTCAAGAAGGCGCTGGCGCGCGGCCTCCCGGTCGTCACCGCCAACAAGGCGATGCTCGCCGCGCATGGGCTGCGGCTGGCGGCGCCGTCCGAGACGCACGGGGCGCCGCTCTTTTTCGAGGCGGCGGTCGGCGGCGGAATTCCGGTGATCAAGACCCTGCGCGAGAGTCTGGCCGGCAACGCGATCAAGCGCGTTTCCGGCATCCTCAACGGCACCTGCAACTACATCCTGTCCCGGATGGAGACGGACAACCTGCCGTTCGACGTCTGTTTGACCGAGGCGAAGCGGCTCGGCTACGCCGAGGCGGATCCCACTTTCGATATCGGCGGCTTCGACACGGCGCACAAGCTCGCCATCCTCGCCTCCCTCGCCTTCGGCTTCAAGATCGACGCCGCGGCGGTCTCGGTCGAGGGCATCGAGTCGATCACGCTCGCCGATCTCGCCGCGGCCGACGAACTCGGCTTTCGCATCAAGCTGCTCGGCGTCGCAGAACGCACGCCGCACGGCGTCGAGCAGCGCGTCCACCCGACGATGGTGGCGAAAAGCGCGCCGCTCGCCCAGACGATGGGCGTACTCAATGCGGTGTCGATCGACGGCGACGCGGTCGGCGAGCTCACGCTGGTCGGCCGCGGCGCGGGCGGGGACGCAACCGCTTCGGCAGTCGCAGCCGACGTCATCGACATCGCCAGGGGAACGCGCCTGCCGGCGTTCGGCCGGCCGGCGGCCTCGCTGGTCGACGCCGACCGCGTGCCGATGCAGCGCCACGAGGGTGGCTATTATGTCCGCCTCGCGGTGGTCGACCGGCCGGGCGCCATGGGCGCGATCGCCGCCCGGATGGGCGAGCGGATGATCTCGCTGGAGGCGATCATGCAGAAACGCGCCTCCAAGGAGGCCGCCGCCGCCGGGGTCGTGCCGGTCGTGCTGATGACCCACGGCACCACCGAAGCCTCCATCCGCGACGCTCTGGCGCACGCGGTCGAGGATGGCGTCGTGCGGGAGAAGCCGCAGGTGATCCGAATCGAGCGCGAGGCGGCTTGAGCCCCGCCATCGCCAAATCGCGCGTCACGGCGGCCGTGTCGCCTGCCGTCGCCGCCGAGGATCGACGCATGCGCATGCTGGCGATCGCGCTGATGTGCGGCGCCATGCTCTGCTTCACCGGGCTCGACACGTCCTCCAAATGGCTCGGGCCGCGGCTTCCCGCGCTGCAGATCGTCTGGGCGCGGTATCTGTCCGCGACGCTGATCGCGCTCGCGGTCGCGCGGCCGTGGGCGCATCCGGCGGTCCTGCGGTCGAAACGCCCGGGACTGCAGGCGCTTCGCTCGCTCCTGCCGTTTCGGTCGTGCTCGCGCTGCGCCGGCTGCAGCTCGCCGAGACGGCGACGATCTCGTTTCTCACGCCGATCTTTGTCGCTCCGCTGGCCGGTCCCCTGCTCGGCAAGCGCGTGGGCGGCGAGCGGATGATCGCGATCGTTGTCGGATTCTTCGGCGTCTTGATCGCGACGCGGCCTGGCACGAGCGCGTTCCAGCCGATCGCCCTCGTCGCCATCGCGGGCGTCGCCTGCAATTCCGGCTATGTGCTGGCCACCCGCAAGCTCGCGGGATTCGACTCGCCCCAGGCCACGCTTGCCTGGACCCAGGCGGCCGGCCTCGTTTTTTTGACGCCGATCCTGCCGTGGGTCTGGCGGCTGCCCGATTCGCTCCATGTCTGGCTGGTCATGACGGTCCTCGGCGCGTTCGCCGCCGCGGGCCACGGACTCTTGATCGTCGCCCACAAGTTCGCGCCCGCGCCGGAGCTGACGCCGTTCTCCTATACGCAGCTCGTCTGGATGATCGCGTCCGGATTCCTCATCTTCGGCGACTGGCCGCCGACCGCGACGCTGATCGGCGCGGCGCTGGTCGTCGCCTGCGGGGCGTGGCTCGCGTTGCGCGAAAGGGCAGGGGCGCGCTCGGCGCCGATCGCGATCGAGTAGCGGCAGGCGCGGCCCGAGCGTCGTCCTTCTGTTCGAGCCGTCTCCGGCTTACATGAGAGACAGCGGCAGGGGGACCCGCGTGGAGAAAACGATGTCCGATCAGGCGCCGGCGGTCGAGGGACTGCTCGAGACGTCGCTGTACGCCCGCGATCTTGGGCGAACCGGCGCCTTCTACCGCGACCTGTTCGGTTTCAAGGCGCTGGTCGAGAGTCCGCGGCTCGTGGCTTTCGAGGTCGCGGGGAGGCACGTACTGCTAGTCTTCCAGGCCGGCGCCACCGAGGACGATGTCGTCGACGCCCGGGGGACCATCCCTGGCCATGACGGGCGTGGCCGCCTTCATCTCGCCCTGTCGATCGCCGCAGCGGATTACGAGGCCTGGCGCAGGCGGCTTTGCGAGCGGGACATCGCGATCGCCGGCGAATACCATTGGCCGCGCGGCGGAACGAGCCTCTACTTCCGCGACCCCGACGGGGCTCTGGTGGAGCTGGCGACGCCGGGTCTCTGGTGGTGATCGGACCTTGAATTGGCTGACCCTGCTTTGGCGCATGGTGTGGACCCTCCCGCCGGTCGCCTACCGAACACATCTCGAGTCGCCGGGGCTCCATCCGAGCTTGGTGGGAAGCGAACTCGGCAGCATCGAGCCCGGGTTGGAGAGAGGCTTGGCGCCCCTATTCTCCCTGATACTCCCTGGTAACAGGCCTGAAACAGGGAGAATGGCGGTCTCCGGACTGGGTTTCGCAGAAAAAATTCATTTTAATAACAATAGCTTGAGGAAAATTGGCGACGCCCGCGCAATAGGACGGTAACAGGGAGATGATTTCGCCATAACAGGGAGATAATTCGCACATAACAGGGAGAAACAGGCGGAGGGACGCGCAAAACATGGAGATCAAGAGCCCGGAGGCCAGACGGGCCCTCAAATCCACGTTCGAAGTCGCGATTCGAGGTGGCGTCCGGACCGCGGAAAGCGTATTGATTCGTGTAGCTTGGAGTTCTTCCTTGTCACAAGGCTTTGACCGCGAAGGACACGAAGGCGCACGAAGTCAGAGCAGACGAAAGCGCCGAATGAGAACAGGGAATTTCGGGGCGACTCCCGCCATATCCACAAACGAGGGGCGCCGGCTGTGCAAAGCGCATGAATGTCTACATCTCCGTGCCGACTTAATGTTCCACACCAGCGTGGACACGTTAAGTTGAAGATTTGGCCTGCCTTTTGCCGATCCTCGACCTCATTCCGACGCGCTTTCGCCGATCTTGGGGGCTACTTTTCCATGATCGGCTTTGCCGCTCGAGGATATCTCGCGGCAACGCGCTAGTCGGGGCGCGGAGAGGCCGACGCCTGTCGAAAACGGGAGCTGACCCAGCGGCCTGAAGTTCGCTCGGGCGCCGCCGATTCCCAGACCCCCACACACGGAAAGGGAGAACATCATGCGTCCAGCATTGACGAAAGTCGTCGCGGCGTCGCTCGCGGCTCTGCTGGTCGGAGCGTCCGCGACAACCTCCGAGGCCGCATTCCGGTTTGGCGGCGGCGGCTTTCAGGGCGGCGGGGCTTGGCACGGCGGCGGATTTGGTGGCTGGCATGGCGGCGGCTGGGGTTGGCGCGGCGGCGGCTGGTACGGCGGCGGATGGGGCCCGGGCGTCTGGGGCGGACTTGCGGCCGGAGCCATCATCGGCTCGGCGCTGGCGGCGCCGTACGCCTACGGCTTGGCTACGGCGGCTGCTACCAGTATCAGCCGGTCTACAGTCCGGACGGCGTCTACCTCGGCAGCCGGCTCGTAAACGTCTGCTACTGAGCAGCCGAAGCGGCCTCTCCCTCAGGGAGGGACCGCTTGCCTATGACGCTATCTCCGCCAGGACCCTCGTCAGGGGTCCGGATGCGCGCGTGAGCCCAGCGAAGGGCTGATCGACGATCACGTTCGGCCCGAGCGTGACCAATATCGGCAGAACGCCGGTCATGGGGACCTGAGGCCGCAGGTTTTCGCCGCCGAACAACAACCACCGCGCAGAAGTCGCCAGTAAATGCGACACTGGCGCCTTTCGTCTTTTCCCACCCCGCTACGGCGGAGGCGCCGGCGGGCGCGCGTCGGCGCACCGCTGGCACAGGCCGTGCGCTTCCGTGACGACCCGCCGGAGGACGAATCCGACGGCCGCCGCCGAGCCCGCAATCGCGCGCATCACCTCGGCGTCCTCGATCTCTTCGCTTCGCCCGCAGGCCTCGCAGATGAGCAGCATGCCCTGGTGGGCGTGGCCGAGATGCTCGCAGGGCGCATAGGCGTTGAGGCTCTCGATCTTGTGCACGAAGCCACGGTCGAGGAAGAAGTCGAGCGTGCGGTACACGGTCGGGGGCGCGACTTGTTTGCCCTCTCGTCGCGACAGCTCTTCGAGGATCGCATAGGCCCCGAGCGGCGCGGCGCTGTCGCCGAAAATGCCGAGCACCCGCCGGCGAAGCGGCGTCAGATGGAAGCCCTGGCGCAGGCAGTCGAGTTCGACCCGCGCCGCCCAGGTCGCCGGATCATGGGCGCAGTCACAAGCGTTCGCCATCCTCACCTCGACAAGCCTAGTTCATCGATTTCCAAATTCGAATCAGATCATGCGGCATGGTCGAGCTTGTAGGACCAGGTGTGAACGACGGGATCGCGATTGAATTCATCCATGGCGGCCATGATGCGATGCTTGAG
>Ga0074044_10004263_pt1 | contig 11912 bp, 10 predicted proteins | sample BogForMeECP23OM1_FD_94443 | JGI IMG/M metagenome (GOLD analysis project Ga0074044, IMG submission 94443) | Bog forest soil microbial communities from Calvert Island, British Columbia, Canada - Bog Forest MetaG ECP23OM1 | ecosystem: Environmental > Terrestrial > Soil > Wetlands ...
GAGCCAGCGAAGGGCTTCGGCCGTGGGTGCGTAGTCTGGGCCTAAAATGAGGGGCACAAGGTTCGCAGAGGCGAGCAAGATCGCACAGCTGGCGGCGGCGTAGACCAAAGCGCGCAATAGCAGCGGCTTGGCGAAGTTCAGCGCGGAGGAGATGCCGGCGTTACCGGCGCGAAAGAAATTGGGATAGGTGGCCCAAAGGAGAGAGGAGATGGGGACGAAGCTGACGTCGATCAGACGATAAGCGGCACCGTAGATGCCGGTGGCTTCAAGAGTGCCGAGACGAGCCAGCATCATCTTGTCAATGTCGTTGTAGACGGTCTGGGCGGTTTGTCCGGCAGAAAAATAGAAGCCTTCGCGCATTTCTTTGCGCGAGAAAGGATGGCGGAAAAGCGGTCGGCCGAGAGAAGTGTTGACCAGGATTGCGGCGATGATGGCGACGGTGGCGGTGCAGGTGAAATAGATGTAGCCCCACTGGAGCGGGGAGGGATGCGGATGAATGGCAATGAGGACGATGGCGCCGAGAAGGCGGCCGGCGCTCATAAGGACATTAATCATGGCGGTTCGGTTAAGGCGTTCGAAGGATTGAAAGGCTTGGCCGGAGATGGTGATGATGTTGAGTCCGAAAAGATCGGATGCGCCGACAAGGAGGACTAAGAGGGGCGGAATCGCAGGTGGAAGAACAAAGTGCGAAATGGCCATCACCAGAAAAAGTAGAATTGAGCCGCAGATGGCCGTGGTGACGAGTGCCCTTCCCCAATAGGTCGGGAAAAGTGTTTTATCACGCGAAATGTTTTTGACCAGGAGATTGCCGCTGCCGAGTGCACCGAAGGGGTAGACAATGGCGACCAGGGCGACTACACCGACAAAGGCGCCATAGTTGCGAACGCCGAGCGAGCGGGCGATTTCGACGAAGTAGAGGGCTTGAATAACGAGGCGCAAGCCCTGGCCGACAATCATCCAGGTCGTGTTGCGCGCTAATGCGGAGTTGAGAAAGACTTTGAGCATTGTCGGCAAGAGCTGCGTGTTAGCCGTAGTGCAGTTCGTGAGTCGGCGACTGGCCGTCGGTGGAGAAATGCAAAACACCCAGGGCCTGCATGGCTACACAGAATAAATAAGCGGGGTTCAGGAGCAGGTAACGACGCCAGAGGCGGCGTGGCTCTAAGCCCAGGCGGAAAAGCCATTCGAGACCAGCGTCCTGCATCCAGCGCGGAGCTTGGGAAGTGATGCCGGCAAGGAATGGGAAGGCAGCGCCGACAGCAAGGATGGGCATTTGCAGGTGTTCGCGAAATTCGTAGGCGAAGGCTTCCTGGCGAGGACAGCCTAAACCAACGAAGGTAATGGCGGCTCCGGAAGCGCGAATTTGTTGGGCGAGTTCGATTTTCTCTTCGGGAGTGAGACGGCGGAATTTGGAAGGCTGCATGCCCGCGATCAGCAAGTCTGGATGCCTCACTTCGAGCTCTGCGCGAAGAGCTGCGAGAATTTCTGGAGTGCTGCCGTAAAAATAGACGGGAAGTTTTTCTGTTGCAGCGCGGGCGCAGACTTTGCGAGTGAGATCCGGGCCATAGACGCGATCGCGAAGGCCGGCGAAGTAAAGCCGATTTAGAACCCAGCGGACGGGCTGGCCATCGGGAACCAACAAGTCGAAATGATTGAGGCGGAATTTTTGTTCACGATCGAACACGCCGGTCATCAATCCGTGAACTGCGAGAGCGGAGATGGTCGCGCCTTGGCCAGCGTGAACCGCGCGCAGAATGAAATCGATCGCGCCTTCGTAGTCGATGACATTCATGAGGATGCCTAGGACGTTACGTTTGCCGGCGTTGTACATGATTCACTCCAGCGTTCGACATTGAATTCGTAGATTTCTTTCAGGATGCTGGGGACGTCGTATTGCAGCTGCCAGGAGGGATAGTGCTCCTGGAAATGAGAGAGGTCGCTAATCCACCAGATGTGGTCACCGCGCCGGTTTTCCTCGACGTATTGGGTATGAAGTTTTTTGCGCGTAATGCGTTCGCACAGGGCGACAGCTTCGAGCATGGAGCAGTTGCTAGTGCGGCCGCCGCCGATGTTGTATACCTCGGCGCTGCGCGGGTGTTCGAAGAATTGGTGGAAGGCGCGGATGAGATCGGCGCTATGGATATTGTCGCGCACCTGTTTTTTCTTATAGCCGAAGATGGAATAGGGAGTTTCGGTGACGGCGCACTTCATGAGGTAGGCGAGAAAGCCGTGGAGTTGCGTGCCCGAATGGTTGGGACCCGTGAGACACCCGCCGCGGAAACAGGCGGTTTTCATCCCGAAATAGCGGCCATATTCCTGGACGAGAAGATCGGCAGCGAGTTTCGAAACACCGAAAAGGCTGTGCATGGTGTGGTCGACGGACAAGGATTCGGGAATGCCGCGAGGGCCGTATGGGTGCGAAAGAGGCAGCTCCCAGCGGGACTCGAGTTCAACGAGGGGAAGGCGGTTGGGTGTGTCTCCGTAGACCTTATTGGTGGACATGTAGATGAAGACCGCCTCAGGAGCGAAGTGGCGAGTAGCTTCGAGCATTACCGAGGTGCCGTTGGCATTGACGGAAAAATCAACGGGAGGACTGGTAGCCGCCCAGTCGTGAGAAGGTTGTGCGGCGGCGTGGATGACGAGGGAAATGTCGCGGCCGTAGCGGGTGAAGATTCGGGAGATACCGGCGTCATCGCGGATGTCGACGTCGTGATGGACGTAGCCGGGGATCTGGCTGCGAAGGCGATCGCGGACCCAGTGCGTGGAGGCTTCGGGGCCGAAGAAATCGGCGCGCATGCCGTTGTCGATGCCGACGACGTCGAAGCCGAGATGGGAGAAATAGCGGACGGCCTCGGAGCCGACGAGACCTGCGGAACCGGTGATGATGGCAACGCTCATGCGTGGACCTCTCGGACTGGATGTTTTGTGGTGCAGGGTAACGTGGCGCGAACACCATAGGCGGCAATGGTGGAACGGTAAATCTGCATCAGCGCGTCGTAATTTCTTTCGGCGGTGTAGGTGGTTTCGTACTGACGGCGAGCTTCCTTGCCCATCGCGACAAGGCGAGAAGGATGCGCCCAAGCCCATTCGACGCGGGAGGCAAGTTCGTCGGCGTTGCCGGGAGCGAAGTGGAGGCCGGTGCGGTGGTGGTCGACGATCTCCTGCATCCCGCCGTGGCCGGAGCACAGAACGGGAGTGCCGCACGCGAACGACTCCACAATTCCCATGCCAAATCCTTCGTAGCAAATGCTAGGGGTGATGGTGAAGGCAGCATTTTTCATTGCTTTGCGGGTTTCTTCGGCCGGGAGCCAACCTTTGAAAGTGACGTTGGTGAGATTGCGCGAGGCGACTTCGGCTTGAAGGGATTCGCGCAAAGGGCCGTCGCCAACGAGAACCAGTGGAATTTTGGAATGGAGCTTTTCCCAGGCGGCCAGAAGCGTGGGGATGCCCTTTTCGGGGGAGAGCCGGCCGACGAAGAGAGCATAGTCCCCGGGCTTTTCGCGTTCGCCGGGATCGGGAGTGACGAAGTTGGGCTTGACATGGAGCTTGTTGGGAGGAAGGCCGCCTTCGATAAATTTGCGGCGTGCGAAATCGCTGAGAGCGATGTAGCCGTCGATGTGATCGTCCCAGGTGCCCCGATAGCGATGTACCTGCAACATAAGAGCGACGGCGGCGGACATGAGACGAGAGTCGCGGTAGCAGCCATGGAGGACGCTGCGCCAGAGGCCGCGATCGATGCACTCTTCGCATACTTGGCCGTTGCGGGCGAGGGTCCAGCCGGGACAGAGAAGACGAAAATTGTGCAGAGTTTGCACGACGGGGACGCCCGCTTCGCGGCAGGCCTGGTAGATGGAGGGCGAAATCAACATAAAGGTGTTGTGAACGTGGACGAGGTTGGGCGCGTCCCTTCTGATGAGTTCGAGAACATCGCGCTTGCTGTGTTCGGAGTGGATGATGTCTTTGACGAGCAGCATTTGGCGTGATTTGGGAAGCTCGTGGAGTTCGTGATTGCTGCGGTAATAGCTGACGACCTGATGGCCGTGCTCGCGTAGCAAAGTACTTTCCGCTTCGACCACGACATCTTCCCCGCCGGGTTGCTGGTAGGCGTTGTGGATGAGGAGGATTTTCATTTGGTCAGGCGGCGCCGGTGCCTTTCAGAACTGCGGGAATGGTGCGGGCAAGAATTTTGATGTCGAGCCAGAATGACCATTCATCGAGATACTGAAGGTCGAGCTTCATCCATTGATCAAAGCTAATGGAGTTTCTGCCGCTGATTTGCCACAGGCAGGTGATCCCGGGGCGCGTACTGAAACGACGGCGCTGCCAATCCTCGTTGAAGCCTTGATAATCGCGGATGGGAAGAGGGCGAGGACCGACAAGGCTCATATCGCCTTTGAGGACATTCCAGAGTTGTGGGAATTCGTCAATGCTGGTGCGACGGAGAAATTGTCCGAGCGGGGTAATGCGTGGATCATTTTTGATTTTGAAGACCGGGCCGGACATTTCGTTGAGGCCTTCGAGCTGGTTGACCAGTGCTTCGGCACCAGGGATCATGGTGCGGAACTTGTAGATCAAGAAACGGCGCTTATTGAAACCGATACGCTCCTGAAGGAAGAAGACCGGGCCGCTGGAAGTGAGTTTGATGAGAAGAGCGACAACGGTGAGAAGCGGCGAGAACAAGACGAGAAGGGTCAAGGCGACGAGGAAATCAAGGGCACGCTTGACCATTTGCGGCCAGCCGTAGAGCGCGCCGGTATTCACTTGGATGTGATGATCGCCGCCGAAGGTTTCGGCGCGAGGCATCGCGTTCTTCAGGCCGAAAATATCTGGATCGAAGCGTACGATGATGCCGTGCTGTTCGCACATGGCGGCAACTTTTGCGGCATAGGCGTAGCAGGAACGGAGTGGGAGATAGATGGCGACCTCATCCACAACGTTGTTTCTAAGAAATGAGGGGAGGCCCTCGAAGTCGCAGCTGAGTTCGTAGCCTTCGACCGCGAACTCAGCCATGCCGTGCCAGTAGTCGTCAGCGAATCCGAGATTACGGTAGCCCCACTCGGGCTTTTCTTCGATTCGGCGGGCAAAGTCCATTGCGCGTGGATTGGTGCCGAGAATCAGAATGTTGCGAAGATTCCGGCCGCGGAGACGAAGTCCAGTCAGGAAGTGGCGAAGAACAGCGCGACCGAGGAGCATGCCACAGGAACTGATGGCCCAGAAAAGAGCGAGAAAGGAGGGGGTCATCATGTGAATTGAAAGGGACGCCGAGACGAGCAGGAGACACATGGTGGAAAGGGTGGCGGCTTTCAATTCGCCGACAGTCTCCTCGCGACGGGCGGAGAGCCGCTTGGATTCGTAGAGGCCGCACATCACGAAGATGAAGTGCCAGAGGTAGACAGTGACGGCCATGATGGCGAAATTAGAAAGCTTGATCCGTAGCGACAAGAATTGCTGGAAGGACATGCTGTTGTTGGCGCTGACGAGCACGAAGGTGGCCAGGCCGTAGGAGAGGACGGCCAGAACGAGATCGAACACTTTGAGGAATGCCAAGAGAGTACGGCGGTAGTTGACGGTCATGGAGCCTGAGAGAAGAAAGAGCTGCGTTGTTTAGACGGGTTCGATGCAATAACCGGCGACGCGAATGGCTAGCGATTTGTGAATCAGGTCTACGGAAATGACGAGACTGAGATCGCCTTTAATTTCTGTGAGGATGCCCTCAATGCCGTCGAGACTTCCGCCTCGAATGCAAACGCGTTGGCCGATGTTGAGAAATGGGTAAGGGCAGAACGGCAATTTCTGATCAACAATCGATTGAACGGTGGCGATTTGAGTTTCGGGAATGGGTACACCGACGCCCCGAACGCCAACGAAGCTGGTGACACCATTGCTTCGGAGGACTGCGATTCGTGTGTCAGGAGCAGGGCTCATCAGGACAAAGACGTAACCGGGAAAAAGCGGTAGGTCTAGGACGCGCACGCGATCGCTCCATTGTCGGGTCGAAGGCAACAAGGGCAGAAAGGTGTGCAGGCCTTTTTGGCGGAGTTCGGCAGCAACCTTTCGTTCGTGTCGCGGCATGGTTTGGATGGCGTACCACGCCAAGTCCTGCGCAGTTTCTTGCGCGACGCGAGGTGGCACCGCGTGTGGAACTATCTGTTCAATGAGTGTCATGAGGACAGAGCTCCGCCAATGTAAGTCCCAACTGCTAGGAAACCCCCAACGCCTCCGGATGGGCCTCCGACTACGAGAGGCGTCTACAAAAGCTGGTACAAAGACTCGGGAATGGGAAAAGTCCTCTTGTTGAAGACTGCTCCCAGAATCTTTACATTTGCCGCCCGCAGGTGGTCAGCCACTCGAACAGCGGCTTCGCGTTTTGTCGAATGGGCCTCGAGCACGAGGACGATGCCGTCCGCAAGCTGGCCGAGGGCGACGGCATCCGCATAGGTGCTGAGAGGCGGAGCATCCAAAAGAACGTAATCAAATTCGCTGCGGAGTTCCTGGATGCGGGATTTCATTTTTTCGGAATTGAGCAGGGCGGTGGATTCGTTTGCCGCAGAGCCGCACGAGAGCAGCCAGAGATTTCTGGGCAGTAGAAGCTTGGCAAAATGACGCACGGGCCCTTCCTTGAGGAGAGAGTCGGAGAGTCCGTAGTGATTCGTGGTACCAAATGCCTCGGGCAGCGACGGCGCCCGGAAGTTTACGTCAACCAGACAGACGGCCCCGGAAGTGTTCTGCGCCAGTGTCTCCGCGGCACCGACACAAACTAAACTGCAGCCACTGCCGGAATCTACGCCGGCGAAGAGCACAACACGATTCGCTGCACCGTTCAGGAGAAATAAGCTCTGGACGAGCTTCAGAGATTCTTCCCGGGTGATCTTTTCGACGTCGATGCCGGCACCGGAGGGCAGGCTGCTGTTCCGTTTTGCGCGGGATACGGGGACTGGCAGCAGTGTAGGGCCAATCGGAGCCCTGTCGGAAATGCTGCGTTGCGCTTGTCGCAACAGCTCGTAGTTCCTGCTCATCATGGGTTCCTTTGGGGGTCTTGGCGCAGTTTAGCCTTTGTTTTTTGTGTTTCGTGGACCTGAGCGGATGAATTGAGTGCGTGGCTGACGTTCTGCGCTGGCGGATTCGCGACCCGTGAGACAGACATGCCCGGCTCAGCGGCCACCTGATCCGAAGAGCGTTTGACAAGTGGCCAACAAAGGATTGTCGCGAGGAGGGCAAACAGGGTAAGGGCCGCTAGGCGCCTCCGGAAAGAACCGAAAAAATGCCACGGCGATTGCATCTGCACCGAGATCCGAAGATCGTCCGAGGAAGGCACGTCGGCCGATTCCCCGGTGTGAGGCCGCAAATCCAGGTCTTGCAGTACTTCGTAAATAATGGAATGACCGACGCTTCTTTGACCCAAGGCACAGCCAAGAGACATGGCATTGAAACAGAGATTATTGATGTTGCGCGGTATTCCTTGGGAGTGCCTAGCGATCAAGGCGTAAGCATGATCGGTAAAAATTGGCCGCCACCCTTTGTGGCCACCGACGCAGAGGCGGTGCTCGATGTAGGCGCGAGTTTCCGAGGCGTTGAAGGGCGCCAGACGAGCAACAATCGAAATACGCTGGCGGAACTGAATCATGGAGGGAGAAGCGAGGCGGTCGGCCAGTTGAGGCTGTCCCGCAAGGACGACGTGAAGTAACTTTTCACGACTGGTCTCGAAGTTGGAAAGCATCCGGAGAACTTCGAGGACTTCCTCACTGAGGGCTTGCGCTTCGTCGATTACAATCACAACTTTCTTCCCTGATGCTGTTTCCCGGAGTAAGACATCGTTGAGTTTCAATTGCATGGCGGCAACATCTTCTCCGGCATCTGGTATGCCGAAATCCGCGAGCAAGCTACGCATCAACTCCCGGGGGCTAAGTTGCGGCTGAAATAGAAAAACGGTACGGGTGGATATATGGATTTTTTCGAGAAGGTCGAACAGGAGACTGGTCTTGCCCATTCCCGGGTGTGCGATCAGTGCTGTAAACCCGCGATTTTGGAAGACGCCAACCATCACACTGGCCATGGCCTCGGAGTGCGTAGGACTTAGATAGAGATATCTCGGGTCCGGTGTGACACCGAAGGGTTGCTCCGCGAGTTTGTAGAATTCCTCGAACATTCTGGTTAAGCCGCCCGTCTCGGTACTGACGCCAGTACAGGAATTTTCAGGGTATTGGTGACTTCTTCAGGTGACCGGAAAGAGGAATCGATCTGCTCGACAAGGAAACCGCTTAAGGCGCCAGCCAGGAGCGAGAAAATGAAACCTAGCAATCCAAAGGCGAAAGGGTTGATTGCCGGTAAAGCCGGAACCACGGGCGGCACTGCGATCGCCACGTCGGCGATGCGCCTTTCGTCCAGGGCATCTGAAGTACGTTCTTGCTCGCGTTTGGTCAGATACAGAAGATAGTTGGCCTCATCGGCCTTAGCTTCGCGAACCAAAGCCCCTTGTTTCACGGCTTTGGCATCAAGTTCCGCCATTTCCAGGCGTAGGCTTCTAAGACTTTGTGCGGTGGCGGCGGCGTTGGCTTTCTGGCTGACCAGATCGGCTTGCGTGCGGGCGAAGTCCTGCCGCAGGAACTCTCGCGTAGGGTCTCGGTCTGTCGTTTCGTTTTTGTAGATCATCTGTTTGGCCTGCGCGATTGCCGTCTGCGTCTGTGCGATCTCTTCGTCGGCTTCGCGGACCAGGGGATACGAATCAGAGTATTTCACGAGGAGCTGTGTACGTTTGACCTGAGACTCCAACAGACTGGCTTCCAGATTTTGCAATAAACTGTTCGCAGCGTTGGTGGTCTGTTGCGTAACGATTCGTTCCGGGGTCTCTTGCATTTGTTTTTTCAAGCCCGCGAGTCGCGCCTCATCCGCTGCGATGGACTGTTCCGCGGAATGGAGAGCGGCCACAGTGATCGCCACTTGTTGTGCCATGAATGGACGCAACGCGTCCGGAGCGGCCACGCCCTGCTCGCGGCCAAAATTGGCGAGCTTGGCTTCGACATTTGTGAGCTCGTTGTTGTACTTTTCTGTTTGCTCGGCGAAGAATGTCGATGCCCCAACGGGTCGTCGAAGCTGTAGGCGCTTTTGAAGGTAGAGCTTGCCCAAGTTTTGCAATACGCACGCCGGAGTCTCAGGACTTCCGATGGAACCGAATTTCACGTTGATGACGTCGGACCCTTTCTCTGCCTCCGCCTTCACCGCCTTACCGACGCTCAAAGCCGCTTTTTCCAACTTTGCGGCCCGACGTCGCACTGCATCTCTTGGGAGAGTAAGATCCGACAGCAGCGACGATCGGTCTGCAAAGCCGCAGGTTTGCGCGACCTCACGCATTAGATCCTGCCCCTGGAGAAGCGCTATTTCGGAATTGACTGCATCGGGTGAGGGTGCTCTGTTTGTGACTACCGCCGCATTTTGACCGGCGCTGATTGTTGGGTCCGACCTGCCTTGCTCGACGATCACCTGCATCTTGGCAACGTAGTATTGCGAAACCCAGAACCAGGCCACCAATACACAACAGATAAAGACACTGCCGAACACGCTCAATACCAGCCGCTTGTGCCGAAAGATCGGCGCGAGGGTGTCTCGTAAAGATAGAGCTCCCATCGTGTCGTTGGCCCTGGCATTGAGATGTGATTGAGTCATGGCTCTTTCCCTTAGTTTGGATCGCTACTAATAGACCCCCGGCGTTGTGCTCAGGGGTATGCCGATGGAATAAGGAATATATTTGCGAATCTTTGTGATGGCTTTCTCAGGGACAAAAATCATGTCGCCTGGTCGCATCTCCACATCCTCAGCGACGTCTTTGCCGTGAAGAAAATTCTTGAGTTTGAGTTCCTTTGCCTCGACCCAACCAGTTTCGCATCGTCGATACAAGAGGACTTGGGTCTTCGCCGTTGGTAGGAACCCCCCCGCGACGGCAATGGCCTCCGAAACGGTGAGGTCATATCTAAGATCGTACTGGCCGGGCTTGCTGACTTGGCCGGTTACGATGAAATAGGCCTTCTGAAAGTCCGTAAGGTCCACATCGATAATCGGATTGCGGAGCATCTTCGAATAGGCGTTCTTAATGGCCACCACCGCTTCCGGCAGCGTGAGACCGAGCACGTTGATGCTGCCCACCCCTTGCAAAGTAATGAAACCGTCCGGTTGTACCGTCACGTTCTGGTTGAACTCAGGCGAGAGCGAGAAAGATAGAGCCAAGACGTCACTTCTGTTGAGCCGGTAGCGAGGGTTTCTTTCTGCAGGCACAGGATGCTCGACACCAGAGCTGTCTTCCGTTTGCTTGCCAGTCAACGCCGACGCTGTCCCCGAGGGTTGCTGTACCGACTGAGCGCATAGATTCGAAGACGATAGAAAGAGACCCGCTAGGATCAGTAAAGAAGAAGGTAAGTAGGCATGGAAGCATCTCCGCAAGAGCGACCCGACGAGGGGCTTAACCTTGTTCGCGCATGCCCAATCAAGGCGGGACTCCATGACAATGAAGCAGGAAGTCGGCTGGAGGGAGAACCGAGCGAATGCCACGACGACTAAGGGATCGCGTGAGCGGATGGCTGTAGAATCGGCAACTCGGGAGACTAGAGATAGACGTCTGGAAGTTCTTGCCCAGGTCACTTGCATCCCTCCCAAGCCTTCCGTCCTGTCCCACGGACTGCGCTGACGGAAGAATCGCACGCTAGGAAGAGAGGGGGGAGCTTCTAGCAGGTCCAGAAGTAGCAGAGCTACGCACATCGTGCAACTGATCCCACGGGCAGGTCGCCGTGACTGGTCACCAGGACGGGCTAAAAATTAAACCATGGGAATGGCCGGATTACCGCTCGCGGTGATCATGGAGAAACATTAAGTTCCATTGCTATATGCCACGGAGGCAAAACTCGCGCAGCACGACGGTCAATTCACAGACCGCTGTGGGAAGTGGCACGCGATTTCTTGGCCAATTGTCGCCTATCCGTTCGCTCTTGTAGCCGATGGACCAAATGATTGAACTGCGCTAGCCTCGTCATCGTAAACGTCTAAGATCTTGTGCAAACTGGTTGCCTTCAGCAGTTCCCGCACTCTTTGATCGAGGTTGACCAGTTTGAGCTGGCCGCCCTGCCGCTGCAGACTGATGTGCGTCCTCACCAGTTCTCCAAGCCCCGCGCTGTCGATGTACCCCACCCTCCGAAAGTTCAAGAGGATTTTTTTGGTTCCTTTTTCCAGCAGGTTCGTGATGACTTCACGGAGCATGATGTTGCCCTCGCCGACGGTGATTCTGCCTTGCAGATCAAGCACCGAAAAGTCGTCGATATGTCGCGCAGTGGTTTGCATTCTTCCGCTTAAACGCCATTGCGCACTAATGCCCATCCGATCGAGCACTTCTGTTGCGACCGTTGCGATTTCTTGCGAATCAGTCCGCACGAGGATGAGCGAGCGCCCTTCCTTCAGGACTTCTCCGAGGCACGTCAGTTCTTCGGAAGATCGTTCTTCGGGAGTCGGTTGAGGAGTCTCCATCGCCCAGTCTAATGATAAATTCGGCGTCGCCGCCAACGCTTTACCCACAGCGACGCCAGCAAGCCCGAGCGCAGCAGTCGCACCGACTCCAAGTGCAAATACTTGCCCGATTCCCGGAATCGAAAAGAGCGTCGCAGCGACCACACCCGCTGATACACCAACCCCTCCGCCCACGAAGCCACCGATAAAAGCGCCGAGAGTTTTCCCAAGGTACATGGCCTCACTTTCCGAACGAGTCAGAAAAATAATCGCACCTTGCGGAACGCGCTTCTCCAGCAATTCCTTGACGCTTTCTTCCGCACGTTCTCGCGAAGGGAATACACCAATAATGGTTTCCATCGGATTCCTCCATTGAAACCGACCACGGTAAGAGAACACCTGCTGCTCTCCCTCCCGCTATTTCAGACCGA
>Ga0074044_10004264_pt1 | contig 11912 bp, 4 predicted proteins | sample BogForMeECP23OM1_FD_94443 | JGI IMG/M metagenome (GOLD analysis project Ga0074044, IMG submission 94443) | Bog forest soil microbial communities from Calvert Island, British Columbia, Canada - Bog Forest MetaG ECP23OM1 | ecosystem: Environmental > Terrestrial > Soil > Wetlands ...
ACCTCATCCTTCGAGACGGCCGCTTCGCGGCCTCCTCAGGATGAGGTGAAACCCAAGCTCCAAGTCCTCATCCTGAGGAGCGTCGCGCTTGCGACGCGTCTCGAAGGATGGGGACTTGGGCAAGATGACCCACTGCCGCTCCGTCCCGGTGCTGGCGCGGCGGTGGCTCCGAGCTATATAATATAATCGCAAGCGCAGGGAATTGATCGGCCGCCGCGTGGCGGGGCACGATCCGTGCCCGGCAGCGACCGTGCGGCGACGCGATGCGAGGCAGCGGTCCCTTGTCGGGCAGGCTGACAATAGAGCGAACCACGTCGATGGCGCACCTCCCAAGAGAGGGGCGCCGGAGCGAAAGGCGGACATCATGAAGAAGCTTGCAATCATCGTCGCCGGTCTCATCGTCCTCCTCGTCGCAGCGGTGTTCGTGGCACCCAGCATCATCGACTTCAAGCCGTTGATCGCCTCTAGGGTCAAGGCGGCGACCGGGCGCGACCTCAAGATCGACGGCGCGCTCCGGCTCTCGCTCTTGCCAAGGCTCAGCGTGAGCGCTGCGGGCGTCCATCTCTCGAATGCGGCCGGCGCCAAGGCGACCGAAATGGTCACGATCGGTGCGCTCGATCTCCAAGCCGAGCTTTGGCCGCTCATCGGCGGGCGCTTCGTGATCGATTCCCTGAGCGTCACCAATCCGGCCGTCAACCTCGAGGTCGCCAAGGACGGCACGCCCAATTGGGCCTTCGCACCGGCAGGCGGTGGTGCCACCAGCGCCCCGAGTAGTGGGCAAGCAGCATCCGCGGGCGGAGCACCGCCGAATTTGAGCCTCGGCGTCGTCAAGATCGCGGGCGGCCAAGTCAGCTATGTCGACGACACCACGGGCCAGACCGTCAATGCGAAGAACATCACCCTCGACGCCGCGATGGGGGCGATCTCGACCCCGCTCACGCTCAAGGGCCAGATGACGCTCAACGACGAGCCCGTGACGGCGGACATCGCCATCGATTCGCTCGGCAAGCTGCAGCAAGGCCAGCAAGCCAAGGTCAAGCTTGCCGTGAATACGAAGCAGCTCACGGCGCAATTCGACGGCGGCGCGCAAGAACGGCCCGTGCCGGGCCTCGACGGCACCTTCGACCTCAACGTCGGCTCGGTCGGGGCACTGCTCGCCTGGCTGCACCGCCCGCTCGAGAAGGCGCAGCCCGATCCGGGAGCGCTCAAGGTCCACGCCGTCTTCGCCTCCAACGGCGCCAAATCCACCCTCAAGGAGGGGACGATCCAAGGCGGAGCCCTCAAGCTGACTGCGAGCGGCAGCCTCGATGCGAGCGGTCCCGTCACCGCACTCGCCTTGAACCTCGACGCCGGGGTGCTCGACCTCGATCGCTATCTGCCCCCGCCCGGAAAGCCGGCGGCGGCGGCGGCGCCCGCGGCGGCAGCTCCGCCGGCCAAGGGCGGGCCGGCGCTGGCGGCCGACATCTCCGGATTCGTCGCGACCCTGCGCAAGACCGACACCGACATCAAGGTGACGCTCGCAGGCATCAAGGCGATGGGCTACGAGGTCGGCCGTGTCGCGTTCACCGCGACCTCGAAGGGCGGCGTCGTCCATGCCGAGCTCGGCGAGCTCGCCCTTTACGGCGGCAGCGCAAAGGGCACCGTCATGCTCGACGCCAGCCACGACGCCTTCGGCGTCAACACCAGCATGAAGATCGACCACATCACCGTCGACAAGCTCGCTGTGCTCGCGGGTGTTGCGGCAACGGGCGTCGTCTCGGCCACGCTCGACGCCGCGGCCCAAGGCAAGGATGCGACGGCACTTCTCGCGAGCCTCAACGGCAAGCTCGCGTTGGATTTGGGGGGCTTCAATGCCAAGGGTGCAGCGCTTCCGGCGATCTCGGGATTGAAGCTCGAAGTCGACCTGCCGGGCGGCGACAAGCAGCCGACCCTGAAAGCGAACCTGACGTACAACCGCGAGCAAGTCGAGGTGGACGCCACGCTCGGTCCGCTCCAGAAGCTCCTTGGCGGCGGCAAGTTCCCGGCCAAGCTTACCCTGAGCTCCCCGCTCGTCACCGTCGCCTACGACGGCAACCTGCAGCCCCCGCCCGCTCTCGCCGTCGACGGCACCTTCGATCTCGATGCGCCCTCCGCCGGCAAACTGGCGGCGTGGCTCGGCTATCCACTCGACCCCAAGCAGCCCGATCCCGGCTTGCTCAAGGTCCACGCCACGCTCGCGAGCGACGGCCCCAAGACCTCCCTCAAGGACGCCACGATCACCGGCAAGGCGATCAAGATCTCGGCGGAGATGCAGTACGACGGCTCGAAGCCGCTCGCTGCCGTCAGTGCCAAGGTCAACATCGAGCAGGCCGACCTCAATTCCTATCTGCCGCCCGAGGAAGCGGCCGAGGGGAAGAGTGCCGCACCGGCGGCCAAAGGTGGAGCCGCCCCCGCCGGGGCAAGCGGCTGGAGCACGGCGCCGTTCGGCCTCTTGGCACTCCTGCAAGAGGTCGGCGGGGACGCGACGCTCCAGCTCGCCTCGGTGCACTATCGCGACCTCGACGTCAAACAGGGCGAGCTCAAGGCGACGGCCGCGAACAAGGTCCTGACCGTCTCGCTCGACAAACTCTCGCTCGCGCAAGGCACGGTCAGCGGCAAGCTGACCTTCGATGCGGCCGCCACCGTGCCCAAGCTCGACTACCAACTGTCGGTCGCCGGCGTCCAGGCGCTGCCGCTGCTCAAGACCTTCGCCAACAACAGCCGGCTCTCCGGCACGATCGAAATCGAGGCCAGCGGCCAAGGCAGCGGGAAGAGCGAGAAGGAGCTCGTGGGCACGCTCAGCGGCAAGGGCCAGCTCAAGATCACGAACGGCGCCATCCACGGCATCAATATCGCGCAGGCGCTGCGCATGATCGGCACCGCCGGCTTCGGCGCTTCGCAAACGGAGCAGACCGATTTCGCCGAGCTCTCCGGCACCTATACGATGAAGGACGGCGTGCTCAGCAACAGCGACTTGAAGATGGAGGCCCCGCTCGCGCGGCTGAGCGGCAAGGGCACGGTGCCCTTCCCGCCGCAAACGATCGACTATACGGTCGAGGTGAACCTGGTGGCGACGACGCAGGGCCAAGGTGGGAAGGACGCGCTCGCGGGCGTGCCCATCCCGATCAAGATCAGCGGGCCATGGAGCAATCCGAGCTATCAGCCCGACATCAATGTCCTGAAGAGTATCCCGGGGCTGCTCGGCGGTGCCACCAAGGGTCTCGGCCTGCCGATTCCGGGCGCGCCCGGCGGATCGACGCAGACGCCATCCGCGGGCGGTGCCACCAACACGCTCAAGGGACTGTTCGGGAAATAGCGCCGTCGCGCGTGCGCTACGGCACCGTGGGCCATCAGCCGCGCGCGGCGTGCGGTGCGGCTTTCTTCGACGTCGCGGGTGACGATCCCGCGTCCCGGCTTCGGCTGCCCATCCGCCTGAAGAGATCGACGAGGCGCCTCAAAGGGGCCATGGCTCTCCAGCTCGTCGATTGCTTGAGCGCGTCGAGGCGGGCCTCTGCAGCCTTGAGCCGGATCGCGGTCTGGCTCAATCGCGCCGAGAGGAGCATCGCCTCGCCGTTCGCCATGATCGGAGCGGCTCCTCCTTGCCGCCCGGCGGCATCATTGCGCTCCTTTTCGGCGCGGAGCTCGTCGAGATAGCCGCGGCTCGCCTCCTCGATCTTCGCGCGGAGGACGAAAAGGGACCACTCGGCCGCGTCGCGCGCCCCGTGCAGCCTCGAGAGCGGCAGCGTTTCGCAATATCGCACCACGTCGTCCAGCACTTCCGCATGGCATCGCGCGAAATCGACGCCGACGGCAGGGAGCGCATACGCGGGCATCGCCGCATCGCCCAGATCGAGCGAAAGCCGCGTCAGCCCGCGAATGCGGCGCTCGATCTGCCGCCTGTACGCACCGCGGCCCAGCAAGTCCATGTCGACGACCAGATCGCTATAAGGCAATGCCTCCAGATACGCCGCGACGAAGAGCGCAAGAAAGACGCGATAGGAGGCTTCGAGATCGAGGCGTAGGGAGATATCTCGGTAGCCTTCGACCTCCTCTTCGAAGGTGCGGCGCTCGATCAGCGGGATGTCGTAGCGCTCCGCAACCGCGCTCAGGATCGGATGATGTCGGTTCTGGCCGACGACCATCAAATGCATGATCAGGAAATAATCGTTGCCGTGGTCGCGACATTGCGCAAAGCACGACATCCACTGATGCGCCGGATTGCGCAACAGCACGATGTGAGAGGCGTCGAATGCGCGCCTCAGGCCCGCTAGGCGGCCAAGCGAGCGCGAGAAGCCGAGGACCGGGCGCCGTCCGCTTCGCCGCGCATGATCGAGGAGCGACGAGATGTACCGGCATTGCGCCTCCGGCAGGCCGCTCCCGCGCTCCAGGAAGAACGTCGCAGTCGTGAACTCCTTGCGGAACAGCCTCAATCCGCGAGCCGTCAAGAGCGGCGCGTACTCGGCCATGTAGGGCGCATGGAGAAGGGGGTGCTTCGACGGCCACGACCGGGAGGTCTTGGCCAGGAGCTGAGCACGAGAGCCGGTTCCGAGCGACTCGTTGAACGGCTCGTAGAACGCCAGCGTGTCGGGGCAAGCGCGGAACTTGCTCCAAAGATAAGTGCCGCCTCCACGCCAAAAGGTATGAATGAAAATCGGCGGCGCCGGAGCGGCACCAGGGCGACGCAAACCGGCTCGCAAATGCGCAAAGCCCGTCCCAGATTTGCGAGACGGCTTCTCCCGCTCGCGGACGTGGGTGCGACACTCAGCCGCACGCTCCGCAGGCCCGCTGCGCTTGCGCCAAGTGCGCGCGGCCCCGAGGCACACCACTCTTGCCCCTCCCCTTCGGCTGCGTGATCGCGTTCGTTAATACGAGCCGAATCGCGCGTTCCTGCGGCGCCGCGCGATGATTGTGCGCATCCCCTTGCAGCCAGGTGCAACGCGTTGAATTTGTACCGATTTCGCGGGCTCTCGGGTCGCCGAAAGCCGACGCACGGACCCGCGAAAGCCGGCACTGGCGGCATCTGAATTGACTTCCGTCAATTCCACCCGCGCGCGCCGGAAAAAGACGCCGACTTACGCGAGCCCCGATTCGCCCCGGCAATTCTCGTTTCGATTGACGCGACAACACGCGAACGAAGGGGATAGAGACGCGGCTGCATGCCGCGGCCGAGCCCCCGGCCGAGCCCTGCGGCGCCCGCGCGCGAAGGCCGCCAAGGGCGGCACCGGGGCTCCCTACCGGGATTTCAGCAATTCGGTCGGCCCGCTCTGCCGCGAAAATTTTCTTTGCGATTCATTTAGTTAGAAAGGATGCCCGGCGGCGGAGGCATCAGAGGATCTCGGCAATGCGGCGGCGCTAGGCAACACGCCGCGAACACCGAAGGTGCCGCGCGCGGCCTTCTTCCGAGCGCTCCGGCCAGAGAAGGAAACCGCATACCCTAGGCGTCCTAAAGCGACGTGTCAAGCGACCCGCACAACCTGGGAAATAAATATTGATGTTATGTAGTGGTGCATCAATGAGCCTGCAAAAGAACCACATGGGCAATGCGGGCCATAGCAGGAGGAGGTTGCAATGCGAGTCTACGGGCAAAGTCTCGATACCGCCAAGACGGCCGATGCGGACGCCTTGCGTGGGCGTTTCGCGGCCGCTCGGCCGATGACGCATGCTTTCGAGCGCCGCACGGGCAGCGGCGAGGTCGCGCACGTCATCAACCTTCCGGACGTGATCGCGGGCCAGTCGCGCGATGAATGGCTCGCGCGTTTCGGCAATCTGTCCCAGCTCGAGCTGGCCTTCGACGAGCAGGACAAAATCCTGTGGTGCTCCTGGAACATCTCCGGGCGGCCGATCTTCACGCTCCGGCTCGGGCGCGAGATCCGCACGCTGCAACGCGGAGTCCAGCAGCTCGTCCGCGACCAGCCGGCCGGCGCCGACACGCCGATCCGCTATATCGTCTGGTCTTCCAAGTTTCCCGGCGTCTACAGCTTGGGAGGTGATTTGCAGCTCTTCGTCGAGCTCATCCGCAAGCGCGATCGCGAACAGTTGCTTGAGTACGCGACCTCGTGCTGCGACATCGTCCATCTGAACTCGGTCTCCTGCGAGGCCCCGCTCATCACGGTGGCGCTCGTCCGGGGCGACGCGCTTGGTGGCGGCTTCGAAGCGGCACTCTCGAGCAATCTCGTGATCGCGGAGCGCAGCGCCAAGTTCGGCCTTCCGGAGATACTCTTCAATCTCTTCCCGGGCATGGGCGCCTACAGCCTGATCGCGCGGCGGATCGGCGCGGCGCAGGCCGAGCGCATGATCCTCTCCGGGCGCATCTATGGGGCGGAAGAGCTCTACGAGCTCGGTCTCGTGGATGTCTTGGCCGACGACGGCAAGGGCGACGAGGCGGTGTACGAATATATCGACCAGTTCGGACGCCGGCACTCCGCGCACCGCGCAATTTACAACATACGCCGTCACGTCAACCCGGTGACCTACGACGAGCTCCTCAGCGTGACGCGCGCCTGGGTCGAGACAGCCTTGGCGCTCGAGGAGAGCGACCTCCGGCGCATGGAACGCCTTGCGCGCGCCCAGGACCGGCGCATTGCGACGCTTGGGCGCAATGGCTGAGCGGGGATGATCGCGGCCCCCGCGCGGGAAAGTCTACGCGCGGGGGGCGGGATCAGGAGCCGAGGCCCGTGCCGCGGGCCTCGGACTTGTATTGCGTGAGGGCCGTGCGCAGGCGGTCGAATTCCGTCTTGATGCGCGCAACATACTCGCCGGCATTGCGCGTAAGCTCATGCGTGTCGATGCCCCTGAGCGAGAGGAGGAGCTGGTAGAACTGGCTCGCTCCGATGTAGCCGGCGCTGCCGCGCAGGCCGTGCACCAGCTCGCGAAACTCGCGGCTGTCGCGCGCCTCGGCCGCCCGCTCCAGCTGGCGGATGATCTCGTCCCCGTCCGCGATGAAATCCTCGATCAGGCTCGTCACGAACTCGGGACCCGAGCCCAGCGTTCTCAGATCGTCGAGCTTGCGGCGCTCGACGACGGGCAGCCCGTCTCCGCTGGCGCGCGGGTGCATCACCACGTTGGAGCCGAGTGCCGTTTGCGGCACGCGCCGGGCCGCGGCGTGTCTCTGCTCGAACAGCTGGTCGATCGTCTCCAGCAGGTGCTTGGGCTCGATCGGCTTGGTCAGGCAGGCGTCCATGCCCGCCTCCTTCGCCCCTTGGCGGGCCGCCGGCGTGGCGTCAGCGGTCAAGCCGATGATCGGCGGCTCCGAATGGCCGAGGTTGGCGTAACGGTAAAGCTTGGTCGCCTCGATCCCGCTCATCACCGGCATGTGCAGGTCCATCACCACCACATCGAAGCGCTCGTTGTCGAGCACTTCGAGCGCCTCCTCGCCGTTACCCACGAGATGCGCCTCGTGGCCTGCCCGCTCGAGGATCTTGGCGATGACCCGGCGGTTGACGACGTTGTCCTCGGCAACCAGGATCTTGAGCCGCCGACGCGGCTGCTGTGCCGCGGACTCGTCGGCGCGCTCGGCGGGCCGCTCGCGCGCAAGAGCCGCGCGCAGCGCGCCGTAAAGCGCCTTTTCGTCCGCCCTCGACACCGTCGCCAGGAAGTCGGGTCCGAGCACGAGTGCCTCGGCATCCGCCGTGTCGCGGTCGCTGAGCAGGATGGCGCGTACGTTGACTTCCGTCTTGACTTGGAAGAGCTCCTTGGCGAAACGCTTCGGATCGAGGTCGAGCCCCGCCGCATCGGCGAGCACGACGACGCGCCCGCCGCCCAATTCCGAGCTGGCCTGGATTGCCCTGAGTGCCGCCCGCGTGGTGCGCACCTCGACCGTCGCCAGGCCCCACTCCTCGAGCCTGCGGCAAACCGCGCGCATGCCCTCCTCCTGGGCCGAGACGATGAGCGCTTGCACGCCCTGCGCCGCGAAGCGCTCGGGCTCGACCACCTCCTCGACCTCGACCGGCATTTCGAACCAGAAGCAGCTCCCGTGGCCGGGCCGACTCTCGACCCCGATGCGACCGCCCATCAGCGTGGCGAGATGCTTCGAGATCGCAAGCCCCAGGCCGGAGCCGCCGACCTTGCGCGTCGCGACATCATCCGCCTGCGTGAAGACCTCGAAGATTCGCGCTTGCACCTCGGGCGCGATGCCGATGCCCGTGTCATGCACCTCGAAGCGCAGGACCGCCCGAGCGGGGTTTGCTCCCGGGCTGTAGCCGACACGCACAAGAATTCCGCCCTCGGGCGTGAATTTAAGCGCATTGGAGCACAGATTGAGGAGCACCTGACGCAGGTATTGCGCATCGCCGCGAAGCCGGTAGGGCGCGCCGGCCGCGAGCCGCGTCGCGAACCACAGGCCGCGGCTGCGCGCCTGGGGCTCAATCATGGTGGAAATCCCCGCCACGATCGCGTGGAGGTCGAAGGCAACCGGATGGACCGCGGCCTTGCCCGCCTCGATCTTCGCGAGGTCGAGGATCTCGTCGATGAGTGTGAGCAGCGAGCGCCCGGAGGCGTGAATCGTCGACACCATGTCCCGCTGCTCGTGATCGAGCCGCGCGTCGCTCAGGAGATCGCTCATGCCGATGATGGCGTTGAGCGGCGTGCGCAGCTCGTGGCTCATGTTGGCGAGGAAGCGGCTCTTGGCCTGGCTGGCCTCCTCGGCCTGGGCCAACGCCTTGGTCAGCTTGACAAGGAGGAGAGAGGCATAAGCGGGAATGATGATGAGGGCGATGAGCAGGCCGGCCGAGAGGTAGGGCTGGTCGCACCAATAGTCGGCGGTGAAGATCACGTAGCCGAAGCCAAAGACGCTGAGCACCGCCGAAATGAACAGATGGCGGAGGCCAAAGCGGAAGCCGTTGCCGAGCGTGACCCATAGATAGACCGGATACCAGCAGGCGGTGAACGCACCACCGGTATCGAGGAACGCCGTGAGTGCCGCGATGTCGAGAAGCGTGCCGCAGAGCCGCCGCACCGAGGAGACGCGCGGTGCCACCACGATGCCTGCGAAGAGGGCGACCGAGAACACAAGATTGAGGGAGGCGAGCAGGATCGGGTAGCGCAGGAGCTCGTAATCCGCGACGCCGAGTTGCACGATCGAGACGACATAGGCAAGCGTGATGAGGCCGAAGAATACGCGGATCAGGCTCTGCTCGTGCTCGCTGTCCGCGCGGGAGGTCAGCCGCCGGCGCATCCAGCGATAGGGCGACAGAATGGCACCGGTTAAATTCTGTATGATCGCCATTGCCATTGCGCACGCCTTGCGGCGGCCTCGCTTCTCGCTTGTGTCGGATGCTTCAGGTTTTAAGCGGATTAGATCCGTTGTTCGTTAAATCGACTCTGCAACCATTCCGGGTTTCGGCGCAAGACTCGCAAATCCCCCGCAGAAACGAAACCCGATCGCCTGCTCCAGCATGTCCGGTGGAGCGCATCGGCGGCGCGCGCATCTCCAGCGGTCCTGACACGTCAAATCTCCCGCTGTCCGGGTTGGATCGTGCCGACCTTGAGCAGCTGCCCCACCTTGTCGGCCTGCAGCGGCCTGCTGAACAGGAAGCCCTGAAGCGCGTCGCATTGGTAGGCGCGCAGATAATCAAGCTGCTCCTGGGTTTCCACGCCCTCGGCGACCGCCCGCTTCTTCATGGCGTGCGTCATGGAGACAATGGCCTGCACGAGGGCCGCGTGGTCGGGGTCGCTCGTCATCTGCGCGACGAACGAAAGGTCGACCTTGAGCATCTCGACCCGCAGCCGCGACAGATGGCTGAGAGCGGAGTGCTCGATGCCGAAATCGTCGACGGCAAAAGTGACGCCTACGCTGCGCAGCTGATCCATGATGCGGGACACCACGTCGGCGTTGCGGATGATCGTGCTCTCCGTGAGCTCGAGCCTGAGGTTCGAGGGCGAGAATCCGGTCTTGCTCAAGATGGCGAGAACGACCTCGCCGAAATCCTCCTCGAGGAGCTGACGGCCGGAAACGTTGACCGAGATCTCGGGGAGCCGCAGCCCGGCGCGCAGCCAGGCCTGGGCCTGCTCGCACGCCGTGCGCAGGACATGCTCGCCGAGAGGAACGATGAGGCCGGTCTGCTCCGCGATCGGTATGAAGTCGTAGGGCGAGATGAGGACGTTTCCCGGACGCCGCCAACGCGCGAGCGCTTCCAGTCCCACGATCGCATAGTCGTTGGTTCCGACCTGGGGCTGGTAGAACACCTCGATCTGGCCCTCCTCGATCGCCCGGCGGAGGCCCGCCTCGAGGCTCATTCGCCTCACCGCGCCCTCGGTCATTTGCGCGCTGTAGAATTCGTAGCGGCGCGTGGGAAGCGCCTTGGCCCGGTCGAGTGCCGTGTTGGCGTTGCGCATCAATGCGCCCGGCTCGCGCGCGTCGAGCGGGAAGGCGCTGACGCCCATGACGGCCTTGATGTGGACGTCTTCCCCGTTGAGGGCGAAGGGAAGCTCGAAGGCATCGACGAGCTTTTGCAGCGGCACGGCGACGTCGGACATCTTCTCGATGCTGCACAGAAGCGCGTAGAATTGGCCGCCGCCGACGTGTGCCACGGTGTCGCCCGGGCGCAGCGTGGCCCTAAGCCGTTTTGCCGTCTCGCGAATGATGTCGTCCGCCGCGGCGAGGCCCCAGCTGTCCCGGATGTTCCGCAGCGTCTCGATCTCGAGGCAGAGCACCGCTGCGATGCGCTCGGAGCGCTCGGCCTGGGTGATCGCTTGCGACATGCGGTCGAGGAACAGGCTCTGATTCGGAAGCCCGGTGAGCTGGTCGTGGTAGGCGAGGTAATCCCGGTGCGCTTCGGCCCGCTTGAGGTCCGTGACGTCGAGAATGACGCCGTCCCATACGACGTCGCCGTTGTCGAGCCGGCGCGGGCGCGAAATCGTCTTCAGCCACCGGGGATCCCCGCCCACCGTAATGAATCTGCCCTCGAACTCCATCGGGGAGAGGTCTTCCACCGAGCGGTGCATCGATGCGGCGTAGGCCTCGCGGTCCTCCGGGTGCATGACCTTGAGCAGCGCGCCGCCGTCGCGCATCACCTCGTCGGGCTCGATGCCGTAGACCTTCTTCGCCGATGCGCCGATGTAGGGGTAGGAGACCGTGCCGTCGGGCCGCAGCACGCGGCGGAAGATGGTGCCCGGCATGTGCTCGGCGATGCCGCGGAGCATCTCCTCGCTCTCGCGACGTGCTGCTTCCGCATCCTTGCGCTCGGTGATGTCGATGGCCGCCGTCACCGCGTGCGTGATGCGGCCGCCTGGATCGCGCAACGCGCTCTTGGTCGTGAGCATGTCGCGCGCGCGGTTGCGCGCATCGACGAGGCGCTCCTCGAAGGGAGGCGGCGTCTCGCCCGTGGTGAACAGCGTGAGATCGGACGCCTCGCTCATGCGCCCGAAGGCCTCGCCGAATACGCTCTCCGCACTGCTGCCGATCGCGGTTTCGCGCGCGACGCCGGTGAGCGCCGCCGCATAGGAGTTGAGGAAGACGAGGCGCAGATCGGCGTCCGTGGCGTAGATCATCGCGGGCACGACATCGATCACGGAGCGCAGCCGCTCTTGAATCTCCTTGACCGTCTCCTCGTGGAGCCGATGGCTCTGCGCGAGCATGCGCTCGAGCGAGTAGGCGCGGTGCTTGATGATCTGCTGCTGGCGGCGCAACGCGAGCAGATTGCGCGAGCGCGACCAGAATTCGTGGTGGTCGACGGGAGAGAGCAGGAAATCGGTGGCGCCCGCCTCGAGCGCCTTGTAGCGGAAATCTCTGTCCTCATAGACGGTCACCACCACCACGGGCACATCGAAGCAGAGCGGCAGGCGGCGGAAACGGCGCACGAACTCGGCGCCGTCGATGTGGGGCATCTTGTAATCGGTGATGACGAGGTCGGGGGTATTGTCTTCGATCCAGGCAAGGGCGGCGATCGGGTCCTCGA
>Ga0074044_10004265_pt1 | contig 11911 bp, 14 predicted proteins | sample BogForMeECP23OM1_FD_94443 | JGI IMG/M metagenome (GOLD analysis project Ga0074044, IMG submission 94443) | Bog forest soil microbial communities from Calvert Island, British Columbia, Canada - Bog Forest MetaG ECP23OM1 | ecosystem: Environmental > Terrestrial > Soil > Wetlands ...
AGCCGCCCGCGTTCGCGCTTCTGATATTTGTCCAATGGTGTGTTTGCCGAGGTTCTGCTTGAGTACAGTTCTTTGTGTTACAACACATTGTACTCGGATCGAGATTGCTGCGTCGCTGAAAAGTCGATACCCGACTGCTGGAATAATAGGTACCCCAATGAGAAATCCTTCTCACTGCTTCGGCGTTGGAACTATGGTACCTCGCGCAACAGTTTTCGTTTTGCTCGTCGCGAGCATCTTGGCGAGCGGCGCGGACAAACAGGCGCACACCTACCAGCCGGGCACGGTCACCGGCTGGAGCACGCAACACTATTCAAGGGCAGTTTCCATTGGCGGCCACGTTTCCTCGGCTCCTGGCCATAAGAAGTTCTATGAATTAAAGGGAGTTGGGGCGATCTACCAGCTTGATGACTGCGGTTCTTTCGATGCTGGTCAAGTTGTGGATTACCGTGTTGAGGGAAAGAAGGTTTACATACGTCGCGAGAATGGCAAGGAACACAAGTGTGGCATAGAGGGTATGCGGACCGATCCAGCGCAATAGAAAGGCTCTGTGGCGGGTGCATACCCTGTCTCAACTGTTTGCCTCCATTGCCAACACTCTCTAGAATAGAGATTACTCGTTTCCCCGAGACACAATATGATTCATTTTCCGGTTCCTGAGGCGCTTACTTTTGATGATGTGTTGTTGCTGCCGGCGCGGTCTGATGTGATTCCGACGCAGACTAATACGCAGACGCAGCTTACGCGCAACATCCGGCTGAATATTCCGATTATTAGCGCGGCCATGGATACGGTTACGGAATCGCACATGGCCATTGCGGTGGCGCAGCAGGGTGGGATTGGGATTATTCATCGCAACCTGTCCATCGAGCAGCAAGCCAATGAAGTGGACAAGGTGAAGCGCTCGGAGAGTGGCATGATCGTCGATCCGGTTACCATGTCGCCGGATGCGAAAGTTTCCGAGGCGCTGGATGTGATGCGGCAGTTCAAGATTTCTGGCGTGCCCATCACCAAGAACGGAAAGCTGGTGGGCATTCTCACCAACCGCGATCTGCGCTTTGAGACACGCTTCGACATTCCCATCAGCAAAGTAATGACCAAGGAGAATCTCATTACCGTGCCGGTGGGGACTACGCTTGAAGATGCGGAACAGATCCTGCACAAGCATCGCGTGGAAAAACTTCTGGTGGTGGATGACAAATATAACCTGAAGGGGCTCATCACAGTAAAAGACATCCAGAAAAAACTGAAATATCCCAGCGCTGCAAAGGACTCGCATGGCAGGCTGCGAGCGGCGGCAGCGATCGGGGCTACCGGCGACTTTCTGGAACGGGCGCAGGAGTTGGCAAATTGCAAAGTGGATTTGCTGGCCATCGATAGCGCGCACGGTCACTCGACTCGGGTGCTGGACGCGATCAAGGCGGTGAAATCCAAGGTTCCGGAAGTTGACTTGATCGTGGGGAATGTCGCCACCTTCGATGGGGCTTGCGAGTTGGCGCGGGCGGGGGCGGACGCGATTAAGGTCGGCATTGGGCCGGGATCGATTTGCACGACGCGGGTGGTGACGGGGGCGGGCGTGCCCCAGATCACGGCGATCGCGGAGGCTTATCGCGCGACCAAAGATGCGGGGATTCCAGTGATCGCCGACGGTGGCATCAAGTACTCGGGCGATATCACGAAGGCTCTGGCCGCGGGCGCGGCGGCAGTCATGATCGGATCGCTCTTTGCAGGAACGGATGAAAGCCCGGGCGAGCTGATTCTGTATCAAGGGCGAACGTTTAAGTCGTATCGGGGCATGGGCTCGCTGGGGGCGATGGCGCAGGGATCGAGCGAACGCTATTTCCAGAACACCGACGGCGATTCTTCTACCGCGATCGGGGAAGAATCAAACCGGCTGGCGAAACTGGTGCCTGAGGGGATTGAAGGGCGCGTGCCTTATCGCGGTTCGGTTTCAATGATCGTCCACCAGATGGTGGGCGGGTTGCGGTCGGGAATGGGTTACTGCGGGTGTGGGAGCATTCCGGAATTACTGCAGAAGACGCGATTTGTGCGCATCAGCGGGGCTGGCCTGCGCGAGAGCCACGTGCACGACGTGCTGATTACGCGGGAAGCTCCGAACTACGCGGTGGAGTAGGTTTGCATTTTGAAAGGATCCATGTTTTTTCAATCCGTGGGGGAAGCTCGCTCTTGACCCCTGATCAAAAACAATTATTTAAAACCTGGATTGCCGCGCTGCTGTGGATGGGGCTGATTGCGATTGAGTCCACGGACTGGCTTTCCTCCGCACACACCAGCCGCATTCTCTATCCAATACTTCACTTCCTGATAGGCCTGGATTGGGCGGGCTTCGAGGTGGTGCATCACTACATCCGAAAATGCGGACATTTCGTGGGCTATTTTACGTTGAGTTTCTTTCTGTTTCGCGCCTGGCGGGCTACGCTGCGTTTGCCATGGGCTCCGCGGTGGGCGCTGCGTTGGGCTGGGATTGCTTTTTTCATGTCGGCCCTGGTGGCGAGTCTGGATGAATGGCACCAGACGTTCATTCCGTCGCGAACCGGCGCCATCAGCGATGTCATGTTGGACAGTTTTGCGGCGCTGACGGCGCAGGTTCTGATATTTCTTTATCTGACTTGGAAGCCGCGACGCGTGGCTGCGGTGGGCGACTGAGGTTGGATTGGCTGCAACCTATCTCGTAGTGGGCCGCAAGAGCGTTTCTGGTGATCCGGGGTAAAACTCCATTTTTTGAGTGCGAGCGGTGCGGCTGAAGGCATGCCCTTATACGAGTCCTGCCGAGCTTTGCTCGGCCGCCCGGACGGGGGCGTCCGGGCCTACGTGTGTTTCTCCGCTACAGGAACTAATCAGTACATGGCGTCGTACTTTGTGACTACCCACTCGCCGTCTTTGTTTTCGAGCGTGACCGAGACCAGCTCTTTGTAGGTTCCGGGCTGGCCGGGAGCGTTGCGGCGCTTGCCGCGGTAGTGCAGGATGCGGAGCGGCGGGGCATCTTCCCAGTCGACTACCTTCCAGGAAAGCAGCGGGTGTTGAGCCTCGGAGGCGCAGATGAACGCTGCGTACTTCTTGCGATAATCCTTTTCCCATGTGCCCAATTGTTCCTGGCAGTGCCCGTCGCGCATGGCGTCGAGGTATTTCGCGGCCAGGCGTTCGGTGGAACGGTCGCGCAAGGGATTCAGCGAAATGGAATTTGGCGTGCCGGAGAGGGGATCGCGGTCTTCGGAGCGGGAGAGCACCGGACCCTGCCCGTTCAGCCACATCAGGTAGCCAAAAAAGATCAGCAGAACGAGGACGCCCGCGCCCACGGCGATGCCGATTTGTATGCGGGAAAACCCCATAGTCTCCTGCAAGTGTAACGCGATGACGAATGGGGGCTAGGTTACGGCGGTGACCCGCACAAGGACATGTACGAGTGGAAACAGCGCACCCCCGAACTGGGAGTGCGCTTCTGGGGGAGGGCTCAACTGCCAAGGAGAACGCTAATACTGGCCGTAAATCAGCACATCCAGGGAGCCGTTGGTGCCGGTGGCGCCTACGGTATCGGCGTAAATGCTGAGCTGGGTGCCGGGGACATCGTATACGCGGGTGGTTTGGGAGTGGGGTGTCAGGATGATGGTATCGAGTTGCGCCACCAGTTCGTCACCCTCGGTGAATGTCAGCCGCAAAATAATGTTGGCGGTTGAGTTAATGCGCTCATCCGTGACCAAACGAATGCGGTTGTACATACTGACATCGACGACGCCGAGTAATTTGGTTTGTCCGCCGGGAATCGTGGTTGAACCTACTGGCGTGCGAAATGCCAGTACGTTTTGAAGGCTAGGAGCTTGATGAGGTTGAATAGGAGTTGGGGTGAGTTTTGGCGATGTAGCCATGCTTTACCTCCATGTCTAGTGCGCCCGAAAGGCGCGTTGGATTTGTGTTCTACGCGATGGGAGAAATTACTCCAGTACTCCATTAACAAGCGGATTCTAGGTCGGAGGGGAGGGGAAAACAATGCTTCGGAGCAAAATATGTGAGGTACAGAGCCAAAACGGGAATGCGGGTGGGTACGAGGGCGCGCATCCCCACAAGCAGGAGGTCACTTGGCGGGGCCGGCTTGCACATCGAAACCGTAGGTGCGCAGCACGTCGGCGATAGTCGCTGTTTTGACAAACGATAAGAATTGTTGCGCCGTCTCTTTATTTTTTGTCGAGCCATTCTTTGACGAGCTGACGATTACGCAGGCCTGTTCAATGGGCGGGTAATCGTCGGGTGGAACTTCGGCATAGCGTCCTTTGTCTTTCATATTTGGAGACAAGGCGAGCGATAGGGCCACGATGCCCACATCAGCGGACCCCGAGACAACGAACGAAGCTGTCTGTGAAATGTTTTCGCCCAGAACAAACTTGTTTTTTACTTTTTCGTAGATGTTTGCCTTTTGCATAGCTGCGACCGCGGCTTGCCCGTACGGTGCATGTTGTGGGTTGGCGACGGCGATTTTCTTGATGGATGGGTCCAGCAGAACTTGCACGCCGGAGCTTAAATCGAGTTTCGAGTCATTGGTGACCCAGATGACTATCTTGCCCGTGGCATATTGGTAAAAGCTTCCCGGTTCAACCAATCCAGCGGCCTCGAGTTCTTTCGGGTAGTCGAGGTTAGCGGAAAAGAACATGTCAAAGGGAGCACCATTCTGAATCTGTTGGAAAAAGTTGCCGGATGAACCATAAATGAGTTTCACGGTCTTGCCCGTTTGCTTCTGGAATCGGGCAGCAACATCTTGCATGGCAAATTGAAGGTCGGCTGCCGCGGCCACGGTGATTTCTTGTGCAATGCATGATTGAGAAATGAAAGCGATGGCTATAACCCCGATCAGGTTTAGTCTTCGGACGTTCATGGGTGCTCTCCTAAACTAATGACTGGTATGGCAATCTCGGCAGCAAAAAAACTTGGGACCTTTGCCGCTTGTCTTGACTCAGAATGCTTCCGGCCATTGCTGCGCGCCGTGGTAGATGGCGAGGATCACAATGCGTTCTTTTTCGATGCAATAGGCGACTATAAAAGGGGAATTCGAAATGACCAACTCACGGGTGCCAAGGACCCGGCCGGGTCTGCCTGACATCGGGAAGGTGGCGAGTTGTTGAACACTGGTGGCGATATGCATGGTGATCTGAGCGGCGATCTCTTCACTGTTGGATAGCGTGATGTAATCGTGAGCTTGATCCAGTTGCTGGGTCGCCTGTTCCGTCCATTCGATCATTGAGGCGCTCGAATCAGGAGCGTGCTCGGCCAGTCCTCTTAAGGCGCTTTACCACCTGCTCGTGGCTGACAACGCGGCCGCGCCGCATATCTTCAAGTCCCTTGCGCACCAGCGCGTCCTGGTAGACGTGCAGCTGGATGTAGTTGGCAATGGCCTCATTGATGAGGTAGCTGCGGGGGCGGTCCTGGGCTGCGGCAAGCGAATCGAGCGCATCGATTTTTTGGGCGTCGGCGCGAAAGCTGATAGTTTTTTCTGTGCTCCTCATAATACGGTAAATATAGCACATATTATTTTGTAATACATAGGAACCTGGTGTCGGGTTAGCTTATTGCGGTGTTAGATATTGTGAGGGGGGAAGTCTTGCGGCGGATTGTCGGGAGCGGTTAAGCTCCTTTCAACCAGGTAAAACCATCCTCACTCCAGTCCTCGCTGCCTACTCCGTGGTGCACGAAGAAGAGGCCTTCGGGATCATACTTGGCTTTTACCGTCTGCAATCTGGCGTAGTTCGAGCCCCAGAAGGATTGTTGCCAGGCGGGCTCGAAGAAGTTGCTCTCGGAAACATAGGACGCGGCGTGGGGCGCGATCTTGCGCAATTCGTTCATTGCCTGGGCGACGGCGGCGGCCTGCTCGCGGGCAGCGATGACATCGGGTTCGTGCCCCCGAATTCCCGGGTAGGCGTGTCCCTCGCCGGCGGCAATGATGGCAAGCGCAAAGGCGTCGAGCACTGCGGGATTCGTTGCTGTGTACCTGGCCGCGTCGAGGGCTTCTGGAGGGGCTCCGGCTAGCCCTTTATTGAAGTGTAGTCCGACCTGCCAATGACGCGAGCTGGCAAACAAGGCATTGGCGAGCCGCTCCTGCGAATCGCTTTCGAGCAGCGATGCGGGTAGCCATTGGGATTCGTAGCCGTAGAGGAACTGCGCGACTTGGTCACCATCTCCTGCCCACCATGCATCGCTTGAGCGGGTACCGGGGCGAGAGTCCGAAACAAGGGCTCCTGGGTGATGTTCTTTCATATAGTCGACGTCCCACAAGTGCCGCGCCGGTCCGCTCACGATAATCGGCGGTGATTTGAGCGTGTAAACAGCTGGCGAGCGCGCCACCCAATCCAGGAACGGCTTCCAGACCTTGGTGGCTTGCTCAGAATCCATTCCGTGGAAAAGCATGTTGATGAAAAGAGAGTTGTCAGGCTTTATGTGGGCCTGCTCACCCCAATGATCGTTGAAGAGTTGCTCGCGGTAAAAGCTTACGAACTGGCGAAGAAGGCGGCGATAGGCGTCATCCGACACGGCCTTAATGTTGAGGACAACAGCTCCGAATGTGGTTGCGAGCTCGCGCACACGCAGAGTCACTTTACTCACGACGCCAAAGCTGCCGCCTCCGCCGCCTTTGAGGGCCCAGAACAGGTCGGGGTTCGTGCATGCGTTGGCGACGCGTATTTTGCCATCGGCCGTAACCACTTCGGCCTCGAGCAAACCAGCCGCTGCAAGGCCATAATGCTTGGAGAAACTTCCGAAGCCGCCACTTTGAATGAGGCCCGCCACGCCGACGGTCGTGCAGCCACCGCCTTGAACATAACCACCGCCCTTGGTGGTGACGGCGTCGTAGGCGTGCATCCAAAATACTCCGGCACCTAGGGTCACGGCCGGCTGGGGCGCGTGAGTTGGTTCGCAGCCCTGGGGCACAAATGCTGGGCGCATGGTGATGTCGTCCATGTGGCGAGTCCAAATCAGCAGCGAATCGGGGGCGTTCGAGGTGCCCTGATAACTGTGGCCGCCGCCTTTTACGACGAGGCGCAAATTGTTTTCGTGAGCAAAATTTACCGCGGCGGCAATATCATTGGCGTCTCGTGCGGCAACCGCATAAACGCTGGGCTTGGTGACCCACGCGTCCGCCCAGCCTAGAGTTTGGGTGAGACCCGGCTGGTCGCCGACGTAGTACGGATTCTTGAGGTTGTTGAGGATTTCCTGACAGGATGGGCTGTCAGAGGCGGACTGGCAGGCAGACAAGGGAAATTGTACCGGTATGAGTTGTCCGCCAACCTGTTGCTTGAGCTTCTCCCAACTGGCCGGGCTGGGCCACGAAGGATCGGAAGAGCGTACGCGGCGGAGGGAGGGTTTTGATGGAAGAGCGTTCTGCAGCAATGTGGATAGGTTTGGCCACAGGCGGGGCAGCAGCGGGATTGCTGCCAAGTGTTTGAGCAAAGTTCTTCTGTTCATCGACAGCACGCTTCTTAGGATGGAAATTATAGGCTTTGCGCCCGGATAGTGCGTGGTGAAAGGTAATAAGCCGATTTCAGATTCAGTGTGGTCAGGGAAAGAAAGCCATTAAAGAGTGGCCCACACTGGCTCGAGGGGTCTCGGCGTTTAGGATTTGAAAGGGTACGGCTTCCAGCCGTGCCATCACTATATCTTAACTACTTACGGCACGGCTGGAAGCCGAGCCCCTTCAAAACTCCAGAGGTCCGAGGATTTTTCCGCAGCCTGTGAAGCGGTGCTCCGCGGCCGATTCAGCGGCGGAGCTTACTTGATTTTGTCTTCGCCTTCGGCGCCTGGAGCAGGGTGTTCGACTCCTTGTTGGGCTTCAGCTTCTTCCATGGCTTTCTTGGTTTCGGCGGCGCGCTTGGCGCGGGCTTCGCCGCGTTTCTGGCGCTTTTCGTCGAGCAGTTTCTCGCTGCCGAGGAGTTCGACGAAGGCGTTGTCGGCGCCGTCGCCCTTTCGCCATCCGGTGCGGACGATACGGAGGTAGCCGCCGTTGCGATCGCCGAAGCGCGGTCCGATGGTGTCAAACAGCTTGTCGACGGCGGCGCTGGTCATTAGATACGCGAGGGCTTGGCGGCGCGCGGCGAGATCTCCTCGCTTGCCTAGCGTGATCATTTTCTCGACTTGTGGGCGCATGGCTTTGGCTTTGGGTACGGTGGTCTCGATTCGCTCTTCGAGGATGAGCGAAGTGACCAGGTTGCGCAGCAAGGAGCGGCGGTGCGCGGTGTTACGTCCCAGTTTCCATCCTGCTACTTTGTGACGCATGGCTGAATCCTTTGTTCCGGCGGGGAGGAAAAGCAGATTCCTCGCTGCGCTCGGAATGACAAAATTTAGATGAAGAGACGGGTCGAAGACCCGTCCCCACACAAGCTAATCCACGAATGCTTCTTACAGATCGTTATCGTTGCCGTAGGCGGACGCGGGTAGAATCTGGTTCGACGTCGGTCCTGGAACAGCGTTGCCTTGCTCGTCGATTTTCATTCCCAGACTCAATCCCATGGTGCCCAGAATTTCCTTGATTTCGTTCAGCGACTTGCGGCCGAAGTTCTTGGTCTTGAGCATTTCGGCTTCGGTCTTCTGCACCAGTTCGCCGATCGATTGAATGTTCGCGTTCTTCAGGCAGTTGTAGCTGCGCACGGAAAGCTCAAGCTCTTCGACTGAACGATTCAGGTTCTCGTTTTTGATCTCAGGCTTGCGTTCTTCGGACGACGTCGAAGTCTCAATGTCTTCTTCGAAGTTGATAAAGATGTTCATGTGGTCCTTCAGCAGCTTCGCCGCCAAGCCGATGGAATCAGCCGGGGTGATGGAGCCGTTGGTCCAGACTTCGAGGGTGAGCTTGTCGTAGTCGGTAATCTGCCCGAGACGCGCGGCTTCTACCGTGTAGTTGCACTTGCGCACCGGAGAGTGAACGGAATCGATGGGAATGAAACCGATGCCGAGATCTTCGTCGAAATTCTTGTCGGCGGACGTATAGCCGCGGCCACGCTTGAGGCGCATTTCCATGTCGAGCTTGCCGCCTTCGCTGACGGTGGCGACGTAGACGTCTTTATCAAGAACCTCGACATCCGCATCCGCTTCGATCATGCCCGAGGTGACTACTCCTGGCTGATCGGCGCGCAGGTAGATGGCTTTGGGCGCGTCGCCGCTGAGCTTGAAGGGAATCTGCTTCAGGTTCAGGATGATGTCGGTGGCGTCTTCGACTACGCCGGGGATCGACTGGAATTCGTGCAGCACGCCTTCGATTTTTACCGCGGTGACCGCGGCTCCTTCGATCGAAGACAGCAGCACGCGGCGGAGGGCGTTGCCAATCGTGGTGCCGAAGCCGCGTTCAAACGGCTGGGCCCAGAAGATGCCATATTTATCGGTGAGGGTCGAGGTATCGACCGCTAGACGTTTCGGTTTTTGAAAACCTTTCCACAGCATTTTTTTATTCTCCTTCGGCCGTTTGGCTCAGTCCTGACTCCCTGAACTGGTCCTTGCTGGTTCAGGTCAAACGTCGGAACAGGCTGATCTGGCTCGAAATGTGGACCCAAAAAAATCTGATGCTACACGCGAAATCCTTCGCTTCGCTCAGGATGACGCCGGCTGGGCTCAGAGACGCCCAGCTAAGCAGCGTCACTTGCTATAGAGTTCGACTATCAACTGCTCATTCACCGGCAGGTGGATGTCTTCGCGCTTGGGCAACGATAAAACCTTGCCTTTGTAGTGATCGCGATCGATCTCCAACCACGTGGGCGCGTTCTGGTGGCTCGCGAATTCTTTGGCCGGCTCCAGAATCGCTAACTTCAGGCTGCCTTCGCGGATGGCGATTTCCTCGCCAACACTCACCTGATAAGAGGGAATGTTGACCTTGCGTCCATCCACTTGAACGTGGCCATGACGCACCAGTTGGCGCGCCTGGCGGCGAGATACGCCGAAGCCGAGGCGGTAGACGACGTTGTCGAGGCGACGTTCCAATTGCTGCAGGAGCATTTCGCCAGTAACTCCCTTGGTGCGGGCGGCCTTCTCGAAATAATTGCGGAACTGGCCTTCCTGGGCGAAGTAAATACGCTTGGTTTTTTGCTTTTCGCGCAGTTGCAGGCCATAGCCCACGATTTTTGACTTGCGGTCCTTGCCGTGCTGACCAGGAGCAAAATTGCGCTTCTCGATGGGACACTTATCGCTGAAGCATTTGGTGCCTTTGAGGAACAGCTTCATGCCCTCGCGGCGGCAGAGACGACAGACGGGATCGGTATAACGTGCCAAGTTGCTTCTCCTTTAGATGACCGGTTTACAGGTTTGGCTTCACCCTTCGTCCCGGACGAAAATAAGCAGTTAGCTTTCTTGGCCGTTAGCCTTTAGCTAAAAGCCAAGAGCTAACAGCCGACTCCTACACTCTTCGGCGTTTTGGCGGACGGCAGCCGTTGTGCGGGATCGGGGTGGCGTCTTTGATGTTGCGCACCTCTATACCCGATGCAGCCAGCGCGCGGATGGCGGATTCGCGCCCCGAGCCTGGGCCGCTGACTCGCACTTCGACGCTGCGTACGCCGTGATCGCGCGCCATTACTGCGGCATTTGACGCGGCCTGCTGGGCGGCAAAAGGCGTTCCCTTGCGGGATCCGCGGAATCCCAGTGAGCCGGAACTCTTCCACGAGAGCACATTTCCGGCCTGATCGGCAATGGTGACGATCGTGTTGTTGAACGAAGCCTGGATGTGCGCAATGCCGTGGGAGACGTACTTGCGTTCCTTCTTCTTGAACGTCTTTTTCTTGCCCTTTTTCTCTGGGGCCGCGGGGGCGCCGGCTGCTACTGGTTTTGCCATAGATAGCTTCTAGCTCCTAGCTTCTAGCTTTTAGCCCCGAGCTAGGAGCTAAAGGCTAGAAGCGGATTGTTACGTCTTGGTCGCTGTCTTCTTCTTCGCTGCTACCGTGCCTTTGCGCGGACCTTTACGGGTGCGGGCGTTGGTGTGGGTGCGCTGTCCACGGACCGGCAGATTGCGGCGATGGCGGTATCCGCGATAGGAGCCAATTTCGATGAGTCGCTTGATGTTCATCGAAACTTCCTTGCGGAGATCGCCTTCCACCAGGCCTTCGGACTCGATGACCTGCCGGATGCGATTTACCTCGTCCTCGCCCAGGTCTTGGACCTTTTTCATCGGTTCGACCTTGGCCTGATCGAGAATGCGGGCGGCGCGCGGATTGCCGATTCCGTAGATATAAGTCAGCGCGATGTTAATGTGCTTGGTGCGCGGGAGGTCGACGCCTGCAATGCGTGCCATATTTTTCTTTTATCCCTTATCCTTTATCCTTGACGTTGCTTATGTTTGGCGGTTTCGCAGATCACTCGCACCACGCCCTTGCGGTGAATGACCTTGCACTTATCGCAAATCTTCTTTACTGATGCTCGCACTTTCATGAACCCAGCTTTCAGCCGTCAGCCTTCAGCCGTCAGCAAAAGCCGCGACAGAAGGAAACGACACTCATTTATAGCGATAGACGATCCGTCCGCGATTCAGGTCGTAGGGCGAAAGCTCGACTGCGACCTTATCGCCTGGCAGAATACGAATGAAATTCTTGCGCATCTTGCCCGAGACGTGCGCCAGCACCTGGTGCTTATTTTCCAGTTCGACCTTGAACATGGCATTGGGCAGCGGCTCAAGCACCGTTGCCATCACTTCAATCGCGTCTTCTTTGCTCATGCACCCCTTAAACAAGCCTTTAGCTATTAGCTCTTGGCTTTTAGCTAAAAGCCAAAAGCTAACGGCTAAGAGCTTTTATTGCGTCAAAATTACCGGCCCTTCTTTTGTCACCGCTACACAGTGCTCGAAGTGGGCGCTGCAGCTTCCGTCGGCGGTTACTGCGGTCCACTTGTCGTCTAACACGCGGGCGCCGGGCTTGCCAAAATTAACCATCGGTTCAATCGCAAG
>Ga0074044_10004267_pt1 | contig 11911 bp, 13 predicted proteins | sample BogForMeECP23OM1_FD_94443 | JGI IMG/M metagenome (GOLD analysis project Ga0074044, IMG submission 94443) | Bog forest soil microbial communities from Calvert Island, British Columbia, Canada - Bog Forest MetaG ECP23OM1 | ecosystem: Environmental > Terrestrial > Soil > Wetlands ...
CCACGCCGCCGACCCGCCATCGCTTTCATCTCCGCTTCCGAATCAACCGGAAAGCCTACAAGCGAGGTCACGGAAAATGAATCCTACGCATAGGATTGGTTTCATGGAATCGATGAACTAGTCTGCGTCAGGTCATGGTTGAAGGCGGAGCCTCGATGTTCACCGAGCTGAAGCGCGAAGCCTACGAAGCCAACGTCGCTTTGCCGCGGCATGGCCTCATCAACCTCACCTTCGGCAACGCCAGCGCGATCGACCGCTCAAGGGGCGTGTTCGCGATCAAGCCGAGCGGCGTCGATTACGCGTCGCTCAGGCCCGACGACATGGTCGTCGTCGACCTGGACGGACGCAGGGTCGAAGGGCGGCTCAATCCGTCGTCCGACACGCCGACCCACCGAAGGTTGTTCCTCGCCTTCGCCGGCGTCGGCGGGGTGGTCCACACGCACTCGTCGCACGCGACCGCTTTCGCGCAGGCCGGCCGTCCGATCCCGATCTTCGGCACGACGCACGCAGACTATTTCAACGGCGAAGTGCCGGTCACCCGCGAGATGACGCCGGAGGAAATCGCGACGGCCTATGAATGGGAGACGGGCAACGTGATCGTCGAGCGGATGGCGGTCCTCGATCCCGCCGACTTTCCCGGCGTCCTCGTCAATCGCCATGCCCCCTTCACCTGGGGTCCGAGCGTCGGCAAGGCGGTGGAGACGGCCGTCGCGGTCGAATGCATCGCCCACGTGGCGCTGATGTCGATGCAGCTCGCGCCGGACCTCGAACCGATCCAGGCGGAGCTGCTTGCCAAGCACTTCAAACGCAAGCACGGCCCTGGAGCGTATTACGGGCAGGCTTGAGCTCGAGTCCGCAAAGAGGAGGCGCTGTGCGCCGCCCCTCGCGTTGCCTCAGCTTCTGAAAGTCACCTCAGCGAGATCTGCATGCCGCTGAGATCGAGCGAGAACATGAAGCCGATCTGGCGGCCGCGGAGGCGCAGCACCACCCCGCGGGCGTTCGTCAGCCGCGCCGCCGTCCGGCCGCCGGCGACGGCGAGCCCGGCCCCGATCGCCGAGTAGATGCCCTGGATGTCGGCCGGAGTGTGAAGGTGGGAGGCGGTTCCCACGAGCTCTGCGCCCGAGGCGCCGATTGTCGCGCCGGCGCTGCCCCCGCCGATCGAAAGCGGATACTGCTGGCCCTCGAAAGACAACACCCCGCTCCCGCCGGATGCGCCAAAGATGAATCCGGCGCTGACGATCCTGATCGCAATGGAGCCGGTCGCCGCTTGCGCCGACGGAAGAAGGCTCCTGTCGCCAGAGCGGACCCGGCAACGATCAGGCCGCGGCGTGTGATGTCTTTCATTTGAGAATCCCCCCGCAGATCGGACCCGTTCCGGCGTCTGGTTCTCGAGGCGTGCTTGAGAACGTCTTTTGCATAGACCCGCCCGCATCCGGTTGACAAGTCGGCGGCTATGTGGAGTTGCAACGAGGGTAAATTGTCGGGGTCTTTCCTTCCCGTTTTGCTATGTTCATGGTATGTTCTCAGCTTTACGAAATGCCGCGAGCGCGGCGGAGAGCGAACAGGCGTGGAGCTGGACAGGACATCACTCCTGAAGAAGCGGCGGGGGCCTCCGCCATCGGCAAGGCGGAGCGGCGGGACCGCATCCTCGCTCCCGCGAGGGCTGGAGCAATGAGGCGATCGCGCGCGAGGAAGGGGATCGCCGACGGCCGTCACCGAGATCCTGAGCCGGCGGGAGGTCGACAAGGGCGCCGCGCACGTGCTTGTGCAAATGGCCAAATTTCGCCCGGGTTCGTCACAAGCCCTGGCGCCGGGGCCATTCGCCCCGGTCACTTGGAGTCCGCGGGCGTCGTCGGGGACAGCGCAACCGTCGCTTGTTCGTCGCTTTCGGCGCCTTCGATCATTCGCCGATGCTTGGCCAATTCGGCCCCGGCAAAGTCCATGAACGCGCGCACACGGGCCGATCGCCGCAGGTCGGAATGGGTCAGGATCCACAGCCCGATGTCGACGTCGCTCGGCGGCTGTCCGATCCGAACCAGCGCTTTGGGCGGATCGCCGAGAAAACAGGGCAGGAGCGCCGCCCCGAAGCCCTGCGTCGCCAGTTCGAGCATGCAGTGAATCGAGTTCACCCTGGCCGCGAGTCGCTCCGGCCGGATTTGCGTCTCGATCCATCGCCGAGCCGCCGCCGGGCCAAGGCTTTCGCAAAAGCCGATGAACGGCGCGCAGTCGACCCCCCTCGATCCAAATGCGGAGACGAGGTCGCGACGACAGTATATCCCCCATCGGACAGCGCAAATTCGCCGCCCGACAAGAGTTTCAGGCGGGTCGTTGGTCACGCGGATTGCGACGTCGGCGTCGCGTCGCGACAGGTTGAGGGCATTGTTGCACAGGACCAGCTCGATGACCACGCCGGGGTTCTGGGTCTGAAATTGCGCCATGATGGCGGGCAGGAAATGCTGCCCGATCGCTTCGCCCGCGGTGACGCGCAACTGGCCCGCTGGCTTGGCGTCGCGGCCGGCGACCCGCCTTTCAAAATCGACGATGGAGTCGGCCATCGTCGTCGCCAGCGCGACCATCTCGTCGCCCGTCGCCGTCGTCCGGTAGCCTGAGCGGCAGCGCTCGAAAAGGCGGGCGCCGATCGACTTCTCGAGCCCCGCCAGCCGGCGGAAGACCGTCGAATGATTGAGTCCGAGGAGTTCCGCCGCGCCCGCGAGCGAACGCGAATCCGCGATCGCCTTGACCAGCCGAAATTCGTCCCAGCTCAGCTCTGCGCTCATGGCCGCCGCGGTCCGATGCAATCCGCCGCTCGCACCCTGCTCCCGCTCGCGACTCATCGGCAAGCCTCTCTTTCATGAACTGGTTTCCCTGGCCGACGGCGCCCTCACCGTCCTCTCGGCGCCGCCGCCCGCCGAAGCCTGTCGTTGATCGCTGCGCCTAATCCGCGATGGGGGATCGAGGCCGCCGCTATGGTTTGCGCTCCGGACGCATCCAACACCCGCAGATGCGCGAATAGATTCGACGCCGCCTCTACGAGATCGCCCGACGGCGAAAGGTCTAGCCGCGCGAGCGCCGCTCCGCCCTCGAGCGCGCCGGCAAAATCGAGCGCGGCTTCGTCGGGCCGAGCTTCAGCAGCCTCGAGCCGAACGCGGGCGCGCGGCGCGTAATGCGAGTCGAGCTGTCCCGGCGCGTTCGGCGCCTTTCCCGGCGCCGCGCACGAACCGAGAGGACGCCCCAGCGCCGCCTCGATCGCTTCGCGTGGGATTGCGCCAGGGCGAAGCAACCTTGGCGCGTCCAGGCAAGCGACAATCGTCGATTCGAGTCCGTGGCGGGACGGACCGCCGTCGAGGATCCAGTCGATCCTGCCCTCGAGGTCGGCGAGGACATGGGCGGCGGTCGTCGGGCTGACCCGGCCCGAACGATTGGCCGAGGGGGCGGCGAGCGGAACTCCGGCCGCTTTGATCAGCCGGCGCGCGACGGGATGGGCGGGAGCGCGGAGCGCCAGCGTGTCGAGGCCCGCGCGCGCGAGCAGGCTCACCCGGCACGACGCGACGACAGGCAGGACCAGGGTCAGGGGGCCCGGCCAGAACTCCTGCGCCAGCCGTTCGGCGTCCGGGCCGAATACGGCATGGTCCCTCGCCGCCTCGATCCCGAGGACATGCGCGATGAGCGGATTGAACGCCGGCCGTCCTTTAGCCACGAAGATCCCGGCGACGGCCGCATCGGACGTTGCGTCGGCGGCCAGCCCGTATACGGTTTCGGTCGGCATCGCGACGAGGCCGCCGCTGCGCAAACACACGGCCGCGGCTGTGATCGTCTCCGGGGTTGCGGGGGCCAAACGCGTCGTGCGGCGACTCGTCGCCATGAGCGCTTCCTGTCGAGCGTTGCGCTGAAACTCTTCTTTACATAAACTGGTTCGGGTTTGCCGGACCAACAGAAAAGCGCCCGCGCGTCGCCAGCAGCCTTGCGCGCCACGCAAAGCCCAGGAGCCGCCATGACCTACCGCTCGCCGGTCGCCGACATTCTGTTTTCTCTCCAGGCGGTGGCCGGCCTGCCCGAAATGATCGGCTCGAACCTGCACGGAGATTTCGACTGGGAGACGATTTCGTCTGTCGTCGAGAAAGCGGGACGTTTCGCGACCGAGGAAATCGCGCCTCTCAATCGGTCGGGCGACGTCGCAGGGGCGCGTTACGAAAATGGGGTCGTGACGATGCCGGCCGGCTTTGGCGACGTCTATCGCCGCTGGGCCGAGGCAGGCTGGGGAGGCGTCTCGGCGCCGGCGGAATTCGGCGGAATGGGGCTGCCGCATCTCGTCAACGTCGCCTGCACCGAGATTTGGAACGGCGCTTCGATGGCGTTCGCGCTCTGCCCGTTGCTGACCGAGGGGGCCATTGGCGCGCTGAAGGCGCATGGGTCGCGCGACCTGCTCGACACTTATCTCGCGGCGATGATCTCGGGACGCTGGACCGGGACGATGAATTTGACCGAGCCGCAGGCCGGATCCGATCTCAACGCCGTGAGGACGCGGGCCGAGAGAGCCGGGGACGGAGCCTACCGCCTGTTCGGCCAGAAGATCTTCATCACCTACGGCGAGCACGACATGGCCGAAAACATCGTCCATCTCGTGCTGGCGCGCCTGTCCGGCGCTCCAGCCGGCACGCGCGGCCTGTCGCTGTTCGTCGCGCCGAAATTTCTCGTCAGTCCGGACGGGTCGCTCGGGCCACGCAACGACCTGCGCTGCGCCTGCATCGAGCACAAGCTAGGCATCCACGCCTCGCCCACCTGCGTCATGATCTACGGAGAAAGCGAGGGCGCCAGGGCCTGGCTGGTCGGCGAAGAGAATCGAGGCCTCGCCGCCATGTTCGTGATGATGAATGCGGCGCGCCTCGCTGTCGGAACGCAAGGGGTGGCGATCGGCGAGCGCGCCTATCAGCAGGCGCTCGCCTTCGCGCGCGACCGGCGCCAGGGCCGCGGACCGCGCGGCGGCGACAGTATGGCGCCGATCATCGAACACGCCGACGTTCAGCGCATGCTGATGACGATGAAGGCGTATGTTCATGCGGCGCGCGGAATCTGCCACCTGACCGCCGCCTCGCTCGACCTCGCAACTCACGGCCGCACGCGGGAGGGGCGGGCGGCCGGCGCCGATCGCGCCGCGCTGCTGACGCCGATCGCCAAGGCCTTCTCGACCGATGTCGGCGACGAAGCGGCCTCGCTCGGCGTGCAGATCCACGGCGGCACGGGCTTCATCGAAGAAACCGGCGCGGCGCAACATATGCGGGACTCTCGCATCGCCGCGATCTACGAAGGCGCCAACGGCATACACGGGATCGACCTGGTGCAGCGCAAACTGTCGCTTGCCGGCGGCGAAACGGTCAGGGACGAAATCGCTGGAATTCGCGCAATCGCCCAGGCGGTCGAAGAGTGCGGCGCCAAAGCGTTCGGCGCGACGGCTGCACGCCTCATGGAGGCGGCGGATGCCCTCGATCAGGCGACGCAGGACATGCACCGATGGCTTGCGAGCGACCAGGAATCGGCCTTCGCGGGCGCATCGCAATATCTGCGCCTGTTCGGACTGACGCTCGGGGGCGCCTGCCTAGCGAAAGCCGGCCTCGCCGCCGAGGCGCTTGCCGCCGACGGGAATCGGAGCGAACTCGGGCGCGTCGGCCTTGCTTGCTTCTTCGCCGAGAAACTGCTTCCCGTCGCGCCGGGCATCGCGCGCGCCATCGCCTCGGGCGCCGAGCCGCTTCAGACCTATGAGACCGTACTGGCGGACAGCGCATGACCGGCGATATCGAGATCACGCGTGAAGGGGCGGTCCTTTCCGCGGCCTTCGCTAGGCCGGAGAAGGTGAACGCGATCACCAGCGCGGTGTATGAAGCGCTGATCGACGTCCTCGAGGGGTCGCCTTCATGTCCGCCTCCAAGGGCTAGGCCGGCCCGGCCTCTGCCGGTCAGCCGCCATACCGGCCCGCGAGCTCCGAGGCAAGCCGCGCCGTTTCTGTGAGATAGCGGGCAATGACCTCGCCCGCCGCCGGCGTGCATGTGCGATAGGTCAGGCGGTAGCTTTCAAATCCTCGATTGTACGCGCCCGCAAGCAAATCGCGCTGCGACTCGCCGACGCCGTCCGCATCGAGAAGCGACTTCATTTTCGAGCGGAACTCGGCTCCGTCGTCCGCGCCGCACAGATCGCGCAGGTAGGCGAGCGCGCCCATCATCTCGGCCAGTCTCAAGAGCTGCGGCAGGTACGGGGGCGGCGGCTCCGTCGGCGTCGTCGGCGCGCCCGTAGGCGGCGCGGGCTTGGGCGCCGACTTGGGCTCGGGCTTTGGCGCGGGCGCTTCAGCCGCGCGAGCGTCGGCGACCAGAAGCGCCGCGACGCTCGCCAGGACGATCGCGATCCTTCTCACCGCCGCTCCCTTTCGATCCGGCGGGCGCTTTCCAAAATCTCGCCGAGTTCCGGCGTCGTTAGGAGGGTCGCGCAAGCTTCCGGTTCGATCCAGGCGACGGCGTCGATCTCCTTGCTGACGCGCGCCTCGCCCCTCTTCCAGCGGCCGACGAACGAGGCGATGACGAAATGGGCGCGAACCCGCCCGCCCTCGCGCAGGATGGGCTCGACGTGCCGGTTGAAGCCGATGATCTCGGTCTCGACGCCGACCTCTTCCAGGAGTTCGCGTTTGGCCGCCTCGATCAAGGTCTCGCCGACTTCGACGACCCCGCCCGGCAGCGAAAAACGTCCCGCCCTGGGCGGCCGCGCGCGACGCCCGACGAGGACTCGGCCTTCCCGAAACACCGCGACGGAGACCGCAAGAATCGGCCGGACGGGATAGAGACGATCGTCTGCCGGAGGCTCAGCCATGCCGGCCGCCGATCGGCGGCGTCGGTCGCGCCGGCGCGAGGGACTGTGCGGACCTCATCAGGATTTCAAATCGCTCATGTTCGGTTCTCCTCCCAATAGAGCCTCAACGGCGGCGCCCGCAACGCCCCTTGTCATCGGCTCGCCGAGCCGACTAGGTTTCGGCGACTGGAACGTTCAGCGAAAGGCGGATGTCAATGGCGGTGCTCGTGCTCGGCCTCGTGATTTTTCTCGGGCTTCACTCGACGCGCATTTTCGCCGAACGCGGCCGCGCCAAGGCGATCGCTAGGCTCGGCGAGGGTCCGTGGAAGGGCGTCTATTCCGTCCTGTCGCTGATCGGTTTCGCGCTCATCATCTGGGGCTTCGGGCAGGCGCGCTGGAACGCCGCCGAGCTCTGGACGCCCCCGATCTGGACGCGTCATACGACCATCCTGCTCATGCTGTTCAGCCTGATCCTGATCGGCGCTTACATTTTCAAGAAGAGTCACATCGCCGTCGCCGTGCACCACCCGATGGTCTGGGGCGTCGCGATCTGGGCCGCGGGGCACCTCATCGCCAACGGCTCGGCGGCGGACGTCCTGCTGTTCGGCGCGTTCCTCGTCTGGGCGGCTGCGGATCTAGTCAGCTCCTACTCCCGCGACCTGCTGAACGCCGTCGTCTACCCCGCGCCCAACTGGGGCGCGACGATTGGCGCGGTCGGGCTTGGCGTCGTCTTGTGGATCGCGCTGCTCGCCGGCCTGCACCACTGGCTGTTCGGCGTCTCGCCGATGGCCGGCATGCCCGGGTAGGTCTTCTCGCCGTCCGTCATCGAAAAGCGGGCGCCGCGGCGGAAGGCGTTGAATCGCAAACGAGGCCGCCGCATACTGACATGTCAGACGAGTCCCGCCGGAGTCGGCGGCGTTCGGCGTTACGGAGGAAGCAATGGCCGAGAAGCATAGGGCCAAGTCAGACGACGGCTCGAAAGCCGAACCCAAGCGGCCCTTGCGATCGCGCCTCTGGTTCGACAATCCCGACAATCAGGGCATGACGGCTCTCTATATCGAGCGCTATCTCAATTTCGGGCTGACCCCGGCCGAGCTGCGGTCGGGCAAGCCGATCATCGGCATCGCCCAGACCGGCTCCGATCTCTCGCCCTGCAACCGCCATCACCTCGATCTGGCCAAGCGGGTGCGCGACGGGATCATTGCTGCGGGCGGCGTTCCGTTCGAATTCCCGGTCCATCCGATTCAGGAGACCGGCAAACGGCCGACCGCGGCGCTCGACCGCAATCTCGCCTATCTCGGCCTCGTCGAAATCCTGATGGGCTATTTCATCGACGGCGTCGTGCTGACGACCGGCTGCGACAAGACGACCCCCGCCTGCATCATGGCCGCGGCGACGGTCAACATCCCCGCGATCGTGCTGTCGGGAGGCCCGATGAACAACGGCTGGCATCACGGCGAGCGCACGGGCTCGGGGACGATCGTCTGGCGGGCCCGCTCCGACCTCGCCGAGGGCAAGATCGACTACGAGCAATTCATGGAGATCGTCACCTCCTCCGCGCCCTCAATCGGACATTGCAACACCATGGGCACGGCCTCGACGATGAATGCGCTCGCCGAGGCGCTCGGGATGAGCCTGCCGGGATGCGCCACGATCCCGGCGCCGCACCGCGAGCGCGGCCAGATCGCCTACGACACCGGCCGGCGCATCGTCGATATGGTCTGGGAAGACCTGAAGCCGTCCGACATCCTGACACGCGAGGCTTTCGAGAACGCGATCGTGGTCAACAGCGCCATCGGCGGCTCGACCAACGCGCCGATCCACATCAACGCCATCGCCCGCCATATCGGCGTCAAGCTCGACATCGCCGACTGGGAGCGGGTCGGACATCGCGTGCCGCTCATCGTCAACATGCAGCCGGCCGGCAAATATCTCGGCGAGGAGTTCCACCGAGCCGGCGGCGTGCCTGCGGTTGTGCACGAGCTGATGAAGCGCAGCCTCATCCACAAGAAGGCGCTGACCGTCAACGGCGAGACCATCGGCGAGAACTGCGCCAAGACGAAGTCGGACGATCCGGACGTCATCTTCCCGATCGACAAACCTTTGAAGGAGAATGCAGGCTTCATCGTTCTGTCCGGCAATCTGTTCGACGACGCGATCATGAAGACGAGCGTGATCGACGAAGAGTTCCGCGCGCGCTTCCTCTCGAATCCCGACGATCCGGACGCATTCGAGGGGCGCGCGATCGTGTTCGATGGGCCGGAGGACTATCACCATCGCATCGACGATCCGAAGCTCGAGATCGACGAGCGAAGCATTCTGTTCATCCGCGGGACGGGACCGATCGGCTATCCGGGCGGCGCAGAGGTCGTCAACATGCAGCCGCCGGCGGCGCTCATTAAGAAGGGCATCCACGCGCTGCCCTGCGTCGGCGACGGGCGGCAGTCCGGAACCTCCGGATCGCCGTCGATCCTCAACGCCTCACCCGAAGCGGCGGCAGGCGGCGGGCTTGCGCTCCTGAAAACCGGCGATCGGGTGCGGATCGACCTGAAGAAACGCCAAGCCAACATCCTCATCTCCGACGCGGAGCTCAATGAGCGCCGCGCGGCGCTCGCCAAGCACGGCGGCTACCACTATCCGAAGAGCCAGACGCCCTGGCAGCAGATCCAGCGCGAGATGGTCGCGCAGTTCGACGAGGGCATGGTGCTCAAGCCCGCCGTCGCCTATCAGCGCCTCGCCCAGACGGCAGGGCCGCCGAGGGACAATCATTGAACAAAGAGCGCATTCGATTATACGTCTCTTCAGGTTTGCATTTGCGGAGCGCCATATGGCCCCGAACATTCGTCGTCCCGAGGTCGGGCAAGTCGCAAAGTTGCGCAAGAGCAAGATTAAGGCGATCGCACACGCGCTGCGCAGCCACTTAAAACGCGAGCGCGACAAGCGACCGCTGGCGGAGCGCTTGGAAGAGCTTGCGCGGCAACTGAAGGCCGAGGCCGGCCCGAACGCGCGAGAGGTTAACAAGGAAGAAATCGACGAGTTGCGGGTACGGTGATGTTCGTCGAAAGATCGACGACCGTCGCCGACCTTATGAACGAAAATGGCGCCCGCCCCGAATGCGATCAAACATGAATTCGCAGCGTGTACCCCAACCCATCGGCCCCCGCGTCGAGGCGCACCATGCCAGGCGGCCGGAGCGGCTGACACTGAAGGGCCGATGGATCACCCTCGCGCCGCTCGACGCGGAGAAGCACGCCGCGGCGCTCTACCAAGGCTCGAACGGCGACGCGGAGCGGGAGCGCGTCTGGAGCTATCTGTTCAACGGGCCATTCGCGACCCCTGCCGATTTCGCCGCCGACATCGAGCTCAAGGCGCGCTCGGTCGATCCGCATTTCTTCGCCGTCGTCGACAACGCCTCCGGCCGAGCCCTCGGCTTTCAAGCGCTGATGCGGATCGATCCGTCCAATCGCGTGATCGAGGTCGGTAACATCACGTACACGCCGGCGATGCAGCGGACGGCGGGCGCGACCGAGGCGCAGTATCTCTTTGCGCAGTACGTGTTCGACGTCCTCGGCAATCGGCGCTACGAATGGAAGTGCAACAACCTCAATGCGCCGTCGAAGCGTGCGGCCGAGCGCTTCGGCTTCACATTCGAGGGGATCTTCCGCCAGCACATGATCGTCAAGGGCCGCAACCGCGACACCGCCTGGTTCTCCATGCTCGACAGCGAATGGCCGGCCCGCAAGGCCGCCTACGAGCGCTGGCTCTCGCCCGACAATTTCGACGTCGGCGGGCGCCAGAAAGAGAGCCTCTCCAATCTCATGCCGAGGGCCAAGTCATGACGCCGACCGTTGCCGAAAAGCGCCGCCGCTTCGCCGAACTGCATCGTGGGCCAGGATGCTTCGTGATGCCGAACCCGTTTGACCTTGGCTCGGCGAAATACCTCGCCTCGCTTGGCTTTCCCGCGCTCGCGAGCACAAGCCGCGGCATGGCCTTTGCGGCGGGGCTCGCAGACTACGCGGTCCCGCGGTCTTACGCGCTCAAACACATCGGCGACCTTGCGGGGGCGGTCGATTGCCCGCTCAATGCGGACTTCGAGGCCGGCTTCGCCCACGACGCCGACGGCGTTCACGAAAGCGCCCGCCTCTGCATCGCAGCGGGCGTCGCCGGCTTCTCGATCGAAGATTACACCGGCGAGCGCAGCGCGCCCCTCTATGGTCTCAATGAGGCGGTGGAGCGGCTGCGCGCGGCGCGGGCGGCGATCGACGCGACCGGCGAGACGGTCCTTTTGACCGCGCGCAGCGAGGCCATTCTGCGTCAGGCGGGCGGACTTCCAGAGGCGCTGCGGCGGCTCGCGGCCTACGCCGAGGCCGGGGCGGACGTTCTTTATTCGCCGGGACTGAGAACGCCCGAGGAGGTCGCGGAGGTTGTGCGCGTCGCGGGCAAACTGCCGGTCAACGTGCTCGTCGGCTGGCCGGGCCTCACTCGCCGGCAGCTCGAGGACCTCGGCGTCAGGCGGATCAGCGTCGGTGCCGCGCTCGCCCTGGTCGCCTGGGGCGCGGTCATCCGTGCTGCGCGCGACATCGCCGAGAACGGCCGCTTCGACGCCTTCGCCGACCTCCCCGCGTCGAGCGAGATCGAGACGGCGTTCGCGTCAAGGCGCTAGAGCGAGTTGCTTTTTGCTCGAATCGGCGAGGAGCGGCCTTCGCATCTCTCGACGTGCCTTGTGGCGCAAGAGCCCGCGCCGCCTCCAGCACGGGCGGAAAATGGCGTTTCAGCCCTTCCTCACCCGTAGCGCCGCCGAGGCCTCGCCGTCGTGGCGTCCATCCCAAGCGGAAGCGGCGCCAACCCCAGGCGCCTTCCTTTAGCCGCGTCTACCGCGCGAGCGGTTTAGTCGTGTGCCGGGCATGTTCGGTAGCTTGGAGGTGAAAGTCCTCTACCCAACCTGATGGAGGTGAAGGGTTAGAGCGGTATCCGAGCGAAGTGAATCGCTGAGGGATTCCCGAATCACTTGAGTTCTGATTCATGATCTTCGCCGCGCGAAGGAGGCGGCGGGGATGGCGCTTTCCGACGATCTTCGCCA
>Ga0074044_10004268_pt1 | contig 11911 bp, 9 predicted proteins | sample BogForMeECP23OM1_FD_94443 | JGI IMG/M metagenome (GOLD analysis project Ga0074044, IMG submission 94443) | Bog forest soil microbial communities from Calvert Island, British Columbia, Canada - Bog Forest MetaG ECP23OM1 | ecosystem: Environmental > Terrestrial > Soil > Wetlands ...
ATCACTGAGAGACCAACCTCTTGCCGTCGGCGCGAACATGCTACCGCGAAACTCCGGCCCAAAATCGACCCCGTTTCATTCACCGAGGTCGGCCAAAGGCCGGTCCCCAACTCGCAATGACGGCTTCGTCGCTGCGCTCGCAATGACGGTGAGGTCCAAAATGCCGGTTCGTCGATTGCTGCGCCTCCTGTTCGCGCTCTGCCTCGCGGCTTCCGGCGCGCCGGCCGAAACCCTGCCGCTGCCGGCGGGCCTCACGGATTTCAGCTCGCACGACGGCGAGACGTTTCTGCTCGAGAGCAAGGCGCGCGAAGCCTATTTTCCGATCTCGATCCACTTCGTCACGCAGAAGACCCAGGCCTATTGCGGCGTCGCCAGCACGGTCATGGTTCTCAACGCGCTGAACGTTCCGGCGCCGTCGACCCCGGATTATCAGCCCTACCACACCTTCACGCAGGACAACGTGCTCGACGACAGGACGGATGCGGTGCTGCCGCGCGATGTCCTGGCGCGGCAGGGCATGACGCTCGACCAGCTCGGCGCGCTGTTGGCGCTCCATCCCATCGCAGTGGAAGTTCATCACGCCGCCAACGGAGGCCTCGACGCCTTTCGCGCCGCCGCCAGCGCCGCGCTCGAAACCAACGACCATTTCGTCATCGTCAACTACCTGCGCAAGATTCTGGGGCAGCAGATGGGTGGCCATATCTCGCCGCTCGCGGCCTACGACGAGAAGACGGACAGGTTCCTCATTCTCGATGTCGCGCGCTACAAATATCCGCCGGTGTGGGTCAAGGCGTCCGACCTGTTCGACGCCATGAACACGACCGACCCATCCAACGGCGGCAAGACGCGCGGCTATGTCGTCGCAGCGAAGATCGCGGCGACCCCGGCCGCGGCGCCGGCGAAATGACGGCGCTGCGCTAGCGCTAGCGAGACGCGACGAATCGTCGCCTACGAAAAGACTTGGCGTCCGTGCTAAACCGATGGCGCCGACGGCGCGCCGTCGAGCTCGAGACGGCGCCCGTCCGTTCCGCCTATGATGGAGCCGGACATGACCGATCATCTCGTCGCCACGCTCGACGAATGGCTCGCCGCGCGGCGGCGCCTGCTTGACGAGGAGAAGGAACTCACCCGGCTGCGCGACGCGCTCAGCGGCAAGCGGCGCGCCATGCCCTGGCTCCGGATCGACAAGGACTACCGGTTCGACGGGCCGGAGGGGCCGAACCTCGCGCTCGGCGATCTCTTCGGCGGACGGCGCCAGGTCATCGTCTGGCACTTCATGTTCGCCCCCGACTGGGAGAAGCCGTGCAAGAGCTGCTCCTTCTGGGCTGACGGCTACAATGGGGTGACGGCGCATCTCGAGGCCCGCGACACGAGGCTCGTCGCCGTGTCGCGCGCGCCGCGCGCGAAGCTCGAGGCGACCGCGAAGCGGATGGGCTGGACCTTTCCCTGGTACTCGTCGGACGACGGCCCCTTCAACTACGACTTCGACGTCTCGTTCCTTCCCGAATATACGGCGGGCGAGGGCGCGGTTCGCTACAACTTCGAAGCGATCGAGCCGAGAATGACCGACCTGCCGGGCGTCAGCGCCTTCGTGAAAGAGCCCGACGGCGCGGTCTATCGCACCTACTCGGCCTATGCGCGCGGCCTCGACGGGCTGAACCCCGCCTATCAGCTGCTCGACGTCACCGCGCTCGGCCGGCAGGAGGAGGATTTGCCATTTCCCATGGCGTGGGTGAAGCTGCGCGACGAATACGCCTGACGATGGACTGGTGCGGCAATCCGCCGCGCGGCTGTCATCCGCGCGTCGGAAACCGCGCTCAGGTTGGCTGCGTATAGGGAGCGAAGTCCTCTTGAGACGGTGCTCCTGACAATGGGACGGCGCTATGAGTCTCGATCCTCTTGTTCTGTCGCGAATTCAGTTCGCCTGGGTCATCGCGTGGCATTTCCTTCTGCCCGCCTTCACCATCGGTCTCGCCGGCTTCATTGCGGTCCTGGAGGGCCTTACTCTTATCACCGGACGCGAGATCTATTTTCGCATCTCGACGTTTTGGATCAAGATTTTTGCGGTCTCGTTCGGCATGGGCGTCGTCTCGGGGATCGTCATGCCGTTCCAGATCGGCACGAACTGGAGCCGCTACTCCGACGCCGCCGCCGACGTTGTCGGGCCGCTGCTCGCCTACGAGGGGCTGACCGCATTCTTCCTGGAGGCGGCCTTCCTCGGCGTACTGCTGTTCGGGCGCAGGCTTGTGCCGCGGTGGGCGCATTTCGTCGCGGCGTTGATGGTCGCCCTCGGGACGCTCTTTTCGACCTTCTGGATCATCGCCACCAACAGCTGGATGCAGACGCCCGTCGGCTACGAAGTCGTCGACGGCCGTTTCGTCCCGAAGGACTGGCTGCAGATCATCTTCAGCCCGTCTTTCCCTTACCGGCTCGCTCACACCGTCGACGCAGTCTATATCACGACCAGCTTCGTCGTCATCGGAGTCGCGGCCTCGTATCTGCGGCGCGGGCGTTTTGTCGAAGAGGCGCGCACGATGCTGTCGATGACGCTGTGGCTCTTGACCGTGCTGGTCCCGCTGCAGTTCCTCCTCGGCGACGCGCATGGCCTCAACACGCTCGAGCATCAACCGGCGAAGCTGGCGGCGATTGAGGCCATCTGGGACACGCACAGCCGCGTTGGGCTCAATCTGTTCGCCATTCCCGACGAGGCGGCCGAGACGAACCGCTTCGACCTGGCGATTCCGGACCTCGGCAGCCTGATTTTGACGCATGATCCGAACGGAACGGTGCGCGGCCTCAAGGACTGGCCAGCCGACCAGCGTCCGTCGCCGGTGATCGTTCCCTTCTTCGGCTTCCGGATCATGGTGGGAATTGCTCTCGTCATGCTGGGAGTGGTCGTGGCCAGCCTATGGCTGCGCTGGCAGGGGGAGCTTTTCGACGCCCGCTGGTTCCTGTGGTATTGCACGCTCACCTCGCCCCTCGGCTTCGTGGCGGTGTTGGCCGGCTGGGCGACGACCGAGGTGGGCCGGCAGCCGTGGACGGTCTACGGGCTTCTGCGGACGGCCGATTCCGTGTCTCCTTCGCTGACGGGGTTCGACGTCGCGGTTTCGTTTGTCGGCTATTGCCTTGTCTACCTTGTCATGTTCTCCGCGGGTCTCGCACTGATGGTCAGACTGGTGCGACTCGGTCCTACCGAGGCGGCGACCGAGCCTGAGCTGATCGAAAGCGGACGGCCGGCGCTGCCGGTCCAGGCGCTCCCGTCGACCGAAGCGGGGCAGCGACCATGAGCCAGCCCATTATCGATCTGGTGCCCGCATGGACGCTCGTGCTTGGCGTCGGCGTCTTCTTTTATGTTCTCTTGGACGGCTTCGATTTGGGCGTGGGCATTCTCTACGGATTCGCGCCAGATCGCGATTCGCGCAACCTGGTCATGAACTCGATCGCGCCCGTTTGGGACGGCAACGAGACCTGGCTCGTGCTCGGCGGGCTTGTGCTCATGGGGGCGTTCCCGCTCGCGTTCGCGATCATCATACCGGCGGTCTACTTTCCGATCTTCATCATGCTGCTAGCGCTCATCTTTCGCGGCGTCGCTTTCGAGTTCCGCTACCGCGACGCCGAGCGTCGGACCTTCTGGGATCACGGCTTCAACTACGGCTCCATCATTGGCGCCTTCGCGCAGGGCATTGTGCTCGGAGCGTTCATTCAGGGCTTTCAGACCGAGGGCCGCCACTTCGGCGGGGGGTCGTTCGACTGCTTCACGCCGTTCTCGCTGCTCACCGGCGCCGCCCTCGTCTTCGGCTATAGCCTGCTCGGCGCCGGCTGGCTCATTTTGAAAACCGAAGGAGCGCTTCAGGATTGGGCGAGAGGGTTGGGGCGCTGGGCGTTCTTTGGCGTACTGATCGGAATCGCGGCGGTGAGCCTGTGGACGCCGTTCATGAAAGCGGAGATCGCGGAGAGGTGGTTCTCGTGGCCCCATATCGTGATACTGGCCCCGGTGCCGATCGTCACCGCGCTCATCGCCTACTGGGAATGGCGGTCGCTCAACAACCGCTCCGAGGCGGCGCCGTTCATCGGCGCAGTCTGCCTGTTCGTGATGTCCTACCTCGGGATCGCGATCAGCCTGTGGCCGATGATCGTGCCGTACAAGTTCACGCTATGGGAGGCTGCGTCCTCCGAGTCGACGCAGACCTTCTTCCTCGTCGGCACGCTGTTCCTGCTGCCGATCATCCTCATGTACACCGGCTGGTCCTATTGGGTGTTCCGCGGCAAGGTGAGGGCCGACATCGGCTATAATTGAAAGCGCGCGGCCTCGCGGTGTCGCGCCCGCGCAGGCGGTCGGCAGCGCCCTCATTCGCTCCATGCTGAAGCGTCGGCGGCGGTTGTCCCGACGCCCGCTTGGGCTGGGAATGAGATCTCGGCGCAGGCGCTCCGCGAGAAGCGAGCAGCCAACGCGAGGTCGGCGCGGGCATCCAATGGCCCAGAACGGGATCGGTCCCCGACCGTTTACGACGCGAAAAACCGATTCCAGCCCGCCGATCGGCCGCATTGCGCCCCACCGCCAAACATCCGACAATGCGCGGAATCCCCGTGGAGCGACCCCCGTGACCGAGTCCCCGCCCGTCTTCGACGTCGTCATCGCCGGCGGGGCGGCGTCGGGTCTCGCGTTGGCGGCGGCGGTCAAGCGCGCGCTCGGGACGGGCGCCGCCGTCGCCGTCGTCGATCCGGCGCCTTCCCCCTCCGACGCCGGCCGCCCCGCCTTGCGCACGGTCGCGATCGCCGAGGGACCGAGGCGGCTCCTCGAAAGCGTCGGCGCCTGGGAGGCGATCGCTCCGAAGGCTCAAGCCATCCTGTCCATGGAGATCATGGACGGGGACATACGCGACGCGGTGCGGCTGCCCCATCTTCATTTCGACGCCAAAGGCGGCGAGCCGCTCGCCCATATGGCGTTCAACGACGATGTCGTGGCGGCGCTCTCGGCGGTCTGCGCCCGGCTCGGCGTCGAGCGCGTGGCGGGTTCCGTCGCGCGCTGGAACCCGGGCAAGCGCGCCGCCGAGCTTTCGCTCTCCGACGGCCGCAGGCTCAGGGCCCGCCTCGCCGTCGCCGCCGACGGGGCGCGGTCGAAGCTGCGGGCGCTGGCTGCGATTCCGGCCTACGGCTGGGACTACGACCAGTCCGGCATCGTCGCGACCATCGCGCATGAGCGCGACCACGAAGGCCGCGCCGAGCAGCACTTCCTGCCGGCCGGCCCGTTCGCCATCCTGCCGCTGCCCGGACGCCAGTCGAGCATCGTCTGGAACGAGCGCCGCGCCGACGCCCGCGCGCTTCTCGCGCTCGAGCCGCAGGACTTCTTGTCCGAGCTCGAACTCCGCTTCACACCGAAGCTCGGCGAAATCCGCCTCGCCTCGCGGGTGGAAATCTTTCCGTTCCGCTTCAAGATCGCGCGCCGCTTCGTCGGCGAGAGGCTCGCGCTCGTCGGCGACGCCGCGCATATCGTCCATCCGATCGCAGGCCAGGGCCTCAATCTGGGCCTGCGCGACGTCGCGGCGCTCGCCGAGGCGATTGTCGGCGAGATGCGGCTCGGGCTCGACCCCGGCGCGCCCGGGCCGCTCGCGATTTATCAGCGCTCGCGCCGCTTCGACGTCGCGGCGAGCGGCATGGGGATGGACGTCATGAACCGCCTCTTCTCCAACAATTTCGGCCCGCTTCGCTTGGTGCGCGACCTCGGCCTGCGCATCGTCGACCGCGCGCCGGCGCTGAAGGGCCTGATGATGGTCGAGGCCGGCGGCGCCGGACGCGGCGCGCCAAAACTCCTGCGCGGTATCGCGCTGTGAGCGACGGATTGAGACCGCGCACGCTCGCGGCGCAAGCCTTGGGCCGGATCGACGAGGGGACGCGCGCGCTCGTCCCGCCGATCCATCTTTCATCGACCTTCATCCGCGACCCCGACAATCTCTATCGGAGCGGCAACAGCTATGGTCGGCCGGATAACGACACGGTGCGCGAGGCCGAGGCGGTCATCGGCGCGCTCGAGGGCGCGGTCGAAACGCTCGCGTTCGGCGCGGGCATGTCGGCGGCGATCGCGCTGTTCCTGAGCCTCGGCCCGGGCGCGCGCATCATCGCGCCTCGGGCTATGTACTATGGCTTGCGGGCCTGGCTGGCGAACGAGGCGCCGGCGCTTGGACTTCGCGTCGATTTCGCCGACGCCGAGGATTTGCCGGCGCTCGAGCGTGCGGCGACGCCAGGAGAAACAAGTCTCGTCTGGCTCGAGACGCCTTGCAATCCGCTGTGGGGCGTCAGCGACATCGAGGGCGCCGCACGCATCGCTCACACGGCGGGGGCTCTCCTCGCGGTCGACTCGACATGCGCGACGCCGGTCTTCACCTGCCCGCTCGCGCTCGGGGCCGACGTCGTCATGCATTCGGCGAGCAAATATCTCAACGGCCATTCCGACGTGATCGCCGGCGCGCTCTGCTTCGCCCGCGGCGATGCCCTGTCCGAGCGCGCGCGCGCCATCCGCAAGGCGCACGGGCTCATCCTGCATCCGTTCGAGGCGTTCCTCTTGACGCGAGGCTTGCGGACGCTCGATCTGCGCGTGCGCGCCGCGGCGGCGAACGCGATGGAGCTCGCCGTCCGTCTCTCCAACCACGCCGCCGTCTCGGCCGTGCTGTATCCCGGCCTGCCGCATCATCCCGGCCACGACGTTGCGCGGCGACAGATGCAGGGCGGCTTCGGCGGTATGCTGTCGATTCGCGTCCGCGGCGGAGGGAAGGCCGCGATCGCGACGGCGGCGCGCGTCGCTTTATGGAAGCGCGCCACCTCGCTCGGCGGCGTCGAGTCGCTCATCGAGCACCGCGCCTCGATCGAAGGCCCCGACTCGCCCTGCCCGCCCGACCTCCTGCGCCTCTCGGCGGGAATCGAGGACGTCGAAGACCTGTGGCGCGACCTCGACCGGGCGCTGGGCGGGTAGCGATCACCCGTCCACAACGCGGAAACGGCGGGCCACACTAAGGTCGCAAACGGCGGTCACCTCTCGCGTTCAAGAAGCGTTCAGCCGCGGCGTGATTCTCTCACGTTAACGAACGTCGACGACGCGTTCGGACACGGACGTCAAGAGCGGGATGGCGGGACGTTTAGCGAACCCGTCGGCAGCGAAAGGGAAACGCCCCAGCGGCGGATCGCTTCCGCGCACGGATATGGATCGCCGCAAGTCGGCCAATCGGAGGACAATTTTCATGCGTTTCCTGTCACGCGCAGCGGCAGCGCTGCTGATCGGCGCCTCGGCCCCCGTGCTCGTTGCGCCGGCCTTCGCCCAGACCTGCGTCTGCCCGCCCGTCGGCGCGGCCGTTTCGGGGCCGGTCATCCAGGCGGCCGAGCCGCCGCCGCCGCTGCCCGTATACGAGCAACCGCCGATGCCGGCGCCGAGCTATCACTGGACCCCCGGCTATTGGGCCTGGAACAACACCGACTATTACTGGGTGCCTGGCGTCTGGGTCGAGCCGCCGCGTGTCGGAGTGCTGTGGACCCCGCCCTACTGGGGCTTCGTCGGCGGCGTCTTCCTGTTCCACGCCGGCTATTGGGCGCCCCACGTCGGCTTCTACGGCGGGATCAATTATGGCTTCGGCTACGGCGGGGGCGGCTATGAGGGCGGCCGGTGGGACAACGGCCAATTCTTCTACAATCGCGCCGTCAACAATTTCGGCAATGTCCACGTCGGCAACACCTATGACGCCCCGGTCACCATCAATCGGAGCAATATCACCAACGTCAGCTACAACGGCGGGCAGGGCGGACTCCAGGTCAAGCCAACGCCGGAACAGGAGCAGGTCGCAGCCGAGCAGCATATCGCCGCGACCCCGGCTCAGGTCAGCCAGGTCCGCACGGCGAGCGTGAATCCCGAGCAGTTCCATTCGACGAACCAAGGCAAGCCGCCCGTGGCGGCGACGGCCCGTCCCGGCGAGCTCAACGGGCCGGGCGCCGTCCCGTCCAAGCCGGCCGGCACGGCCGAGACCACCCCCGCGGGCCAGAACGCCCCGGCGAAGGGCGAGGAAAAACCGGCGCCGACCGCGAAGCCGGCCACCGGGCAGCCGTTGAACCGCGAAAAGCCAACCAAGACTGAGGAACTCAACGCGCCGAAGGGGCAAGAAAAGCTTCCGGCGGGCGAGAAGCCGGCGGAGAAGCCCGCCGCGGAGAAGGCCACGGAGAAGCCGGCGGAGAAGGCCACGGAGAAGCCCGCCGCAGAGAAGCCGGCGGAGAAGGCCGTGAATAAGCCCGCCGCAGAGAAGCCGGCGGAGAAGGCCGTGAATAAGCCCGCCGCGCAGAAGCCGCAAGGCGTGGAGAAAGCCAAGGGACCGGAGAAGCCGAAGGGGCCGGACAAGCCGAAGGAGCCGGAGAAGCCGCAAGGCCTCTTGAAGCCTCCGGCCGAGCGGCCGATCGTCCCGGCGATGTCGGGCGCCCCGCCGCGGCCCGGCCTCGCCCAGAACGGCCCGAAGCCCGGCGCCGCCGAGCACAAACCGCCGCAGCCGGGAGGCAAGCCGCGCGAATGCGGCAAGCCCGGCCTGCCGCCCTGCCCCAAGTGACCGTCAAGTGACCGGCGAAGAAGGAGGGCTTCGGCCCTCCTTCGACTGACGGGATTCCCCATTTCTTTGCCGCGGCCGGCCAATCCGGCTAAAGGCACAAGCGCCATGTCGCGCATGTACCGCAACATTTTCTCCGTCGGCGGCTGGACGATCGCCTCGCGGCTGACGGGGTTCCTGCGCGACATGGCGCTCGCGGCGCTGCTCGGCGGCGGCGCGCTCAACGACGCCTATGTGGCCGCGATCAAGCTGCCAAACCAGTTCCGCCAGATTTTCGGCGAGGGCTCGTTCAACGCGGCCTATCTGCCGACCTACACCAGCGTGCTCGAGCGGAGGGGCCCGCAGGAGGCCGGCCATTTCGCGAGCCAGGTGTTCACGCTCCTCATCCTGTCGCAGGTCGCGCTGCTCGCCCTCGTCTATCTCGACATGCCTCTCCTGGTCGAACTGACCTCGCCGGGCTTCGTCAGCCAGCCCGACAAGTTCGCTCACGCGGTCGAGATGTCGCGGATCATGTTCCCCTACATCGCCTTCATCGCCGTGTTCGCCCTGCATCAGGGCACGCTCAACGCCAACAACTCCTGGAGCGCGCCCGCCGCCGCGCCCGCCGCCGCCAACGTTTGCATGATCGCCTTTCTCGCCTTCGCCGCCTGGTTTCCAAGAATCTCGCCAGGCGTCGCCAGCATGGCGAGCTGGGGATTTCTCGCCTCGGGCGCGACGCAGCTCGTCATCGCGATGGCGGACGCGCGCCGGCGGGGTCTGCTCGAGCGGCTGATCTGGCCGCGCTGGACGCCGGAGGTCAGGCAGTTCTTCTGGATGCTCGGGCCGGCGATCGGCATTTCGGCGAGCTATCAGATCGGGGCGCTGGCCGACCAGATCGTCGGCTCCCTGTTGCCGACCGGCGGCCTGTCAGCCATCAGCTACGCCGACCGCCTCTATCAGCTGCCCGGCGGCGTCATCGTCATCGCCACCGGCTCGGTGCTGCTCAAGGAAATGTCGATGCTCGTCGCCCGCGGCGATGCGGAGGCGGCGCTCAATGCGCAGAACCGGGCCGCCTCGCTCACGATCGCGCTCGGCGCGCCCTTCGTCGTCGTCTTTCTTCTGATCCCCGATCTCATCATCAGCGCCGCCTTCGAGCACGGCGCCTTCAAGGCCACCGCGACGCATCAGGCGGCCGCCGTGCTCGCCGCCTATTCGGTCGGCATGCCGGCCCTGTTCGTCGACCGGATCGTCTCGGCGAGCTTTCTGTCGCGCGGCGACACCGCAACGCCGATGAAGGTCACGCTCGTCGGCGTCGCGCTCAACGTCCTGCTCAAGGTCGCGCTGTACAGGCCGCTCGGCGCGCCGGGCCTCGCGCTCGCCACCGCCGCCGGCCTTTGGGTCAAGGTCGCGGGCGTCTATGCGCTTGCGCGTGGGCGCGGCTGGACGGCGCCGGACGAGCGTTTCCTCGCCACCGCCGCGGCGACCATCTTCGCCTGCGGCGCGCTGGCGCTGGCGCTGACGCTCGCGGACGAACCGCTCGTTTCGGCGCTGTCGCATCTGCCGCGCTTCGCGCGGGAGGCGCGGCTCGTAGCCCTGACCGTCATCGGCGTCACGGTCTATTTTCCGGCGCTGGCCGCCGGGATGTGGCTAGCGGGGACGGCGCCGACGGATCTCGTCGGCCGGACGCGGCGCGCGCTGAAGCGCGCGCCGTAAAGCACAGTTTTGCCGGGGCGGCATGATCGCGCTACAGCGTTCCTGTCCGCGGCAGAAAGGATAAGCTACAGCGTCATAGGCTTTTCCAGAGGCCTAGGCGTATTTCGCGGGTTCACCGACATTAGACTAGCGGCTGAGGCATCGGGATTTCGCTTCTGGGCGGCCTGCTGACCTTATCGTTCGTCCCGACAGGAACGTATCTACATGGATGCCCAATGGCTTGCTTGCATCGAATTGCCCGTCTTGACGCGCGCCTCATGAGGGCTTCCTCTTCCGACTCATGGGGCGAGGTCTCAAATGAGCGTCTTGGCGCGCGACGCAGCGCAGGAATTCGGCAGCCGCTTCGGCCGCATGGCAAAAGTCAGCCGCGCCCCGGGGCGGGTCAACCTGATCGGCGAGCACACCGACTACAACGACGGGTTCGTCATGCCGGCGGCGCTCGAATTCGCGACCCTCGTCGCCGCCGCGCCGCGGCCGGACCGGCTGCTCCGCGTCTATTCGATGATCATGGACGAGACACAAGAGTTCGACCTCGACGCACCGGCGGCAGGCGCCCGGCATGAGTGGTCCGACTATGTGTTCGGCGTCGCCGTGACGCTGGAGAGGAGCGAGCGCCGTCTAACCGGCGCCGATCTCGTCATCTTCACCGACGTGCCGCTGGGCTCGGGCTTGAGCTCCTCGGCCGCGCTCGAAGTGAGCGTCGCACATGCCCTGGTGACCGCCGCCGGACTGCCGTTCGCGCCGGTCGAAATCGCAAAAATCTGCCAGCGGGCGGAGAACGACTATGTCGGCATGCGCTGCGGCATCATGGACCAGTATGTCTCGGCCTGCGGCGTCGCCGGCAATGCGCTGCTCATCGATTGCCGATCGCTCAAATCGCGCAATGTCCCGATCGCGCCGAACCTGCGGTTGCTGATCGCCAATTCCAACGTGCGCCACCAGCACGCAGGCGGCGAATACAACGCCCGGCGCGAGGCCTGCGAGGAAGGCGTCCGGCTGCTGAGCCCCTATCTCGGCCCGATCGCGGCTCTGCGCGACGCGACCCCGGCCGACCTCGAGCGCCATCGCAGAATCCTGCCCGAGCTCATCTATCGCCGCTGCCGGCACATCGTCACCGAAAACGCGCGCGTGCTCGAGGCCGGGCGGGCGCTGAAGGAGGGCGACTTCGCCGCCTGCGGCAAGGCGATGAACGCGTCGCACGCCTCCATGCGCGACGACTTCCAGATCACCTGCCCTGAAATCGACTTCCTCGTCGGCCTCGCGCAGGGTGAGCCGGGCGTCTACGGCTCGCGCATGACGGGGGGCGGCTTCGGCGGCTGCACGGTGAGCCTGGTCGAGGCGAGCGCGGTGAAGCGCGTGTCGCAGCACATCATCGAGGGCTATCGCGCCGGCGCGGGCCGTGAGGCGGAGGTGTACGTCTGCTCGCCCTCCGACGGCGCCGGCCTCGTCCCGCTGGAAGGGGGCTAGACCGTGTTGCGATTTGGCTTAATCGGTGACGGCGCCGCTGCGCTCCCGCCCCCCTCTGTGGGCTACCGAATTCACACAAGTCTTATTCGCAACTCTTTTCATGGAGTTGCGCGGCGGGCTGGAAGTAGGACGACACCTCGTTGCGAAGGCTGGCCGAGGAGGCGGGAAATTGAATGCCC
>Ga0074044_10004269_pt1 | contig 11910 bp, 10 predicted proteins | sample BogForMeECP23OM1_FD_94443 | JGI IMG/M metagenome (GOLD analysis project Ga0074044, IMG submission 94443) | Bog forest soil microbial communities from Calvert Island, British Columbia, Canada - Bog Forest MetaG ECP23OM1 | ecosystem: Environmental > Terrestrial > Soil > Wetlands ...
GAAAATCCGGTCCCTGCACGAATTTCAGAATTTCCGGCAACTGCGCCGCGGGGTTGTTCACCAGCGTAATCGTGGCATCGACAATCTCGGTAAGATTGTGCGGCGGAATCTTGGTCGCCATGCCGACGGCAATGCCGTCCGATCCATTCACCAGCAAATTGGGAAAGCGCGCCGGCAAGACCGCGGGCTGTGTTTCCGTGCCGTCGTAGTTGGGGTAAAAATCGACCGCTTCCTTATCGAGGTCTTCGAGCAGCGCCGTGGAGACGCGCGTCAACCGTGCTTCGGTATAGCGATCGGCCGCGGGAGGATCGCCATCGACCGAGCCAAAGTTTCCCTGGCCATCGACCAGCGGAGCGCGCATGGCAAACGGCTGCGCCAGTCGCACTAACGCGTCGTACACGGCGAGGTTGCCATGCGGATGATACTTGCCCATCACTTCGCCGACGATGCGGGCGCATTTACGCGTAGCGCCGCCGGGGCGAAGGCCCATTTGCTGCATGGTGTAGAGAATGCGGCGATGCACCGGCTTCAATCCGTCGCGTACGTCGGGCAGCGCGCGGCCGATAATCACCGACAGGGAATAGTCGAGATACGACCGCTTCATCTCCTCTTCAATGTTGACGGGCTGCATGTTGAGCGCGCCCGGTCCGGTGGGACCGTCGCCGCCAGGGGGAGGAGTTAAAGGAAGCTCGGGGTTTTGCGGATCGTCAGCCATGAAATTAGCTCTCAGCTCTCAGTCGTCGGCTCTTAGTAAAAGCTGTGTGGTGAAGGGCTTTGCCCGGTCTGGCGGAGCGGAGCTCCGCCACCACACAAATCTTCCTAAGTTGTTGTATTTACGGGCATTATATGGCGGAATCTACTCAGCAATTATACCACGGTCAAGTCGCTGGAGTGGGGCGAAACGTTGGCTTCTTAGGCTCTGCGCAGGGTCAGCAGCGTGATCTCCGGAGGCACTCCAATGCGCACGGGGAATCCAAATGTTCCAAGGCCGCGGTTCACGTAGAGCGCGGCTTTTTGCAATCCATTACTCCCGGACGCGGCGCCGCCATGCCCGTTCATTGGAATTGGCGGCATCGGCAGCCGATAGAGCCCCGCCACAAACGGTGAGATCAGGCGCGCCGGGCTGACGCTGTGATCCACAATTTCAAACTTTACCTGTCCACCATGCGTGTGCCCGGCGAGACTCAGTTCGATCCCCAGTTCAGCCGCACGGTGAAACGAATTCGGATTGTGCGAGAGCAGAATATTCGGCATGTCGCGGCGGATCAGGTGTTCGATCTCCTGCAGCATCGGGCCGGTGCGCTCGCCGCTGGTCATGTGGTCGCGCTGGTAATCGACGCCCAGCAAATTGAAATGGGCTCCGTTATGCTCGATGACTTCGCTCCGGGCGCGCAGCAACCGCATGCCCTTTTCGCGGAAGAGGCGTTCCGCTTCATCTTCCACGCCCGCATAAATTTCGTGATTGCCATTGCATCCCCAAACGCCCAGCGGAGCCCGCAGCCGACTCAACTCGGCAATGCAGGTGTCCAGCGGATCGCCTTCACCGCTGACGAAGTCTCCCGTAACAAAAGAAATGTCGGACTGAAGCGAGTTCGCCATGTCGACTGCGCGGGCGATTTCATGCGGAGGCATGTAGTCGCCAATGTGGATGTCGCTTAGCTGAGCTATGCGCAGGCCATCCAGTTCCGGAGGGAGATTCGCGACCGGCACGTCGACGCGCTCGATCGTATAGCGTAGGCGACCGGCGGCAAATCCATAAGTAGCGGCAAGGAAGGGGAAGCCTCCAGCCAGAACGGCCGCGTACTTAAAAAATGTGCGGCGCGAGGGGCTGACCTGTCCCGTTACCGCTCCAGAGTGAGGCAGAAGCCGGGCCGCGATGTTCGTGACCCACTCGATCGCACCCACCGATTCAATCGCCAGGAATCCAAAAAATGAAGCGACTAGCCACAAGCGAGCAAACGTGGTGAACGCTTTGCCGAGGTTAAAACTGCCCAAGCTAATGCGCGAGACGCCATGGCCCAGCAGCGGATCGAGCAGCGTCGCCAGCAGAGCGGCGGCCAGTGCGATCAATCCGGCATGAAGGCCGAAACGCCAGTTGGCATTTGAGAGCGAACCAATCCACGCCCACGCGCGCAAGAACCAGAAGCGCTGGACGGCGTACATGGCTAAGAGAAACAGGGCGAAGAAAAGAACACGGATAAGAATCAGGGCAATGCTCCAAATCCTGCTTCAACCTTAGATGCGCCACCGGAGGGACTTGACTCACGAAGCGCATGAGAGACGCGTCTGTTGCGGTCGAGACGGGTGTAGGGGGCCTTCGACTCCGCGGGAACTTCACTTCGTGAAGTTCCGGCTCCGCTCAGGATGACAGGTGTTGCTGCGCGCGCAAGGCGGCAACACGCTCGCGCGCATTCTGCAGCGCGCGCTTCACGTGGCGAGGCGCTGTGCCGCCGGGTACGTCGTGCAGCGTCAGCACCTCGGTGAGTCCGAGGCAGGAGGGGAAGCCCGCATCAAAGCTGGGATGGATTGCCTGCAGATCGGCGAGGGGAAGTTTTTGCAGATCGCATCCGCGCTCTATGGCCAAAGCTACGGCCTTGCCGACTGCCTCGTGAGCTTGGCGCGAGGGGACTCCGCGTTCGACGAGATATGCGGCCGCGGCCCACGCGTTCATGAAGCCCGAACTTGCCGCCTGATTCATTTTGGCGTCGTTGAATTCAACCGTGTTCATGAATCCGGTTACCAGCGGCAACATGGCGAGGACCGCGTCGGAGGCGTTGAACAACGGCTCTTGCGTTTCCTGCAAGTCTTTGTTGTAGGCGAGGGGCAAGCCTTTCACCAAAGTTTGCAGCGTGGTGGCGCATCCCATGACTCGGGCGGCTTTGGCGCGTACCAGTTCCAGCAAGTCGGGATTCTTTTTCTGCGGCATGGCGCTGCTGCCGGTGGAATACGGCTCGGGCAACTCGACAAATCCGTAGGAGGAAGTCGAGAACAGGATCATCTCTTCGGCCCAGCGGCTTAGGTGGAGAGCGAGCATGGAGAGCGCGTCGACGAATTCGATGACAAAATCGCGGTCGCTGGTGGCATCGATGCTGTTGGCCGTTGGGCCATCGAACCCGAGTTCCGCCGCCATCGCTTGACGATTGAGGGTGAGCGTGGCTCCGGCAACGGCTCCCGAACCGAGAGGACACAGGTTCGCGCGCTTACGGCAATCGGCCAGGCGAGATGTGTCGCGCAGAAACATTTCAACGTACGCGAGCAGCCAATGCGCTACCAGAACGGGTTCCGCTGGTTGCAGGTGCGTGTACGCGGGCATGGCCGCAGTGCCTGCGGCGTCGGCTCGCGCTAGGATCGCCTCGATCCAGTCGGCGAGCAGAGTTTGCAGGGTATCGATGCTCTTACGCACGAAGAGGCGCAGATCGGTCGCGATCTGTTCGTTGCGGCTGCGTCCGGTGTGGAGTTTGTAGCCGGTGGCGCCGATCAGCGCGGCGAGTTGCTTTTCTACGAAGTGGTGGACGTCTTCGGCTTCGGGATCGTTCAGAAATTCTGGCGAAGATTCGGCGCGGAGGCCGATTTCTTCCAGGCCCTTCACAATTTCAGAAAGCTCTTCGGAGGAAAGTACCCCCGCGTGTTCAAGTGCGTTGGCGTGGGCGCGGCTGGCGGCGAGTTCGAATGGCAGCAGCCGTTGATCGTAGGGAAACGACCGCTGCCATTTTTCAAATTCGGGGTCGAGCGGCTGCCGGAAGCGGCCGGACCACATCTTCATTGTTACCTCTGGAGTGCTTGTCAGCGACCGTGGTTGAAGCGAGAAAAGCAGGTCCTTCGCTTCGCTCAGGATGACAATTCAATTTCTGAATGACAATTTTATTTTTGAGACGACCATTCGTGCAATGCGCCTAAGCAATGCAACTTCATTGTGCGACCTTCACTGCGCAACTTCTGCCTTTGCCTTTACCTGCGTTTGGGCGCGGCAACGCGAGGGCAATCCCAGAATGCGAATGAACCCTTCCGCATCTTTCTGATCATAGCTTGCGCCCATGGTGAAGGACGAGAGGTCGGTGCGGTAGAGCGAGTATTCCGACTTGCGGCTTACGATCCCGACGTTGCCTTTGTAGAGCGACAGCGTGACCGTGCCGGTAACATTTTGTTGCGTGGTTTCTACAAACGCGTCGAGAGCTTCACGCAGCGGCGTGAACCACAGGCCGAAGTAAACGAGTTCAGCATACTTGAGTGCTACGTGCTGTTTGAAGTGCAGCAGGTCGCGATCGAGGCACAGGGCTTCCAGTTCGCCGTGGGCGGTTAGCAGCAGCGTGCCGCCGGGAGTTTCATAGCAGCCGCGCGACTTGATGCCTACGAAACGGTTCTCGACTAGATCGATGCGTCCGACGGCGTTGCGTCCGCCGATTTCGTTCAGCAGTTCGACTAGCGAGACGGGATCGAGAGTTTGGCCGCCCACCGATACTGGCACGCCTTTTTCGAATCCGATTTCAACCTGCTCATCCTGGTTGGGAGCATCCTGTGGCGACTTCGTCATTTGCCATGTGTCGGCAAACGGGGCGTTGGCGGCGTCTTCGAGTTCTCCGCCTTCATGGCTCAGGTGCCAGAGGTTGCGGTCGCGGCTGTGAATCTTCGCCCGGCTGGCAGCTACTGGAATGCCGCGCTTCTCGGCGTAGTCGAGACAATCTTCACGCGACTTTAAATCCCATTCGCGCCACGGTGCCACCACTTTCAACTCGGGAGCGAGCGCCTGGTAGGCCATCTCGAAGCGGACTTGGTCGTTGCCTTTGCCGGTGCATCCGTGGCTGACGGCGGAGGCGCCCTCGCGCAGCGCAACTTCGACCTGATGCTTTGCGATCACGGGACGAGCTAGCGAGGTGCCGAGCAGATACTTGTTTTCGTAGACCGCTCCCGCTTTCAGCGCGGGCCAGACGTAGCCGGTCAGAAACTCTTCGCGCAGGTCTTCGACCACAACCTTGGCGGCTCCGGTTTTGTAGGCCTTGTTGACCACGGCCTCGACGTCGTCTCCCTGGCCCACGTCAGCGACCATGGCGATCACTTCGTAGGCGTAGTTCTCCTTGAGCCATGGGATGATGATGGAGGTGTCGAGACCGCCGGAGTAGGCGAGAACAATTTTTTCTTTTTTCAGCACGTCTAGTTTAGGCATGTGCGCTCCTTCCTTGGAGACCAGCCGGGAAGCGGCCCACGCCGCCGCCCAATAGCCATACGAGTATAGCTTTCTGAATGTGCAGACGGTTTTCCGCCTGATCGAAAACCACCGAGTTGACCGAGTCGATGACCTGGTCGGTAACTTCCTGGCCGCGATGCGCGGGCAGGCAGTGCATAAAGAGCGCGGTCGGCTTGGCTAGCTGCATGAGCGCGGCATTCACCTGGAAGGGGGTGAAGATTGCGGCGCGCTCTTCTGCCTCCTGTTCGTGTCCCATGCTGGCCCAGGCGTCGGTGTAGACGGCGTCGGCTCCGGCAACGGCTTTGCGCGGGTCGGTCAGGATGCGGAGGGTTGCCTTGGTTTCCGCTGCGATGGCCTTGGCCATGGTCACGATAACGGGATTGAGGGCGTAGCGTTCCGGCGTCGCAATCGAAACCTTCGCGCCTACCGAAGCGCCTGCCAGCAGGAGGGAGTGTGCCATGTTGTTGCCATCGCCCACATAAGCGAAATGAATTTTTTTGAGATCGCCGAAATGTTCCTGCAGGGTGAAGAAGTCGGCGAGCGCCTGGCAGGGGTGTTCGAGTTCGCTGAGGGCGTTGATGACTGGAACGTCCGCGTAGGTGGCCATCTCTTCGACTACAGAATGGCTGAAGGTACGCAAGACGATCAGGTCGATCCAGCGTTCGAGATTGTGGGCGATGTCGTAGAGAGACTCGCGGGCGTTGAGGCGGCTGGCTGTCTGGTCGACGAAGAAGGTACTGCCGCCAAGGCTGTCCATGCCCGCTTCGAATGTGATACGGGTGCGGAGCGAGGGCTTCTCGAAGAACATCACCATCTGCTTGCCGGCAAGCACGCCGCGGAAATCCGCCGGACGCTGCTTGAGCACCGCAGTGAGATTGAAAAGCGAAAGCATTTCGGTGGGGGCGAGATCGTGGATGGAAACGAGATCGCGCGGCGCGAGTGGCTCGGGCAGCAGGTTGGGCGGGATGATCTTCGACAAGCTCGTCGTGGAGAGATTCGTCGTTGCCATGGTGTCAGTTCTCATTGTTTCGTCAGCACTCCATTTCCAAAAATAGGGACACGGTTCGAGAGGCTATCCCCGCAAACCGTTTACGACAGCTCGCGAATACGTCGCGCGAGCGCATGCGCTTGCTTTGAACCGGTAGCAATTACCAACACGGTATCGTCGCCCGCGATGGTGCCTACGACCTCCGGCCAGTGCGAGGCGTCGAGTGCGGCGGCCACGGGCTGGGCGCTGCCGACCGTGGTCTTCACCACGAGCAAGTTCTGCGCCTCGCGGATTACGACTACGAACTGGTGGACCAGGTGCATCACCGAGGGCAGAACGCTTTCCGCGGCGAGGCTTTCATCGGCCCGGCGGTAACCCTCGGGACCTTTCACCAGCTTGAGTTCGTGGATATCGCGCGACAGCGTCGCCTGGCCCACCTTAAAGCCCTTGCGGACCAGCTGGTGCTGGAGCGAGTCCTGGCTTTCAACAGGGCCGGCGTCGAGCAGGTCGAGAATCGCTTTGTGGCGGGCTGTTTTCGACATGAATAAAAATGCAATACAATGCATAAGTATCCATTGCGAAGAGGGGAGTGTCAAGCGCGAAATCGCAGAACGATTACCAGCGGCAGGGCCCCTTCTCGAAAAGCGCGAGAAGGGGCGCACCCCCGTGGGAACACAGTGAAACTGTGGTTAAGAACTTTGGTGCAATTTATTGCCCGATCGGGGCGGGCGGGATCTGGAAGTCTACGCCGCGGTCGTCGTTGGCCTTTTGGGTAGCCTTGAGATCGAGGTCGGCGAGCAGGATTTTGCGGGTGCGGCCCTCCGCGAAGTCAAACAGCGTGTCGCCGACGATGGCGTAGTTCAGCACATCGGATTGGTGGCCGTCCTTGAAAACGAGAACGGTGTAAGGCTGGGCGGACACGGGCTCTTGGGCTTGGACGTCAGCCTCCTGAGGTGTTTCGCTATTCCCGGCGCGTTTGATGGCAGGCATGGCAGGTGGCTGGGTGGCATCGGCTTCAACCGAATCGTCGTCGGGTTGCGGAGCATATGGGATATAGGCTGGCTCCATGATGCCCACCGCCAGAGAGCTGTCGTTATGGTGGCGCCGGTGGTGGTGGCCGGAGGTCTGCGGTAGATTCGGATTTGCGGGCAAGAAAAGGTTGGCGCAGCAGTTCCCCCAAACGGACCAGTTGTTGCCGAAACCAATCGAGGTGACCGAGGGCGGGACTCCATTAATGGCGCGGCCGCCGAAACCGATGGACGTGACCGACGGAGGTACTCCGTTGATCTGAGCCTGAACCGGCAGAGCAGCAGCGGCGACGAATGTCATCACCAACGAAAGCAGGAAACGGAAACGCATACTGGCCAGCATGGGAAGGCCTCCCCGGCCTAGGGTACACCATTTTCGGATCTAACTGTGGGCTGGGGCGGAGGTTGCGCGAAAAATGTTTCTCGCCCCGGGTGATGAGGCTGCTGCCAGGGCGAAGGTTGCTTTTTCAGGCAGCGGTCAGCTGGGCTCGAGAAGCGATCCGGCGCAGCTCAAGCACGCGATGCCGGACGTATCCGTCTTCCGTCAAATGGGCGGAAGCATTAGCTTTACGGCTCGCGGCTACCATCTGGTCGAGGGGGCGGCGTTGGGGAAATTGGGGGTCGAGTTCGCGGCAGAATTCACAAGGCCGGCTGGAGGGTGTGTCGAAGCGATTGACGACGGCTGGGTCGATGTGGTCCACGAAAAGCTCCTGGAAGCGGCGGAACGGATTTGCCAGAATTGTGAGGCGGAGACACACTTTTCCGCCTCGGATAATTCATCACTTCTTGTCGCCGCCTTTGTACAACACGGGAAGGCGTTTGTACAGGCCCGCCTGTGGAAAACGCGGGTGCGAGCTGCAAGCTGCGGGCAACCCCTGCACGTGCAGTATCGAGTCGTGCCTCGGGTCGTAGGCCGCAATCAGTGCCCGCAGCAGTGACTGCTGTGACGCGGGCTGAGATTTCTGGCATGATAAAGCACTTATTAATTCTGCGATTCAGAGAACAATCATGCTGGAAATCAGTTGTGGAGATGCTGTGACGCGCGATGCCGCCAATCCGAGCACCGTATTCCTTTTCGATGTGGACAATACGCTCCTTGACAATGATCGCGTGGCGGAAGATCTCAAGCGCTACCTGACGAATCGAGTGGGCGACGCCAGCGTCGGGCGGTATTGGGAAATCTTCGAGCAGTTGCGCACGGAACTGGGGTACGCCGACTATCTAGGTGCTTTGCAGCGTTATCGCAGCGAGCGGCCGCGCGATCCGAAGCTGCTGGCTGCGTCGCACTTCCTCATCGAGTACCCCTTTGCCAACCGGCTGTTTCCGCAGTCGCTCGATGCGGTCGAGTACGCGCAGCGGTTGGGGCAAGCCGTGATTCTTAGCGACGGCGACGCGGTTTTTCAGCCGCGCAAGGTTGACCGCTCGGGACTGTATGAGATCTTCGAAGGGCACGTGCTGATCTACATTCACAAGGAACTGGAACTGGAGGATGTGGAAGCCAGGTATCCGGCGGCGCAGTACGTGATGGTGGACGACAAGGTGCGTATTCTGGCGGCCATCAAGAAGCATTGGGGCGCGCGCGTGACGACCGTGTTTCCGCGCCAGGGTCACTATGCGCTGGATGCCAAGTTGGTGGCTCAGAGCCCGAAGCCCGATATCACGCTGGAGCGGATTGGGGAGCTGCAGAAATATTCGCGGGCAGAGATTTTGGCGGCAGCGAGAGGTTGAATGCCTAGTCGGCTGTTTTTTCCTGTGCTTCTTCTTCTTTTTCCTGAGGGGCGCCGGTGCGCACCAGGTTTTCCAGTTCGCGGTTGAGACTGGCGCGGGCGACCTCGGGCAGATCCAGGAATCGGAAAGGCTGGAGGCATCCCTGGGTTGCCCACATGGGAAACAACATTTGCGCGCGGCAGCGGACGCTGGTGGCGCCAAGGTGGAACAGGACCGTCACCCGAATGCTTTCATCGAGTGGATTTTCGACCGAGAGCAGTCCGCCGTTGACCGAGAGCTGACTCAAGCGGCCGCGGATCTGACGGCCGTTTTCAAGCAACACCAGGGCGAGGATGGAGCCGCCGAGTTTGACGCGCGAGCCGCGTTGTCTTTTATGCGCAGTGGATGTAGCTGGCATTCTTCCTCAATTTTGCATCAGGCGGGGGTAACAGGGCAGATTACGAAAGTCAGCGCCTTGGCCTTCGATAAGGAACGCATCCGTTCGACCCTTGGTTCTCCACCGTGGCAAATTCTAGAAAGGCCGAACCACAGGGGGCGCACATGGAAAAGCAACACGGGGAAAACACCGGACCCAAGTGGCTGTTGGCCGCCGGCGCTACCTCGATTCGTGGCGGAGGCCTTCGTCGTACATCGCGCCGTAGTCTAAGTACTGCGCTACGGGATCGTCCCAATAGTGAATCTCGACTTTTTCTACTTCTCCGTTCTTAGCGAAGCTGGCGGTCAGGTGCGCGTTTACTCCGGCGAAATAGGGGGGGAGGTTGAGCTTGCGGTAACGCTCCAACACCTGGTCGCGCAGCGCGGGATCGAAGTGGACTGCATATTTGTCGACCAGCGCCTTGATGGCGTCGTAATCGCCTTCAGCCTTGATGCGCATTAGCTCGGCTAACAACATGCCCACGCCGTGACGCATTTTTTGATAATCGGTTACACGAACGTAGGTCTTTCCGTCACGGGTGAATTGTTCGATCGATCCGGGTACGCTGTCGGCGATGTAGTGCGCGATCAGCTGGCGGTCGCGCTCGTGGTCTTCTTCAATTGTATCGCCGTGCGGAATGCGGCGCAGTTGCATCAGGGCTACCGAGGCTGCGCTGTCATACATGGCTTCGGCTACTTCTTGCTGGTTCGAGATCAAGCCGAGCTCTTTCAGCTTGGGATCCCAGACGTTCCAGAGGGCCATCAAGTCGGCGCGTGCTTCTTCGAGCGTAGAAAAATATTCTTTGAGGAAAGGCTGCGCTCCGCCGCTCAGGCGGTCGCTCAGCTTGCCGGAGCCGTGGCCGATGACCTCGTGCAGGGCGACCATCAGACTGTGTGCCTCCATGCCGTACCTTTCGCTGCGCTCGAGCTCGGCGGGGCTGGGGGCGAACTCCGCGTTGGCGGCTTTGCCGGTGGCTTCGTCAAGGGCGCGGTCGCTGCTGGTGAAGAGAAAATTCTTGGAGCCGTATTTCTCGTGAATTTCGTTTTCGTTGGGGAGATTGTCGCCGATCGTGGTCACGCTGAAATCGCCGGTTTCGATCAGGGTTTCTACGGCTTTTACTACCGGAAGCTTGAACTGCTGCCGCTTGTATTTTGCGTCCCAGGGAGCTTTCTCTTCAAAATAGCGGGCGTTTTGGGCGAGTTCCTTCATGGTGGTGGTGACGGGCTTGTCGGTGATGGTGACAAAACTCTGCGAGCTTCCCTTGGCGCCGCGGGCGTCGCGATAAACTTCGATGAATCCGTTGTCGAAGTCTACGGTGGCGTCGTTTTGCACCCAGGCCGTGCCGAAGGCCAGCCATTCGGCGTAATCGCCGGTCTGGTAGTAGCGGATTAGATGGTCGATGGCTTTACCTTGCTCGGGTTCGGCGTAGGCTCGCGCTTTCTGGAAGCATTCGACGGCTCGCTTCAGGAACGTGGCGTAAACCCCGGGAGGAACTTTGCCGTCGGGCGTTCCGGCGCGGTAGACGAGTTCGGTGAGCTTGCCGTCGGCGCCTTTGACGACGCGCGAGTTCAGCGGATACTTCTCTTGAAATCCCTTCAGATCAGCGAGGCTCAAGCCAGGATAAAAAGTGTTGGAGCTGGCCTGGATCGTGTCTTTTCCGCCTACCGGACTTTTGGCCACGGTCATGGGCTCGAAGGTGGCGTCGAAGAAGGAAACACGCAGGTCGTCGAGTTCGTGCTTGAGATCGAGGCGAGCTTTTAGCGGCGGGAGATCGGCGTAGGGGGTTTGAAAGCCTCCGTTATGTTGCGCGTACATGGCGGCGCGGCGGAGTTCTTCGAAAGTGCATCCGGGCAGGAATTTTTGCGAGGTCAGCTCGTTGTGGTTGCCGCGATTTGCCCAGAAGAGCTTGGCGAACTCGCTGATCCTCATGCGAGCGACGGGATCGACTCCGCTCGCGTGCGCCATGATTTCTTCGAGCAGACGCTTTTGACGTAACCCGTAAGCGGAGAGCTGATCGTAGATGATGGGGTCGATGGCGATGGAAGCTTGCGTCAGCCAATACGCCAGCGCCTGCTGACGGGGCGTCAGCGCCTGGAAACTGGGGGCGCGCAGTTGAACGAAGGCGGTGTCTGCGACGCGCTCGACTACGACTTTGTCGGCTTTGTCTTTATCTTTATTCGTATCTGTGTCTTGGCACAGCGCGGCGGTGACGACGGCGAGGATGACTAGTAGGAAACGCGAAAACGCCCGTGCGGAATTAGACGGCTTCAAATTCAAGGATGGCCTCCGTATGATCCGGTCGTTAGTCCTTCGGTCCTTGGCGGACCAAACTCCGCAGGCTACCACAAACCGGGGTGTATGGTAGCCGGGCTCCCCGGCAGGACGGGGCGGAGCCTCGTCACCACACAGGCAGAGCCCGTCCCCACGCATGTTAGAATTATTATTGTGATGCTTGGGGCCGATGCTTCCTGATATCGAAAAACTGCTGGAGCTGCAGATTGCGGATAAAGAGATCCGCAGGCTGCGGGACGAAGTTGCGGCGCTGCCGAAACGCGTGGCGGTGATCGAA
>Ga0074044_10004270_pt1 | contig 11910 bp, 10 predicted proteins | sample BogForMeECP23OM1_FD_94443 | JGI IMG/M metagenome (GOLD analysis project Ga0074044, IMG submission 94443) | Bog forest soil microbial communities from Calvert Island, British Columbia, Canada - Bog Forest MetaG ECP23OM1 | ecosystem: Environmental > Terrestrial > Soil > Wetlands ...
CTCCAGCTTTTGCCCTTCTTGATGAGAAGGCAAAATGAAGAGGCAAAAGCTGGAGCTTTCGCTTACGTAACCGGAGAATTTCGCTGCTTTTTGGAGAGAAGAGCACAGTTTGTTTTGATTCATTTATTCTAAGAGCAAGTCAAGAAGTCAGGAGTTCAGGATGCAAGCTCGTCGCTTCGGTCCGGCGGCCGCGGGACGTGATTTTTGCGGGTTAGTTGAACACCAGGTTAATCGCCCAAAAATTCCCCAAGCTGGGCGAGGCCGTCGACGCGATCACAAAATATCTTGATTATCGCCAGGATAGGTACGGCTAAAAGCATTCCAGGCACACCCCAAAGCCATCCCCAAAAAAGAAAAGATAAGAAAATGCCTACGGGATTCAGGGTCATCCATCTTCCCAAAATGTTCGGCGTAACGAAGTTACTCTCTAGAGCATTGAGGGCGAGGTAAAGGAGAGGAGCCAAGCACGCGTATCCAATGTTCTCGAACTGGATTAGGGAGGCAATTGCTACCAGGCTGATTCCAGCTACCGCACCGATAAAAGGTATGTAGTTCAAGAGGAAAACCGCAACGCCCCACATCAGAGCGTTGGACAACCCGAGCAAAGCGAGACCGATACCGACACAGGCTCCCAAGCTCAGGTTCAGCAACGTCACCGAAAGAAGATATCTTGCGATGCTCGTCTCGATTTCCTTCGCGATATCGACGACCCGACGTTTGTCTTGGAAGGTCGGAACTGCCTTCACTGCTTTAAGGAGGAAAGCTTCCTGATGTGCCAAAAGAAAATAAGTTAAAATAATCACCACAGTCAGTTTGGCTAAAAAGAGGGGTGTTTGGCTGAAAAGCATTTGCAGCACTCCTGGGCCCTTCAGAGTGACAACCGTGGTCGAAGCTTGATTGGAGCCCATCAACTGCTGGACCTGATCTGAGGCGTGACCAGCTTGTTTTAAGGACGCACTGAGAAAGGTCAGACGCCCTTGGATCTGGTGCAAGTGATTGGGCAGATCCTGCAGGAAGGATGCAGCTGGTTGGTAAATCAATGAGGCGAGCCCAGCGAGAACAACCATCAGAGCCGCTATGGCGAGTGCTGATCCAATCGCCTCAGGAATCCGCGCTTTCTTATTTAGGAATCCAACCGAGGGAAGCAGTAGCAAGCTCATCAGCACTGCCAGCGCAACTGGCAGTACAAAATCAGCAGCAAAATACAATGTATAAAAGACCGCAAGAACGAAAAGACCCGTAATCGAAAACGATCGAATGTTTGATCGCGAGGAAACAGCTTCGTTCACCACCTGTGGAAGAGGTAGCTCAATAGGAGTTTCTTTCGGGAGTAATTCAGGCATTCGAGAATTCACGTTTTATAAACGGCGTAACACAGGAATCGTACAGCCCCTTGCTCCGCATCGATGTGTACACCCTGCGTTGAAGCCGTGGGCCCCGTATCCGATCGTTCGCGTTGACAGAATCCAATGGTTGACAAGGTAGGTTAAACCTCGTTCGGTTCCGTTAGATTCTCCCATACTTTTGTCGAATCGTAGTTCTTGCTATTAAGTTTAGACGACCGGCTCAAGCCGCAGTTGGGCGCCCGCATCGGCGTGTTGGCACGCGTGGCGCGGTAGGTTTGCGCTCCCGCGCGACCGGCGTTGCACGTCCATACAACGCGAACAAGGGGGAATCTAGGATAAAGAGTTGCGCAGCGTAATCAGCAAAAAAAAGCTCCAGACATGCAACACCGGTCGCGCGGGAGCGCAACCCTACCGCGCCACACACGCCGGCACGCCGACAGTCTGCCAATTCGGTGTGAGCCCCCGTGCAAAACCAAGGGCGCGGGCGTCACGCCGGCAATTTCTTCTAACAGCGAGAGGTCCAGCCGGCTGCTTTGTCCATGGACCGACCCGACCGAGACGGCTAAGGTGTCGATGTCACTTTCCTCAACCATTCGCCGGGTCTCTTTGGGCGAGGCTTTGCGTTATACTACCCCTACCTAAACGCCTATGCCGCACCATGACCTGGTTCTTGGAATCGATGTGGGAACTACCAACCTCAAATGTCTCGCCCTCGATGACGCAGGAACCATCGTCGCCCAGGGGTCTGAACCGACCCCGCAGTCTCATCCACGACCGGGATGGACAGATTTCGAACCCGGCCCCCTTTGGGAGGCCGCCTGTCGAGCGATCCGGGCCGTTGTTTCCCAACTGGAGCGCCGCGAAGCCGTCAAAGGCATTGCTGTCTCAAGCCTCGCGGAGTCGGTCGTGCCGATCGATTCGCAAGGTCAACCCCTGGCGCCTGCCATCGCCTGGTTTGACCTTCGAACCGTCGCTGAATACGAATGGATCCGTGATCGGGTTGGTTACGAAACGTTGTTCAAGGTTTCGGGCCTTAACCCCGACCCAATGTTTGGGCTCTGCAAAATTCTCTGGGTGAAAAATCATAGCCCGGCCGCGTTCCAAAGCGCGCGCCATTGGCTCCATTTGGCTGATTACGTGGCTTTTCGCCTTTGCGGAATTCCTGCCACTGATCCCAGCCTGGCCTGTCGTACCCTCGCATACGATTTGAATCGGGGGACCTGGGCAGGCGAAATCCTCGAAGCCGTTGGTGTGGCGCCCTCCTCCTTGCCTCAGGTCTGTAAAAGCGGAACTCCGCTGGGCGTCCTCACGCCGTCGAGCGCAACTGCGACGAACCTTCCGAAAAGCACGGTCGTAAGCGTCGGCATCCACGATCACCCCGGTGGCGCGTTTGCCGCCGGAGGGCTCAACATTGGGGTATTATTCGACAGCATCGGAACTTCCGAATCGCTAAATTCGCTTCTTAAAGAACCGCTTTTCGACCCCCTCATTGCCGCGCAGGGGCTGGCACAAGGCGCGGTCTGGATCGACGAACCAAGCTGCTATCTAACCGGCGGACTGCAGACGGCAGGTGCGGCCGTGGAGTGGTTTCGTCGGGAACTGGGGGGCAATGCAGAACTTGCTGAGCTCGGCAAGGAAGCGGCTGCCGCCGACGAGGCTATCCCGGTTTTTCTGCCACACCTGGTCCGAAGCCTGACACCGCACCCGGATCCTCAAGCTTCGGGGGCGTTCATTGGCATCAGGTCGGTGACTACACGCGGGGCCATGTTCAGGGCGGTTTTAGAAGGATTGGCTTTCGAAGCCCGAGCGATCGCCGACGCAATGGTCACCGTCGCCGGCCTGCCACCTTTTCAAAAAATCCTCACCATCGGAGGTTCACTCCAGAATCGGCTGCTGACCCAGATCAAAGCGGACGTTTACGGATTCCCGATAAATGTTAATCCGGTTCGCGAGGCGGTCAGCTTAGGGGCCGCTCTGTTAGCAGGGCTGGGCTGCGGGGTGTTTGCGGATGCTGCCGCTGCGGTGCGGGTTGCACACCGCGAAGAGATCACCATTGAACCTGATATGGAACGCTCCAAACGGCTGCAGACGCGCTACCAAGAGGTTTACCGCGACCTTTATGGGCATCTTCGAACGGCCCATCATCGCCTGCACGCCTCAGCCCTGTGATTTTTAATCCTCTTTCTTAATCTTGCTAGCGCGGATTCGATCAAGCGCAGGCAGAAGTACGACACTCTCTTGCTCGTTGGGATCGGTGCGTGCAATAACCGCAACCACGCTTTCCGTCTTGCTAAGATTGTAGGGCAGATGAGGCATATCAGCCGGGATGTAGACAAAGTCCCTGGCCCGAGCGGAAAGATGCTCTTCCAATCTCTCGCCATACCACATTCCGGCCTCGCCGCTCAGGATATAGAGGGCGGTCTCGTGGGCCTCATGTTTGTGCGCTTTAGCCTGTCCGCCGGGTGGGATCGTCAGGATCTGCAAATGAATGCCCTGAGCGCCCACCGATTCGGCCGAAATGCCTGGGGCGTAGGATAGGGCTTGCTTTCCGATGAACTCTGGCCCTGCTACGACGACCTGGCAGGTCGGCTTAGTATCGTGATGGATCGTTTTCGGCATTGGTGCGTTGTTCATAGATTTCAGACATCCTCGATTGAGATACTATCAGTTGCCGTAATCGCTGTCCCAACTGCCGTGCCACAGCGTTGAGGAGCCGCGTTTCGCGTGCCCGGTTCTGTTCGCGCAGTCGACGATGATCGCAGGCTGAGATTGAAAATTTGTGCTGTACGCCTCGAATCCGGGTCGACATGAAAAGAATCTTAGCGCGACGCCAGATGACCGGGTTCAGACGTGACCGCTTCCAGCGATTCCTCCGCAATATCAAACCCCCTTCGGAGGGGAATGCTCATCGTCACCGTGGTGCCCTGACCAACCTCACTGCAGACCTCCAGCCGAAAGGAGCGACCGAACAATCCTTGCAGCCGCCGACGTAACAAGGACAGCGCATGGACGCGCGGACGCACCGCGAAGAAAACTCGTTCGACTTCCGTCGAGGGCACTCCCTGCCCGTCATCGCTGATGCTCATATCCAACCAATCCCCCATCCGGCCGCGGACAACGAGGCGCAGGCGCCCAGCCTTCGACGACGATTGCAGCCCGTGTTGCACCGCATTCTCTACCAGCGGTTGAAGCGAGAAAGGTGGCATTAGAGCTTCCGATAATCCCGGATCGATCTCCTGCTCCAATTTCAATCGACTGCCAAGCCGGAGCGACTCGATCTCCAAATAGGCACGCACTACCGCCAACTCTTCTTTAAGAGGGACGAGCTCTCGTTCCTGCTGGTCGAAACTGGCGCGCAGAAAATGGCGCAACCGACCTGCTGCGCGGGGAACTTCGCGCGGTGCAATCGTAGCCAGAGCGGCGAGCGTGTTTAATGCGTTGAACAAGAAATGCGGGTTCATGCGGGACTGAAGAGCGCGCACCTCAGCCGAGGCCGCTGCTTGTGTTTGCTCATCGCGATCGCGTACCAGCGCTACGATAGCCAGTATCAGGGCTGTGCCAAGCCCTTGCAGCACAGGAGCTATTCCCATCTGCCCGAACGTTTGCAATCCCGCTCGTGCGTCAGGAACGAATAAGAGGATCAGACCGTCACGCAACCACGACACCGTCGAGCTCAAGCAAAATCCCGTCAGGGGTTGTCGCGCCAGCCGAGGGCGCCACCGGTACAGCCACCCACCGACCAGACCACCGCACAGCATGGAAATGCCGACGGGCCCCATCGGCCGTCCGTCGTAGGTCACAGCCATCCATGTCACAAACCCGGCGACAACGACCCCTACGCCAGGGCCCGCCAACAGACCGGCCGCGCAGACCGCGACGATGCGGTGATTGAACCAGCCGGTTTGCCCAACGGCGGCTTCTTCAACCAGCCCCAGAAGCAGGAACACCAGGAGCGCCGTTCCTCGGTCGCGCATCGAAAGCAGGGAACGCTCTGATCGCCTGAAGCCTGGTACGAGCGTGAGCGCGAACGCCGCCGTTACCAACACGCAAATCTTATTGAAAATGATCTCCATCGCGGAAAGCCTCAGATCGCTTATCAAGAAAGGCCATTGCTACAACGACGCGAGCCTCCAGCCCTGGACCCCGCATCGCACCGCTTTCGGCCTGAAAAGATCGCTTCATATTTTACAGAACGGTCAAGGTGACGAGCCGCAATGAATCTAAGCCAGAGAGGAGATCAAGCAAAGGATACCGCTGAATGCCTTTATCCATGTTCATAAGGTCCTGATCGAAACAGGAGTGCCGAGCGGCAATTCGCGCGTTGTCGATCAAGTTTTGAAGCAATAGGGACCCGGATTTAAGAGACCCATACTCTTTTGTACCGGTCGCCGTAATCGTTGTCTGGACTGCCGTCTCAGCGCGTGGAACGCCAAATTGGAGGAAACTCGCACCGCGCGCGAGAGTGCGAGTATCGGTTGATCACTCGGTTCTCGATTACACCACTTCCCTTTGAGTGTGTGTTCGATCTTTTAAGAGACATAGCGACTCTTAACCCGGATGTCCCGGCTGGCAAATGGGCCGGTCCCGTAAGGATACAGCGTTACCCGCACATGCTGCGGGGTAATCATCTTGGTTATCTCACGGAAATCCTGGTTGACCCTAGCTAACCCATCATAGAATACATCATGCAGATCGCCTAACGTTTCGGTGCTACCTTCGCCTTGCTCCAGATGAAGGTAGAGGAGACGATTGAATTGCGCATCCTCTACGTTCTGGATTTGGAAAGAGTTCAGGTGCTTGGCTAATCGTGCATCCTGATGGATAATGTGGTCCAAGTCGGTCGGGAAGACCTTGCAGCCAAAGAAGGGCACACTCAGATCGTTACGGCCGGAGACATAGAGGATCGGGAAACTGGCCATGTCTTTAGCCATGGAATCTGCATCAATGCCCAATTCCGACAGCTTTTGCTTCAGATCGGCATGGCGCCAGACGCCCCCGCGGTCATGCAGGTTATACCGAATTTTGGGAGCAATATTGGCCAGGCGTGCGATGGTGAAGACCAGCTCTCCCTCGGGGCTTCGTTCGATGATGTAGTCGAGGGGATTGTATTGAAAAATCATCGGTGGGTCTTCCCGACTGAATAGGATTTGAGAAGTGGTCGCGTTCTTCCAGCAAAGTTGCCGTAACGCTACCGTGAATTGAGTTTCCGCACCGATGTTGATTTCCAGGTCCGAGGCACCGTAGGACGAAAAGACCGATTTAAACCATTTTCCGAAATAACCCCGCAACCCCTCGGACATTCCCTCTCCGCCCACGACCAAATGCAGCTCATATTGGCTGAGGTCCAATGAAGTCGTGTCGACGAAATTTTTAATAAACGGTGGATAGCCGTTGATCAGGTAGCGATAGCGGGGGCCGAATAGCTTAATGGCATTCTCCAATTTAGCTTTGTCCGGCCCGATGGACTTCATGATACCCACGTCAACTAGCGACATAGAAACATTCATGCCTGTAGCCCACGGACCCAGCGCAAAACAATTGAGGATAAGGAAGTCGCCTTGCTCAAACCTAAGCGCATAGGATAATTGGATGATCGCCTTGACGCTGTTACGCTCGGCCGGACCGCGGACCCAATTGTTGGGCGTCCCGCTCGAGCCTGACGATTCATCGATCACCACCCCCTTGCTGGGGATTCGTCCGCCATAGCAACGATCTTCAAGGCTATACTTGTTGACGTAATTTTCCTTGGTAGTGGCCGGCAGAAGCGAGAGATCCTTGGCCCGTCTGATGGCGGGCGCATGTTGATCGGAAAGGAATCGCTGATACGCTGGGCAATCCCGACTGGCCTTGAGGTAAACCTCCCACGCCTCGACCTGACCGATCCAGGTGAGGAGGGGCTGAAAGACCGGCGCACCAAGCAATGCGAAGAAACGAGGCTTGTTTTGCAGCGTGCGGCGTAAGATGCCCAAGGCCAGCAGCATGATGCGATTAATCATGAATCAACACATCGTTCAATGATCGTCGGTAGCTTTGGGGCGGCGCGTCGGTATGACCAATGCGAAATACCAGCCAAACATCATCAATGCCTGTCAATTCATGGATGCGCGCCTTGGCTTGCGGATTAGTGACTAGATTTCCGAAAGGATGGATGAAAAGCTTCCGGCGAGCCAATTCCAGCCAGAAACGCATGAGGTAGGCACCGGCACGGACCGCCGCCGCATCATCGAAGAAGGAACCGGAAATTACTCCGATGTGGGAGACCTTTCCAAGCTGTTGGCGGTACGCCCATCGGATAAAATCACAGGTCAGCGGCCAACGCATGATTTGCGGTAATTCCCTCATCAGTTTCAACTGAATCGCAGGAACTCTCATGCAGCGGTAATCCAAACCATCAGCCTTCGCTTTGGCTTCTTCGTCGCTATAGCGAAACCAGCGGGCAATCTCGTCATGGTAGGCAGGAACGTTTAAATCGTGGAAAATGCCACGGATGTTTTCCAGAATGATAGCCTCAATTCGCACCGGATCATCCAACTGATCATAGTGTTGTCCAAATTCCGGAGCCGTTTGCTTTAAAAGCGCCGTTAATTGGGGATCAATTCGCGCGCCGTTGCTTGGCAGCCGTGACGTTATGCGGATTTGAAACAGGTCATCGGAATATGGCGATGGTTCCGAGCTTCCTTCCAATTCAAGCTCAGCAAATGGTAACAATGAACCTGAAGTACCCGAATTCTCGATTAAGAAATGTCGCAGGGAGAACCCGGCATTGGCGGAGATGATTCGTAAAGATTCCAGGAACATTCCCATAGCACAGCGCAGGAAATGCCCCGTGGTATCCTCGTCCGGAAGGGTGCGCGCCACTTCCAAATACAACGTGGCATGGCGATCATCCTTGATCCGCACTCGCCAAGGCTGTGTGTTATGCGGAGAAGGGGTTCGCAGGGCTATTTGGATAATGGACTCCCAGCGAGAATGCATGGTACTTCCCACGGTACCCGCTATTGACCAGGATGGCCAAGAAAGGATTGATTTCGCATCAAGACGGAAATCTATGCACTTGCCGCACTCGTTTCCGGTTTTGGACGCGGATTGTTGCGTTAGAGACACCAAATCCGAGGGCCTAATAACAACAAAAATCGGCTGAAGATCGAGCGCATCTTAGCCAGAAAGTACCAGGCCTGCCATACGGTTAATAGAGAATGGCGGTTAACTGAAGACTAATGGTTCCGGACGGACGCGGAAAAATCTGGACGAGTGGCCCGAATGAGGAACCGAGCGCGGTAACGTTTCATGCCCAAAATCCCAATTCTGACCCTCTGCGGAAGGTACAATCTCCTGATCCCGGCCTGTGCCGGTTAGAAACAGGCTGATCGGGTGGCAGCGCAAGGTCACCGCAAGAACAAAACAGCAGGGACGAGATTGCTAGAAAAATCGCTGCCGCTTCTCTCATGTGGATGTAAAGACGATTTTATAAGGGAATCGGTACAGTCACTACGATGCTCGTTCCACGGCCGGCAGCAGTACAGATGTCTAGTTTTCCGCCAATCTGAGTGGCTCTGGCCCGCATATTGCCCAATCCGAAGCCTTCATTTTTGTCCAGGGGACCTCTAGAGATCCCGGAACCATTGTCTCTTACTTGAAGAACGAGGTTTGGTGCGTCCCATCGAAGACTCACGGCAATCAATGTTGGATTAGCATGGCGCACGGCATTGTGGATCGCCTCCTGGGCGATGCGCAACAGCTCATGTTGCACCCTGGGCGACAGGCTTTTCTCGGGTATGTTGTCGGACCGGAAGTCACAACGCAACCGCCCGGCCAAACTCGTGCGCTCGACCAAACCTTGAAGCGCCGCGGCCAGTCCCGATTCGTCAACGATCCTTAGACGTAAATTGTGGGCACAACGACGTGCTTCAGCCAAGCCAAGGTTAGCCAACTCAACGGCCCTCTGAATGCGGCAGAGGGGATCGCCTTCTTTTGAAGAAAGTTCCTCTTGGGCAACTCCCAGTTGCATGCAGATCGCAGTAAAACTTTGCGCCAACCCATCGTGAATCTCACCAGCCATCCGATTTCGCTCTTCTAGAACCGCAGATTGCCTGGCGGCCCTTGCCAAACGCGTGACCTGAATCGCAAGGGCCGCCTGGCTTTCGAGGGCCCGAGCTATTTCGATCTCCTCTGGACGAAACTCCCGGTCCTCGGTGAACCGAAATGTCAAGCTGCCAATCAACTGCTCAGCCAAGTTTAAAGGAACGATGAGCAATGTCTTTACGTCGAGCGCAAGCAGATAGGACCGATGCGCGGCAGAAATCGGTGAAATATTGTCGAGAAGGTGGATCACGGCAGCCGGTTGTTTCAAAAAGCTAAGCTGTCGCTCATCAAGTGGAATAGATTGCAACGTTTCCGGATACTTCGCTTCGGCGGGAGTCATCACGCGATCGCCTTGAAAGACAAGGTTCACGGTCAACCAGTTCGTTTCGAAGTTGCGCAATTGCAAAGCCGACGATGCCGCACCCAGCTGCCGTGTGATGGCGGCCATCACTTGGCCGAGGAGCTCATCCAGATCGGGCACTGCGGCAAGTGCATCCAGGCATCCGCGCAGTGCTTCGTTCGCCTTCGCCAGTTCCATCGTACGCTGTTGCGCGAACATCTCCCGCTCGCGCGCAAGGGCCGCTTGCATTTCCTCTGGCGTTACCGTCGGAACAGACCTCCGTCGCGGCCTGTGCAAGATCAGGATGGCTCCAATCTCGCGGCAATTATCGACGACAAGCTCCGTACTAACGTTCGGTATCAGCCGATTCAAACAGGGCGGCCAGGCCGCGGATGAGACCTTGTTCAGGGAAGAAATTCGCCCGTCACAGATCAAGCCTTGTTTGCGTCGCTTTATAACCTCCAGCGCAGCATTGGTAGCATATACGATCGTGCCGCGCCGGTCGATCGCCACAATATCCTCGGTCAGCCAATGTGAACGCTTAGTAATGAAATAACGCAGCAACCGCTCATGGTCGTCCTTGATCGACTGAGCAAGCATACTCTCTATCTGCTGTGCCACTGCGCCAGCAAATGCCAGGCTCTGCGGATTGAAGGTCGTGGCGGGGCCTGAGATATCGAGAACCCCCAGCAACTCGCCGTCGATAGGGTGCCGGATCGGAGTGGCTGCACACGTCCACCGCTGGACTTCGCTGCAGAAATGCTCGACACCGTGGATTTGGACCGGTCGCAACTCGGCGATGGCGGTTCCGATTGCATTCGTTCCGATGTCTGCCTCGGCCCAGTGGCCACCCTGTTCGAGGTGCATTATCCGACCTAAATCTGTAGTTCGTGGATCTCCCGCTGTCTCGACAATGACTCCAGATGGATCGGTGAGGATGATCATGGAACTCGCTTCAGCGAGGAGGAGTCGCGCCTGCTGTAGGGCTGGTCGAGCTGCCGCGACCAGTGCCGCATGCTCCGCCCGACGCTGAACCACCTCCGCTTCGGGCGCCAGTGGTGCCTCGCTTCGTTCAAATGGGATCTGGTACCCTTGCGAACGCTCCCACGAAGCAGCAACGACCCTCCGTACCGCGTTCGATGCGGTGCCGTTCTGTATGAACCTTTCCCAAGCCCGCTTAATTTCTCGATTGTCCATCAAAGATCCTCCCAGGAGGCGAGAACCGCAAAGTCTCGAACCGAATCTACGTGTAGCTCATCTTGAAGCAAGTTCTCCAGGTCAAACCCCTAATCGGTAACCGAGATTACGCGCCAACATCGAGCCCTCCTCTCCGAAAGCGACCACAGCGGAGAAGCTCTCAAGGGCACCAAGCTGCCCGATTACGGGCAAGCAAAGCGGGCAGGGTACGATGAGCAAAACTAACAAACAAGAGCAATGCAATTGAGCTTTCGGTCTGTTCCATCGCTATATTGTTAGTATGCTTGGATTGTCGGATTGAAAATGACGTGAAAGCCATTAGGGCATTACGGCAAAATTCTCGCGGGCAGGAAAGCCGTGACGGACGGGCCGTTTGCGGAATCCAAGGAAGCAATTGCAGGTTTCTTTGTCATTCAAGCGGACAGTCTTGAGCAAGCCGTAGAGGTAGCCAGAGGCTGCCCGGGTCTTGAATTCGGTCAAACTGTCGAAGTTAGGGCTATCGTCTCGGAACCATGTGAGCTCCAGATCGCACGAGAAAAAACGACCGATAAACAATCGTATTTGCCGCCAAGAGGATGAATTCGAAGAACAGGGCAAAAGAAATCGCCCCAAAACCACAATTCAAAAGCGGAGTCAAACGGTTTTTGCATCAATGCCAGGCTGCCTCTTGAGAACGGAGGCCCGGCTTTTTTCCTCAGCCGGCCACGCCACCCCCATGTAATTCTCCGAGCGATACAAGAGGAATGTTGTCTTCAGCCTTTTTTGAGATTTCATGCTGTAGAGAATTTACGTTTCAGAAACACTTTTATTGTTCCATAGTCCGCCTCGAGGACAAAGGGCGTAACGTGAGAAATATCATCGTAAACCCCCAGTTTACTTGTCCATGAGCCGTCCGGCAATTGCCGCGCAACATGAGCGAATTCATCGTCCGAATCGACATACAGA
>Ga0074044_10004271_pt1 | contig 11910 bp, 8 predicted proteins | sample BogForMeECP23OM1_FD_94443 | JGI IMG/M metagenome (GOLD analysis project Ga0074044, IMG submission 94443) | Bog forest soil microbial communities from Calvert Island, British Columbia, Canada - Bog Forest MetaG ECP23OM1 | ecosystem: Environmental > Terrestrial > Soil > Wetlands ...
ACGATGCTCAGGCCGATTCCAACACCTTGCGTCTCGCGCCGCAACTCGGAACCGCGCCGGTAAAACCGCTCAAAAATCCTTTCCTGTTCCTCCGGCGGAATGCCCGGGCCATGGTCGCTGACAGAAAGGCTGAAGGCTGATGGCTGAAGGCTGAAGGAAGCGCCTTCGGCATTTTGCACTCCGCATTCCGCACTCCGCACTTCCAGCCCCACCGTCACCGTTTCGCCCTTCGGCGAATGTTTGATGGCATTGTCAATCAGGTTCACCAGTGCCTGCTGGATCGCCCGGCCGTCCATTTCGATTGGTTGAGAGTTGAGGGTTGAAAGTTGTGAGTCATCCAGCTGCAATGCAAGCCGCACCTGCTTTTCCGCCGCGTTGGGCTGCATCAAGGTCATGGTTTGCTTGAGCAGTGCCACTACATCGGTCGGCTCGAACTCGTATTGTTTGCGGCCCTGTTCGATGCGGGAGAAGTCGAGCACGTTTTCGATGAGCGCCGACAGCCGCCGGCATTCCTGGACGATGAAGCCGAAATATTCCTTCTGTTTCTGCGGTTCCGGGATTTTGCCGCCTTCCAGATTTTCCGCCATCAATCGCACCGACGCGATGGGCGCGCGCAATTCGTGCGAGACGCTGGAGACGAAATTGGATTTCATTTCGCTGAGTTCCCGTTGCTGCCGGAACGCCCGCCAGGCGGCCAGCAACCCGATCAGGGCGGCCGCGGCCGAGACGGCCACGAGCGAGCCAAACCAGAACGTGCGGGCGCCCTGCCGCTGGTAGAGCTTGTCCGGACTGGTGAGATAAACATTCACTTTCAAAAGCTGTTCCGGCTGAACCGCGGACGCCAGGATGTTGGTGGCCAGCGCGGCCAAGGTCTGTCTGACTTCCCCGCCACCAGCCTTGCCGCCGCTGCGGTAACTAAAGGTCCACAAATGGAGATCCGGTGCAAACGCGCTGATTTTCTTTCCAGCCACTTCGACGCCGATGCCAAAATATTCGGGCATGTGTTTTCCGCCAGCCGCCAATTCCTTGATGCGGAGGCCCAGATCGGATTCGCCGCGGCAGACAAACCAATGGTTGGTCTCATGGTCATCAAACCCGATGGCCAGCCAGTTCCGGTCCAACGTACCGTCTCCGGCAAACGAACGCGTCACGGTCGATAAGGCGTTTGAACTCCAGATTGAACCGAAAGCATTGAAACCATTGGTCACCACTACAAAACTTCGGTAAATGTTTTGTGTGACTTCCGTGCCCCGGCCCGGGGCTTTCGGCACGTACAGGAGATTGGACGTGGCGAACCAAAAAAGACGGGGAAACGAAATGTTCGTCACCGTTCCTCCGGATTCCAGCCGCAGGGTTCCATCACCCGCCGTTGGATTCCCGTCGTTTGCGCTGGTTGAAAGCAAAGGAAACGCGGGGGGCGCGGGATTGGCCCGGGCATAAAAATGCGGGCCGGCCGCCGCATACAATTGGCGGGCCGCGGCGTGGATTTGCCAGAGGACCTGCCACTTTACCCGCCGGCCCAAACGGATCTGGGAATCCTCATGGCCGGTTCCGGTCGGCAGCATTTCGGCCTGTCTCAAAAGCTCCGGGGTCAGAAACGTGGGATGGTAAACAATATTGGAATACAGGGACTCAACAGAAATGGGATTTGTCCCGGCAATGTCAGGTGCAGCGGTGGACAGTTGGAGCCATTTCATTTGGGCCAGCGGTTGGAAGGGAAGACCACTCTCCCCAACCGCTTCCGGATATTTTTTCACCACCCGGTCAAACATCTCCGCTGCTTCCGCATTTTTCCCCTGCTGCGCCAGCGCCAGGCCCAAGCCATAACAAGCCGCCGCCGCAAATCTTTCCGACGGATGGGAACCAATGAAATCCCGAAATGTCTGGAGGACCATCCCGGAATTCTGCCGGCCGGTGTCGGCGCTGCGCAACTCCAGCCAAAGCTGCTTTTGGCCGGCATTCAACTCGCCTGGATCGAAGGGTTTGGGCACGGGAATGGCGGTAAAGGCGGGCGGAAACATCAATTGGCCGGCTTGATCTACCTCGAAAGCAGGCCCGTTGGACGGGTCCAAAAGGGATGATTCTTTCGCCGTAAGTTCATTCCAGATTTTGGCAGCCAGGTCATCCGCGATGACCTGGGCCCGCTCCCGCGCGTCGTGTTCAGCCAGAATTTTGTCCTGTCGCAGTGAAATCACACCGATTACAGCCAGCACCGCCACCGGCAGCAGGATCAGCATCCCCTGCCAGAAAAAAGTCGGTTTGCGTGTTGTGCGGGGCGCAGCCATGAGCATTCTTTATGTGACCAGCTTACGCGCACGGCAAGCCGTAGTTGTCACGGTTTTGCAAAATTGTCCGGCTCAATTCGCCTGGTTGTTGGCAGCAAAAAGCAAAGTGCCGCCGCCACGAGCAGCGCACCGCCCAAAACCCCGAAGGGAACGGTGATGCCGTGGGTCCGGCCCTTCAATTCTCCGACGATGGCCGGGCCAAGATAGCCGCCGACATTGCCGAGTGCGTTCACCAGCCCTATGACGGCGCCGGCGATCGCGCGCGGCATGGTTTCCGTGGGAATGGCAAAGAACGGAGCCAGTCCCGCAAACGGCCCCGGAATGGCCAGACACAGGAACGCGTACGAAAGCCAGAAGGAATGTTCCTTGAGCAAAACGCTCGCGATGAGCGATGTGCCGCTCGCGGCATAAATGAAAGCGGCGTGACCGCGGCGCTCGCCCGTCCGGTCCGAATGCCGCGAGAGGAGCACCATGACGATGGCGGTGACCACGTAAGGAACGGCGAAAAGCAGGCCGGTTTCCAAGCCGGTGAAATTGTGGCCGCCGCCCTTGATGCCTTCCGTGAGGAACGTGTTGCAGCCGTAGGAAGCGAAGTTGTAAATGAAGCAAACCGCCAGCATGACGAAAACCGCCGGTTGCAGGAAGGCGCGCCCGAGGGAAACCTTTTTGGCCGGCTCCAGTTCCCTGGCCTCGCGTTGCAACGTGGCTTCGAGAAAATCTTTTTCCTCGCGTGAAATCCATTTCGCGTCGCGCGGATGGTCGCTGATGAAATAAAGCCAGATCGGCAGCCAGAGAAACGGCAAGGCGCCTTCCGCCATCAGCATCGTCTGCCAGCCCCAGCCGCCCAGCAGCCAGCCGGTGACCGGCGCCGACGCGGCGACCGCCAGTGGCTGGCACAGGTTCCAGTAGGCATTCGCGCGGGCGCGTTCCTGGCGCGGAAACCAGTTCGCCAGCAGCACCAGCATCGTCGGATACACGCCGCTTTCCGCCACGCCGAGCATGAAGCGCATCACGGCAAATTCCCGAAAATTGGAAACCAGGCCGCAGCCGACCGCGCAAACGCCCCAGAACACCAGGAAAAGGGAGATCAATTTTTTCGGGCTCCAGCGGCCGGCCAGGTAACCGCCGGGAATTTGCAACAGCACGTAGCCGAGAAAGAAAATGCCGGCGGCCTGGCCTTTCAGCCGGTCGTCCATGAGCAGATCCTTCATCATGGACGAGATTTTCGGGTCCAGCGCCAGCGCGACGTTCGTGCGGTCCACGTACGAAATCGTGTACATGATCAGCGCGACGGGGATGAGGCGCAGCCAGCGTTGTGGTTTTACGGGATTCAAGCTTGGCGCGTTGTTAACAGAAGAACACGGCGCTGTTCAATGGTTAACTTTTGCGCCAAGGAGCACGGCGGTCCGGCTAAATCTCCCGCTTGCCCCTGTGAGCGTTTATCAGAAACAACAGCCGTTACTTCCCGCCGGATGATGTTTGCTTCGCCTTCTGGAATTTTTTCAGTTGTTCAACCAGGTCGCGTATTTGCTGGCCCTCCTGACCTTGCATTGCCGGCATTTGCGCAGCAGTTTCCGCCACCAACAGCGCATCGGCGAACCGTTTTTGTTCCAGCAGGAAATTCACATACCGGAGAACCGCTCCCGTCGAGTACGGACAGAGCGCCCAAGCCTGCCGGAACGCGAAGTCCGCCGCCTCATTCATCCGCCGCTTTTCCGCGGCATCGGTGGTTTGCCGCGCCCGCCACGCGTAAACTCCGCCGAGAGAACTGCGCAGCTTGGAAAACCTCCACTGAGAATAAGCGTTTTGGATGAAACGCGGGTCGCCCGTGAACCCGGTAAAATTCTTCTGCCCGAAAGTCCGGGTGGCGAACGCGGCGATTTCCCCGACCGACGTGTCGTCATGCAACCAGTCGCCAATCATCGGCACGACCAGTTTGGCCCAGTAATCGTGGTCCCGTTGCATGATGTCCGTGGGCAAGGTTGATTGCGGTTGCCGGTTAATCTTCATGATCAGGCCGTGCGGTTCGAGATACGGATACAGCCAGTCAAACGGGAAACTTTCCTCGATGTAAAATTCGCGGTCGGGATTTTTGTCAAAGACGAGTTTGGCCAGCAAACCGTCGACCTGCACCACGGCCATCGTGCCGCTGACCTGGACCTTTCCGTCGGGACCCGTTTTGTAATCTTCCCCCGGCCTGAGCTGATTCCGGCTCCGCCGCTGAGTGACGTCTTCCACGTAATCCCGGAGGCATTTTTGCACTTCGTTGGTCGTGGGGACATGGATTCCATCCCCATACATGCCGCGCACATAATCGAGATAGGTGCCGTCGGCCAGGGCATTCTGCGTGAGCGTGAAAAATGGGTCCGCTTTTACGTGCGACTTTTGCAGGGCGGTGACGATGAATCGTCCCCCGTCGGTGCCGCCGAAGTAGATGCTGCCCGGCGGGATGGATGCAATAATGTCGTTGCCAAACATTGCGGAGTATTTCTCATCACCCTCGCCGAAGGCATCAAAGGCGCCCCAGATTTCCAATACCGCCTGCCAGGCCGTGCCGCGTAAACGCTCGTCGATCTTGGTCTGGTCGTTATAATCGTATTGCCCGGCGTGATGCCGGAAATCCATGAATATATTGCTCACTGCCAGCCAGTCGCCCCGGTCCGCTGCGGCAAAAAACGACTGGAACGCCGATACATCATTGGTTCCGGCCCGGGCCTGCGCCTCCTTTTCGGCGACAAAGGCTTTTAATTGCGCAGCGGCTTCCGGCGATTTCAGCGACCACAGTCCGGCAAAATTTTCCTTGGCATAACCGCCGACCAGCAATTCCAGCCCCAGAAGCACGAGAAGGATCAGAATCATCGCCATTCTGGCCATCCGCTGGCGATTGCGCTGCCCGTCGAGTATGGCCGTGACGCGCTGTTCGAGCCCCGATGGCCGGGCCATCGCAATGCCAGCCATTTGCGGGACGCGCCGGAACGACCGGGCAATGGCAACCAGATGACCGGCGTAATCCGACGCTTTGCAGCCGCCATTCAGAACCAGATCGTCACAGGCGCGTTCCTGTTCGACGCGCAAGCGCTGCGCGGCGAGCCAAACGAGCGGGTTGCACCAGAAAATCGCACAGACAATTCTGACGACCAGCTGGGTCAGATAATCCCACCGCTTCACATGAGCCAGTTCGTGCAGCAGAACAATCCGACGCCGTTCTTCCGGCCACTCCCCGGCTGCGGCGGGCAAAAGGACGACCGGCCGCCACCATCCCCACGTCAGGGGCATTATTTTGTCGGCCGATTGCGATAGAATCACCGGGCGTCCGATCCGCAGGAGTTCGCGCGCTTTATCCAGCAGGGATAACCAGCCTTCGTCGCGCAACCGCCGGCTGCGGCGGGAAATCTTCCCGAGTTGAACCTGTCCCAGGGCGGCATAACCCAGTATCAACACCAGGCCGCCGGACCACGCGCCGAGAGCCAGCGTCAGCTAGCTCATATTGAAATGCACCGTCAATTGCCGGTTGTGGGCGGTTGAAGTGGTGATGTTTGAACTCCCGGAAACGCCGGACGAATCGAGGGTTGTTGGCGCGGATGGGCCGGGCCTTGTCCCTGACGCAAATTCCAAGGCCAGGGAAATCTGATTGGCGGAATCAAAATGGGTTGCCACTGACCAGAGCGGTTTTTCCCACGACGACAACAGGGAAGACAGCAAGGGCAGGCAGGGCAAACTGACCACGGCGAACAGCCAGATCAGATGCCGCGTCGCGGCGGAAGCGCGCCGCCAGACGACGCAGAGGGCGCCGGCCAGAGCCAGAACCACGAAGCTTTTAAGCCAGGCGTCGAAAACCAGCGCCGTGCATTGGGAACTTTGAAGATAACCGGAAACGAGATGGGCAAGGGGATGCATATTAACGACCTTCCTTTTTGGCTTGTTTGATGATCTCTTGCAGTTTGGCCAGTTCAGCCTCCGACAATTTGGTGTCGGCATTTTCCAGCAACGCGGACATGGCCTGGGTGACCGAGCCTTGGAAGAACGTGGCGACGACCCGTTTCAGGGCCGACCGGCTGGCGGTCTGGCGCGATGCGCACGGCAGATAAATGTAGCGTGCGCCTTCCGACCGGTGTCGGACATGGCCCTTTTCCTCCAGAATCCGCAGCAGCGCGCGAACGGCAGAGTAACCCGGAGGATTTGGTAATGCCGCAAGAACTTCGGCGGCGGTGGCGGCTTCCCGGGCATGCAGAACGTCCATGATCTGGCGTTCCCGCCGGCTGAGATGTTGTTCACTGTTCATTGCGTGTGCTAAATTTTTAGCATAAAGACCGGAGGTGTCAATCTAAAAATGCTAAAATTTTAGCAGGCCGGTTTCCAGCAAAAGGCGCCCGCCCGCGTGAACGTTTATCAGAAGCAGGCCCGCCGTTACTTGCCGCTGGATGCTGTTGGCTTCGCCTTTTGGTAATTTTGCAGTTGTCTGACCAGGCCGCGGAATTGCTCGCCGTCCTTGCCTTGCATTGCCGGCATTTGCGCCGCCGTTTCCGCAACCAATAGCGCGTCCGTTAAGCGATTCTCGCTCAATAAAAGATTCACATAGCAAAAAACCGTCTCGGGCGAATAGGGACAGAGTGCAAACGCCTGCCGGAAAGCAAAATCCGCAGCCTTGTTCATGCGTTCCTTTTCCGAAGCATCAGTGGTGTGTTGTGCGCGCCAGGTGTAAAGCTGGCCAGGGGAAGTGCGCAATTTGGAAAACGTCTTGTGCACGTAGGCGTTTTGAATGAAACGCGGGTCGCCGGTGAAACCGCTGAAATCCTGTTTCCCAAAAATCTTTTTGGCAAAGGCGGCCACCTGTTCAACCGATGTATCATCATTCAACCAGCCACCAATCATGGGCGTCACATATTTGGTCCAGTATTCATGATCCCGACTGACAATCTCATCGGACAGTCCGGACAGCGGCTGCCGGTTGATTTTCATGATCAGCCCGTGCGGCTCCAGATACGGATACATCCAGTCGAATGGGAAGCTTTCCTCGATGTAAAATTCGTGATTGGTATTTTTGTCAAAAATGGTTTTGACCAACAGGCCATTGATTTCCATTACGGCCACCTGGCCGCTCACTTGGACCAGCCCTTTGGAATCCAGTTTGATATCCTCACCGGGCTTGAGTTGATGATTTTGCAGTCGCTGTTTCGCATCCGCCACATAATCCTCAAAACATTTCTGAGAATCTTCATCCGTGGGCGTATAGATTTTCCCATCATACATCGAGCGCAGGTACTTGAGATATGTTCCGTCTGCCAGCGCGTTTTGAGTCAGTGTGAAAAATGGATCGGCGTTCACATGAGATTTTTGCATCGCCGTGATCAAGAACCGTCCCGGATCTGTGCCGCCAAAGTAAATGCTTCCCGGTGGAATGGATTGAATGATGTCGTTGCCAAAATCGGCGGAATATTTTTCATCGCCCTCGCCGAAGGCGTCAAAGGCACCCCAGATTTCCAATACCGCCTGCCACGCCGTGCCACGCAAACGCTCATCCGTTTTGCCGGAGTGCTCGTATTGTCCCGCGTGCTTTCGGAATTCTACGAACGCGTTGCTGACCGCCAGCCAGTCGCCTTTTTCCGCCGCCGTAAAAAAATGCGCAAATCCGGGCGCCGCCGCGTTGGTTGACGCATTCGCCTGCGCTTCCTTTTCCGCCACGAACGATTTTAATTGAGCCACCACTTCCGGATTTTTGATGGATTCCCAGCTAGTGGATTTTTTCTTGGCGCAGCCGCCGATGACCAATCCGACGCCCAGAATCGCCAAACCCGCCGAACTGATGGTTGTTTTCATAAGTTGATTTTTAGCTGTTTCCATTGAATAGACACCGCCGCCGCCAAATTTGTATAAAAACTGCGCCTCAAAAATTAACCGGCTCAATCTTCCGCCCGCGCGCGTGAGTGTGTTTCGGAAGTGACGCGAAAAATTATTTCACATTGATGTTGGGATTCCCCAAATCAGTCACGAGCACGCGGAATATATCTCCATGGATTTCAGGCGTTTTCGCCGCCGTTTCCGCAACCAGAAGTGCATCAGCCCGGCGGTTTTGGCTTATCAAAAGATTCACATACCGAAGCACGGTTTCAGGCGAATATGGGCAAAGCGCCCACGACTGGCGGAAGGCAAAATCAGCCGCGTCATTCATGCGCTTTTTTTCACCGGCGTCAGCGGCGTGTTGCGCGCGCCATGCGTAAAGACCGCCGATGGAACTCCGCAATTTGGAAAAATTTTTGCACCAGTATTCACTTTGGGAAAACTGCGGGTCGCCGGCAAATCCGCTCAAATCCTTTTTCACATGGATTTTTTCCGCGAACGCGGCGACTTCTTCAATCGTCGTGTCTGGTTTCAGCCAGCCGCCAATCATCGGCGTCACAGTTTTTGTCCAGTAATCGCTGTCGCGCTGGACGATTTCATCGGACAATTCAGGTAATTGCTGCCGGTTGATTTTCATGATCAAGCCGTGCGGTTCGAGATAGGGATACATCCAGTCGAGCGGGAAACCTTCCACGACGTAAAATTCGCGGTCGGGATTTTTGTCGAAAATGGTTTTCGTTAGAAGCTCTCTGATTCCTATCACAGACATCTGCCCGCTCACTTGGATTCGCCCGTTTGAATCCTGCCTGACGTCCTCGTCGCCGGGCTTGAGTTGTCTGGGCTCGTTGGGAAATTGCCGATCATGAGCAAGACGGCGCTGCGCATCCGTCATGTAATCCTGAAGGCTCTTTTGCAAGTCTTCGTCCGTGGGCGTATAAATTTCCCCGCCATACATCGCCCGCAGATAGTGTAAATAGGTTGCATCGGTGAGCGGATTTTGCGAGAGCGCGAAAAACGGTTTCCCGGCCGCATGAGATTCCATCAATGCCGTGACGACAAACCGTCCCGGATCAGCTCCGCCAAAATAAATGCTGCCGGCCGGGATGGATTGGATGATGTCATTGCCAAACATTGTGGAGTATTTTTCATCGCCCTCGCCGAAGGCGTCAAAGGCACCCCAGATTTCCAATACTGCCTGCCACGCCGTGCCACGCAAACGCTCATCTATCTTTGTCTTGTCGGAATGCTCGTATTGTCCCGCGTGCTTTCGGAATTCTACGAACGCGTTGCTGACCGCCAGCCAGTCGCCTTTGGCCGCCGCCGCAAAAAATGCCCGGAACTCGGATGGCATTTTGTTTGTCGCCGCGTTCGCCTGCGCCTCTTTTTCCGCAACGAATGATTTCAACTGGGCCGCAACTTCCGGATTTTTAAGCGACTGAAACGACGACATTTGCTTTTTGGCGCAGCCGCTGGTGAATAATCCAGCGCCAAGAATGACCGCTCCTAGTGATTTGATTGTCGTCTTCATAGGTTTGTCTTTTGCCATCTTTCCACTGAATAGACACCGATATCGCCGAATTTGTATGAAGATTTGCGAATAAACAAAGGTTTTGTTGAAGCGGCCAAAGCCAGCGATAGGAACCCTGCACCCGCACCAACTGGCGGCTGGAAGCCGCCTTCACTGGCAGCCAGGATGGCTGCCTCCACGGTGTGGCGGCGCGCTTTCCGGCGTGCCAGTGAAAGCGGCTTCCAGCCGCGTGAACCGCCTGCCATGGCGTGGGGCCGCATTGCGTCCCCAACCCAGCCCTTTCCTGCCAGGTCAAGATTTAGAATAATTCTAAATCTTGACCTGGCCGCTCTGGACGCGCTATATTTCCACCGCGATGAAGGCATCCGGCCACAGCAAGGTTGAGAATCACCTGACCGAACGGTTGGGTGCGGGCGGCCTGCGCTCCACCCCGCAGCGCGAGCACGTTTACCACGTGCTGCTGCAAAAGCGCGACCACCCCACCGCCGAGGAGGTGTTCATCCGCGTCAAACGCGGGACGCCGGACATTTCCATGGCCACGGTTTACAACTGCCTCGATGCCCTGGTAAAGTGCGGGCTTGTGCGCCAGGTGCAGCTCGACCGCGGCGCCACCCGGTTCTGCCCGAATATGCGCGAGCATTGCCATTTTTATTGCGATTCGTGCGACACGGTGTTTGATGTGGACCTGCCGGCGAAGCCGCGGCCCGGCATCACGCTGCCGCACGGGTTCAAGGCCGAACATTACGAAGTCGCCATCCACGGCATCTGCCCGGACTGCGCGAAGAAAAAATAAATTTTACGAACGATGAGCACCGCCACGGAAACCATCGAGGGCCTGGTCAAACAGGATTACAAATACGGTTTTTACACCGACGTGGAGACCGAGTCCGCGCCGCCGGGTTTGAGCGAGGACACCATCCGGCTGATTTCGCGCCGGAAAAACGAGCCGGCCTGGCTGACCGACTGGCGGCTCAAGGCGTTTCGGCACTGGCAAACGATGCAGGAGCCGGCCTGGCCGAAGGTTCATCACGAAAAAATCAATTATCAGGACATCGTTTATTACTCCGCGCCGAAGAAGAAGGGCGACGGGCCGAAAAGCCTCGAGGAGGTTGACCCGAAATTGCTGGAGACTTACGAGAAACTCGGCATCCCCCTGCGCGAACGCGAGCGGCTCGCCGGCGTGGCCGTGGACGCGGTGTTTGACAGCGTGTCCGTCGGCACAACGTTCAAGAAACAACTCGCCGAGAAAGGCGTCATTTTCTGCTCGTTCAGCGAGGCGGTGCAGGAGCATCCCGATCTCGTCCGCAAATATCTCGGCATGGTTGTGTCCTACACCGACAATTTTTTTGCCACGCTGAACTCCGCCGTTTTCACCGACGGTTCGTTCTGTTACATCCCCAAGGGCGTGCGCTGCCCGATGGAGCTTTCGACGTATTTCCGCATCAACGCGGCGAACACCGGCCAGTTCGAGCGCACCCTTATCATCGCCGACGAAGGCGCACATGTGAGCTACCTCGAAGGTTGCACCGCGCCGATGCGCGATGAAAACCAGCTTCACGCGGCGGTGGTTGAGCTTATCGCGCTCGACAACGCAGAAATCAAATACTCGACCGTACAGAACTGGTATCCTGGCGATGAGAACGGCAAGGGCGGCATCTACAATTTCGTGACCAAGCGCGGCCTCTGCCGGGGCCGGAACTCGAAGATTTCCTGGACACAGGTGGAGACCGGCTCGGCCATCACGTGGAAATATCCCAGTTGCATCCTGCAGGGCGACAACTCGGTCGGCGAATTTTATTCCGTCGCCGTGACGAACAATTATCAGCAGGCCGACACCGGGACGAAGATGGTCCACATCGGCAAGAACACGCGCAGTACGATTGTGTCGAAGGGCATTTCCGCCGGGCACGGGCAGAACAGCTATCGCGGCCTGGTGAAAATCCAGAAAAGCGCCGCGAACGCCCGCAATTTTTCGCAATGCGATTCGATGTTGATCGGGTCGAAGTGCGGGGCGCACACGTTCCCCTACATCGAGGTGAAGAACACGTCGGCGAGTGTCGAGCACGAGGCCTCGACCTCGAAGATCGGCGAGGACCAGATTTTTTACTGCAATCAGCGCGGGCTGGCGACGCAGGACGCCGTGAACATGATTGTGAACGGCTTCTGCAAGGAAGTGTTCAAGGAACTGCCGATGGAATTCGCCGTCGAAGCGCAGAAGCTTTTGGGCGTGAGTTTGGAAGGCAGTGTGGGATAATATCC
>Ga0074044_10004272_pt1 | contig 11910 bp, 8 predicted proteins | sample BogForMeECP23OM1_FD_94443 | JGI IMG/M metagenome (GOLD analysis project Ga0074044, IMG submission 94443) | Bog forest soil microbial communities from Calvert Island, British Columbia, Canada - Bog Forest MetaG ECP23OM1 | ecosystem: Environmental > Terrestrial > Soil > Wetlands ...
CACGACTTCGAACCTGGATTTGAGGGCCCATCTGGCGTCCGGAGCCTCGATCTCCATGTTTTGCGCGTCCCTCCACCTGTTTCTCCCTGTTACGGCGAATTATCTCCCTGTTATGGCGAAATCGTCTCCCTGTTACTGTCCTGCTCCTCGTGCACCGCCAATTTTCCTCAAGCCATTGTTATTAAAATTAATTTTCCTGCAAAAACCGGTCCGGAGACCGCCAATTCTCCCTGTTTCCTGCCCGTTATCAGGGAGTATCAGGGCGTCAAGCCCCTCTCCAACCCGGGCTTGATCCTGCCGAGTTCGCTTCCCAGCAAGCTCGGATGGAGCCCCGGCGACTTGAGATGTGTGAATGCGGTAGGCTCAGACCCGGGGGTCCTCGCAATGGCTGCCGAGACTGAACGCGCCACGGCCGAGGGTGAAGGCGGCGCCCCTACGGCGCCGACTCTCGCTCCATCCTCACCTCGGCTTCGAGGCTCTGGAGGTCGCGGAATATTGCAGCGACGGCGAGCGTGCGTCCCTCGCGCTTGAAGCGGGCGAGACAGTCCTTGCCGGCGATGCTGCCCTCGACCGCAATTTCGTCCCATCGCTCCGCATGACCGACGTAGTTGATCGGGATATCGTAGTGCTGGCTCCAGAAGAACGGAACCGCCGAGAATCGCTCGCGGCCGCCAAGCATGTTGAGCGCTGCGGCTTGTCCCTGGCGCTCGGCGACCACCCAATGTTCGACGCGAATGGATTCGCCGCTGTGCGGGTCAGGCCAGCGCGCGACGTCGCCGGCGGCGAAGATGCCCGGCGCCGTCGTTTCGAGATAGGCGTCGACGACGACGCCCCCATCCACCCTCAAGCCGGCCGATTCGGCAACCCCGACGCGCGGGCGCACGCCGAGGCCCGCGACGATCAGGTCGGCCTCGATGACGCTTCCGTCCGACAGGTGGACCTGCCTGCCGTCGATTGCGCTCGCGGTGGTCTGAAGATGGAAGACCACGCCGCGCTCCTCATGCAGCGCCCGAACAAACTCGCCGAATTCGGGGCCGAGAATGCGCTCCATCGGACGTTGTTCCGGCGCGACGACATGGACTTCGATATTCCGCGCCCGCAAGGAGGCCGCGACCTCGAGCCCGATGAAGCTCGCGCCCAACACCGCCGCCCGCCGCGCCGTCTTGGCTCGCTCGATGATGGCCCGGGAGTCGTCGAGCGACCGCAGCACAAGCACATCGGACGGTTTCGCGCCGGGGATGGACGGGAGCACCGGTTCGGCCCCAGTCGCAAGAAGGAGGCGATCGAAGGGGATTCTCTCCCCGTTCGCGAGCGCGATTTCGCGCGCCGTAACATTGACCCCGGTAGCGGCAGTTCGGAGACGCAGGTCGATGGCGTTGTCCGAATAGAAGCTCAGCGGACAAAGAGGAACCCATTCCTCCGGTGCGCTGCCCGCAAGATAGTCCTTGGAAAGGTTAGGCCGATCGACCGGCGGCGCATCGTCGCTGCTGAGCATGACGATCTCGCCCTCGTATTTCTGCCGTCGCAGCATCTCCGCCGCGGCGAACCCGGCAGCGCCGCCGCCGACGATCACGATTCGATTCGGCCCGCCTGACGCGGCGCGCGGTTTCGCACTCTGCCGAGCGCGCTTCTCTCCGACGTAGAGCTTTCCGTCGCGCTGCTCTACCGTCCATGTATCCACTGGGCTGAAAGCCGGCGCGCGAAGGGCTTCGCCAGTGCGCAGGTCGAAGCAGGCGTGATGCCACGGGCAGCGAACCGCGCCATCGACAATGAGGCCGTCGACAAGGGGCCCATGATAGTGGGTGCAGTGGGCGCCGACCGCGAATGCGTCGGATCCTTGCCGCGCAAGCAGCACCTGTTCGTTCCCGACATGGCCGACCAGCTTGCCGCCATCGGGGAGCTCGGCGAGCGATAGACCCTGCGATAGATCGGGGCCTGTTTGATCTTCCGCCATTCCGTCCTCCTTGAATAGACGCCGGACGCATTCGCCTGGATTGACCGGGTCGAAGGCAATGTGCGATCAGACTTGAACATCAAAAAGACGGGGATGTGGCGAAGTCAGCTCAAGGCCGCGCCCCTTCCCGAGAGGCGGCTTCCGGCGCCTCAAGGCTGGGCGTCCGAGCGCGCTCTCGCCTTGAATCGGGCTTCTTTTCGGTCGCGAGGCGCTCGAACAGCAGAAGGGACCGTCCGGTCACTTTGTACACGGCGCCGATCCTGAATTTTCGCGCCGGAAGGTCCGGGTCGTTGGTGTCGATCAGCCGGCTCCAGCCGTACGCCTCGTAACAGCGCGGCAAGCGGAATTTGACCACGTCGTGATGCGCGTTGAATACGATCAACAGCGTGACGTCGCTGCCTCGACGCTTGATGCCGGTCGTCTGCGCCCGCCCGTCGAGAAGCATGCCGAAGCAGCGCGTGAGCTCGTTGTCCCAGGTCTCGTGCGTCATTTCCGAACCGTTGGCGTTGATCCAGGTCACGTCCTTGACGTCGATGTCCGGGTTCATCTCGCCGGTGAAGAAGCGCGAACGGCGCAGGACCGGATAGTGATAGAACAGCGCCGTCAGTTTGCGGAAGAATTGGACGAGCGCCTGCTGCTCATCGTCCAGCCGCCAGTTCACCCAGCTGATTTCGTCGTCCTGGCAATAGGCGTTGTTGTTGCCGTTCTGGGTGCGGGCGAACTCGTCGCCCGCCGCGATCATCGGCGTGCCCTGCGACAGCATCAGGGTCGCGAGCAGATTGCGCATCTGACGCCAGCGAAGGGACCGGATCGCCGGATTGTCGGTTGGCCCCTCGACGCCGCAGTTCCACGAGCGGTTGTCGGAGTGGCCGTCGCGGTTGTCTTCGCCGTTCGCCTCGTTGTGCTTGTCGTTGTAGGAGACGAGATCGCGCAGCGTGAAGCCGTCGTGCGCAGCGACAAAATTGACGCTCGCCCAGGGTTTCCGCCCACGGAAATTGAACTTGTCGGGCGAAGCGCAGAGACGGGGAGCGAGCGCCTTTGCGCTGGCCATGCCGCGCCAGTAATCGCGCAGGGCGTCGCGGAACGTGTCGTTCCACTCCGCCCAGCCCGGCGGGAAGCCGCCGACCTGATAACCGCCCGGCCCGCAGTCCCAGGGCTCCGCGATGAGCTTCACCTCCGCCAGCAGCGGGTCCTGTCCGACCGCCTTCAGAAAGCCGCTCTCGGTTTTGAATCCTTCGTGCTCGCGCGCGAGAATCGTGCCGAGATCGAAGCGGAATCCGTCGACCCGCATTTCGCTCACCCAATAGCGCAAGGAGTCGGCCACCATCTGAATGACGCGCGGATGGCTGAGGTTCAGCGTGTTTCCGGTGCCGGTGTCGTTGACGTAGTAGCGCGGCTGGTCGGGAATGAGGCGGTAATAGGAGCGGTTGTCGATGCCCTTGAACGAAAGGGTCGGGCCGAGCTCGTTTCCCTCGGCGGTGTGGTTGTAGACGACGTCCAGGATCACCTCGAGCCCGCCGTCATGCAGGCGGGCGATCATCTCCTTAAACTCGCGCAGCGAGTTCGGGACGTCTGCGGCGTAGCGCGGGTCGGGCGCGAAGAAGCCGATCGAATTGTAGCCCCAATAGTTCCTGAGGCCGCGGTCGAGCAGGAACGGGTCGTCGATGAATGTGTGGACGGGCAAGAGCTCGACGGTCGTCACCCCGAGCGACCTGATGTAGTCGACGACGGGCTTCGCCCCGAGCCCGGCGTAGAAGCCGCGCAGACCCTCGTCCACCTCGGGATGCAGCTTGGTGAAGCCTTTGACATGCGTTTCATAGATGATCGTGTGGTCCCACGGGACGCTGTGCCTTCGGTATTCGCCACGCCAGTCGAAGTTGGGATCGACGACGGCGCACTTTGGCATGAATGGCGCGCTGTCGCGCTCGTCGAAGGTCAAGTCGTCTCCTTCCGCGCCGATCGTGTAGCCGAACACGGCCGGATCCCAGACGAGCTTGCCGGCGTGGGCGCGCGCGTACGGGTCGAGCAAAAGCTTGTTCGGATTGAAGCGGCAGCCCGCCTCGGGCTCGAACGGCCCGTGAGCCCGAAACCCGTAGAACGAGCCGTGGCCGAGGCCGGCGAGGCGCCCGTGAAAGACTTCGTCGGTATATTCCGGCAGCTCGAACCGGTCGATCTCGCGCCCGTCGGGCGCGTCGAAGATGCAGACTTCGATCCGCGTCGCATGGGCGGAGAAGACCGCGAAATTGGCGCCGTTGGCGTCGGCGGTGGCACCGAGCGGATAGGGCTTGCCTTCGCTGATGCGCATCAAAGCTCCTGTCGGCCCGGGCCTTCCAGAGGATACCGGACCTCGCCGGCGAGCGGCAACGCGAAAGAAGGCGCAACAGCTCCGCGCACTGCGCGGGACTCGGTCCCGAAGCGAACGCGAAAACGCCTCGAAACGGCCCGCCTGGAACTCGACGACTGCCTGCTCGATTTGGGCTAAGCCGACCGGATCGCCCGCCTCGCCGCGCCCGAGCCCGCCATGACGACGATCATCAGGAACACGCCGCGCACCACCGATTGCCAGTAGGCGCTGAGGCTGATCCAGCCAAGGCCGTTTTCGAAGTTGAGCACGTTGAAGATGAGGCCGAGAAGGAGGACGCCGGCGAGGGTCGTCGCGACCGAGCCGACGCCTCCGGTCAGGAGCGTGCCGCCGACGACGACCGCCGCAATCGAGAAGAGTTCCCAGCCGACCCCCTCGGCCGGCTGGCCGGCGCCGAACTGCGCCGCGAGGATGACGCCGGCCAGGCTCGCCAACACGCCCGACTGAACGTAGGTCCAGAAGATCACCCGGTCGACCGGCAGGCCCATGAGGCGTGAAGCTTCCTCGTTGCCGCCGATCGCCAGAATATAGCGGCCGAAGCTCGTGTAGTGCAGTAGGAGGGAGCCGTAGACATAGGCGGCCCCGGCGATCCAGGCCGGCACGGGGAAGCCAAGCAGGTCGCCCTGGCCGAGCCAGGTGAAATCCGTGTCGTAGGAGACCGAGACCGACTGGTTATGGGCGAGCAGGAACCCCGTCCCGCTCGCCATCAGCATCCCGGAAAGGGTGGCGATGAACGGCAGGAGCTTCATGCGCGCCACCATGAAGCCGTTGACGATTCCGACCGCGAGCCCGACGCCGAGGCCCGCCAGCATCCCAGGCAGAAGGCCCATCGGCGAGAAAATCGCCGCCACAACGCTGGCGCAGGCCGCCGTGGTTCCGACCGAAAGGTCGATGCCGGCCGTCATGATGGCGAAGCACATGCCCAGACTCGTGAGCGCGAACATCGAATTGTAGCGCAGCACGCTCAGCACGTTGAAGGCGCCGAGAAAATGGTCGTAGCGGAGCGCTCCAAACAGGATGAGCAGAATGAGCGCGATCAGCACGCGCTGCTGCGCCGCCCACGCGAGACGACTCGGCCTTGTCGCGGCGGGAAGTTTCGCGGTTTCAGCGCTCATGCGGATTTGCCTCGCTGCTGCGACCACACCGCGCCTGCGATGATCACGCCTTTGACGACGAGGGCGGCCGCGTCGGGCACTCCGTTGGCGAGCAGCGTATAGCGCAGGAGTTGGATCAGAAGCGCCCCGATGAGCGAGCCGACCACGCTCGCCTGTCCGCCGGTGAACGGCGTCCCGCCGACCGCGACTGCAGCGATCGCGTCGAGCTCCATGCCGAGGCCGACAAGATTGGCGTCGCTCGACGAATTGATTGAAATGACGACGAGACCGGCGATCCCGGCGCAAAGGCCGCTGATCGCGTAGACCCAGCGCTTGACCCGATCGACCGGAACGCCGGACAGGCGCGCCGCCCTCTCGTTGCCGCCGAGCGCCAGAATCTGGCGGCCGAATAGCGTGCGCCGCAGCATCCATGCGGCGACAGCGACCAGAACCAGCATGACGATGACCTGGACCGGGACGCCGAGGATGCGTCCAAGGCCGATGAACTGGAACGTCGGATTGTGGAACGGCTGCAAATTGCCGTTGGTCAGAACCTGCCCGATGCCGCGCCCGGCGATGAACATGACGAGCGTGCCGACGATCGGCTGCACGCGAAATCGGGTGATGAACCAGCCGTTGAAGGCGCCGAGCAGGCCCGCGGCGGCGATCGAGACGACAAAGGCGAGCAGGTTGCTGAGCGCGACATGTTCGCGACCGAACGGACTGAGAAAGATCAGAGGCGCCAGCGCGCCCGATATCGCCATCAGCGAACCGACCGACAGGTCGATGCCGCCGGTCGCGATGACAAGCGTCATGCCGACCGAGACGATGACAATCGTCGCCACCTGAGTGAGGTTCACGTTCAGCGTCTGCAGGCTCCAAAAATGCGGCGTCCACACGAAGTTGAACAGCAACAGCGCGATCAGGCCCGCCAACGCGGCGTAGCGGCGAAAAAAAGCGCCGGCGTCAAACGGAACGGCCTTCCGCGCGATCGTGGGCGCGTCAACCACGGTCGGCCCCGGCTGCGGCGTCCGCATCATGGGCCATGGCCGCCATGATCGCCGAGGCGCTCGCCTCCGCATGGGGCAGGTCGGCGACGGTGCGTCCATCGCTCAGCACGAACACGCGATCCGCGCCCTCGGTGATTTCCTCGAGTTCAGAGGAAATCATCAGCACGCCCAGTCCCTGATCGGCCAGTTCACGGATCAGCGACTGGATCTCGGCCTTGGCGCCGACGTCGATGCCGCGGGTCGGCTCGTCGAGGATCAGCAGCTTCGGATCGGTGCACAGCCAGCGGGCGAGCAGAACTTTTTGCTGGTTGCCGCCGGAGAGTTCGCGAATCTTTTGCTCAACGTTCGAGGCCTTGATCGCGAGACGCTTCATAAACTTGTCGACGATGGCGCGCTGGCGCGCCTCGTCGACGACGCCCATCTTGACGAGCCGCGGCAGGATCGCGAGCGTGATGTTCTCGCGCACCGACATATCGGGAATGATCCCGTCCGCCTTGCGATCCTCGCTGCAGTAGCCGACGCCGAGCGCAATCGCATCGGAAGGCTCGCGCGGCGACACGTCCTTTCCCAGCACGCGGATCACGCCGGCGTCCGGCGGATCGGCGCCGAAGATCGCCCGCGCGGTCTCGGTCCGCCCGGAGCCAAGCAGGCCCGCGAGGCCGACGATCTGACCGGCCTTCACTTCGACGCGCGCGTCGCGCACCCTTCGGCCGATCCGAAGCCCCTCGGCCGAGAGCACTTCGCCGCCTGCCTTCGCCACGGCGGCGGAAAACCCAGTCGCGTGGCTGCGTACGGTTTCGATATCGCGCCCGAGCATCGCCGCGATGAGATGGAGCTTGTCGACGTCCGCCATGCGGCTCGTCATCACCGTGCGCCCGTCGCGCATGACGGTCACCCGGTCGCACACCTGAAAGAGCTCGTCGAGCCGATGCGAGATGAAAATCACGCTGACGCCTTCGGAGCGCAGGCGCCTCATAACGTCGAAGAGAACCGCGACCTCGCGTTCGTCGAGCGACGAGGTCGGCTCGTCCATGATGACCAGCCGCGCCTTGAAGGAAACGGCGCGGGCGATGGCGACCATCTGCTGGATGGCCGTGCTGAAGTCCATGAGAGGCCGGCGAACGTCGATCTCGACCGCGAAGCGGCGAAGCAGATCCGCGGCCTCGGCGTTCATGCGCCGCCAATCGAGCAACCCATAGCGCCGGTATTCGCGGCCGAGAAAGATATTCTCCGCCACCGAGCGGAAGGGGACGAGATTGATTTCCTGATAGATCGTGCTGACGCCGCCGCGCTGGGCCTGCTGCGGAGAGGCGAAGTCGATCGACGCGCCAGCAAATTCGATCGTGCCGGAATCCCGCCTGTAAGCGCCGGTCAGGACTTTGATCAGGGTCGATTTTCCGGCCCCGTTCTGGCCGACGACGGCCATGATTTCCCCCGCCGCCACCTCGAGCGAGGCGGACGAGAGCGCCTTCACTCCCTGGAAGCGCTTGTCGATGTCGCGCATGACGAGGAGTGGAGCGGTCGGCGCCATCTCTGACTTTCAGCTTACATACGCGTCCGTCCGGGGCGGTCCAAGACGCGCCCCCCCGCCGGCAGGAAAGCAGGCAGGAGGGGTTTCGGCAAGGGCAGGCGCCAGACTCGCGACGTTAGAAAGCCGTCGCCAGCATCTCTTTGGCGTTGCTGGCGTCGAAGAAGCGATCCGGATTGATGATGATCGGCGGAATCTTCTCGCCGTTTGCGTAGGAATACATGATGTCGAACGCCTTCGGCCCGAAGCGTGGGCTGCATTCGCAGGTCGCGCCCAACTTGCCGTCGATGATCGCCTGCACCCCGTCTTTCTCGCCGTCAATCGACACGACCAGAATGTCCTTGTTGGGAACCTTGCCAGCGGCCTCGATGGCGGCAATAGCGCCGAGCGCCATTTCGTCATTGTGGGCGTAGACGATGGTTGCCTCGGGATGCGCTTGCAGCAGGGTTTCGGCGACCTGACGGCCCTTGTCGCGGGTGAAGTCGCCAGACTGGCTCGCAAGAATCACCATTTCCGGCGCTTTGGCCTTGATCGTCTCGTCGAAGCCCTTTTTGCGATCATTGGCGGGGGACGCGCCTACCGAGCCTTCCAGTTCGATGATCTTGCCTTTGCCGCCGGTCTTCGCGATCGTCCAATCCGCGACGCGCTGTCCTTCCTGCACGAAATTCGAGCCGATGAAGGCGAGGAAATCGACGCCGGGCTTGGCGAGCGACGGATCGACGTTGCGATCGACCAAGAGCACCGGAATGCCGGCCTTCTTCGCGTTCATGACGGCGGGGATGAGAGGCTTCTCCTCTCGCGGCGGCAGGAAGATGAAATCGACGCCCTGGGCGATCATGCTGTTGACGTCGGCGACCTGCTTGGCGGCGGAACTCGCGGCGTCGGTATAGACGAGCTGGCAGCCGCGCTTCTTGGCCTCGTCCTGCATGCTGGCGGTCTCCGCCAGCCGCCAGGGGTTGTTGCTCTCGCTTTGAGCGAAGCCGACCTTGTAGGTGTCCTTCTTCTTGAGCGGCGGCACTTGGCCGAAGGCGGGAACGATCGTCAGTCCGGCGGCGGCGCCGACGGACCCGATGAGCACTTGTCTGCGATTGATGAGCATTTCGCTTTCCTCCTCTAGACGAACGCGCAACGGCGCGTCCCGACGGCTCTTTCACCGTTTGATTTCGGGATGCGAGGACGTTCCCCGGCGGTCGGCCACGCCGTTCCTTCGCGCTCTTACCCCGAGCTTTGACGCAGGATAATAAAGCGCTAAAGCTTGTCAATGGCTAAGCTGAACGTGCGATAATCATGATTGCATTTCAGCAGGTTGTCACGCTAATAATATTTGCAGGCCGGGGTTCGAAAGCACGATGCGGGAGCAAAACGGCGCGACAGTCGGCGCGGCGCCACGCCGCTCCGAAGACAAGCGAGGCTATCGTGGTCGCGCGGCGCCCGCGCGCCGGCCGACGATGATCGACGTCGCCAACGAGGCGCGCGTCTCCCAGACGACGGTTTCGCTGGTGCTCAACCACGCTGACGGCGCGCGTCTCAGCGCCGAGACGCGGCAGCGGGTGATGAAGGCTGCGGCCCGTCTCGGCTATCAGCCGGTGCGCCGCGGGAGCGCGCCCTCGTCATCCTCCCTGACCTCGATCGGCTTCGTTTGCGACGAAATCTCGACCGATCCCTGGACGGCGATCGGGCTCGACGGCGTGCGCGAAAAAGCCTGGGAGCACGGGCTTACAGTCACGGTCATGGTGACTCGCGGCGACGCCGACATGGAAGCCGCGGCGCTTGCGCAACTGACCGCGCAGCCGCTGCTCGGCCTCATCTACGCAACCATCAACACGCGCCTTGTCGACGCGCCCGCGACGCCGCCGCGGCTGCCGATGGTTCTGCTCAACTGCCACGACGCCAACGGCGCGTTGAGTTCGGTCGCGCCGGGCGAGGCAGCGGGAGGGCACGCCGCGACCGACGTGCTCATCCGCGCCGGCCACAGGCGCATCGGCTACGTCAACGGCGAAGCGAGCATGGAGGCGGCGCGCCATCGCCTGAGAGGCTATCGCCAGGCGCTCGCCACCGCCGACCTGCCGTTCGATCCCGACCTCGTGCGCGAAGGCAACTGGCAGCCGCTTTCGGGCTATGAGGCGACGCGGGAGCTGATGCGCCTGCGCGCTCCTCCGACCGCCGTCTTCTGCGCCAACGACATGATGGCGGTCGGCTGCTACGAGGCGTTGCGAGAACTGGGCTTGAGAATTCCGGAAGATGTCGCCGTGATGGGCTACGACGACCGCGAGATCGCCCAGCATCTGCATCCGCCGCTCACGACCGTGCTGCTGCCGCATTTCGAGATGGGTTCGATCGCGGCCGAGCTTCTCATCGACGCGGCCGCCGGGTCGACGCTCCGTCCGCGGCAGATCAAGGTCGAGTGCCCGATCGTGATGCGGAAGTCGGTGTGATCGGGCTCAAGGTTCGACAAGGGAGGAAATGATGGCGGACAGCTTGAGCGCGCTGGCGAAAGGGGCGCTTACGGGTCAGCCGTGACCTGAAAAACTCGCCTTAGCCGGCGATCGGTCGGACTGCGGTTTGACCGAGCGTAACAAGCACCGCGGTGAGCGCCGCCGCTGCTGCGTCAGGCCGCTTCCTCTCGAAGATCGCAAACTCAAGATCCGGCAATAGCGGCAGGCCGCTTTCCACGCCGAGAACGCGAAGTCCGGCGACAATCGCGCTCGCCGGAAGCGGCGTGATCGCGAGACCAGCCAGGGCTGCGGCGCGGACGCCCGTAAGACTGGGGCTCGTGCAGACGATCTGCCAGACCAATTCGCTGTCGCGAAGCGCATTGAGCGCTGCTTCGCGCGAAACCGAGCGCTCGCGGTACAAGGCCAGGGGCACCGCCGCGCCTGCAACAAGCTCGAACGCTTCCGCGGCTGCCCATACCAATGGCTCCCGCCATACCAGGCGCCCCCTCGATGTCCCCAGAGGACGCTTTGCAAACACCACGTCCAGTCTTCCAGCGTCGAGCTGCTCGATCAGCGGCGAACTCAGACCGATCTGGACCTCAAGCTTCACATTCGGATGCGAGCTTGCAAACCGACCGAGTGCCGGCGGCAACGAACCACCAGCAACTTCTTCGACTGCTCCAAGGCGCACGGCGCCGGAAAGTGGCGGCGCTGTAAGGCGGCGGCGAGCAGCTTCTTCCAGTTGCAGCAGGCGGCGCGCGTCACCCAGGAGCATCTCGCCGTCATCGGTCAGGGCCACCGTTCGGGTGGTGCGACGAAAAAGCGGCCTCTTGGTCTCGAGCTCAAGGCGTTTAATCTGCTGGCTCACGGTTGACTGCGTGAGGTTCAGCTGTTCGGCCGCGCGGTGGAAGCCCCCGCATTCAGCCACGGCAACAAACGAACGCAGCAACTCGAATTCCATCAATATGATTGATCCGATTCAACGATCAATCATATTATAAAATATCGCTTCTGTGATCAATACCGATGGCTTACTTTTCGCCATGCGGTCCTCCGTGATCGGCTGCCGGCAGACGCCGAGCGGCCCGAACACTGAACCTTGGTATGGGACCTCCATACCAACATGCCAGGCGAATCGACCTAGGGGTGATTCAGCATTTCACTTTCGTCGCATAAGCCGAATGACGAGACGTCAGACAATGGAGAACAGACATGCTCATGCTCGACCGCCGGTTGCTCCTGCGTGCCGGCTCTGCCGCCGTCGGGGCCGCCGCACTCGCCCCCACCGCCCCCGCCCTCGCCCGTGCGCCCCAAGCGGGCAAACCGGCGCAGGCTGGCTTCTACCGCTTCAAGCTCGGCGCCATCGAGATCACCGTCGTCAGCGACGGCACGCTCGCGTTCCCCGCTGAAACGCTGTGGGGCGATCGGGCCGAGGACGCAAGAGGCCTGCTCACATCCACGTTCCACACGCCTCGCCCGGTGGGGCTGCAAATCAACACCGTTCTCGTCAACACCGGCGACAAGCTG
>Ga0074044_10004273_pt1 | contig 11909 bp, 8 predicted proteins | sample BogForMeECP23OM1_FD_94443 | JGI IMG/M metagenome (GOLD analysis project Ga0074044, IMG submission 94443) | Bog forest soil microbial communities from Calvert Island, British Columbia, Canada - Bog Forest MetaG ECP23OM1 | ecosystem: Environmental > Terrestrial > Soil > Wetlands ...
CGGGGTTTCGACAGCACGCAATGCCTTGAGCCAGCGGTGAATCTGGACGTTACACATTGCGCATACTGTCTGAATCCAGTGGTCAACGCCGATCATGTGCCGCCGAAAAATTTATTCTCGGCGAGTTCGATGCCGATTATTCCTTGGCGTCCTCCCCGGCGCCGGATTTGACGGCACCCTCGATCTCCCGTGCCAGGCGATAGGCGATGCAGCCGTGCACCAAATCGTCGTTTCTCGTCTGATCGGCCTTGGACGGGCTGGAGAAGTCGATGACCCCCTCCTCGACCCAGTACTTCATCATGGTATAGCGGTGGAAGAGGATGGCCGAGCGGCTCTGGATGGCCCAGCGCATATAATCCCGGTACGGCCCGGTATCGAGCGCGGTCAAGGTATGCGGGCTGTACTGGCTGTTCATGAGAATGACGTCCGCATCGAGCGCGCGCAGCTTGTCGATGCCGCTCTCGAGCACTTGCCCGAAGCTCGCCAGATCGACGCCCTTGACCGCGTCGGCCGTGCCGGTTTGCCAGATCACGAGTGCCGGGTGCGCGGCTGCCACCTCGGTGGCAAAGCGCTCCTCCATCTCGCTCGCGAGCTGGCCGCGCTTCGAGAGATTGGTCAACTCGAATTTGGCGTCGGGAAAGAGCTTCCCGAGCTCGCCCGTGAGCCGCGCAGGATAGGCCTCCGCGAGCGAGGAGGCGCCCATGCCGGATGACGAGCCGGAGCCGATCACGACGATGCCCACCACTTCCCGCGCCTTCAGCTTTGCCGCCACGTGCGGCAGAGGCAGCCCCGTACCGGCGATCTCCTCCGGCACCGCGCAAGTCGTCTCGGGGTCGAACCCCTCCGCCGCGGCCGTGCCGCCGAGCAGCAAGAAGAGCACCGCGGCGAGGCTCAGCCCATGGCCTGGTCTCGTTCGCCGATTTCTTGTCATTATGGTTTTCCCCCGCTTTCCATGATGATTTTCTCCGTCACGCGCGCGGCAGCGGCCGTGCGCTTCCCTTGTGCTCGACGCTTTCCGCTCTTTCCGCCCGGCGATACCAGCCGAGCAGATAGGCGAGTGCGACCATCAGCGCGATGCCGGCAACCGAGACCGCGAGCTGCGCGGCGAAGCTGTCATTCACCTCGATGAGGAAGAAATGCCCCGAGAAGGACAGCACGATGCTGGCGCAGAATACGTAGAGCGACTGCTGACCGCACCTGACGAGCGGTCGAGATACGCGCCATTTGAGGAACGGCGCATCCGCGGCGACGAGCCACATCGTCACGTAGGCGAGCGAGAGGAAATCGATGAGGCGCAGCGGATCGAGATCGGTCTTGCTGATCGGATATATCAGGCTTCCGACCCATTGCGGCACGATTGGCGCGAGCAGCGGTATCTGCCAGCTCATCGCCACGAGAAAGGCGAAGAGGAGATAGGCGAGTGCTGAGCCGAGGAGCACGCGATTGCGCGGCACCGCTGGTTGCGCGCTGCCGTGCACGCGGCCGAGCAATGCCCCGATGACGAACAGGAGTTGCCAAGCGAAGGGATTGAAGAACCAGCCCTCGCCCGGCGGATAGCCGGGTAAATTGACGCGGGTGGCAAGGACGACGCCGTAGAGGAAGGCGGAGGCCGCGAGCACCCATACCGGCCGGCGCTCGAGCGCCCAGAGCACGAGCGGAAAGACGAGCAACAGCACGATATAGAGCGGCAGGATGTCGAGGTTCGCCGGGCGGAACTTCAACAGCAACGCCTGCACGAGGGTCGCCGACGGATCGTTGAGGAAATCGACGACCTGCATCTCCTCGGAGAACATCGGATTATTGAAGCGTGACGCGACGTAGGCGATTTGCGCGGTGAAGATCACGAAGAGGAAGATGTGGGCGACGTAGAGCTGCCAGCAGCGCCGCAGGATGCGCGCCGCCGCCAGCCAGAAGCCGCGGCGCCGCATGGTCCCGCCGTAGGCGATCGAGGCCGAATAGCCTGAGATGAAGATGAAAATCTCGGTTGCATCGCTGAAGCCGTAATTGCGCACCGTGATCCAGTTCACCAGGTTCGAAGGGATGTGGTCGAGGAAGATGAACCAGAGGGCCAGGCCGCGGAAGAAATCGAGCCGCAGGTCGCGCTGCCCCGACCGCACCAGCTCGGCCGGATCGACCGTGAACAGCCTCTTGAGGAAGCGGGCCGCGCGCGTCACCATCGCATACCCCGGGTGAGCGAATTCATCTTCTCCGCGAGCGATCCCTCACCCTCCCATTGCTTCGCAATGGGAGGGTGAGGGACAGCGCGGTCTACTCAATCAAATGCTCAGCCGCGCGAGCGCCTCCGCGCGCTTCGCGCGCTCCGCGACCGCCTCCTGGTGACGCTTGCGCTGCTCCTCGACCACCTCCTCCGGCGCCCGGGCGACAAAATCGCGGTTCGCAAGCTTCTTCTCGAGCTTGCCGATCTCGGCAGTAATATCTGCAAGCTCCCTCTCGTGACGCGCACGTTCCTTGTCGATATCGATCGCCTCTTCGAGCGGCAGCACGAAACGCGCCCCATCGATAAAGAAGTCTACCGCTCCTCTCCGAACTGAGCCGACGCCTGGCACGATGCTCTCGACGTTAACTCGTCCGAGCCGGTCGATTAGCTCTCTATTCCGGTTAAGCCGATCCCCTGTAGCGTTATTCGCCCCGTATAAGTGCAGTGAGAGCACCGCGCCTGGCGGAACGTTCCACTCCGCGCGCACGGAGCGCAGCTCGGAGATCACGCGCACCACCCAATTGATCTCGTCCCGCGCCTCGGGGTTGACGAGCTCGTCGCCGGGCGCGGGCCAGGCCGCGGTGATGAGCCGCGCGCCGGGCCGGCTGCCGAGCTGCTCATGGAGCTCCTCGGTGATGAAAGGCATGAGCGGGTGGAGATAGTGGAGGAGCTGGTCGAGCACCCACGCGGCCGTGGCCTGCGTCTCGCGCCTGGCGCCCTCGTCCGCACCCGTCAAGATGGGCTTGGCGAACTCGATATACCAGTCGCAGAAGAGATTCCAGGTGAAGCGATAAAGCGCCTGTGCTGCGTCGTTGTATTTGTACTCCTCGAGTGCTGACGCCACCTTGCGCCCCGCGTCGGCGAGCTCGCTCACGATCCAGAGGTTGATCGTCTCCTTCGCCGCGGCCGGCGCGAAGCCGGGCGCGAGCCGGCATCCGTTCATCTCGCAAAAGCGCGCCGCGTTCCAAAGCTTGGTGCAGAAATTGCGGTAGCCCTCGATGCGGCTCTCCGAGAGCTTGAGATCGCGGCCCTCGGCGACGGTAGCGGCGAGCGTGAAGCGCAGCGCGTCGCAACCGTAGGAGTCGATGAGGTCGACGGGGTCCAGGATGTTGCCCTTCGACTTCGACATCTTCTGCCCGCGCTCGTCGCGCACGAGGCCGTGGATATAGACGTCGCGGAACGGCACATCGTCCATGAAGTGGATGCCCATCATCATCATGCGCGCGACCCAGAAGAAGAGGATGTCGAATCCCGTGACCAGCACGTCGCCCGGATAGTAGCGCGCGAGCTCGGCCGTCTTCTCCGGCCAGCCGAGGGTCGAGAACGGCCACAGCGCCGAGGAGAACCAGGTGTCGAGCACGTCCTCGTCGCGCTTGAGCTCGACCTCGTGCCCATAATGGAGCGCTGCGGCCCGCTTGGCCGCGTCCTCCGTCATCTCGACGAAGGTCTTCCCGTCGGGCCCGTACCACGCCGGCACCTGGTGTCCCCACCAGATCTGGCGCGAGACGCACCACGGCTGGATGTTGTTCATCCACTCGAAATAAACCGCCTCCCACTGGCGCGGCACGATGCGGGTGCGTCCGCTCTTGACCGCCTCGATCGCGGGTGCTGCGAGCGTCTTGGCGTCCACGTACCATTGGTCGGTGAGCCAGGGCTCGATGACCACGCCGGAGCGGTCGCCGTAAGGCAGCGTCAAGAGGTGATCCTCGACCCTGTCGACGAGGCCGAGGGCCGTCAAGTCGGCGACGACCTTGGCACGGGCCGCTTCGCGCGAAAGACCGCGGTAGGCGGGGGGCACGTTGTCGTTCAGCCGGGCGTCGCGGTCGAAGATGTTGATCAGCTCGAGGCCGTGGCGCCGGCCGACCTCGAAATCGTTGATGTCGTGCGCCGGCGTGATCTTGACGGCACCACTCCCCTGCTCCGGATCGGCGTGGAGGTCGGCCACGATCTTGAGGCGCCGCCCGACGAGCGGCAGGACGGCATAGCGGCCGACGAGCTCCTTGTAGCGCGCATCGTCGGGATGCACCGCCACACCGCTGTCGCCGAGCATGGTCTCCGGCCGCGTGGTCGCGACCGCGATCGTGCGGCCGCTGTCGCCCTCGATCGGATACTTGAGATACCAAATCTTGCCCTTGACCTCGCGCGACTGCACCTCGAGGTCGGAGATGGCCGTATGCAGCTTGGGATCCCAGTTGACCAAGCGCTTGTCGCGGTAGATGAGGCCCTCCTTATAAAGCTCCACGAAGACCTTGCGCACGGCGAGCGAGAGGCCCTCGTCCATGGTGAAGCGCTCGCGCGACCAATCGGCGGAGGCACCCAAGCGCCGGAGTTGGCGCAGAATGGTGCCGCCCGACTGCGTCTTCCATTCCCACACGCGCTCGAGGAAGGCCTCGCGGCCGAGCTTGTCGCGCGCCATACCCTCGGCTTCGAGCCGGCGCTCGACCACCATCTGGGTGGCGATCCCGGCATGGTCCGTGCCCGGCTGCCACAAGGCGTCGCGGCCGCGCATGCGATGGAAGCGGATGAGGATATCCTGGAGCGTGAACGTGAAGGCGTGGCCCACGTGCAGGCTGCCCGTCACGTTGGCCGGCGGCATCATGATCACGTAGGGCCGCTTGTTGGACGTCACCTCGGCGCGGAAGGCGTGCGATGCCTCCCACGCCCGGTAATGCTTGTTCTCGACTTCACTCGGCCGATAGGTCTTGTCCAGCATGGCTTCTGCTGCATCGTCGCAAAGAGAGAGTCACGGATGAATGCCGAGGGTGCAACGAGAGTCCCGAGTGCCATAGGATTTCGGGAGGCGAGCTCCGACGGCGCGCAACCGGGCCGGACTTTAGCGGTCCTGGGCGCGGCGTACCAGCTTTTCGATTTCCTTGCGGACGAGCCGCTCGATGAGGCCCGGCAGGTTCTGATCGAGCCATTCGCGCAGCATCGGACGCAAGAGCTCGGTGACGATCTCCGCAAGCGTTTGCGACGAGGTGCCGAGCGGCACATCGACCCCCTTGCCTACCTCCTCCCGCGCCACCGCCGAGGCGAGTTCGGAGAGCGTGCGCGTCGACGACGCCGTCGCTGCCGCGGAGATGAGCCCGCCCTCGTCCAGGGCGGCACTCGCCGCAGGTGCGGTAGCGGCATCCGGCGCCGCATCGGCTGCCGCCGTCGGCGCCTCATTGTCGAGCCTTTTCACCGATCCATCTTCCTGCAACACGTCCGTGAGCTCGAGAACCTCGTCCTTGCGCTCCTCGGCGAGCGACGCCCCGTAAGCACCCGGCGCGCCGGCGTCCTCGGAGATGATCCGGCGGATCGAGGCCAGGATCTCCTCCATCGAGGGCTCTTCGCTCCTCCGCTCGCTCATCGAGAGGCCTTATCCGCCAGCGTCATCTGCCGCTCTCCCGCAATCGCAGCCATAAGGCACCGCAAGATAACAAGAATTCGCGGGCGGGGCGAGACGTTATTCGACAGAATCGCCGATGCCGTGCCACTTGCCGCGGGTGTCCTTGTAATGAACGGTCGGGTCGTAGTACTCGACCGGGAGCTGACGATCGCGCGCGGTGAGCCGGCCCGTCGCGTTCAAGAGGTTGTAGGCCGCCTGGATCGCGTCGTGGCGCGACTGCACGAGGCTCACCTGCGAGGTCAGGAGCGCCTGCTGCGCATTGAGGATGTCGAGCACCGTGCGCAGCCCCGCGAGCGCTTCCTGCTGCACGCCCTCGAGCGCCACCTGGTTGGCCCTGATCTGGTCCTGGAACGAGACCGCCTGCGCCCGCGCGCTCACGAGGGTGTCCCACGCGCTCGCCGAGTCTTGGATGGCCTGGCGCTGCGCCTGCTCGACCTGCAGCCGGCTCGCGCCCACCTGCTCCTTGGCCTGGCGCACCTGCGACTCAACCAGCCCGCCCGTGTAGATCGGCAGCGACAGAACCGCGAGGATCTGCGCCACCGAGGTATCGTCGATCCGGCTCTCCTGCTGCTCGCTCTTCTCCAGGATCGCCTGCAGCGAGAGGCTCGGCAACAGCCCGCTTAGCTGTACATCCACGTTCGCCAGGGCAGAGCGCTCGGTGTAAAGCGCCGTCGTCACGCTCGGGTTCTCCCGTTGCGCCAGCGCCAAGGCCTCGTCCCGCGCCCCCGGCAGCCCTTGAGGCTCGCCCGGGTCGATGAGCCGCCCCGGCGGGACTCCCACCACGTTGCGGTAGTTCGCCTGCGCGATCGCCAGCTGGCTCTGCGCCCCCTCAACCCCCGCATGCGCCGCCGAGAGCTGCGCCTCCGCCTGCGACACGTCCGTCCGCGTCACTTCGCCCACCGAGAAGCGGTCCCGCGTCGCCTCGAGCTGCGTCGTCAGCACCTGCTCGTTCGAGTTGTTGAGCTCCAGAAGCGCCTGCGCCTCCACCACGTTGATGTAGGCCAGCGCCGCATTCAACAGCGTCGTCTGCTCCACCAGCTGCAGCCGAGCCCGCTCCGCCAGCACGTTGTAGTCCGCCACCCGCGTCTGCGCCTCGATCTTGCCGCCCTTGTAGAGGTTCTGCGTCACCACCACCCCGGCCGAGCGCGGATATTCCGTGCTGAACGGCGTGCTCCCCGCCTTGGCAATCGGGATCGAATTGTACCACTGCCGCCCGCCGTTGACGTTCACCGTCACCGTCGGCCGCCAGCCCGAAAGCGCCTGCGCCACCCCCTCGTCCTGCGCCCGCACCGTCGCCCGCTCCGCCAACAGCGCCGGATTGCTCCGATACGCCAGCACCAGCGCTTCCGTCAGGCTCTGACCCTGCGCCCGCCCCGCGACGAGAAGCAGCGCTATTCCCGTCGCCACCCAACCGGCGTGCCGCCACATCGCGCGCCGCGGAGAGGGTGCCGCCATCAGTAGCGCCTCATGGTCGGCTCGACCTCGCTCGCCCAGGCATCGATCCCGCCGCTCAAGCTCACCGCATTGTCGAGGCCCTGGCGGCGCAGCCAGATCGCGGCCTGGAGGCTGCGCACGCCATGATGGCAGATGACGACCAGCGTGCCCGCATCCTTGAGCTCGCCCACGCGCTGCGGAAGCTCATCGAGCAGGATGGCCACGCTGCCGGCGACCGCGCAGATTTCGCGCTCCCAGGGTTCGCGCACATCGACGATGGTCACGTCCTCGCCATTGGCGCGCAGCCGCTCGAGCGTCGGGATGTCGATCTCGCAGTTGAGCTCGCCGAACAAGCCGTTCTCCTAGAACACGAACTGCTTGGGCCGCGCGAAGCCCGCAAGGGGCAGCGTCGCCGCATCGTGGCCGGCGCGACTCACGAGGGTGCCGGCGCGCTTGGAGACGAGCGTCACGTGGCCCACATCACCCTCGCGCCGCACCACCGTGACGAGCCGGCCATTCTCGGCGAGCTGATCCGTGATGCTGCTCGGGATTTCCTCGACGGTACCTCCCAAAAGGATGACATCGTAGGGCGCGCGCGCCACATGGCCCGCGGCGAGCGGCCCCTCGACGACCGAAGCGTTGCGGATGCCGAGATCGCGCAAGCGGCGGCCCGCCTCGAGGACGAGCGCGTGGTCGCTCTCGAGCCCGATCACGTGATGGCAAAGCCGCGACAGCACCGCGGTCGAATAGCCCGGCCCGCAGGCGACATCGAGCGCGCTTTCGGTCTTGCTGGCGCCGGCCAACTGGATGAGGCGGGCGAGGACCAGCGGCTCCATCAAGCAGCGCCCGCCGCCGAGCGGGATGTCCTCGTCGACGTAGGCGATGCCGCGCAAGCGCTTGGGCAGGAAGAGCTCGCGCGGGAGCTCGCCCATTGCCGCGAGCAGATCCGGATCGGTGATCAGGTTCGGCCGCAGCTGGCTTTCCAGCATGTTGAGGCGTTGAGCCGCGAAGTCGGACATCGGCATGGGCAATCGGACGCAAGAGCGGCACCGGCCCCTACCGGCGCCCGCTGCACAACGATATACGCGGCATGCGCCGGAAACACAACGTTCGCCAGCGCCAAGACTCGGCTTGACCAGGGGGGGCCGCGACGCAAATATGGGCGCCCCGCGGGCGGAGAGCCGCCGCCCGGGGCTTCCGGCCGGGTGGCAGAGTGGCCATGCAGGGGACTGCAAATCCCCGTACGTCGGTTCGATTCCGGCCCCGGCCTCCAATATATCAAGAAGATGGGGTAGGTCGCCGAGCCGCAGCCTCACACGGCGCCGCCCGCGGCGGGCGAACCCCGGTCGGGCTCCCGGCGCGCGCTGCGGCGCTTCCCGAAGAGCCCGCGCACGACGACGTAGAAGACCGGGGTGAAGATGAGGCCGAAGGCGGTGACGCCGAGCATGCCGAAGAACACCGCCGTGCCGAGCGACTGCCGCATCTCGGCCCCGGCACCGGTGGCGATCGCGAGCGGAAGCACGCCGAAGATGAAGGCAAACGAGGTCATGAGAATCGGCCGCAGGCGGGTGCGCGCCGCCACGACCGCGGCCTCGAAGCGGTCCTTCCCCTCCGCCTCGCCTTGACGGGCGAACTCCACGATCAGGATGGCGTTCTTGGCGGCGAGGCCCACCAGGACCACGAAGCCGACCTGCGCCAGGATGTTCACGTCCATGCCGCGGGCGAGGAGCCCGCTCACGGCGGCGAGGAGGCACATCGGCACGATGAGGATGACGGAGAGCGGCAGCGCCCAGCTCTCGTACTGTGCGGCGAGCACGAGGAAGACGAAGACGACCGAGGCGGCGAAGACGAGCAGGCCCGAGCTGCCCGCCAGCTTCTCCTGATAGGCGAGGTCCGTCCATTCATAGCCGAAGCCGTCGGGCAGGCGCTCGGCCGCGAGCCGTTCCATCGCCGCGATGGCGTAGCCGGTCGAATAGCCGGGGGCCACGTTCCCCTGCACCTCCGCGGCCGGATAGAGATTGTAGCGCGGTACCCGGTAGGCCGCGGTGATGTCGCGGAAGGTGGCGACCGATCCGATCGGCACCATGGCGCCCGAATTGTTGCGCGTCTTCAAGTTGGCGATGTCGCGGATGTCGCGACGGTAGGGCGCGTCGGCCTGGGCGATGACCTCGTAGGTCCGGCCGAGATAGTTGAACTGATTGACGAAGACGGAGCCGAGATAGACCTCGAGCGCCTCGAACACCTTGTCGGCCGGGACGTCCAGCATCTCCGCCTTGACCCGGTCGATATCGGCATAGATCGTCGGCGTGCGCGTGTTGAAGAGCGAGAACACGCTCGCGAGGCCGGGCGTGCGGTTCGCCGCACCCACGAGGTCCTGTGTCGCCGCCTCGAGGGCGGCAATACCGCGGCCGCGCTTGTCCTGCACCATCATCTTGAAGCCGCCGGCCGTGCCGATGCCGCGCACCGGCGGGGGCATAATGACGACGATGAAGGCATCCTGGATGGCGCCGAGCCGAGTCCTGAGATCGGCGAGGATGCGGTTGACGTTCTGTCCCTTCGCCACCCGTTCGGGGAACGGCTTCAGATCGGTGAAGATGGCGCCGGCGTTCGACGCGTTGGTGAAGGTGGCGCCATCGAAGCCGGCGAAGGTGATGGCGTGGGCAACCCCGGGGGTCGCCAGCAGGATCTGGGCCGCGCGCCGCACCACGGCATCGGTGCGCGCGAGCGAGGCGCCCGGCGGCAGCTGGATCACGGTGATGAGATAGCCCTGATCCTGCTGGGGAATGAAGCCGGTCGGCGCGCGCGCGAACTGCCACACGGTGAGTGCCAGCAGACCCGCGTAGACGACGAGGGTGATGAGCGCGAGACGGACGAGCCGCCGGGTCAGGCCGCCATAGCCGAGTGCGAGCCGGTCGAAAAGGAAGTTGAAGCCCTTGAAGAGGAGGACGAGCGGCCGGGCGAGCGGCGTAGGCGGCTTCGCCGCGACCGCGTGCGGCTTGAAGAGGAGCGCGCAGAGTGCCGGGCTCAGGGTCAAGGACACGAAGCAGGAGATCACGGTCGCGGACGCGATGGTGACCGCGAACTGCCGGAAGAACTGGCCGGAAATGCCGGGGATGAAGGCCGCCGGCACGAACACCGCAGAGAGCACGAGGGCGATCGCGACGAGGGCGCCGCCCACCTCGTCCATGGTCTCGTGCGCCGCATCCCTGGGCGCCATGCCATCGCGGATGTTGCGCTCGACGTTTTCCACCACGACGATGGCGTCGTCGACCACGATGCCGATGGCGAGCACCAGTCCGAAGAGCGAGAGGTTATTGAGCGAGAAGCGGAAGGCGGCGAGGACCGCGAAGGTGCCGATGAGCGAGACCGGGATGGCCACGATCGGGACGACGGAGGCGCGCCAGGTCTGCAGGAAGAGGATCACCACGCCGGTCACGAGTGCGACCGCGATGTAGATCGTCTTGATCACCTCGTCGACCGACTGGGCGATGAACTGCGTCGGGTCGTAGACGATGTCGTAGCGCAGCCCGCTGGGAAAGGACTTGGAGAGCTCCGCCATGGCGGTGCGAAGGCGCGTCGAGGTGGCGAGCGCATTGGTGCCGGGGAGCTGGAAGATCAGGAGCGGCACGGCCGTATGCTCGTCGAGGTAGCCGTTGGCGCTGTAGTCCTGGGCGCCGAGCTCGACCCGGCCGATGTCGCGCACGCGCGTCACGCGGCCGCTCGGGTCGGTCTTGACCAGGATGTTGTCGAATTGCCGCGGGTCCGTGAGGCGGCCGAGGGTCTGCACATTGGGCTGGAAGGCGCCCTGCTTAGGCACCGGCGGCTGGTCGAGCACGCCCGAGGCGACCTGCACGTTCTGAGCCTGCAGCGCCACGACCACGTCGCCCGCGGTGAGCCCGCGCGCCGCCACCTTCTCGGGGTCGAGCCAGACGCGCATCGAATAGTCGCGCGCGCCGAAGACGCGCACGTCGCCCACGCCGGTAAGGCGCGCCAGCACGTCCTTCACCTGGAGCGTCGCGTAGTTCGACATGTAGAGCTGGTCGCGCGAGCCGTCGGGCGAGCTCAGATGGATGACCATGAGGAGATCGGGCGAGTTCTTCTTGACCGTGACGCCGAGGCGCTGGACCTCGTCGGGCAGGAGCGGTGTCGCGATGGCGACGCGGTTCTGCACCAGCACCTGGGCGATGTCGAGGTTGGTGCCAAGCGCGAAGGTCACGGTCAGCTGCAGATTGCCGTCGCCGGTTGCCTGCGAGACCATGTACAGCATGTTCTCGACGCCGTTGATCTGCTGCTCGAGCGGGGTCGCGACCGTCTCGCTCACTACTTGCGCGGAAGCGCCGGGGTAGGAGGCATTCACCACGATCGTCGGCGGCGCGATCTCGGGATACTGTGCTACGGGAAGCGTGAAATAGGCGAAGCCGCCGATCAGCGTGATGAAGATCGACAGCACGGCCGCGAAGATCGGCCGGTCGATGAAGAAATGGGACAGCTTCATGTCGCCCCGGGCCTTGAGCTCACGGCTCGGGCTCGGCTTCGATCTTGCCCGGCTGTGGCGTCACCTTGGCGCCGGGCCGCGCGCGCACCAGCCCGTTGATGATGATGGTGTCGCCTGTTTCAAGCCCGCTGCGCACGATGCGCAGGCCCTCATAGGTCGGCCCGGGCCGGATCACGCGCGGGGCGACCGTGCCGTCGGCACTCACGGTCATCACGATCTTGCGCGACTGGTCGGTCACGATCGCGGCGTCGGGAATGAGGATCGCCTGGTGCGGCTCGGAGCCCGGCACGCGGATGCGGCCGAACTCCCCCGGCGTCAGGATGAGCCCCGCATTGGAGAAGACCGCCCGCGCGCGGATGGTGCCCGCGCTC
>Ga0074044_10004274_pt1 | contig 11908 bp, 8 predicted proteins | sample BogForMeECP23OM1_FD_94443 | JGI IMG/M metagenome (GOLD analysis project Ga0074044, IMG submission 94443) | Bog forest soil microbial communities from Calvert Island, British Columbia, Canada - Bog Forest MetaG ECP23OM1 | ecosystem: Environmental > Terrestrial > Soil > Wetlands ...
CGAAGACCATGGAGGCTCGCGCCGTGCCCGGCCTATACGCGATCGGCGAAGCGGTGGACGTAACGGGATGGCTGGGCGGCTACAATTTCCAGTGGGCGTGGTCGAGCGGATGGTGCGCGGGCCAGGCAGTCTGACTTCAGCGGATTTTCCTTCCATAGTGCGTTACGATTATGCGCCGGGTACGACCGTCGCGTTACTCGCGTAACGATCCCGTCCAATCGATGATTCTTGCCGTTCCCATGGAGTCGGTAAGTAATCTAACATCACATTTCGGATCGCGCGGATAAGTCCGGAGAGTTTGATGGATTCAGCGGAAGCGAAAATCGGCGGTGAAGCTGCCACCGCCGCGCGCACCTCCGAGTCATTGCCTCTCAAGGTCAAGCTTCTCTACGGCGCCCCCAGTTTCGCCGGCGCCGCGATGATCATCCCGATCTTCATACACATGCCGAAGTTCTATGCCGACGTGGTGCTGGTTCCGCTGGGATACCTGGCGATGGCCATCGCGATCGCGCGTTCGCTCGACGCTCTGAGCGATCCTCTGATGGGCTGGATCTCCGATCATACGCACACGCGCCTTGGCCGGCGCCGGCCTTACATGCTGCTCGGCGCTCCTCTTTGCGGCGTGGCTTTTTTCTGCCTGTTGAATCCGCCGCAGTCATTAACCGGTGGCCGCGCGGCGATTTGGTTCGGCGTGACGTTCATCCTCTACTTCGTATTTCACACCATCTATGTTCTGCCGCACTACGCGCTCGGCGCGGAACTCACACAGAATTATCACGAGCGCTCGAGCCTGTTCGCCTGGCGCGAGTCTTTCACGATCCTGGGAACGATCGTGGCTGCGGCGGCGCCGGGCGTCATGATGCAGGCGTTCCACATGAGCGAGCGGCAGGTATTCTTCCGGCTCGGAATCTTCTTCGGCGTGATGCTCAGCGTGCTCTACGGCTTGCTGGTGCTGACTGTGAAGGAGCGCCCCGATTTCGTCGGCCGCGAATCGAATCCGCTCGTGCCTGGTATCAGACGGGCGCTGCGCAACCGCCCGTTCGCGATTCTGCTGGGCAGCTACGTCGTGGGGAGCATCGCCGGCGCGATTCCGGCCACGATGATGCCGTTCTTCAACGCCTACGTGATCCGGCCGCGCAATCCGACTTTCTGGCTCTCGATGTTGCTGCTGGGTTATTTTGCATTCGGGTTTGTGTCGCTGCCGATGTGGGTTTGGGTTGCGCGCAGAATCGGAAAGCTGAACGCGTATCTCGCCAGCTTTTTCCTGAGCATCACCGGCGGCGGTGCGATGTTCCTGCTCGGGCCCGGCGACACCTGGCTGCTGCTGGTGCTGATTTGCTGGGCCGGACTCGGTTTCGGCGCCGGCCTGTTCCTGACGCCCTCGATGCAGGCCGACGTAATCGACTATGACGAGCTCTACACCGGCAAGCGGCGCGAGGCGCAGTACACCGCGTTCTGGTCGATGCTCCCCAAATTCGTCGCGATTCCGAGCGCCGCCATTCCCATCGCGGTTCTGGCTTCGCTCGGCTACATACCCAACGCCGTACAGGCGCCTCGGGTGGTCTTCGCGATCAGGGCGATCTTCGCGCTGGGCCCCGCGGTTTGCTCCATGCTTTCATTCCTGATCGCACGCAGGTTCCCGATGACGGAGGCCATCCATAATACCATCCTCGAGGGCATCGAGCGTCACGAACGCGGCAAAGCAGCACTCGATCCGATGACTGGCCTGATGGTGCCGGCGCCGAAAGCCGGCCACGACGAGGATGTCGGCTGGTTCCTCGACTACTTCTCCAGCAGCGAGTTGAAGCGCTATCTCGCCAAGGGCGCTTCGCAGCCGGTGCGCGACGTGCTCACCATGGCGGCGGTGTCGATTGGAGTCTCGACGCTTTCGGTCGTCTATGTGCTGCATCGTGTCAGCTCGCTCCGCGCCGATCCCGGCGCGATGACTTCGCTGATCGTGGTGACCGCCGGGCTCGCGTTCGCGATATTCGTTTTTCACCTGATGCGCCTTGGACCCGCGCGCCGGCTGGCGGCGGGTGAGGTGCCAGCCGACGTCGTCCGTGCCCATCTCGGCCAGGTCGTCGAAGCTCTCCGAGAGGGTGCTCCCATACCCCCGGTCGCAGCCGGTGTCACGGACCGCAGCTAGTTGATAAGAAATGATGCGGGACGCACGGGCCCGTGCCCGCCGGAGGACTTCTCGATGCCGTCAATCCCGGTGCTGAGTGCGACGATAATCGCTGACGCGGGCAATCGTCTGGAGTAAAACCCTATGCCCAAGATTTCTTACCGCGTGCGGCCGGAGACCGCCGTGCTGACCCTGGGCTTCGACCCAAAGTTGTCGGTCGGCTCGGCCAGAGTGCCGGTGTATCGCAGTTCAACGTTCGTCTTTCCAAGTCCGGAGGCGGCTGAGCGTGCGTTTGGAATTGTGCTTGGAAAAATCCATCCGCTCGGCGACGATCGTCCCGACCTGATTTATGCGCGCCTGAACCATCCCAACGCCGAAATCCTCGAGCAGCAACTCGTACCTCTCGAGCGCGGTGCCAACTCCGCGGCCGTCTTCAATTCCGGCATGGCCGCGATCTTTACCGTGATGCTCGCGTTCCTGGAACGAGGCGGTTCGCTCATCTACACGCAGCCGCTGTACGGCGGAAGCCAGCACTTGATCCACCAGATAATCGAGCCGCTCGGTTTCGACGCGCGCGGATTGCCGGCCGGTGATACCAAGGCGCTGACGGATGCGATTGAACAGGCGAGCAACCTGAGCCTCGTTTTGATCGAGACTCCCGCCAATCCCACCCTCGTGATGACCGATATCGCGCAAGCGGCCGCCGCCGTCCGCCGAAAGCCCAAGCGCCCCTTGCTGGCCATCGACAACACTCTGCTTGGTCCGACCTTTCAGCATCCGTTGATTCACGGCGCCGACCTCGCGATTTACTCGGCGACAAAGTTCCTCGGCGGATTCAGCGACTTGCTGGCCGGCGCGGTGCTGGCGTCGGATCCTGAATTGATCCAGACCCTGACCGGAGTCCGCGCGCTGCTGGGCAACATCCTGCAGGCTGACGAATGTTGGATTCTCGATTCGCGGCTTTCGACCGTTGCGCTGCGGATGAATCGGCAAAGCAAGAACGCACAGCGAATCGCCGAGCAGCTGGCCAAACATCCACGCGTCAAACGCGTCATCTATCCGTCGCTGTTCACCGACGCCGCGCAGATAAAGATTCGCGACGCGCAAACGGACTACCCGGGTTCGCTCCTGTCGTTGGAAGTTGAAGGTGGAAAGACCGGAGCCTTCGAATTCCTGCGCCGTCTGACGATCGCCAAGAACGCCGTCAGCCTGGGCGGCGTCGAAACTCTCGTCTGCCATCCAATGACGACCACCCACAGCGAACTGTCGCCCGAGGAATTGTCGGCGGCCGGAATCAACGACGCGCTGGTCCGCATCTCGGTCGGTACCGAGCATTGGCGCGATCTGCTCGACGAATTCACCCGCGCGCTGGGTTGAACCGGTAGCCGCGAAGCATGCCGCCTGGCAACTCCGGGAACTGAGGCGACTGCCGGAAATCTGAATCGTTTACGGCAAAAACGCCCGTTTTATCTGCATATTTTGGCGGTTTCGGGTGCCTCTGCATATTTTTCACGATAATCTGGAATCAACATCGCAATAGCCGCTACTGGATTTCGCTCGCGGCGAAATATAAGAAGGCAAGTCCGGGCAAGTTGACGGCGAAGCGCCTGGGAACACTATTTGCTGTACGATTTGCATTAAGACCGCGTGGGAGGTTTCAAATCATGCCGGCTCGTTCGATATCAACCGCCAGTCTGACGTTCGGACTCGTATCCATCCCGGTTCGATTGTTCCCGGCAACGAGTTCCAAATCAGTCACCTTCCATCTGCTGCATGCGAAAGACCAGAGCCGGATTCAGCAGAAGATTTATTGTCCGAAGGAAGACAAGATCATCGATCGAAGCGAGCTGGTGCGCGGCTACGAAGTGGAGAAGGATCGATACGTCACCTTCACCGACGAGGAACTGAAAAAACTCGAGGCGCAGGCTGATCGCGCAGTCGAAATAACCGAGTTCATTCCCGCTGCGGAAGTCGATCCGGTGTATTTCGAGAATTCGTATCTGCTCGGATGCGAGCCGGCGTCGGCCAAGGCGTACCACCTGCTTGAGGAAGCGATGACCAGGGCGGGACGGGTTGGGGTCGCGAAATACACAATGCGCGGCAAGGAACGGCTGGTCTTGATACGTCCCTACGGCGGCGGCCTGATGCTGCACACCATGTACTACAACGACGAGATTCGGTCGTTCGGGGAAATCGACCACGGCGCCGGCGCGGCGGTGAAGGAGTCGGAACTGGGGCTCGCGCAGCGGCTCATCACCGATCTGACGCAAAAGAAATTCAATCCGTCCGAGTTCAAGGATAACTACCGCGAACGGGTGCTCGCGGCGGCCGAGCAGAAGCTTGCGGGCCACGAATTGACCGAGCCTGAGCCCGAATTGCGCCACGGCAAGGTGATCGATCTGATGAGCGCGCTGAAGGAATCGCTCAAAAAGCGCGGGGTCGCGGTCAACGCGGACCGCGGTGAAGAAGCCCCGGCTGCAGCGGAACGCGAAGATCGCAAGGTTGCGCAGGGATCGCGCCGGGCGCCAGGCGGCCGCCGCTCGCGCTGAGCCAGTGAACCAGTGAAAAACGCGCCGGCGAGTCATTTGTCCCGGCGCTGACGCTCGCGTTCGCGCGGATCGATTTCAATGCGCCCGGGCGGCCCTCGATCTACGAACAATGTCGCTGAGTAAGTACCGACGCAAAAGAAGCGCGGGGCGCACTCCGGAACCGTTCGGACGCCAGCGTGCGGGCCGCAGTTCCACGAGCGGCGGCGTTTTTGTAATTCAGAAGCACGCGGCGCGGCGCCTCCACTACGATTTTCGACTCGAGATGGAAGGCGTCCTGCGGTCGTGGGCGGTTCCTAAGGGCCCATCGCTGAATCCAGCCGACAAGCGTCTTGCGGTCGCCGTCGAGGACCATCCGCTGGAGTACGGCGACTTTGAGGGCGTGATTCCCCCGGGCAATTACGGTGCCGGGTCCGTCATCGTGTGGGATCGCGGCGTGTACGAGGTCCTCGATCCGGTTGGCGACGCGGCCGATGCGGTCCGCAACGGAAAAATCGACATCAATTTGCACGGCTTCAAGCTCAACGGCGGGTTCACGCTCGTGCGCACGGGCGGACGGCACAACGCCGGCCCCAGGGACAAGCAGAACTGGCTGTTGATCAAGAAGCGCGACCAATACGCGACGACGGAAGACGTTGGAGAAGCGCATCCACGCTCGGTGCTTTCGGGATTGACGATAGAGGAATTGGCCGGCGCGCCGGCCGCGGAGCGCCGCGCCGCCGACAAACTCGCGCGCCAGCATCTTCCGGAACTGGGCAAGCGGCTGAAGCATTCGGATTTCCCATTGATGCACGCCAAGACCATCGCCGAGCCTTTCGACAATGACAAGTGGCTATTCGAAGTCAAGTACGACGGGGTGCGCGTACTTGCTATTCGGGAAGGCGAGAATACTCATTTGTTTGCGCGCAGCGGTACCAACATAACGAACCGGTATCCCGAGGTCGTGCTCGCGTTGAGTTCGATCGCGCTCGATCGATTTGTGCTGGATGGCGAGATCGTTGCGCAGGATGAACGGGGACGTCCAAGTTTTCAGCTCCTGCAAAGAAGGATGCACGTCAACGATGCGCGGCAGATCGCCCGCCTCAGCGTCGCGGTTCCGGTCAGCTACTACGTTTTCGACCTGCTGGGCTTCGATCGTTTCGACACGCGCAGGCTGCCGCTCGAAGAACGCAAGCGTCTTCTAAGCGAACTGATCCGCAGCGAGGGACCGGTTCGCTATTGCGACCATGTCGTCGCGCGCGGAAAAGACTTCTACGCGGCGATATCGGAACATGAGCTGGAAGGAGTGGTCGCCAAATTGCGCGACTCACCTTATCGCGGGACGCGCAGCGGCGATTGGCTGAAGATCAAACGTCCGTTGACCAGGCAATTCGTGATCGGCGGTTATAGCGATCCCGACGGGACGCGAACTCATTTCGGCGCGCTGCTGCTCGGTCAATACGAACCGGACGGCGCGCTCCGATATACCGACAAGGTCGGTACCGGCTTCAATCGCGACACGTTGCGGAAGATTTACACGATGCTCGAAGAGCGCGCGCAATCGACGTCGCCGTTTCGCAAACGCGCGGCGGTCGGCATCGCCGCTGGAGAACCAACGCCGGAGAAAAACGTGCATTTCGTTCGGCCGGAGCTGGTTTGCAACGTTCGTTTCACCGAGTGGACGGACCGCGGCGGCATCCGCCAACCCAGCTTTTTGGGCGTCGCCGAGGACGCCGATCCCCGCCAATGTATCTACGAGGGACCCGGCGCGAACGCGGAGCCGCCGGCCGATCCGGTAAATGCCGAAGTTCCCGGTCAGCGAGGGGGTGCCTCCGTGAAAGCACGTAAAGCACGCGACAAGGCCGCGACGCTCTCCGCCACGGGGCAGCAGGCTACCGTAACCAACCCAGAGAAAATTTTCTGGCCGAAAGAGAGATACACCAAGGGCGACTTGGTCGCATACTATCGCGCGATTTCGAAATGGATGTTGCCGTATCTGAAAGATCGGCCGGTGATGCTGGCGCGGTATCCCGACGGCATCGAGGGCAAGACCTTCTATCAGAAGGACGCGCCCGGATTTGCGCCGTCGTGGATTCGCACCGAGAAGATTTATTCCGAGGACTCGCAGCGCGAGATTTCGTACTTCATCCTGGACAGCGAAGAAGCGCTTGCCTACGTGGTGAACCTGGCGGCGATCACGATTCACATCTGGTCGTCGCGCATCCCCCATCTGGAACGTCCCGACTGGCTTCTGTTCGACATCGATCCCAAGGGCACCACGACCAGGCGCGCAGTCGAGGTTGCCCGCGAAGCAGCCGCGGTGCTGCGCGAGGTCGGGCTGGAACCGTGTCTGAAGACTTCGGGACAAATGGGTATTCACGTGGTAGTGGGATTGGCGCCGAAATATACTTACGAACAAGCGAAGATGTTCTCGGAGTTAGTAGCACAAGTAGTAGTGAACCGGATTCCAAAAATCGCCACGATCAACCGTAATCCGTACTCGCGCAACGGCCGGGTGTATATCGACTACCTGCAGCTCGGCCACGGCAAGACTATTGCGGCGCCGTTTTCGGTGCGGCCGATAGCGGGCGCCCCCGTTTCCGCACCGATGACGTGGAAGGAGCTGAGGCCGTCGCTCGATCCGGCGGTCTACAACATCGAAACGATGCCGCCGAGGATGTCACGAATGAAGCGCGATCCCTTCATCGACGCGATCGAAAAGCATGCCAGCCTGGAGGATGCGCTGCCGCATCTCGAAGCGCTTCTGAGCCGCTCTGGGAGCCGCTCTGAGGTCACTTCCTAGATCGAAGACGGGCGGCCGCCTGCTAGAAGAACCAGCCCGAGTCGGATGATTGGCCGAAGATTGCGCCGACGAACCGCTCCAGCTCTACGTTGAATTTCATGATCACGTGGTCGGAGCCGCGCGTCAGGCCGAACCCGGGGCCGATGCTATATTCGAGCCCATGGGGCAATTCGCCCCAGATCACGGGGAAGATGTAATGCTGCTGCGCGGATAGAGGATCGTTATCGTCGATATCGCCAACCGCGCCGTAAAACTCGACCCCCGGCGAGAAGTAGCGCATCCATCGGTAGTAGATGCCGTTCGTGTAACCGAACTTGAACCCCTTGTTCTTGTTCGGCCCGGTGAATATGGGCTTTTCAAATTGTGGATCAAGCACGATCGAGAAACGTCCAATGTCCTTCTCGATTATAGGGCGCAGTTCGAGTTCGAGCGGGTCATCATCGAACTGGGGCGTCTTGTGCCATTCCAGTTCGATGTACCAGCCGAGATCCACGGGCAGAGTGCCCTCGTCGAAGAGTCTGCCGCGCAAACGATACTTGGAACCGGCGTACCAGTAACCGTGGCCGCTGGGCTGGGCCATGTTGACGTAGGCGGCGGCCTCGATTCGATCGCTGAGCCCGTAGGTGAGTTCGTACTGGTTGTACCAGATTCCCTGGCTCGCAAAGGTGCCCGAAGCGGTTCCATTTGCGCCCTGATTGTGCCCATTGGCCACGACGGCGTTGTCCACCTCGAGCTCAGCCACTCCCCGTTGTTCCGTCGCATACGGGTAAACTTCGAACTCCCACGGATCGACCTGCGCGGCGGCCGGATGCGGACACAGAAGCGTGCCGAGCGCCAGAAATGAGCCAGCCACTGCTGACTGCAAGCATTTTCTCACTTCAACTTCTCACTTATTCCGCGATTCTGCTGATCGATCCGAAATTTCCGAATCGATCCATCGTTCCAGCGCTGCGCGGTCTTCCCCGGTCAACCGGGCGTCCGGATGGACAATGCGGTATGACCACGGCGGCATTGCCTCTTGGCCGAGCGCCCTCTCGGTCCATTGAAGCTTTCGTTTTCGCGTGGCTGGGTAGTATTCGCCCCACTCGGAGAAGTTGATCTGCTTGCGTCCCAGTTCCACGTAGTGCACGACCAGCCACGAGATCGGAGCGACGCGGCTGTACCAGGGCCATCGCGTTACGTTGGAGTGGCAGTCGTAGCAGGCGCGTCTCAACGTCACCTCAATTCTGGGCGGAGCGGAAACATCACCCTTCGCTGGCGGGTTGGTGGGTTGAACTGGAACAAGCTGGGCGAGCAAAAGACCTCCTGCGATTCCAAGCAGTGCAATGGTTCCGACATTACCGAGGCTCATCGCGCATACCGCATTCGATCTTTGTCACCTCGCGATGATGCTTCCCTGGGGAACGTCTTGGTGGAAATCGTCATAGAAGTCGTAGCTTCCAGGGCTGAGCGCGGGCAGACGCACAGTGATCGTTTCACCGGGCTCGACGGCCTTTTCGCGGTTGAGCTTGAAGCTCTCGAACTCGATCGTCTCTTTGCTCGAATTCACGACCTTGATCATGAGTGGCTGCCCCGCGGGTACGGTGAGCGTCTGAGGTGCGAAATGGTGGTTGTCAAAGTGGATCTCGCTGACGTTGTCTTGGGCTCCCGCGGCAGCAGCGGCGCCTGCGGCTGCTGCTATGACGAAAAGACCAGCGGTCAGGAATTTGAAGCGCGTGGACATGGGAATCGAGCTCCTAAATGAAATTGAGAATGATTATCAATTCCATTTAACAGAGCCCTCCTCCGCCGTCAAGCGTGGCCGCTCTGCTTGACAATCGGCGCGTAACCCCGTCGCCGGTTCATCGCGCATTCTCGCTGTAGGAAAGACGCTGTCTAAGTCATGCGTTGCGGACCATCAAGCCTCCATCAACCGGAATGATCGCACCGGTGATGTACGAAGCGGCCGGAAGACAGAGGCTGAACGTGATGTGCGCGACTTCTTCCGGATATCCATAGCGCCTCAACGCAGTCCGGCGTTTCGCAAAAATCGTCTTGTGCTCTTCGGGAATCGCATCGGTCAGGGCCGTGCGGATCGGTCCGGGGCAGATGCAATTGACGGTGATTCCTTCGGGGCCGAGATCAACCGCCAGCGCGCGGGTCAGCCCGATGATACCGGTCTTGGCGACCGCGTATGGACTGTCTCCGGGAGTCGCGCCGAGGCCCTCGGTCGATGCGATATTGACGATTCGCGCGGCGTCGGACTTGCGCAGATGCACGAGCGCGGCGCGGACCATCCGCTGTTGCGCGGTCAGCAAACCGGCGATGGTGCGGTCCCAGATGCGATCGTAATCGTCCCTGTCGAGCGGAGAGAAGCCGCCGAAGCCGGCGTTGTTGATGAGGATGTCGAGCCGGCCGAAACGTGCGGCGACGTCGGCAACGACGCGCTTGATCTCGGCCGCATCGGTTACGTCGAGGCGCCATCCGCGCGCGGTCCCGCCGGCGGCGGCGATCTCCTCGACCACGCGCGCGACGCCGGCTTCGTTGATGTCGGTAATCGCGACGAGCGCGCCTTCGTTGGCGAACAGATGAGCGGTGGCGCGGCCCATCCCGCTGGCGGCGCCCGTGACCAGCACGGCGCGCCCCTTGACCGAGCGATCGAGTTTCCTCACTGCATCCATTTCAATTCTCCCTGTCGTGCGAACGACGTGACGATTGCCGAGCTATCACACCCGGTGTTAGTTGGGATAGCCGAAGGCCGGTCTTACTCGAGACGAGCGGGGAGAAAATTATCCGATGGCGAACAACGAACAGGAACGCGACGCGTGGCTCGCGCAAGTCAGTGAGGCTGCGCTCGAGCCGGAACTGCCGATAGTCGATCCGCATCATCACCTGTGGGACCATCCTGGCAGCCGCTACATGCTCGATGAAATCATCCGTGACACCGCGTCGGGGCATCGCGTACTCGCGACGGTGTTCGTCGAATGCCTATCGATGTATCGCGCGGACGGCCCGGAGCCGATGCGGCCAGTTGGCGAGACCGAGTTCGTCAACGGCATCGCGGCCCAAAGCGCGAGCGGGCAATATGGCGAGACGCGCGTCGCGGCGGGAATTGTGGGCTTTGCGGATTTGACGCTGGGGGCCGCGGTCGAACCGGTGTTGCAGGCGCATATCGCCGCGGCGCCGGCGCGTTTTCGTGGCATCCGGCACGCTGGGGGCTTCGACGCGAATCCGGCGGTGAGGAATTCGCATACCAACCCGCCCGCGGATTTGTACCAATCGGCGCGCTTTCGCGAAGGCTTCGCAAGGTTGCGGGGCTTAAATCTCAGCTTCGAGGCGTGGCAGTACCATCCGCAGATGCCGGCGGTGATCGGGCTCGCGAGAGCGTTCCCGGATACGACGATCGTGCTCGATCACTTCGGCGGCCCGCTGGGAATCGGTCCTTACGAAGGCCGGCGCGCGGAAATATTCCGCGAATGGAAGAAGAACATCGCGGAACTCGCGCGATGTCCCAATGTCGTGGCCAAGCTCGGTGGAATCAACATGCCGGTGAACGGATTCGGGTGGCATCGGAGGCCGTCGCCGCCCAACTCCGACGAACTCGTGGCGGCGACGCGGGACTACTATCTCCACACGATCGATCAGTTTGGGCCGCGACGATGCATGTTCGAGAGCAACTTCCCGGTGGACAGGGTTTCATGCTCGTACGTCGTGCTTTGGAACGCATTCAAGAAGATCGCGGCGGGTTTCACGAGGGACGAAAAAACGCAGCTGTTCCAGCGCACCGCGTCGGAAGTCTATCGCTTGACGCTCACGCCCAAGGTACCGAGCCAGGCGCCGGCGCGGTAATTCGCGCGACGTGGCGATGGCTGTCATGCGGGTCGTGACGACGATCGCCGGGATCTTTGCGCAGCCCCTCGCCCATCAGACTCGTTCGAACACGATGATCTAGACGTTGACGGTGCTCATGTCGCGATAACGTCCGCCGGCCGCAAAGCCCTTGGGCGCGACTTCCTCGATGCGGGCAAGATCGCTTTTCGACAGCTGGACTTTCCCCGCCGCAACATTCTCTTCGAGGTAGGTGCGACGCTTGGTGCCGGGAATCGGGACCATGTCGTGGCCCTGCGCGAGCACCCACGCGAGCGCGAGCTGACTCGGCGTAATTCCCTTCTCGCGGGCGATTTCCTTGATGCGATCGACGACCTTGAGATTCCTTTGCATATTCTCGGCATCGAAGCGCGGCGAGATTCTGCGGCGCATATCGTCGTCGGGCAACTCGCGAATGTTTCCGCTGAGGAAGCCGCGGCCGAGCGGGCTGAATGGGACGAATCCAATGCCGAGCTCGCGCAGAGTCGGAATCACTTCGTCTTCGTAGTCGCGGGTCCAGAGCGAGTATTCCGACTGTAGAGCGCTGATAGGATGCGTCGCGTGCGCGCGGCGAATCGTATTGGCGCCAGCCTCCGACAGGCCCAGGTA
>Ga0074044_10004275_pt1 | contig 11896 bp, 9 predicted proteins | sample BogForMeECP23OM1_FD_94443 | JGI IMG/M metagenome (GOLD analysis project Ga0074044, IMG submission 94443) | Bog forest soil microbial communities from Calvert Island, British Columbia, Canada - Bog Forest MetaG ECP23OM1 | ecosystem: Environmental > Terrestrial > Soil > Wetlands ...
ACGGCCAGGTGGTGATGGTGCCATGACCAGCGCCTTCAAACAGCGCCGCAGCCGCATCGGCGTGCTGACCTTCGCGCTCACCGCGTTGTTCGGCCTCGCGGTGTTGCGCCTGGTTGCGCTGGTGGTGCTGCAGGGCCCGCGCCTCAACACCATGGCGCGCGAGGAACATACCGCCGAGACCGAACTCGCCGCCGTGCGCGGGCCGATTGTCGATCGGCACGGCGAGCCGATGGCGTTGTCGGCGGAGACCCGCTCGATCTATGCGCGGCCGCAAAAGCTTCTCGAAGCGAATGCCGCGGAGCGCGCCAAACTCGCGGCTGCGTTGGACCTCAGCAGCGAGGAACTCGCGCACCGGCTGGCGAAGCCCGCGCCCTTCATCTGGCTGCGCCGCCGGATGGATCCGGCGCAGGCCGCCGCGGCCGAGGCGCTCAATATCGACGGGCTCGGAGCATTCAGCGAGTACAAGCGTTTCTATCCGGAGAGCAACCTGGCCGGGGCGGTGGTGGGCTCGGCAGGGATGGACGGTCAGGGGCTCTCCGGAGTGGAACTCGAGTACGACAAGCTGATTCGCGGCGCGCCGGTCGAGTTGAGTTTCTATCACGATGCGCTCGGCCATCCGATTCTCGACAGCCCGCTCGCGATCAAGTCCTCGCAGCCCGGCGCGCAGGTCCAACTGACCCTCGACGGCCGCATCCAGTCGCTGGCGGAGAACGAGCTGGCGGCTGAAGTCCAGAGTAGCGGCGCGCAACGCGGCACCGCGATCGTGCTCGATCCGTGGAGCGGGGAAATCCTCGCGCTCGCCAACGAAAGCGCGCAACCCGATCCGGTTCACGCGCGCCTTCATGACGCCGCCGTGCAGGACGCGTTCGAGCCCGGCTCCACGATGAAGGGTCTGCTCGCTTCGATCGCGCTGACCAACCACACCGTCAATCCCGCCGAACAGATTTATTGCGAGAACGGTGTCTATCATCTCGATGGCCGCACCATTCATGACGACAGCCCGCATGGATGGCTCGATTTGGCCGGCATCATCGAGATGTCGTCTAACATCGGCGCGTCGAAAATCGCGCTGCGGCTTGGCGCCCGGCGTTTTTACGAGGGGTTGCACGGCTTCGGAATCGGCCGCCGCACCGGGGTCGATCTCCCTGGCGAAGCGGGCGGGCTTTTGAGCAAGGGTTCGAGCTGGCGTGAAATCGAGCTCGCCAATCATGGCTTCGGGCAAGGGGTCGCGGTCACTCCGATGCAGCTCGCAGTGGCCTATGCGGCGATTGCGAACGGCGGCCTCGTGGTTCGCCCGTATGTAGTGAAATCCGTCTCCGATGCCGAGGGCAACGTGCTGCTGACCCACACCCCGCAGGTGATGGGCCGCGCGATTCCACCCGAAGTGGCGCATCAGATGAACCTGCTGCTGCGCAACGTGGTGAACGGCGCCGACGGCACCGCGCATAAGGCGCAGGTCGACGGTTTTATCGTCGCCGGAAAAACCGGCACCGCGCAGATGGTGAATCCGCTGACGCACGGCTATTTCCAGAATCGTCACGTTTCCTCGTTCGTGGGATTTCTGCCCGCTGACGATCCGCGGCTGCTGATCCTGGTGGTCCTCTATGACGTCGGCCACGGCCATTTCGGCGGGTTGGTCGCCGCGCCGGTATTCAGCGAAATCGCCTCAGGCGCGTTACGCGATCTGGATGTTGCCTCGACCGGTTCGGACTATGACTCCGCCAGCGTGCTTCCGATCAGCAGCTTCACCGGCGCGCCGCACAAAAGGAATATCGATCCGCTGGCAGCGATCGATCCGGGCGTCGACTACGATGCGGTCCTCGATCGGAAAGCCACTCCAGACTTCAGCGGCGCCAGTCTGCGGCATGCGCTCGACATCGCGCGTCAACTCGGCATCAACCTTGACGTCAACGGGCAGGGCTACGTGATTGCACAGGACCCCGCGCCGGGCAGCACGCTGCCCAGTTCCGCGATCAAACTCACGCTGGCGCCGGCGGGAATCGCGAACCCCGAATCGGCGGCCGGCGGGGTGACAAAGATATCCATCACGCCGCGGTCGAAAGCGCATGCGGCTGGGAACGCCCGCCTCGCGCTTCTGGAGCACGGGACAGGAAAGAAAACCAATCGGAAAATACTGCGCTAGCAATCAAGAGGGGCGCGCAGTGATGGTGAATGGTGAGAACGACGTAAACCGAGGCGCTTCCTTGCAGGGGCGGTTGACGAACCGCCCCTAACGAATTTCGAGGACGGAGAATCCTGATGTGCGCCGCAGCGAAAAAATTACGCGGAGCGCGGCGCCGGCGAGGGAAGATTTAAACATGCTACTCGCGGAGCTGATTGCCGGCGCGCCGGTGCGCGGGGTTGAGGGCGATCCTCAAGTGGAGATCACCGGAATCAGCTATGACTCACGCGAGACCAAACCCGGGCATCTGTTTTTTTCGCTGGCTCGTGACGCGGAGCGCAACCGGGCCAATATAGATGATGCATTAAACCGCGGGGCGCGTGCGGTGGCGGTGGATGGAAGGTGGGGAGGGAAAGGTGCGGCGCGCCTCGCGGCTAGCGTGTCTTCGGGCACGCTGATTGATGCGCCGCAGCCACGGCTCCTGATGGGCGTGGCTGCGGCGCGCTTTTTCGGCGCGCCGAGCGCGCGCGCGAACCTGGTCGGCATAACAGGCACCAGCGGGAAAACCACCACGACGTATTTGCTGCGATCGATTTTCGAAGCGGCGGACCGGCCGACTGGAATCATCGGCACCATCGGGATTTTTATTCGTGACCACAAAATTTATCACGGGCTTACGACTCCCGAGTCGGTGGATTTCGAAAGCAGCCTCGCACAGATGGAGCACGAGGGCGTCCATGACGCGTTCGCCGAGGTCTCCTCGATCGGAATTGCCGAGGGCCGCGTCGATGCGCTCGACTTCAGCGCCTGCCTTTTTACCAATCTCGGCCGCGATCACCTGGATTATCACGGCACCCTCGAAAATTATTTCGCGGCCAAGCTGCGGCTATTTACCGAGATTCTCCCACGGAGCACACATCGCGAGCGACTGGCGGTGGTGAATGGCGACGATCCGTTCGGACGTCGCATCCTCGACGCGACCGAAAGTAGCAAAATCCGCAAAGTCAGTTTCGGTCTCGAGGTTGCCAATGACGTGCATCCGATCAGCATCAAGACCGGCATCGACGGAATTCATGGAACCATAAGCGTGCTCGGACGCGCGATCGATATCGATTCTCCGCTGCTCGGAGAATTTTATCTGCGCAATATTCTCGGGGCCTCCGCTCTGTCGGCGGCCTCGGGCATCGATGAGTTGGCGGTGGCTGCAGGTGTGAGGAGATGTTCCGGGGCCCCCGGCAGAATGGAGGCGGTGCCCGCGCGCGACGGTGTGACCGTGCTGGTCGACTACGCGCACAAGCCCGACGCGCTCGAAGCGGTGCTGAGTACGCTGCGCCCGCTCACCCGCGAGCGGCTGATTTGTGTGTTCGGATGCGGCGGGGATCGCGATCGCGGCAAGCGTCCGGTGATGGGCGAAATCGCGGCGCGACGCGCCAACCTCGCGATTCTGACTTCCGACAATCCACGCACTGAAGATCCGCTGCAGATTATCGCGGAGGTCGAGGGCGGCCTGAAAACTGCCGGACTCACTCGCATCGAGGAAGCGCGCGCCAGGGATTCAACCGGATATATCGTGGAACCGGATCGGCGCGGCGCGATTGCGATCGCGCTTCGCCTCGCGCGCCCCGGCGACGTGGTTGTAATCGCCGGCAAAGGGCATGAAGATTATCAACTGGTAGGGAATCGCGTCTTGAAGTTTGACGATCGCACGGTGGTGCGCGAACTCGCCTCCGAGCTCGGCTTTTGAAACTGATTTTCCGACTCCGTCCGTCGGTTCCTCCCCCATTGAGTGGGGGAGGTGTCCCGGCGCAATTCGTACGACGGCTGCGAGCACGAACTGTGACGGGACGGAGAGGGACCGCAGCTCCGGATTCTTTTCTGCTTTTCGCCGCGGCTTCGTCACGATTTTCGCACGCGGCCATCGCGAAAATCGCACCGAGCCGCCTCTCTCGATCAACGGCGGAGGAACAATACCGGGGCGGGGCACGCTGATGCTCTACCTCCTGCTTTACCCGTTGCACGCGCATCACACCGGTTTCGGCGTTTTGCGCTACGAGACCTTTCGCTCCGTGATGGCTGGGCTCGCGGCGTTGGCGTTTTCGCTGGCGCTGGGGCCGATTCTCATCGAGCGTTTTCGCGCGGCGCACGTCGGCCAGACGATCCGCGACGAAGTTCCGCAGACTCATCAGAAGAAAGCCGGCACCCCGACTATGGGTGGACTGCTGATTCTCGCCTCGGCCGTCCTCGCCACCATTCTGCTCGCCGATGTTCGCGATCTGTACGTCTGGGTCGCGCTCTTCGTGGCGGTCAGCTTCGGCGCGGTCGGCCTCGCCGATGACATGCTGAAACTCCGGCGTGGACGGGGACAGGGAATCAGCGGGCGCACCAAACTCGGATGGTCATTTTTCTTCGCATTAGTCGCGTCCGCCGTGCTGTTCGGCCCGATGCATTTCGATACCCATCTGACGATTCCATTCGCCAAGAATCTGCATCCGGATCTGCACTGGTGGGGATATATTCCATTTGCGGTCTTTGTCATGGTCGCGTCTTCACACGCGGTGAACTTGACTGACGGTCTCGACGGCCTCGCGATCGGCCCGGTGATGACCGTGGCATTGACTTACTGGGTCTTCACCTATGTTGCGGGCAATCTCAAGTTTGCGACCTACCTCGCGGTGCCGCACATCCTGGGTATCGGTGAGGTCGCGATTTTTTGCGCCGCCTTGGTCGCCGCGTCGCTGGGATTTTTGTGGTTCAACGCCTATCCAGCCTCGATGATGATGGGCGATGTCGGCGCGCTCTCGCTCGGCGGGTCGATCGGCGCGGTCGCGGTGCTCGCAAAACAGGAACTGGTGCTGCTCATCGCGGGCGGGATCTTCGTCGTCGAAACGCTCTCAGTCATAATCCAGGTGTATTACTTCAAGCTGACGCACAAGCGAGTCTTTTTGATGGCGCCGCTGCATCATCACTTCGAGCTCAAGGGCTGGCCGGAGACCATCGTGGTGATTCGCTTCTGGATCGTGTCCATCGTGTGCGCGCTCTTTGCGCTCAGCACCCTGAAGCTTCGCTGATGGAACTTAAGGGCAAGCGCGTGATGGTAGTCGGGCTCGGCGTGAGCGGGCGCGCGGCTGCGCGCTTCCTCGATGCTCGCGACGCGGCGTTGCTACTGACGGACAAGAAAACCGACCTGATGACGGACGGGCTTCCGGCCGGCGAAGTTCACCTCGGCGTCGAGAACGCGGCGTGGCTCAAGGGCGTCGACCTCGTGGTGACCAGTCCCGGCATTGCGCGCGATTCGGTTTTGCTGCGCGAGGCTCAGCAGCGCGGCATCCCGGTGATCGGGGAACTGGAGCTGGCGAGCAATTTCGTGAAGGCGCCGATCATTGGCATCACCGGCACCAACGGCAAGAGTACGGTGACGACGATGGTTGGCGACATGCTCAAGGCGGCCGGCAAAAATGTTTTCGTCGGCGGCAATCTCGGCACCCCGCTCATCGAGGCGGCCGACCATGAGGTTGATGCGCTGGTCATCGAGGTTTCCAGCTTCCAGCTCGAGTGGATTGAGAAATTTCGCGCGCACGTCGGGATCCATCTCAATCTCACCGACGACCATTTCGAGCGCTATCGCGACCTCGATGATTACGGACGTGCGAAGGCGCGCCTGTTCGAGAATCAGGGTGCCGGCGATTTTGCGATCCTCAATCGCGACGACCCCAACGTATGGAAGCTGCGGCACACCATGCGCGCGCGCGTTATCGGATTTGGGCTCTCGACCCCGTCCGCGGGTGGCGACGCGATTTGGGCCGGCGCCGAGCAGATTTTCTTCGACCTCAACCGGCGGCGTGGTCGCATCGACCTCGCGCGGTTCAAGCTGCCGGGGCGGCATAACCTTGGCAATGCGATGGCGGCGGCTGCCGCGGCGCTGGCGATGGAGCTTGAACCGCTCGCGATCGAAGCCGGGCTCGCGAGCTTCAAACCCCTGAGCCATCGCATCGAAATGGTGCGCGAATGGCGCGGCATCAAGTTCATCGATGACTCCAAGGGAACAAACGTCGGCGCGGTGGTCGAGGCGCTCGAGGCGGTGCGCGCGCCGGTGATCCTCATCGCGGGTGGCGTCGACAAGGGCGGTGACTACGCGCCGCTGCGAAAACCGCTGACGGAAAAAGTCAAGCTCGCGATTTTGATCGGGGCCGCGCGCGACAAAATGAGCGCGGCACTGGACGGTTCGACCAGCATCGAGGTGGTGGAAAAACTGGCCGGCGCGGTTTCGCGCGCGGCGGAGGTGGCGGTCGCTGGGGACACGGTGCTACTCTCGCCGGCCTGCTCCAGCTTCGACCAATTCAAGGACTATGCGCAGCGCGGTAACTTATTTAAAGAGTTGGTTCGGGCGCTTTGAGGCGGTAAGTCACCGGCGGCCTGACCCGTGGTTGTGGCTGCCGGCGATGGCGCTGGTGATGTTGGGGTGCCTGATGGTGCTCAACACCACCTATTTCATGAGCCAGGAAAAAACCGGCGACGCGTTCCATTTCTTCAAGCTGCACCTGCTTCACCTCGGAGTGGGCCTCCTGATGCTGGTTGCGCTTTCACAATTCTCGCTGCGCGGGTTGCGCCGCATCGTGTTCCCGCTTTTCAGCGTTTCGGTTGCAATGCTGGTGATGCTTTACGTTCCCCATCTGGGAATCGTGCGCGGCGGCGCGCGGCGATGGTTGCGGCTGGGACCTTACATATGCGAGCCGGTCGAGTTCGTAAAACTCGCTGTAGTATTTTTCCTCGCGGAGTTTTTAAGCAAACGCCAGGAACGGATGCGCGCGTTTAACCAGGGCCCGCTGCTCGCGTTTTTAATAATCGGTCTGATCGCGCTGATGGTGCTTAAGCAGCCCGATCTCGGCAATACCGTGATGATTGCGCTGGTGCTGTTCGTGATGCTGTATGCGGCGGGCGCGCAGGTGAAACATTTGAGCATGGCCGGCGGCGCGGCGCTGTGCCTCCTGGTGTTGCAGACGATGGCGAAGGCCTACCGCATGCGGCGCATCACCGCGTTTCTACATCCGTGGGAAACTGCGCGGGGCGCGGGTTTCCAGCTGATCCAGTCGTTCATCGCGCTCGGCGCGGGCGGCGGATGGGGCGTCGGGCTCGGCGAAGGCCGGCAGAAAATGTTCTATCTCCCGGAGGCGCACACCGACTTCATTTTCGCAGTGGTGGGCGAGGAGTTCGGCATCCTGGGCGGAGTTGTGGTCGTGGCACTTTTCTGCGTCATACTTTTTCGCGGGATGCGCATCGCCCAGGACGAGCCCGATCCATTCGCGAGCCTGCTTGCAGTAGGACTTACCGCCAGTCTGTCCTTGCAGGCGCTGATCAACATGGCGGTGGTGATCGGAATGATTCCCACCAAGGGACTGCCATTGCCGTTTTTGAGCTACGGCGGCACCGCGATCATGATGTCGATGGCGGCGCTCGGCGCGCTGCTCGCGCTCGGACGCCGTCCCGCGGTCCGCTGAAACGACGATGAAGATAATCATCGCGGGCGGCGGGACCGGCGGGCATTTATTTCCCGCTGTCGCGCTCGGCGAGGAGCTGGTGCGCGAGCGCGCCGACACCGAGGTTCTCTACGTGGGCACCCGCTACGGCTTCGAGGCGAAGTGGCTCCCGACCAAGAGCTATCATTACGAACTGTACGACGTTCACGGGCTGCTCGGCGGGCGGGGCGCGAGCGCGCGGTTAAAATCGATCGCGGAACTCGCGAAAGCGATCGTCCTGGCGCGCGCGACATTGAAGCGGTTCGCCGCGGACCTGGTCGTGATCGCCGGCGGCTACGCGTCGGCGCCGATGGGGCTCGCGGCGATTTTATCGCGCACGCCGCTAGTCCTCATGGAGCAAAATACTACGCCGGGTTTTTCTAATCGGATGCTATGGAGATTCGCCGACCGGATTTGCGTCGCGTTTGCGGAGAGCGCCGCGCATTTCGGCGCCTCGAAAGTGGTGGTCACCGGCATCCCGGTACGCTATCAACCGCAGGCTGACCGGAGGCCGATTTCGGACAGTCCACTTCAAATCCTTGTTTTAGGCGCGTCGACCGGTGCACATCGTCTCAATTTGGGGGTGCTCAACGCTTTCAAAATCTGGGGAAATAGTGTTATAAATTTCACCGTCACCCATCAAACGGGCGAGGCGGATGAGGAGTTGGTGAGGACGGATTATCGAAATATCCCGCTTAAAGCGGAGGTGGTTCCTTTTATCGACGACGTTCCCGGCGTGCTTAGCCGGAGCGCTCTCGTCGTCGCGCGTTCCGGCGGCGGCACTGTCACCGATGTCGCGCTTGCCGCCCGTCCGGCGATTTTTGTGCCCTATCCGTTTCATCGCGATCGCCAGCAGTTCTACAATGCGCGGGTGATCGAGCGCGCCGGTGGCGCCATCATCGTCAACGACGATGACAACCTCGCAGTCAATCTCGCGCGCGAAATTGCGCGGCTGATTTCGAATCCGGCGCGGCTGCGTGAGATGGGCGACAAAGCGCACGGCGCGATACCATCCGATGCGGCGAAGAAAGTCGCCGAGGTTTGTTTTGCTGTAGTCGACCGCCGGAGAATATCCGCGTGACGCTTACCTCTTCCACCTCGCTGCTCAATCGCCAGCGCCGCCTGCATTTCATCGGGATCGGCGGTGCCGGGATGAGCGGAATTGCCGAGTTGTCGTTGCGCCTCGGCTTCGCGGTCAGCGGATGCGATTTGAAAGATGGCCCGGTGACCGCGCGGCTCAAGTCGCTGGGCGCGCAAATCGATACCGGTCATCAGGCGATACACATCAAGCCGGAACTCGACGCGGTGGTGATTTCGTCCGCGGTGAAATTTTCCAATCCCGAGGTGGCACGCGCGCGCGAACTGAAAATACCGGTCATCCCGCGCGCCGAGATGCTCGGCGAGCTGTTGCGGATGGCGCGGGTTGGTATCGCCGTCGCCGGGACCCATGGCAAGACCACCACTACCGGTCTGGTCGGCCTCATCCTCGAAGAGGCGGGGCTCGATCCTACGGTCGCGATTGGCGGAAATCTGCGCTCGCGCGGAAGCAACGTGCGACTCGGGCACGGTGACTACATGGTGGCCGAGGCCGACGAGAGCGACGCGTCGTTTCTGCTGCTGGTGCCGACCCTGGCCATCGTCACCAACATTGATCCCGAGCATCTCGATCACTATGGAAATATCGACCGCGTGCGGGACGCGTTTTTGAGCTTCATCAATCACGTGCCGTTTTATGGCGCCGCGGTGCTCGGCATCGACAGCGTCAATGTGCGCGGGCTGCTGCCCTCGATTCGCAAACCGGTGATTACCTATGGAATCGCGCCCGACGCCGATTTGCGCGCCGAGAAAATCGTCATCGATGGTTTCTCGACGCGCTTCGAAGTCGTGCGCAAGGGCCAGCCGCTCGGCACAGTGACGATTCCCACTCCGGGTGTTCACGTTGCGCTGAATTCGCTGGCGGCAATCGCCATCGCACTCGAACTCGGCATCACTTTCGACATTGCGGCACAGGCACTTGCGAAGTTTTCCGGCATCAGCCGCCGCTTCGAGATCAAGGGCGAAGCGGGGGGGCGCATCGTCATCGACGACTACGCGCATCATCCTGAAGAGGTGAAGGCGACGCTCGCGGCGGCGCGCGCCGCATTCAAGCGCCGCATCGTCGCGGTTTTCCAGCCGCATCGTTACACCAGGATGCGCGATCTGTTCGAGGGATTTTTGCGCGCCTTCGACGACGCCGACATGCTTTGCCTGATGGACATCTATCCGGCCGGCGAGGATGCGATCCCCGGGGTCTCGTCGCATCGATTGTACGAGGCGATTCTTAAGCGCGGTCATCTCAATGTGCGATATCTCGGCGCCCTCGGCGGCGCGGCGCAAAAACTCGCCGAGTTGACCGTGCCCGGCGACGTGGTGCTGACGCTCGGCGCGGGCGATATCTACGCGCTCGGCGATCAACTGCTGGCGGAACTTGGCGTTGAGCGAAAAACGCATGCGCAGGCTTGAAGATGAACTGCGCAAGCACTTCGCGGAGCGGCTCCAGGTGAATCAGTCACTCGCGGCCTTCACTTCTTTTCGGATCGGCGGTCCGGCGGATTTGTTCGTCAATGTCGAAAGCGAAGCCGAATTGATGCGCGCGAAGAGCGCGGCGCATCGCGCCGGCGTACCTACTTTTTGCCTCGGTCATGGCACCAACTTGTTGGTCAGCGATCGCGGCATTCGAGGCCTGGTGATCCGGCTGGGCGAGGGCTTCAACAAAATTTCGATCGACGATGTCAAAGTTACCGCGGGTGCGGGCGTCGATTTCGGCGAGTTGGTCGAAACGGTGGTCGCGCGCGGGCTCGCGGGCCTCGAATTCGGCGAAGGAATTCCCGGCACCGTCGGCGGCGGATTGGTGATGAATGCCGGCGCGTTCGGCAGCGAGATCGCGCGGGTGGTGACCCTCGTTCATGGCGTGACCGAAGCGGGTGAGGCGCGCGCGCTGACCCCCGAGGAAGTCAACTTCGCGTACCGGCGCACCAACCTTCCGCCGCATTTTGTGATCTCGCGCGTCGACTTCGAGTTGCATCACGGCGATCGCGAGGCGTTGCGCGCGCGCGTGATGGAGGTCCGCGCCAGGCGGGCGGCGCGCCAGCCGCGCGACCTTCCCAACGCCGGATCGATTTTCAAAAATCCGCCCGGAAATTTCGCCGGCCGCTTGCTACAAGCTGTAGGAATGAAGGGTCATCGCATCGGTGGGGCGGCGTTTTCGGAGCAGCACGCCAACTTCATCGTGAATCTTGGTGGTGCCCGCGCCGCCGAAGTTCAGGCGCTCATTGAAATCGCGCGCGAGAAAGTTCAGCAGAGCAGCGGCATCGTGTTGGAGCCCGAGGTGAAGCTGGTCGGCGAATGGTAAGAGCGAGAAGGCTGGACGCACGTTGATAAGCATGGATTTATAAAGATAATCGCAGGATGAGGGGCTTGGGAGCCCCGATGATCGCGCAACGGCGCGATCTGATTCGCGACTGGCGGTGGAATTGAGGTGGCGGTGGCGGCGGCGAAGAAAAAGAAGTCCGAAAGCGCATCGGGTTGGAGCCCGCGATTGGCGGGGGTTCTGCTGTGCGCTTTTTTCGTGCTCGGCGTGATCACCGGCTTCAGCGAAGCCGGCCGCCGCGTCGCTTCGCGTGCCCGGGATCTCTTCACCACCTGGACCGATCGCACGCTTGCGAAGCTCGGTCCGTTTCGCCATTCCGCCGATACCTTCGAGCAAAGCATCGCGCCGATCGAGGCGCTGCTGAAGCTGCGTCCCGCGGGTCGGCCACCGGCAGTGGAACTCTCGCGCACCCACGACGGTGACGATCCGATCGCGATGGTCGAACGCCACGACGGCTTCTATACGCTGCTCGCGCGCGGCGAAATTCGCGGGCCGGTCTCGCCGGCGCAGCAACCCAATCTTCCCATCATGAGTGGACCCGGAGTGGAGAGCGCGAAGGGGCCCGACCTCCTCGAAGATGCCGCGATCCTGGTCCGCGCCGAGGCGCAGATGTCGAGCCTCATTTCCGAGCTGCGCATCGACAGCGACGGCACCGCATCCTTCTATCTCGATCGCGAGCGGATGGCGGTGGTGCTCGATTTGGACCGCCAGGCGGTCGAGCTGCCGCGCGCGCTCGATGTACTCAAGCAATGGCAGGGACGCGAGCGCCTGATCGCGATGCTCGATATGACCACGCCGGATATGGCGGTGGTGCGCCTCAAGACGGACTTGCCGACGCTGAAAAAACGGCCG
>Ga0074044_10004276_pt1 | contig 11891 bp, 9 predicted proteins | sample BogForMeECP23OM1_FD_94443 | JGI IMG/M metagenome (GOLD analysis project Ga0074044, IMG submission 94443) | Bog forest soil microbial communities from Calvert Island, British Columbia, Canada - Bog Forest MetaG ECP23OM1 | ecosystem: Environmental > Terrestrial > Soil > Wetlands ...
AGAAAAGAAGCTCGCGCACCTCGCCGGCCACATCGCAGGCGATGGCACCCTTCTTCGCCCATGCCAGCGCCTCGTCGATATCAGCGCATTCCAGTATCCAAAATCCGCCCATGTGCTCCTTGGTCTCGATGTACGGCCCGTCGGTGACTAGCACCTTGCCGTCGGGCTGGGCCCGCAGCGTCTTCGCGCTGCCAGCCGGGGAAATGCCGCAGGCAAACTTCCTCACGCCGGCAGCAATCATTTCGCGGTTGAGAGCGTGGATGTCCTCGATCATCGCTTCGGTTACGACGGACGGGTCGAAGTCGTCGGGGAGGTAGTTAGCAACTAGATACTGTGGCATGGCTTCTCTTTCTCCTGTAACGGTCTTTATTCTTTAGTCTTTGGGCGGGCCGGTTGTCCTGCCTTCACTATATAGTCGAACGGCCGGACCGGAATTCGACAAATCGTCCAAGAAAAGTTTTCTTCTGCATGTAGACGGCGGAGAGAGCATCGTAAGATGAATCGCATGACCCAAGAATTGGAATTAGACTGCCTCGACCAGTTGGAAGCGACCCCCGCGATCCTGCGCGGATTGATGTGCGACCTGTCGGTCGAAGATACCGAATGGAAGCCAGCGCCCGACCGCTTTTCGCTGGCGGAAGTGCTCGCGCATCTTTCCCATTCCGACGGCCACTGCTATCGAACCCGCGTGGACCGGTTGGGCTGATGAGATAACCGTGTCGGCTCCTTGCGAGCGAGTAGACTTGGAAGCGCTCAAAGCGACCAAGGCTCGGAGGAAAGGAGCCGACACGGTTATCTCATCCTCCAAGATTCCACTAATCAGCCGAGGCACCGTGCACAGTGGGCAGGAAGGTAATGTTACTGTACGTCTTAGTGTACAATTAGATGGACAGGTGATTCTGAGCTCTAAGAGGGGAACCATGAGTAAGCAGCCGAATCAGGGACAACAGTCCAGGCCTCAACCGCCCACTTCGCGCCAGCCACCACCTCCGCCACCGAATGACACGGTCAGGAAGGGCGCTGGATAAGGCCGAATCCGAACAGGGTCAACAGGTTGATTCCTAGCGACAACGTCGCGAAGATGTAGGACCCGAGCAGCAAGTTGGATCTCGTCTTGTTTATCGCGTCGTTGGCGTAAATCCTCTCCGTGGCTCTTTCTACGATTCCTGCTGTAAGTACAGAAGAAACTTTCGCCGACGCATCCGGATCGTCCTCATAGAATTCTTCTAACTCAGCTTTCCACTGGGGGAGTTTTTCCGCTGCCTCGACCTCATACCCCCGCGGCCAGAGCTGGGCCCACACAAAGATTCCTGCCAACGCCACGGACACAGCCGCCACGATCTGAGCCGCTTTCCCGAAAGAAGTGAGGTTTCCCCTGGCGAGCAAATCGGCGGACTGTCCGGCCAGGAAGGTAACCACTACCAAGACAATGCTAGCCTTCACGTCCAAAGTATCGCCGCGCTGATACGTCAGCTCGTCCTTAGCATTGAGTCTCTCAATGATAAGGTCAGATTCAACATTATCGTCAGGCATTCGACTCTCCCACCTTGGCCTGATCAATCCGTTCCGAGTTGGCGGCCATGGCCACCAGACGGACCATAGTACACCCTTCAAAATGATTTCTGACAAGGGGCTCTGGGGCGTGTAGCGCGGGCGGGTGGGGCAGTTCCGCCGCTGGCCGAGTCTCCCTGCCGCTCTTTCTCGCTTCCGCGCTGCCCATTCGCATTCAATCTCCACTCTCCCAGCGCAACCCGTCGCGTGCTGGCGAAAACTGCTCCACTCCCAGTCCTCTGCACGTGCGCACAGGCCGCGCTTCACCGGGTTCTGATGAATATAGCGAAGTTTTTCCACAAACTGAGGCTCGTTCCGAACATTGAAATCATAGTGGCGCTTTTGCCAGAAATGCTCCGCCTCGCCAATCAATCGCCGCGATACTCCCTGCTTCCAAAGAACGACTTGAGTAGGCCACGCGCACTGTCTTCTGCCCTACGATTTTTTCTCCATTGAAACTTATGGAAGCCCTGTTCCGTAAAAAGCAGTTGGGGGGCACATCAATGACAGCTCAAGAAATCACAATTCGACATGATCCTCAGACATCGCCAGCGGACTCGACAACCAAGCGAATTTTCATTGGTCCGAATGGCTTGCGCGCGGGATGGCGCCTGCTAATCTTCATGGCGATCGTAATGGCAATGTCGGCCCTTGCGCGAATGATCATTAGGCGCTTCTTCCCGGCCGCGCTGGATCCGGTGCAACTGACACCTATGAGGATCATCGCGCCGGATCTACTTTTCTGCTTCATCCTGGCGGTTGCGGCTGGGATCATGAGCAAGATTGAAGGCCGCAGGCTGGGCCAATATGGCCTTCCCAGGAGCGAAGCGCTGGGGAAAAACTTTCGGGTAGGACTGCTGATAGGCGTGCTCGCTACCAGCAGTACGGTGCTTGCAATTTTCGCCCTGCATGGCGTACGGTTCACGAGTGCGGCGATCCATGGCACCGCGATTTTGACCGCAGCGGCCGCCTGGGGGCTGGCATTTTTGCTTTCCGGCTTGGCCGAGGAATTTTTGTTTCGCGGATACGCGCAGTTCACCCTGACGACTGGCATGGGATTCTGGCCGTCCGCATTTTTGCTCTCGGGTTTATTCGGGCTGGTTCACGCCAGCAATGGCGGAGAAGCCGTTTTGGGAGATCTGTCGGTGGTTTCGTTCGGTTTGTTGTTGTGCCTTTTTCTCCGCCGGACTGGAAATTTATGGTGTGCGGTCGGCTTTCACCTGGGATATGACTGGGGTCAGACATTTTTGTACGGTGTTCCAAATAGCGGCTTACTACCCTCGCAGAATCTTCTCAACCCATCGTTTAGTGGGCCGCGCTGGCTGACCGGCGGAACGGTCGGGCCGGAGGCCAGCATCTTTTGCCCGATCGTCTTGGCCATCGTGGCAATCGTATTCAGCTTGAAATACCGCGACGCGCGATATCGACCGTTGAGCGCGCCGTCAGCTTCCTGAGTCGAGCCACGGAGAACGCAGAGGATCTCAATCTGGCCAGCCGGTATAGAGTTTTTTTATGCCCAGCGGTCTCCGACGCTTCCAGCAATCCGGGCAGTCCCATTTCGTCACTCCCGGTTGTTACCGCCGACAATCCAAGCTCAGCTCGCCAGACGCATACGACCTGTTCGTTCAATGTTTAGAGGACATGCGCTGCCGCTTCGCCAGGTGCATTTACGGATACGTGGTCATGCCCGAGCATGTGCATCGGCTGGCACTGCCCCACTCAAGCCAAAGGACTGGACAAAAGGACGGCCCGAGTGCGCCACCTGCCGTATTGACCCCGCTTGCCTAATGGGATAATCTTGTTGGTATAACATTATCTCAGCGATAATGTGCTTTCGATCTTTCACAACCTGATCCCGGCGCGATTCTAAGCCCCTTCCAAGGGCCGCCCCCCCGTCCCAAAATGGGATTACCATTGCAATAACTTCAATGTTATCTAGATTTTGCGTGTAACTCCTGTAAACTCAAAGATCTAGCAGGTAGTCCCAAAATAGATCGTTTGTTTTCTATATTTTGCGCACAAACAGGGGGAGGGGGGGTACCTGTTACCAGACAGTAAACTCCGTCCCAATTCGGGAACAGCACCAGTTGCATCGGCGCTCTAACTTTCCTTCAAGTCTCGGGCAGTTATGGTACCCTTCCGCTGACAAAGCCGGGGAGGATCCATGAAATCGTTCAAGATCTTGTCAGCAATCCTGTTGGTCACCATTATCACAATCACCTTGGGATCGGGTGCGCAGGCCGAGGTCAAGCTGCTGGCTTATGGCGGGTACTCCGTCGAATTGGAAGTCATTCTGCCCGTCTCTCCCAATGTGGCGTACGACGCGGCTACCGGCGATATTGGCGCCTGGTGGGACCATTCATTCTCGCAGCATCCCAAGCGGCTCTACATCGAGGCCAAGCCCGGTGGAGGGTTCTATGAAATTTTCGATGACTCGGGCAATGGCGTGCAGCACGCCGTCGTCATCTATGCCGAGCGGGGCAAGCTTCTGCGTTTTACCGGCCCGCTGGGATTCTCTGGCAATGCGCTGGATGCCGTGATCACCTACGAATTCAAGCCGGAAGGCAGCGGCACCCGCCTGCACATCATCGTCAACATGATGGGCCAGATGTCCATGGAGGACGCCCAGGCCGCGGACCAGGTATGGCACCACTTCGCCGACCGGTTGAAGGCCTACATCGAATCGGGCGACTATCTCAAGAAGGCGGTGCCAGTTTCCGCCCAGGCCGACTTGCTCGAGCAGATCACAGCCCAGGAGCGCAAGCGGTGGGATGCGCGGAAGGCGGGCAGTACGGCGGCATTTGCCGACTTGATTGCCGAGGACGCAGTATTTGTCGATTCCCGTGGCCCTGAAGGCAAGGCCGCCGTGGTCCAACACGCGTCGGATTCCAAGCTCAAAGACTACTTCATGGACAACGTGAAGTTGGTCACCTACACGGCGACTTCCGGCTTGATCACTTACAAAATGACGGAAAAGACTATCGTCCCCAAGAACAAGGAAGTTTCGAATGATTTCTTTGTTTCTGTTTTTTGGGTGCAGCGCGATGGGAAATGGCTGTGCGTGTTCAGCCAGGAGAACCGATAACTCAGACCGGGCCCGCACTGAGACGAGGCGACCTAGTCGTACTTTTCATAGAGGATCGACTTGCGATCCCAGCCCAGGGACTTCAGCAACTCTCGGTTGGCTTTGACCATCTTGTCCAGGCCGCAGATGTAGGCGTGCATGTCGGTCCGCCCCTGAGCGATTGCGGGCACATGTTCCTGCACATAGCCACGCAGACCTTGCCAGTCAGGACCGCCGCGGCTGAGTGTGGGCATGTAATGAAAGTTCGGGTGCTCTTGTGCTAGGCGTAGAAACTCGTCGTGGTAGTAGATGTCTTTCGCGGTCCGATTTCCGAAGATCAGGTAGAGTTGGTGTCCCTGATCCTGGGATCGAGCCTCGACGGAGGACGGGCGTCCTCGCCCGTCTTTGTCCGATTCAGGAATAGAACCGAGCAACCAATGCAGCATGGAACGGAACGGTGCGATCCCCGTGCCGGTGGCGATGAAAATCGTATCGCGCATCGGCGGACGCAGAATGAAATCGCCGAACGGCCCCTGGCAGTGGATCTCGTCGCCCTCTTTCATGTCACAAAGAAAATTGGACATGAAGCCGTCCTGCACCCGGTTCAGGCAAAGAGCGAAGCGCTTGTCGTCCGAGCGCGGAGACGCAATCGAGTAGGCACGGGTTATCTCTTCGCCATCAGGCATGTCCGTTTTGAACGAAAGCCACTGCCCGGCGACGAAGCCGAAACGCGAGTGGCCGTTCATTTCGAATTCAAGATGCTTGGTGAGTTCAGAGAGGGCGACAGAGCGGACGAGGCGCGCGGTGAAGGTGGGGAATGGCATTATCTGATTGGATGAATTAACTTGCGCTCACGACGCTAAGCTCTGATGAGAACTCCCTGAGACAGTGTGGCGCTGCGATCGGAAGCGGGTCCTTCGACTCCGTGAGTTCATTCGCTTTGCGAATGAGCTCACTGCGCTCAGGATGACACGGGGTTGGTTGATGCAGGCTGAAGCCCAAAGCCTACTCCACTGTCACCGACTTGGCCAGATTTCTTGGCTGATCCACGTCGCAGCCGCGACGCACCGCGATGTGGTAAGCCAGCAACTGCAGCGGAACGATTTCAAGGATGGGCGACAGCTCTTCGGGTGCCGGTGGAATGTAGAGTACGTGGTCGGCGGCTTCCTTGATCTCTTCATCGCCCTCGGTGGCTAGCGCGATGACGATGCCGGAGCGGGCTTTCACTTCTTTTAAGTTCGAGGTCGTCTTTTCGTAGCGCACCATCGACAGCTCACTGTTCGGGTCGCGAGTGGCGATAATTACGACTGGCAGGTCTTCGTCGATCAGCGCATTGGGACCATGTTTCATCTCGCCCGCGGGATAACCTTCTGCGTGGATGTAGGAGACTTCCTTCAGTTTCAAGGCGCCTTCGAGGGCGATCGGATAATGAATGCCGCGGCCCAGGAAGAGGAAATCCTGCGCGCGGACGTACTGTTTCGCCAAGTCGTCGCAAGCTTGGTCATGGGTTAGCAATTGCTCGAGTTTGCCCGGAAGCAGAGTGAGTTCATGAACGGCCTGCGCGGCTTGCCGTTCATCCATCGTGCCGCGCACTTGCGCCAGGTAAAGCGCGAACAAATAAAGAGCGGTGAGCTGAGCAGTAAACGCTTTGGTAGAGGCCACGCCAATCTCCGGACCGGCGTGGGTGTAAATGGTCCCCGCGGCTTCGCGCGTGATCATCGAACCCACGACGTTACATATGGCAAGGGTCTTCGATCCTCTGGCCTTGGCTTCGCGCTGGGCCGCGATGGTGTCGGCGGTTTCGCCCGACTGCGAAATCACCAGCGTGATCGTGTTGGGAGCGACGATTGGATCGCGATAGCGCCACTCGCTGGCATAATCGACTTCAACCGGAATGCGCGCCAGACTCTCGATCATGAACTTGCCCGCCACTCCCGCGTGCCAACTGGTTCCGCAAGCCTCGATGTTGATTTTCGTGGCGGCTTTGAATTCCGCCTCCGTGATTTCCATTTCGTCGAGAAAGATATGACCGGTCTCCTGCGAAATGCGTCCCAGGGTAGTGTCGCGCACCGCCCGGGGCTGCTCGTAAATCTCTTTGAGCATGAAATGCTTGAACCCGCCCTTTTCCGCCATAATCGGGTCCCAGGTAACATGTTGGACCTTGCGCTCAAGCGGCTTTCCGGCAAAATCAGTGATCTTCACACCTTCCAGTGTGATAACTGCGAGATCGCCGTCAGCGAGGAAGAACAAGTCGCGGGTGTGATACAGAATCGCCGGCACGTCGGAGGCGACGAAGAATTCGTCCTTGCCCAAGCCGATCACCGCGGGTGGGCCGTTGCGGGCGGCGACGATGGTGTTGGGAGCATCCGCTGAGATTACGCCCAGAGCGAACACGCCAGTTAATTCCCTGACTGTCTTGCGAACTGCTTCTTGCAGCGAAGGTCTGATGCCATTGTCTTTGGCGAAATATTTTTCAACCAGGTGAGCGATGACTTCAGTGTCAGTTTCGGTGGTAAATTTGTGTCCTTCTTCAATGAGCTTTTTCTTCAGCGTGACGTAATTCTCAATGATGCCGTTGTGTACGACTACGATTCGTCCGGTGCAGTCTCGATGCGGATGCGCATTCTCTTCGGTGGGGCGGCCGTGAGTGGCCCAGCGGGTATGGCCAATGCCGTAGGTTCCGTGCAGGGGCTTAAGGCGGATGACTTCTTCGAGATTGCGCAGCTTGCCCTCGGCACGGCGGATCTGCAAACCATCGCCGTTGCCGCTCACGGCGATGCCCGCGGAGTCGTAGCCGCGATATTCCAGACGCCTCAACCCCTCAATGATAACGGGCACCACGCTCTTCTTACCCACGTATCCCACAATGCCGCACATATTCAGCTCCGATACTAGTCAATTGTTGCTTGGGGGATTCAGCTCATTGCACTCGGGCATTTGCTGCGAAACTCCTTGATGTTTCGGCTACGCGGAGGAACCGTTGCGCTCAGAATAACTTCTCAGCTCTCCACTACGCGTCAGCCTTCGAGGGAGAAACGGAATTCTTCGATAACCGGATTGGTGAGAACTTCTCGAGCCATGCGCCCAACTTCCGCTTCCGCTTCCGCCCGGGTCAGTCCGCCATCCAGTGTGAGCTCGAAATACTTGCCTTGGCGTACTTCCTCCAGGCCCTTGTAGCCCATTTTCTTGAGAGCTCCTTGAATCGTCTTTCCCTGAGGATCCAAAACGCTCTTCTTCAGCGAAACATACACGTAAGCTTTCATGAGGGATTTTTCAATTATACGTCACCCGGCAGGCGCAGCGCGATGCACGACCGGATTAGACCGATTGGGCAAGCTGCGTGTCCAAATCGGCCAGCGCGCTCTGCAGAATTTCGCGATGGCGAGAATTCTGAACCGCTTCGAGCTGCCGGAGCACGTACTGGCGGGACAGCATTAAACCTTGTCTGCGGCGCTGGCCGGCAATCTGGGCAGGGGTGAGCGGGAGTTTCGCCGGGCCAGGAATGGAAACTGCTTGCGCTTGCTGCTCCTCGACTGACTTGCTCTCCCATCCTCGCGCCACATGGAAATTATACCTGTGCCCAGCATGGTGAGCGCTTGTTTCCGTCCGAGTTTTGGACAGGTTGTGGACGCGAATGAAGGGAGAAACGAACGCCGATGTCCAAAAAATGACCCCAAAGACACGCAAAGTGCCAAGCTGGCACCAAAAATGACACGTCCGACAATAAAACTGCTTGTTTGCGAAGAAATTGGGGTTTATCATTTTGTTAAGCTGTTAAGGCCGTTTGGATTTAATCGGGAAGGTTTGCTCGAGGGGGCTTCCTTATATGTGCTCGCGCAAATGGACCCTGATCGTCACTTCGAAGTAGAAGAGATTGGTCGTTACGAGGCGTTGCTGCAGATGGCGGACCTGATGGTTCACCAGGGCGCCATGCCTGAACTGTTGCCCGACCTGGCGCAACGGTTAAAGAAAGTCGCCTCTTTTGAAGTTGCCAGTTTTTCTCTCTACGATCCCGACAAAAATGTAATGCGAATGCACTTCTGGGAAGGAAATGATCGCCTTTCCGATCTGGCCGAACTGCCGGTGGAAGAATCGGTTTGCGGGTTCGCGTGGAAAGAACAGCAGCCCGTAGTGTGGCCTGACTTGCATCAGGAAACCCGGTTTCGGCGTGCCGTGAGTCTTCTGATCGAAAAGGGAGTCCGTTCCTATTGCACCTTGCCCCTGACGGCAGGGCAAAAGAGGCTGGGGGCGATGGGGTTGGGCAGTTCCCGTCCCGACGCGTACGGCGACGACGATGTGGAGGTTCTGCGGCGAGTTGCCGACCTAGTGGCGATGGGGTTGGAAAATGCGCTGAACCGGGGCGCTTTCCTCCAGGAGAAGCAACGATTAGAAGTGCTGCTGGAGGTTAGTACCACGTTGATGTCTAACTTGGATGTGCAGCAATTGTTCCCCGCGATTTCGGGTCTGATTCGAAAGGTGGTCCGGCAGGAATACGCCAGCGTTGCGCTCTATGAAGAAGCCAATCGCTGCCTGCGGCTGTACGCCTTGGATTCTCCATTTACCGATGAACTGATCGCTCCGGATACGGTGGTACCCATCGCGGAGTCTGCCGCCGGACCGGCTTTCTTGAAAGGGGAGACCAAGGTCTGCAACCGCGAAGAGTTGGTCGCTCTGGGTTCTCCAGTCACGAAGCGAATTGTGGAGTTGGGAATCCAATCGTTCTGCTCCATTCCCCTGATCACTCGAAAGGGCAAGCTGGGGACCCTGAACATGGGCAGCACGACTAACCACGCGTTTGCGCCGCAGGACATCAGCTTCTTGAAGCAAGTCGCGGCCCAGGTGGCCATCGCTCTGGACAACGCCCGCGCGTACCGCGAAATCGCGGAACTGACGGAAAAATTAACAAAGGAAAAGCTCTACCTGCAGGATGAAATCCGTTCCGTCCTTAACTTTGAAGAAATCGTGGGCGAAAGCCCATCCCTGAAGCACGTGTTGGCCCAGGTCAACACAGTGGCGCCACTCGATGCCACCGTGCTGATTCTGGGCGAGACGGGAACGGGCAAAGAACTGATTGCTCGCGCCATTCATCGCATGAGTTCGCGGAAAGAGGGCAGCTTCATTAAGCTTAACTGCGCAGCGATTCCCACGGGGTTGCTGGAGAGCGAGCTTTTCGGACATGAGAAAGGCGCGTTCACCGGCGCCATCAGCGCAAAAATCGGGCGTCTCGAGCTAGCTGACAAAGGAACTTTGTTTCTGGATGAGGTAGGCGACATCCCGCTGGAGTTGCAGCCAAAACTATTGCGAGTGTTGCAGGATCAGGAATTTGAGAGGCTGGGCGGGGTCAGGACCATCCGGGTGAACATCCGCTTGATTGCCGCCACCAATCGGGACCTCGCCAAGAGCGTTGCCTCACGAGAGTTCCGCAGCGATCTCTACTATCGGCTGCACGTTTTTCCCCTCCACATGCCACCTTTGCGCGAGCGGGCGAAGGACGTGGAGTTGCTGGTGCGCTACTTTGTCCAAAAGTTCTCCCGGCGCATGAATAAGCAGATTGAAACCGTTCCCACCGAAACCATGAATGCGTTAACCCGCTGGGAGTGGCCGGGGAATGTCAGAGAACTGGAAAATTTTATCGAAAGATCGGTGATCCTCTCCGAGGGAACGGTTCTCAATGCCCCGTTATCCGAGCTGAAACCCACCTACTTGGGTCCTCGTCACGATGCCACGTTAGAAAGCCTGGAACGGGAGCACATTCTTCGGGTGCTGCGCGAAACCGGCGGTGTGATTTCCGGTTTGCGTGGAGCTGCAGCTCGGCTGGGAATGAAGCGGACCACACTCCAGTCTAGAATGCAGAAGATGGGAATTACCCGCGCAGATTACGAAAACTAAGGCGTTCACCGCAGCGCAGTTCAGTCTCTTCGCGACTATATGTCGGCATTCTGCCGCAGCCTCGGCAGTTCTGCTCCCAAAATTGTGCATTTCCGTCTCGCTTTCTCCGCATCTCCTTATTCGTTGCTCACACTTGCAGCTGTGCTCAGGTTTGGCATCCGGCCTGCGAAAGGACCCGGCGAGCATATACACGAATCCCTGGGTGTTACGGGGATCGCTCAGAACTCAGATCGAGGGCCAACGCGATCGGGACAGTTTGGGTCGCGCGGCTGTGTGGCGCCTATCCCCAAAGACGCTTATGCAGAGTTCGAGGAGGAGAGGAGAATTCCTTGCTCATCCAGCTGGGCACTGCAAAATCTCACGGGGGCGTCGAACCAGTCGTAGTCAGCACAGACGCCCGAAGACAGGGCGGCACCGCCGGTCAGAAGGTATCGTTTCCGTTACGGATTCAAACTGGTTCAGCAAAAACGGAGGACTTGGCCAGGCCGGCGGCTGAGGGAACCCGTCAGCAGAACCTCGGTGCGTCTGTCGATCCGTTGTACCTGTTTTCTCGTGGGGCGCTCTGGCATCAACAGCGAGACGCCAGCGCAGGATGGGACTTGATTCAATTCCTGCGATCGCCGGACAGAGAGATACGGGCCATGGCAGCCTCCATGCTGGCGAAAACCGAGCACTCGCGCCTGTTGGTTCGGGACCTGCGCCGAGCCCGGGCTAACGTCACTAAGCCGACAGTCCGCAACCCGCCCCGTCCTTTTGGGCAGTTGCTCAATAAGGTTCCTGAAATGAATACACCGTATGGCTTGGAAATCGTGGACAGCTGTCTAACCTGCAAGTTGCGGAAGGATCACTGGTTCTGTGGGCTGTCAGCCGATGTTCTGAAACTGCTGAATGCAGCCAGCCATTTGAGCACCTATCCTGGTAATGCGGTCCTGTTCGTCGAAGGGCAGATGCCGCGAGGGGCCTTTGTGTTGTGTTCGGGGAAGGTGAAGCTCTCGACTACTTCGCGTGAGGGCAAAGTGCTCATTCTGAAAATCGCCGAAGCCGGCGAGGTGCTCGGGCTAAGCGCCGTAATTTCCGGCGAGCCCTTTGAACTAACCGCGGAAACGGCTGGACCCTGTCAGGTAAACTTCCTGGAGCGTGAGGCCCTGATCCGGCTGATGGAAAAGAATGGGGAGTTGGGCCTGCACGCGTCGCAAGCCCTGAGCCGCGAGTTCCAGTCGGCCTACCGGGACATCCATGATTTGGTGCTGGCCCGCTCGTCCGCCGGCAAGCTGGCGAGATTGTTGCTCTCGTGGACGCCAATACGAGAACAATCCGAGCCTCCCGAGATTCGCATTCGGGCGAGCTTGACCCATGAAGAGATGGCGCAAATGATTGGCTCGTCGCG